>Ga0209573_1000480_pt1 | contig 83870 bp, 61 predicted proteins | sample TNRBio252014_DNA_FD_185870 | JGI IMG/M metagenome (GOLD analysis project Ga0209573, IMG submission 185870) | Wastewater treatment Type I Accumulibacter community from EBPR Bioreactor in Madison, WI, USA - TNR Reactor_6/25/2014_ DNA (SPAdes)... | ecosystem: Engineered > Bioreactor > EBPR >... | reverse complement strand
GGAGTGTTTGACCATCAGGAAAAAACTTAACCATTTCGCCCTCAAGTCCAAGCTATACATCAAGGCCATACGAGCCGCATTTGACGAGCTACAGGCTTTCAGGGCCGCTGCGTAACATCAATTTTTAAATAATCCAAACCCTTAAACCACACACATATGGGATTTTTTGATCGGTTTAAAAAACGAGATAACGACAACTTAGAACAAGGTTTAGAAAAAACAAGAACCTCCTTCCTTGGCAAACTGAACACCATGATTCGTGGCAAAGACAAGGTGGACGAGGAGGTCTTGGACGAATTGGAAGGGATTCTGGTGACCAGCGACGTTGGTGTAAAAACGACGGTCGAGATTATTCGGAAAATTGAAGAACGGGTAGCACGCGACAAATACGTTAATACCGCCAATCTGAATGGCATTATCCGCTCCGAGGTGGCCAATCTCTTGCTTGGCTCCTCCGCAAATCGCCCTGCCGAGTTCGGGGCGCCAATTCCCAACAAGCCACATGTGATTATGGTTGTCGGGGTAAATGGTGTTGGCAAAACCACCTCCATCGGAAAAATGGCCTATCGGTACAAAGAAGCCGGAAAACAAGTGGTTTTGGGTGCAGCAGATACCTTTCGGGCTGCCGCAACCGAGCAACTCACCATTTGGGCAGACCGCGTGGGCGTTCCAATCATCAAGCAAGGGCAAGGCGCCGATCCCGCAGCGGTAGCCTTCGATACCTTAGCCGCAGCAAAAAAACTCGGTGCAGACGTGGTTTTAATTGATACGGCTGGACGACTCCACAACAAAGGCGGACTTATGGACGAGCTTGCCAAAGTGAAGCGGGTGATGGATCGGCAAATTCCGGGCGCTCCACACGAAGTCTTGTTGGTTCTGGATGCCTCCGTTGGGCAAAATGCTTTACGTCAGGCAGAAGAGTTTACCAAAAGCGTGGATGTGACGGGGCTTGTACTGACCAAATTGGACGGAACCGCAAAAGGTGGAATTGTCATTTGCATTTCTAATGAGTTTAATGTACCCGTAAAGTACATCGGCGTCGGAGAGAAAATGGAAGACCTACAGGTATTTGATAAAAGCAGTTTTGTCGAAAAGATTTTTGTCTAATAACCTCAATACCCATTCAGTAGGTTAAATTGACAACTCGTCTTTCGGTAAAAACCGTTCTGCCACAGATGGGGTACATCCCCTGAAAAAATTTGTATTTTACTTGTAGATACAAATCAGTGCCTTCCGAATCTTTTTTGGTGGAATCATGAACAGATTTTTTTTGATCCGTAACACAGTTTTGTTGGTGCTTCTCAAGGTAGCACTCAGCTTATCTGTTTATGCCCAAAGTGTTCCAGAATTTGACGTGGACTATGTGAGCGCCCGTAATAGCCGTAATAACGAACGTAGTCGCGTGGATTTCTTTACCAAAATCGCACTTAACCAACTAAAATTTATTAGTCGAGGTGGACAATTTATCGCCTTCTATGAGGTGACAACCGAGGTTTTTGAAACCAATAGCAAAGGCCAAGCCTCCCGAAAAGTCCTAAGCGCCAACTGGGAACGCAACGTCCCCATTAAAAACTACTCCGAAACGCAAAGTGACCAAATCTTTGACCTCGCCACAAACTCGCTCGAAATCCAGCCCGGGAATTTAATAGGCCAAGTGACCATCGAGGACAAAAACTCTGGAAAAACTTTTACCCGTGAATTTTCCCTATTGGTTCGCAGCTTTACGAATGAGAACAAGCCCATCACCATGAGTGACTTATCCTTGGTGGATGATTATAGCCCGAATCGTACCAATTTTACCCCAAATGTTTCCAATACCCTCGGCAATGACCGAACAGAAGCGGTTTTCTATTTTGACGTTTTTGCCAAAGAAGCGGCCTCGTTAACTGTTTCGTATAGCGTACAACAACTCAAAAACACTACCAAGCGCCCCTCGGTGCGAAACCTCTTGAACTTCCGTCCAGATGGCTCACATTTAGAAACGGTTGGAGTCGCAAACTGGAGTTCCAAACCGCTTCGCGTTAAGACCGGAGAAAATACAGGCGTGGTTTCCATCCCCTTAAAAGACCTTAAAGCCGGTGGCTATCAAGTTAATGTCTTATTGAAAAACGAAAAAGGAGAAACCTACGACACAGCCGCCAAAGTCTTTAATATTCAATGGATGGGCTTAGACCAACAAGTCCATGACATCGAACGGGCTATTTCCCAACTACGTTACATCGCTAAAGAAAATGAAATTGCTCAAATCCGAGCACAAGCCAGCCAAGCAAAACGAGCAGAAATGTTTGCGGAGTTTTGGCGAAAGCGTGACCCAACCCCCGGAACCAAGCGGAACGAGGCCATGGAAGAATATTATTATCGGATTTTCCACGTAAACCGTAACTTTGGGCGCTTCAACGACGGTTGGCAAACCGACCAAGGTGAGGTTTATATCCGATTTGGAGAACCTACCTTTGTGCAAAAACATCCCTACAATTTCGGAACCACGCAAGGCTATGAAGTCTGGTACTACGAGAACATCGGGAAAAAATTTATTTTTATAGACAAAACGGGCTTGGGCGATTACAAACTAATAAGACCTATTTGGGATGAGCGGAACCGAATGTAATAATGGCTGAGTTGCATTTCTGTTTTGTTTTGCCCATTTCGGAAAAAGGGTGCTGGTGTTCCTGTTGAACACGGGTGCCCTTTTTAATTTTTCGTGATGTGTAAAAACGTCCCAAAGAACAGCTCTCTAAACGCCCTAATGCGATCAAACGAAAAGAAGATAGGACACATCAAAAAAGAAACAAAAGCGAACATCCTTTTATCCTTGTCAACAAAAGATTATCTTCTGTTGAAGTTTTCAAGTTGTTCCTTCACTAAATTACCTCAACTAATCCATTATTATAATGTTACGTGTAAAACTTATGCGGAGCATGATGGTTTTTTCTGTCATGGCCATCTTATTTACAACTCCCATTTCCTTTGCCCAAAACACCCCAAAACCGGTTGACAAAAACACCATTAGACTGAATATCCTACAAATTAATGATGTTTATGAATTGGCTCCTATTAGCGGATTTGGTGGTTTGGCGCGGGTTTCTGGGTTAAAAAAGCAACTCCGCTCCCTAAATGGGAATACCCTGCTTATGATTGCCGGAGATTTCTTCAGTCCTTCGGCACTCGGCACGGCGAAAGTGAACGACGAACGTTTGATGGGTAAACAAATTGTGGCCACCTTTAACACCATCGGGTTGGATTATGCCACCTTTGGAAACCATGAGTTTGACATCACCGAAGAACAATTTAATGCACGTATGTCGGAATCTAAATTCAACTGGGTTTCCTCTAATGTGACCGACAAAAACATGCAACCCTTCCCTAAAGTGCCAACCTCTCAAATTGTTCGGATACAAAACCAATACGGACGTGCTATGAAGCTGGGCATTTTTGGTGTTACCATTGATAGCAATAAAAAACCGTATGTGGCCTATCAAAACTATATGGAAAAGGCGCGCGAACAAGTTGAGTTATTGCGACCACAAGTGGATGTTTTGGTTGCACTTACCCACCTTGACATTTCCGACGACATCCGGCTTGCAGAAGCGCTACCAGAAATAGACCTCATCATGGGCGGCCACGAACACGAGAACATCCTTGTGCGACGTGGTGCAGACCTTACCCCTATTGCCAAAGCCGATGCCAATGCCCGCTCCGCTTATATCCACCGCATTACCTTTAATCGGGCAACTAAAAAACTCTCGCTCAGCCATGAACTAAGAATCTTAGACGGCACGGTTCCAAGTGATCCCGCAACCGAAAGAGAAGTGAACAAGTGGATTGAAGCGGGTTTTGCTGGCTTTAGGGCAGAAGGCTTTGAGCCACAGCGCACTGTGGTCACAACAACCGAAGCCTTAGACGGAAGAGAGGTTGCTGTTCGTAATTATCCGGGACTCATGGGAACCCGCATCGCCGATGCCATGCGTGCCGTCGTGCCTAATGCAGATTGTGCACTCTTAAACGGTGGTTCTATCCGTATTGATGATGTGGTGAATCCAGGGCCATTGGTAGAATATGACATCATTCGGATCCTGCCCTTTGGTGGCCAAGTACTCTCCAACACCCTAAAAGGAAGTTTATTGAAGAAGGTTTTGCTCCAAGGCTTGGCCAATAAAGGAAAGGGTGGATTCTTGCACCACAGCGGTATCACGATGAATGACGATCAATGGTTGATCAACGGCAGTCCGCTTGATGAGAATAGAACCTATACCGTCGCTATGTCGGACTTTTTGGTATCGGGTCGCGAAACGGGGTTGGATTATTTAAAAGAGGGAAATCCTGATCTCAAAATTGGCTCCAAACATGGTGATATCCGGTTGGCATTGATTGCCGAGCTAAAGCGGATTTATGGCACTAAATAATACCAATTTGGAATTAAGTGTGTGCTTTATCCATCAATGCTTTAACACCCTTTGGATGTTGAAAGGTTGATTTCACTTCGTTAGTTCACCTTGCTCATATCAACACCTAAAAGCTTGAAAATGAGTAATATAAACAGTAATTTTCCCTAATTGGTATAACTTGATCTAAATCACTGAAAACAGTAGAGGCTGCCTCACGGATTGTGTGACAGCCTCTTTTTTGTTCAGAACTTGACTAATACATTGAGATCGCCTCTATCTTATAGTATAATGTATTATTCAACAATGCCAAGGCAGCTCTTAGAAAAATCCGCCTAATAGCTTAGCCATCCGACTTCGACTACGATCAACGCCCTATTTCTTTGTCATATATAGATGCCACCCCTACGGGGCTTTGTTATACACACGGAAACGGATTTCTACTAAGATGTCGCCCCCTACGGGGCTTTGCCGTTCATTCAAAAGTAGAACAAAGCCTTTAAAAACCGTAATTTACGCAATTCAGCTACCTTGCTTCTTTTGGCCGTATAAAAGAAGGCTGCCGGCAGGCACTTGTATGCGCTCAGTTAGCAAGCTTCGATTTGATTAATCCAAAACACAGGTTAAATGGATACAAGTTAAGGGCTGATTCAATAGTATAATGGTGTTGTTCAAGAATGGAAGGGGCGTTGTCCATTTTTTTTAGATGAAATACGGTTTTTAAGAGGTGGCGTGAAGTAGTTAAAACCTGTCTCTCCACATCCACCCTTTGCCGGAAAAATCCCGTCATACGATGTAGGAAAAAGCGGGTATTGCCCTTGAGAGGGGTTTCTTAACTTACAAAAGCATGGCAAATGGGTGATTCCCCTTCCTTGCTACATGTTCTTCACCCGATAAACCTCCAGACATTATGCAAAAGATTTTAACTTCGGGCTTTGCAGCAGGTATTGTACTCCTGATTGTGAGCTACGGACTCCTGACGTTAGCACCCACCCTTTTACCTGTATTAACGGATGAATATTTTAATCCGGCAGTTTTCCAAACAGGGAACGATCGCTCCATTTTGTATTTCCTTCATCCTTTTATTCTAAGTTTTGCATTGGCTTGGTTTTGGGAGCGCTTTAAAGGACTTTTTCATTCCTCAAATTTTGTATGGCGTGGGATCGAATTGGGGTTAGTCTATGGCTTGGTCGCCACACTTCCGGCCATGTGGATTACCTTTAGTTCTATGAACGTCAGTATGTTGATGATTTTCTCTTGGTTCGGATATGGCCTCATACAAGCCATTGTTGCTGGGATCATCCATGCGAAATTGAATCCATAATGGTACTTTTGTTTGGTTAATGGAAGCCGAGGGTTAGGAGACTAATTCTCGGTTTTTTTCTTGATTTCACGCTTTGCTATATTTTTCCAGTGATCAGTGTAACGTAATTTCTATCTTTGGAACAAATTATTACCTTGTTTGCCCAACCTACCAGCGCGTTGCACTCCAAACCAGCCCCCCAAACAGCCCTACTCTTATTTGCCAACAAGGATCGTCACGAAGCGCTCCAAAAACCTTTTTTTGGTGTAAATGCCCCTAAAAAAAATTGTGCTTTTTCCAAAGAATTGAACTTGAGGTCTTTAGCCGTTGCAAGGCGGTCGGGGCTGCCCGTTTTCCGGTTTACGGAACGGGAGCAAGTAGGAAACACTTTTGGGGAAAGGCTTGCACATGCCATTCAACGGGTTTTTGACCAAGGAATCACGCAAGTGGTGGTTATGGGCAATGATACACCACAACTCCGCCCGTCGCATCTTTTAGCAGTAGAAAAAGCACTGTCTAAGGCAAATTGGGTTGTGGGGCCTGCAATGGATGGTGGGCTTTACGTTCTTGGGGTTCAAAAAGCGGCTTTCGAGCCAATTACTTTTGCAAAAATGCCTTGGCAGACGCCAGACTTATTTGCCGCCTTTTTAGACTTAGACCCAGTTCTTGTTTTACCAGAGGTTTTTGGGGATATAGACACGGCGCCCGATTTCCGGTTTCTCGCCTCCGATTTTCGGTTCCCCAAGCCACTACGTGCCCGTTTAGCAGCACTTCAAGCCACCCCCACAGCCTTATTTTCCCTCCCACCAACCATAGCCGGTCATTGTTACGCCGTTCCACTCCGAGGTCCGCCGATTCGTTAAAGCACTTCACGTCCTCATCGTTTCGCCCTTTTCTAAATCGGGCGCTTTTCTTCTATTTACCTAATTTAATCTCATGAAATTACAGATATACTTACTGCTATTGATGTTCTTCTTACCCATAACGGCTTTCTCGCAAGCAGAAGTAGAAGTGGTGGTATTTAATGCAGAAACCAAGGCTCCAGCGCCGAATGTTGTTGTACGACTGGTGAATACGGCCATTGGATTCACGGCCACCAAGGCCACCCAAGCCCAAGGCAAAGTACAATTCTTAGGGCTTTCAACGGCTGGGGAATACTCAGTGGTCAGCGACAAAAGCGTCACCTTTGAAGCCGCAAATTCGGCGACTTTCACCTTGCGCAACCACGAAAAACGAAGCATATTGCTATACGTACTACCGACAACCCAAATGGCGGGTGAGGTGGATATACGAGCGGCCAGTATTGCCACCCTGAACACCCGAAATGCGGAAGTGGCCTCCTCTTTGAGTTTGGCAGAAGTACAAGCCTTACCAATCGAAGGGCGCGACGTAACACGGGCTTTGTACCGCCTGCCCAATGTGGTGCAATCCACCGGGTTTTATCCTGAAGCGCCCAATGTCAGCATCAACGGGGCAAACGGCTTGTTTACGAATTACCTGATAGATGGGATGGACAACAACGAAAACTTTCTCGGCGGGCAAAAATTTGCCATTCCCATTGGTGCGGTGCAAGATGTAACCGTACTGACCAATAATTACTCGGCGGAATTTGGGCGGACGGGCAATGGCGTTTTTAACGTAACTACAAAGTCCGGAGCCAATACACCGACGGGGGAAGTGTTTTATATGGTTCGTCCCGGCCCAGCCTTGGATGCCGCAAGCCCTTATGCCCAACGAGACCTTTCCGGCAACCAAGTGAAAGATGGGTTTCAGCGCCATCAGTTTGGCTTAAGTTCTGGGGGCGCATTATTTCAAAATCTGACCTTTTATCATGTCAATTTTGAGCGAATGATTGACCTTAAAGACAATTTGCTTAATTCACCCAAACTTGGCGTGAATGAAACCATTAAAGGCCGCAATGATTTTTCCTACCTCACGGCACGGCTCGACCACAAATGGAATGATAAATTACGTTCAGCCCTGCGCTTTAATTGGGGCGATGTACGGATTGATCGGCAAGGAGGCGGCTTAGAAGGCGGGACGGAGTTCCCCTCAGCAGGAAATACCCAGTTACGACAATCGGTTTCGGCAGCTATACAAAACACGTACTTAGGCAAAAACTTGGTGTATGAGAGCAACCTGCAATACAGCCGTTTTCTCTGGGATTATGCCAATGTGGAAGACCTAAGGAGGCCGCGCGTCAATGTTTTAGACCCACAAGAACAGTTTGTTGCGGGCTTGGGAAGTCCGGGCTATATTTTTAAAGACCTCGAAAACACCCTACAACTTCAGCAAAAGATAAGCCTCTTCCGAAATAATCACACCTTCAAACTCGGGATGGATGCCCTAAGCTCCCGCTTTGACCTGTATGGTGGCGGCAATGAATCTGGTTCTTACACCGTGAAACTGACCCAAGCCCAATTGGATGCCCTTAAAGCCAAAAATCTGGGTGCAAACTTGGACGTAAATGACCTGCCAAGTGATGCCCAAGTGCTCAATTATAGCGTTGAGCTACGGCCACAATCTTTTGGCGCTCGGCAAAACCAAGTCGGAATCTACCTCGAAGATCAAATCTCCATCAATAGCCGCCTCAACCTCACAGCTGGGTTGCGTTGGGATTATGATAGCTTATCCAAGGGTGGAAGTACAGGTGCTGGAGACGTAAATAATGTTGCGCCTCGCTTTAATTTCAATTATTTATTGGATGCCAAAAGCGTCTTTCGGGGTGGATATGGCATGTTTTATGACAAAATCGTCTATGCCATTTATTCCGATGCCTTACAGCAAAATTCTACCGCCGCTGGGTACCTTAGCCAACTCCAAGCCTTGATGGACAAAGGCATTTTGCCCAAGGAGACCGATTTAGACAAAATCACTTTTGCGGGTAATGTCACCGCAGACGGGACAGCACTCACAACGGGCTATTTAAAAGGGGCAACAGCAGCGCAACTCCAAGCCCAACGTGAAAACCTTTTTGCAGGTGAGCGCCGGATCTTAAATCCAAATGGTTATCAAAATCCTGTGACGCATCAATTTTCTTTGGGATACCAACGCCAGATTTCACGCATGTATTTGTTTTATGTGGACTTGGTGCGAACACAATCTTATAACCTAATGCGTCTTCGGGACTTAAATACCCCGTCGGCTTATCCTATTAATGCCGCAAATGTGGTGGTGCGTACCCAAGCCCAAGCCGATGCCTCACGTCCCATCCCCATTTATTCCGATGCACAAGGTGTCTATGCTTTAGTGAATGGGCAAAAAATCCGCAATGGTATTGCACGCACCATTACCATGACCGAAACCGCTGGTAAAGCAGAATACTCGGCGGCTTCGGTCAATTTGGTCAAAGATCGTGGCCAAGACCCATATGGCTTCCGCGTTTCTTACACCCTTTCTCGGCTCTTGAACGATACCGACGACATCAACTTTAAAGCCCAAGATGCCAATAATTACGCCGCAGAATGGGGGCCTTCTGTAAACGACCGCACGCATGTCATCAGCGCCGTTGGATACTGGTATCCCATCAAAAACATGACGGTTACGCTGGCGGGTCTATTCCAAAGTGGACAACCAATTAACCGCATTCCCGATGCAACGCTATATGGCACAACCGATCTGAATGGAGATGGGCGCTCTTTTGGGGCAAGTTATGTGGGCAACTCTGACCGTCAGCCGGGCGAAACGCGTAATTCCGGCCGTTTGCCTTGGGCGAATGTGTTGGACTTGGGCTTGCGGTATCGTATCCCTTTTGGCCAAAATAACCTGGAGATCAGTGCCGATATTTTCAACCTCTTAAATGCTGAAAACCTAAGTGGTTACGCCAATAATGCCACCCAAAGTAACCAAATCCAAGTGGGGCCTGCCACCAATACCTTGGTGAAAAAGAACGCTGGACCGCCTCGCCAATTCCAATTTGGCTTGCGTTTTTTGATGTAGATTTATAGGCCAAATGTTGATTGTTTTGTTTGGGGTTAAAGTTTTGGCCCCTTTTCATTGCCTTATGGTGGCCAATCATGGAAAAGGTTTCCTTCGGGGAACCGGCTGGGTCTAAAGGCATACGTTCTTTTAGCAAAGACCTTTTGTTTAAATGGTTTTGCTGTAGAATACAAAACGTTATAAAGCCCCTTTAACCTTACAAGATGCCCCTTTTATGTTGTCACACAAAACCCTTAAAATTATAAAGAACCGGTCGGATATAGGCGCGGGAACACGCGGCTCGGATATGGGAATTGATGCCCTCGAAATTGCAGCCATAAACAGAGCGGACGATTTTTTCAACCGCCATTTATACATTGATGTGGCCACGCACAACGAATCGGTTTATCACAAAGTTCGAAACTCCTTTGCCAAGCGGATTGGTCACGTTTACGAACAATGTACCCGTGTGACCGAGGTCGTCCGCCAAGTTGTTTCGGAAGGCTATTTCCCCTTGGTGCTCTCCGGAGATCATTCCTCGGCGCTGGGAACCATTAGTGGGCTAAAAGCCGCCAATCCAGAACGAACCTTGGGCGTTATCTGGATTGATGCCCATGCAGACCTCCACTCGCCCTACACCTCGCCCTCGGGCAATATACACGGAATGCCCCTCGCGGCTGCCTTGGCCGAGGACAACCGATCTTGCCAAATCAACAACCTTCGTGACGATACCGATTCTTATTGGGAAGCCATGAAACGAATCGGAGTTCCAACCGCAAAAATAAAACCTGAACACCTTGTTTTTTTTGGGGTTAGAGATACAGAAGACCCCGAAAATCATTTGATGGAGCAACAAGGCATTCGTAATTTTACCGTGCCAGAAGTCCGCTTTAGAGGAATAGAAGCGTGTCTTGCAGAAGCAGAGAAGCATCTGAGAGACTGCGACGACCTCTATATTTCGTTCGATGTAGATAGCTTGGACTGCGACTTGATTTCATATGGCACAGGAACGCCTATCCCAAAAGGGTTTGACCCATTAGAAGTACAAAATATTATCAAGGGTTTGATAGAAACGGGCAAGGTTATTTGTTTGGAAATTGCCGAAATTAATCCACTATTAGATAACCGTGGAAACCTGATGGCAGAAACCGCTTACGGAGTCTTGTCCAATGTGGTGTTGCATTACGAGCAAAAACAAACCAAAAAACAGACGTTATTTTCAACATTTTAACGAATTAACGCCATAATTTATACCCATTCCTTTACCCTATTTTCAAACCTATACACCCAAACACATGATGAAAGGTAAAACAACCTACATGTTGCTTAACCTGTTCTTCCTATGCCTGACGCCATATGCTATGGCACAGAACATGGTCGTAACAGGAAAAGTAACTTCGGCTGATGACGGTACGCCCCTCCCCGGTGTAACGGTAACAGCCAAGGGCACCAGTAATGGTGTTATCACGAATACCACCGGAGATTATCGCATCAATTTGTCTGGTACCGGAACCTTGGTCTTCAGCTTCGTCGGCTATCTTACCCAAGAAGTTCCTGTAAACGGACGCTCGGAAATCAATGTGGCCTTAGTAACCGATACCAAGAGTTTAGGCGAAGTGGTGGTTACTGGCTTTGGTTCGCAGATCAAACGGGAATTAACGGGAAACATCGCCAAGGTCAAATCCGCTGATATTCAAGACATTCCTGTCTTGGGCGTTGACCAAGCCATCCAAGGCAAGGCAGCCGGCGTTCAGGTCAATGCTGGAAGTGGAAAACTTGGGCAGGCAGTTCGGATCAGTGTTCGCGGCCCATCCTCTGTTACCGCCTCCAACCAACCACTCTTTGTGGTGGATGGCGTACCCATTACCAATGCAGACCTCTCCTTGAGCGGTGGTGATACCAACCCGTTGGTGGACCTCAACTCCCAAGACATTGCCTCTATCGAGGTGCTAAAAGACGCTTCGGCTGGTGCCATCTACGGCTCTCGTGCGGCCAATGGGGTTATTCTGATTACCACCAAACAAGGTCGTGCAAGTGGAAAAACCAATGTACAATTTGGATATTCCGCAGGGAACAGCAAGCCAACACGCGTTGTGAAGTTCTTAAACACCCAGCAATACATAGATTTTTATCGTATGGCAGCCGGAAATTCGGATAAAATCGAAAAAATTGATCCTTCTGCAAACGATTCTTATACCACCTATATGGAGGATTTTTACGATTCCCAAAGTTTAGGAACATTAGGAACCAACAAGCAGGCGGATACTGATTGGGGCGGATTGGCCTTTCAGGATGCACCGCAACAACAATATGACCTAAGCATTAGTGGTGGTAACGATAAAACGGCCTTTTATGTCTCTGGGCAATGGTTAGACCAAAAGGGGATCATCTTAGGCAATGCCATGAACCGTATTTCGGGACGCCTAAACCTCGAACATAAGGCATCAGATCGCTTCCGTCTTGGTGCAAACATGGGCCTGTCTCGGAGCATCAACAACCGTCTTTCAGGAGACCGTCAATTTGACAACCCGATGCAGATGGTTGCTTTGCCACCTATGACGCCAGAAAAAGACCCCGACACCGGACTTCCTGTTGGGACACCACCGGGGGATGCCAGTATTCCGTTGTATTATAACCCGATGATTAACCTTGGAAACTCGTATTATGACACCTCGGTAAACCGGAATATCAGCACGGTATATGGCCTTTTGCAGATTGCTCCCGGCCTTTCCTTCCGCTCTGAAGTAGGGGTAGATATCCTCAACCAGTTCGAGGAGCAGTATTATAACAGCAAGACGGCACGTAATTTTGGCGCGACCAAGGGTATCTCCAGAAACCGCGCCGTTCGGGTAGAAAACCTGAACACCAACAACTATTTCAGCTACTGGAAAGTAAGCGGTAAGCACGCTTTAGATGCCACCCTCGGAACTTCCTTCCAATCCTCCCAAACCAAAACGGGTTATACCGAGGGCCAAGACTTCCCTTCTGATGCGTATCGCTACATTGCAAGTGCCGCAAAAAAGACGGACGGCAGTTCTTCACAAACCGATTTCCGTTTTGTTTCTTATTTCGCACGCGCAAATTACAAACTTGCGGACAAATACCTTTTAGGCTTAAGTGCACGGGTTGATGGTTCATCGCGTTTTGGTCGCGATAGTCGTTACGGCTTCTTTCCGGCGGCCTCTGCTGGTTGGGTAATCTCGGACGAGTCGTTCCTGAAGGGCAATTCCCTCATCAGTTTCCTTAAGTTGCGCGTAAGCTATGGCATTACGGGTAATGCAGAAATTGGGAACTTCCCACAGATGGGTCTCTTTACCGGCGATGCGGGCTATAACGGTGAACCCGGCCAGCGGCCCTCGCAGTTGGCAAATCCAGACCTGAGTTGGGAAACCACCAATCAAGTAGATTTTGGTTTGGATTTTGGTTTCTTCAAAAATCGGATCAATGGCGAGATTGATTATTACGCTAAAAAAACCACAGGGCTTTTGCTGAATGTAAACGTTCCAGCCACCACGGGTTTTGCGGTTCAAACGCAGAATGTGGGTAAACTCACCAATAATGGTTGGGAATTTGTGCTCAACTCCAACAATATAGAAGGCAAATTCCAATGGGCGACGAGCCTTAACTTGGCCTTTAATAAAAACAAGATTACGGACTTGAAAGGCCAAATAATTGAAGGTGGCCTAAATTCCATGAGTCGCGCTGTAGAAGGCCAACCTCTTGGCGTTTTCTTTACCGCCGAATATGCAGGTGTTGACCCAAACAACGGGGATGCGCTTTGGTATCTCAACACCAAAAATGCAGATGGAACCATAGACCGCAATAAAACCAATACCTATAACAAGGCGCAACGCGTGGTTATTGGTAGTGCGCTTCCAAGTTGGATTGGCGGGATCACCAATACCTTCCGCTACAACAACCTTGAGCTTTCTGTGTTCTTCAATGGTCAGTATGGCAACAAGATCAACTTCTATGGTGCGGGACGCTTCTCCTCGGCAAATGGCCGCTTCGAGGACAACCAAACGGTAGATCAGTTAGATGCTTGGACGCCAACCAATACAGACACCCAAGTTCCACAAGCACGCCTTTTCTACAACAACGGTGCGCAACCTTCCAGCCGCTTCATTCAAGATGGCTCCTATTTGCGCCTCCGTACCGCTACCCTTTCCTACAACCTTCCGGCACAAATACTCAAAAAAGCCCGCGTAAGCTCGGCCAGATTGTATGTCAGTGGGTATAACCTCTGGACTCTAACCAATTATACCGGTTGGGATCCAGAAGTCAATGCAGACGATATTGTAACGAACATCGCACAAGGATACGATTTTTATTCCCCGCCACAACCCAAAACCGTTTTGGTGGGCATAAACCTCGGCTTCTAACCCTTCCATCTTAAACCATGATCAACACGATGAAAACTTTTAAAAACTGGTTGATGGCAGGCGTTCTTGCACTTGGACTTTCTGCCTGCGACCAAATGTTGGATGTAAAACCAGTATTGAGCATTGACGAAAATACGGCTTTGCTGACCTCTGCGGATGTACAGGTAACCTTGACCGGAGCCTACGACGGCCTAAGCAGTGGCGTACTTTATGGCGGAGCCGTGCTGTATGCGGGTGAGTTGCTTGGAGACGACCGAGAAGTGATCTTTGGAGGAACTTATACCACTCTCGACGAACTTTACCGCAAAACCATCTCCACGACCAATGTGGATGTCCGGGATATTTGGATGCAAGGATATGCAACCATTAACCGCGTAAACCATGTCATCGCAGCACTCGATAAAGTTAGCGCGGCGGACAAAGCCTCTTTTGAAGGACAAGCACGGTTTATTCGCGGGGTCGTGTATTTTGAATTAGCACGCTTATTTGGTAAAGCATGGGGCGATGGCGACAACAACACCAACTTGGCGGTTCCAATTGTCCTAACCCCTACGCTTTCCGTAACCGAAGCCGATTTCAAATCGCGCGCTACCGTTGCCGCAGTATATGCTCAAGTGATCGAAGACCTGACCAAGGCCGCAACGCTCTTGCCCGAATCATTCGATATCCCCGTCAATAAACTAACCGCACAGGCCATGCTTTCGCGGGTGTATTTGATGCAAGGTAATTATGTTGCAGCTCGTGATGCTGCCAATACCGTCATTGAGAATGGGGCCTATGCCTTGTTGCCCAATTTTGAAGCCGTATTCGCCGACGAAACGTCTTCCGCAGAGGTCATCTTCAGCATTGCCGTTTCAGAGCAAGACGGGGTAAACAACATGAATACCTTTTACGCCTCCACCGCAAATCAAGGAAGGGGTGATATCCGTGTTCAAGCCAAACACCTTGCACTCTATGAACCGGCGGATGTACGGGGTAAATTCTTTGAAACGGTAAGTAATCGCGTCTTTACCCTCAAGTTTGCCGATCAATACGGCGATGTGCCCATTATTCGGTTGGCCGAAATGTACCTTATTCGTGCAGAAGCCAACCAACGTTTGGGAACCACAACCGGAGCCGCACCCAAGGACGACATAAACCGTCTTCGCAGCCGTGCTGGTCTCGCCAACTTGGCTACGGTCACGTTAAACGAGATTCTGAAGGAACGTAAGTTAGAATTGGCGTTTGAAGGTCATCAAGTTCATGACATTAAGCGTACAAAAGGGTCGGTGGGTACAACCGCATTTAGTGCCAACAATTTGGTACTACCTATCCCACAACGCGAAATGGACACCAACAAAAACTTGGTTCAAAATCCGGGGTATAATTGATTAAGAGACGAGCGTAACCTCCTCTAAAAAGCGGTCACATCCATTTGGTGTGACCGCTTTTTGTTTCGTCTTGTGGAACATGGAGAATGGGAAATGGGAAATAGAGAATGAAGAATGGAATGTAAAAATTAGAGAGATGGCACTTCGGTAATGTCGGCCAACGATAAATGCCGCCCTGCTCAACCTCATATCAATTAGGAATTAAATGACTGTTTTCTCTGAACGCTTTCACACCTTTTGGGTGTTGAAAGGCTGATCATCAAACACCTAATAGGTTTAGAATGATCAACTTATAAACAGCAGTTTTCCCTAATGGGTATCATCAGTTAAGTATCGCCTTGGCTATATCCCGCTTAACCTGAAAGACACCTTAACATAGAAGCTTTGTTTTTCCTAAAATGTGCTGGATACATACCATAATACTTATTAAAACGCACAATAAATGCCTCTGCCGACTCGTAGCCTAAATTGTAGGCAATCAAAGAAACCAAAACATCGGTTTCCAATAACAATCTTTTACCTAATGTAATGCGATGATAGACAATGAAACTTTGTAGAGACCTTCCTTGAAGCGCATTTTTAAGCATTAATTTTAATTTCTTATTGGTATTGAGGTGGAAAAGCGCTTCAACCGATGAAACACGCAAGCTATTACAGAATAGATTCTTACGGATATAGCTTAGAATTTCTTCTAATTCTTGATTACTACTTGGGACTGGTGAAAAAAGCACCTCTGTTTCCGTATAGGCCGATTTAATTTTAGAGAGTGAGGCCTCCTGATCTGTCCAATTTTGAACTAAGACCTTATTACTTATGGTCGTTGTCATAATATTTTATCTTATTTAGATTGAATATATTAGGACACACAACGTTTTATACAATAATAAGCTGTAACAATATAATAAACCCTATGAAATGGGGTAAAAGCACAACGCTTACCCCTCTTCATTCGCGTTTAACTTCATAAGCATAGGTACTACGTTCGCTGTCAAAATAAATGATCCCATTTTCGCCTACGACGGGCGTTGTAGAAAAAACCACACCATCCTTTTTCTCTGGACAACTCAGCTCTAACAAGATCTTTCCTGTCTTTACATCCATTGCTGTTAAGATGCCCTTGCCCTTACCTGTTACATAGATCACCCCATCCATCACAAACGGACTCGACACATCGCCAATGCGCGGGGTTTTCCAGCGGAGTTCCCCAGTAGCCACATCTATACCATAAACATGACCTGCCACCTCTCCGTTTGCAATGATCAGCAAGTCATCCACGATCGTAAACTGCCCATCATACATACTTTGGACTGTTCCGGGTGAAATCTTCCAACGGACTTTGCCCGTAAAGGGGTTGATGGATAGGATAAAATGTTCATGAGTTGCGATGAAGTAGCCTTTGTGCATTTTACCATAACCCATTGCAGGGCCAAACCTCACCGATTCACCAATTTCATAAATGCTTTCTTCCCGCTTTTGCGTGAGGTTATACACCTTCATGTAATACTTGCTTCTTTGGGTCTGGGCATTGTATTCGTCTTGGGCTATCACCAAAAGCGTGTCTCCATTGGCCGAGATTAAAGGCACGGTACTATTGTTAGCACCGGGGCCACGTGTGGTTAAAGGGTCTTGTTTTTTCAAAACCGTCACCACCCGCTCTACGCCATCAGACACGCGGCCCATCAATATTTTTGAGCCATCTGCCGTAAAATACTCCCCGCCTCCCAAGCCTTTTACGGTGCTATTACCAAATGACGTCTCCTCATATTCCCGTTTATTTTTCCAAACGACTTTTCCCGTCTTAATATTGAGGGCAAGGAGATCTCTACCAATGTTCATTACCACCACATCTCCATATTGATACACCTCAGAAATTCCACTTATAATGGCTTCATCCCCTGCACGCCACTTAACCGCTCCTGTTTTTCGGTCCAATAGCATCGGGCGTTTTTGGAGATGTGGAGCATCCCCCAAGGTAAACAAGCCCTCTGGTTGCAGCGCAGGCCGTTGTCTTGTACCATATGTTACCACCAAGGTGTTCTTGTCCACGACCTTGCTACGTCGCCATAGGTTCTTAACCGTTAAACCATCCGAGCTGATCACGTTGCCGCCGCTGTTCAAATCACAGCCCATAGCCAAGAAAAGGAAATAAAAGAGGGAAATGATACCAAAAATACGCATATTGCTCATGATTTGGGGGCCGAAGCCCCCGTGTTATCTAAATGGTGAGGGCCTTAGGTCTAACGCTTTGGTACAGCAAAAACCGGATGATACCGATCAGAAGTACTATCCATTACATTTCTGATTTCTAGCAGAACCCTCGGATGCCACCTTTGCTCGGAATGGTTGATGCCTTCATTTACGAAATTAAAGGGTTATTTACAATATAGTACATGCCTTTAATTCTTTAACTAATCTTTTGTCTAATCTTTTGACTAATCTTTTGGAGATTCTGTTTTCTAAACGTTTTGTCTCATAGACGGTTTGTCTTAACTTATGCGGCTTCATTAATCCACGCACTAAAAAAACCATGAACTTCACCCCTTGGAAAGGCGTTTTCTCCGCCGTCACCACCAAATTCAAGCCAAACTTCTCCTTAGACATTGCCCGCATGGAGCAACATTTTAGCGAGCAAATGGCTGCCGGAATACATGGCATTATTGTAAATGGCTCTTTGGGCGAGAATGCAAGTCTCAGCACCGAAGAAAAACTCGAAACCCTCCGCATTGCGCTTCGTGTAGCCGAAGGTAAAATTCCGGTGCTTTCTGGCGTCGCCGAAACCACCACCAAGGGCGTTTTGGCATTTATTTCCGCCGCGACACAAATGGGAACAAATGGCTTTATGGTACTTCCACCCATGCGCTACCCCGCAGAAGCCCATGAAACCCTGCACCATTTTAGGACGGTGGGCGAAGCCGCCGAAGTCCCGATCATGGTATATAACAACCCGGTGGCATACAAAGTGGACGTTACGCCCAGTATGTTCAGTGAATTGGCCGATGTACCACAATTGGTGGCTTTGAAGGAATCCTCCGATAACGTCCGCCGTGTCTCGGACATTGCCAATGCGTGTGGTAGTCGCTACCAAATTTTTACAGGTGTGGATAATATTGCTTTAGAAAGCCTGCTGATGGGCGCGGTTGGCTGGGTCGCCGGATTGGTCTGTGCCTTTCCAAAAGAAACGGTGGCCATTTATGAACACGCCATGGCTGGACGCGTCCAAGAAGCGGTAGCCCTTTATCGCTGGTTTCGTCCGTTGTTAGACCTTGACGTCACCCCCCGTTTTGTGCATTACATCAAATACACCGAGGCCCTTGTTTCCGGGTTCGAAAGTGACGCTATTGTCCGTGAACCACGCTTGCCTATGCCAGAGGCCGAACGTAAACAAATTGAAGCTATTGTTCGCAAGGCTTTGGAAAGTCGTCCGGTGTGTTAACGAGGGTTGGCCATTTTATGTGGCCTTCCAAGGCTTTCAGAATCGTTTCTACATAAGACAAGGTATAGATTACCGGAAAAACTCGCACCAAAATTACCAGTATTTGCCCTATGAAAATGCACCTTTTATTGTGCGAAGACGAGCCTAAAATCGCAAGATTCATCCTGCAAGGGCTGAAAGAAGAAGGGCACGACGTTACGTGGCATACACATGGAGAATCAGTAATACACCAAATAGCCCAAAAACAGTACGATATATTATTATTAGACCTCAGACTTCCCGACATTGACGGCCTGACCGTCTGCCGAGAAGTCCGAAAAATCCGCCCACTACAACCCATTTTAATGCTGACGGCTTTAGATGCCATCGAAGACCGCGTGGCTGGATTGCGGGCAGGTGCGGATGACTATCTGCCCAAGCCTTTTGCTTTTGATGAATTAATTGCCCGCCTCGAAGCACTTTATCGGCGTTCTCGCCAACAAGGAGATGCCATTTTGCAAGCTGGAAATTTTGTGATAGACCCCTATTCACATACCTGTACCTACAAGCAAGAGCCAGTTTCGCTAAGCCCTCGTGAGTTTGATTTGATGCTTTATTTTGTCACCCACCCCAACCAAAACATTCCCCGCGAAACCTTGTATAGGGAGGTTTGGCAGATGCCTTTTGAACCCAACACCAATGTGGTTGAGGTCTATGTTCGCTACCTTCGCAAAGCTTTGCAAACGGTGAACTGCCGGGATGCGATCGTATCGGTTCGTGGCGTTGGGTATCGCCTAAACACCGGATAAATCATGACTTCAGTACCTGCTCTGCCCTTCCGGTCGCGTCTTTTTCGTGCTTTGTTACCCACTTTTTTGGGAACTATACTTTTCATTTTCATTCTTACCGCAGGCAGCATTGTTGCCACATTTCACTTTTCCGACCGCAGGATTTTGGAGGATGAACTGTCCGAGATTTCAGGGGCGGTGATGTTTCAAAATAAGATTGTACCACCCCGTTACCATTGGTCTGAACCACACCATACCCACATCCACCCAAGACTCAATCCACAATTCGTACAATTATTTGATCCAAACGGGAAGTTGCTGTTTGCCTCCGAAAACATTGGCCAACTCAAGGGCTACCCATCTTCTTTGAAACAGCGTGACGGTTTTTTTACGGACAAACATTCTGGACACACCATATTATTCCTATCTAAAAGCATAACCAATAACAAAGGAAATACACTTGGCTACATCCAAATAGGACAATTTGAGATTGACCGAAGTCCACTATATGGCTTAGGCGTGGTAGTATTGGCACTTGTGGTTTTGGTGGCCATGCTCCTCTGGTGGTTTCTACTTCAAAACCTTGCGCTTCGCGTCACCAAGCCACTTGAATTTATCTCGGATGCCGCACAAAAAATCTCTTTGCATACACGCGAATACCGAATTCCTCCCATTCCAGATGCCGACATCGAGACACATCAATTGGCCGAAGCCCTCAACAGTTTACTCGTGCGACTCCAAAACAACTTCGACGAAATGAAGGCTTTTACAGCCCATGCCGCCCATGAACTGCAAACTCCTATTACAGCACTCCTTGGATCGGCCGAGGTGGCACTTCGGCGAGAACGCACACCTGAAGCCTATCAAGAGACCTTACATAACCTCCATGGCGAATTAAAATCCATGCGCGATGTTGTGAAAAGTTTATTGGAATTAGCCCGATTGGAGCATGTTGATACTTCGTCCAAAACCGAAATTTCGGATTTCTCCCGACTTGTTTTGGAGACGGCATTAGATCATCAACCCAAATTCAGCCAGAAAAACCTAATACTAAAAACAGACATTCAACCGGATGTTCAATTAACAGGAAACAGAGAGCAGCTCAAACGACTAATTGAGAATATCTTAGACAATGCTCATAAATATACACAAACAGGAGGCACAGAAATTATACTAATAGACAATCCACCCACTTTTACGGTTCAAGATACAGGCTTGGGCATACAGCAAGAAGACCTCGCAAAAGTAGGAACACGTTTTTTCAGGGCCAAAGAAATGACTGCTCATGGCATTTCCGGAAGCGGACTGGGCATGGCACTTGTAAAGGAGATTGCGCAAAAGCACCATGCCCAAGTTATTATCACCTCCCAGCCCAACCACGGAACAAAGGTCGTCGTTCGGTTTGAGATGGTTTAATTCTATTCAAAATCATTTCATGTCGTGATCTTCTTTCTCTTGCGCTTCATGGTTTAAGTGAGTGTTTCTATTTTGGTCTCTAATTGCGTTGGTATCGGCTGGCGATTTTTCGCCTCCCTCGGCTTCTCCACCAAAGCTATTTGCCCAATCTTGCAAGGTTTTTACATCTTGCGCACTTAGTTTTGCTTCAGGGTGCATCAAAACATAATCCCAAGTGGGCATTTCCCCTTTATTGATGACCTCCACGATCTCTTCCGGAATCTCCGCTTTTTCCTCGCCTTGTGGCTGATCCCACGTGGAAAAGTTCACCTTGCTGCGTCCTTCATCCACATGATGCCGAATCATAAACTTGACGGGGGCAAGGTAGCTATACCAAGGCCATTTGGTCTCGTTGGAATGACAGTCGTAGCAAGACCTTTTCAGAATGTCTTTTACGGGCTTGGGCGCTGGCATATCCATAGTTACACTTGGATTTGATCGATCTATGGGAATAAATTGCATGAGGATAAAAAGCCCCAATACCGCCATTAAAACCCAATTCAATTTCTTTTTCATAACAAATACTGTTTGGTGAACGCCATTGGTTTTGCTCAAAAGTAGCTTTGCAAAGATGAGAGAACCATTAGAACCACTTTTCATTTCCGCAAAACACCTTCCACATCCATTTCTTCCAAGCCACTATTTTGAGACAGCCTTTAACTTGTAACCATTTAATAGGTGTTTTGGGTTAATCAAATCGAAGCCTGCTAACTGAGCGCCTACAAGTGCCTGCCGGCGACCTTGTACAGCCCAAAGAAGCAATTCGGCTGAGCTAAGCCGAAGCCTGCCCCGGCCTGAAGAAAAATCTTTTCGCCTACGCTGCGGATGCCCGATGGGACGAATCGTAAAGACGCACGATCCTGCGTCTCCACACATCCTCCCCGGCAAGGCAATTCGCCCTTATTCATCGGGCTTTGGTGGCTGAGCCAAGTCGAAGCCATCCTTGCTTCGGCGGATTTTTCTAAGGGGCACCCGGCCCTTCAAGAATCATGGAAGAACTCACAGAATTGCGTAAATGCTGGTTTTTCAAAGGTTTGTTCTACTTTTGGATGAGCACCAAAGCCCCGTAGGGGTGGCATCTATATATGACAAAGAAATAGGGCGTTGATCGTAGTCGAAGTCGGATGGCTGAGCTATTAGGCGGATTTTTCTAAGCGTTGCCTTGCCATTGTTGAATAATACCTTATACTATAAGGTAGAGGCGATCTCAATATCAAGGAATAATGGCATTTATAAAGTGTGGATTCACAAAAAGGATGCCTACAAGCACGTCCTCACGCCTTATCTTCCCTTCGTCAATGTTCCCAAATTTCCTCAATGGCCAACGTATGAAACCAAATTTAATTGCCGGCGCGTGGCGTAACGCCACCGAAGTTCAGCCCAACGTTAATCCCTCCGATACAAATGATGTAATTGACCAGTATGCCTTTAGTGCGGTGGCCGACATGGCAGAGGCGGCAGAAGCAGCTCACTCGGCCGCAAAAACGTGGCGTAAAAGTACACCACAACAACGCTTTGACATTTTAGACGCCATCGGAACCGAGATTTTGGCGAGAAAAACGGAATTAGGAGATTTGCTCTCACGCGAGGAAGGCAAAACCTTGCCAGAGGGTATTGGGGAAGTCACCCGTGCTGGACAAATCTTTAAGTTCTTCGCCGGAGAAGCCCTTCGGACTGCGGGCGAAACCCTGCCATCTGTCCGGCCAAACATTCAAGTAGAAATCAGCCGAGAACCGCTTGGCGCAATAGGTATTATCACCCCTTGGAACTTCCCCATCGCCATTCCCGCTTGGAAAATTGCACCCGCGCTTGCTTATGGTAATACCGTGGTGTTCAAGCCTGCCGAGTTGGTTCCGGGTTGTGCTTGGGCTTTGACGGACATCATCCACCGCGCTGGGATTCCTGCCGGGGTTTTTAATTTGGTTATGGGACGTGGTGCAGCCGTAGGGAAAGCCTTGGTGGAGCATCCTAAAATTTCCGGCATCAGCTTCACCGGAAGCCTTGTAACGGGCAAAGACGTGGCCACCGCTTGCGCATTGTCCCAAAAGAAGGTGCAATTGGAAATGGGCGGAAAAAATCCTCTGGTGGTTCTGGACGATGCCGATTTGACCAACGCTGTCGAAAATGCCATTAATGGCGCTTTTTTCTCCACAGGTCAGCGCTGCACTGCTTCCAGTCGGTTGATTGTAACAGAAGGCATCCATGACCGCTTTGTGGAAGCGATGGTAGAGCGCCTCTCAAAGCTAAAAGTGGGCGACGCCCGCGAATCTGGTGTGGAAATGGGGCCTGTGGTGGATGAAGTACAGTTGGCAAAAGACCTAAAATACATCCAACAAGCCATCCGAGAAGGCGCTAAACTTGCTTTTGGCGGGGATATTCTGACCAAAAACAAGCCGGGACACTTTTTGGCACCGACGCTATTTGTAGAAACTACCAATGAAATGACCCTCAATCGTGAAGAAGTATTTGGGCCTATCGCTGGCGTTATCCGTGTAAAAGACTACGAAGAAGCGCTTTTTGTAGCAAACGATACCCCTTTTGGCCTTTCATCAGGCATTTGTACAAGTTCTTTAAAGTTTGCTCAACACTTCAAAAACCATGCAGAAGCCGGTATGGTAATGGTAAACCTCCCAACGGCTGGCGTGGACTATCACGTTCCTTTTGGCGGAACCAAAGGCTCTAATTATGGATCACGTGAGCAAGGGAGTTATGCCAAAGAATTTTATACGACTGTCAAAACTACGTACCTTTTCGCCGGATAACCATGACCTACGGCCTGACCGGAAATACCAATAAAGAACTGCTTTGGGATCCTGTGATGCAGGCCATTTTATGGTTCGAGCGCTCACAAATCCCCTATCGCTTGTTTGAACCATTAGCCATAGGCTTGGTGGAACGAGGACGACTTGCGGCTTCCGTTGCAGAGCAAGTGGCCACAACTGCCCTTCACGAAACCGATTTGGTGCTATCGTTCGGCGGTGATGGAACCATTATCAATACTGCTCGCTTGATTGCTCCTCATGGTACGCCGGTGCTGGGGGTAAATATTGGCAGATTGGGCTTTCTGGCAGACCTCGAAATCTCGAATATTGAGGCCGCTTTAGAGAAAATTCAACTCGGCCAATATAAAGTAGTGCCGCGAATGGCTTTAGAACTTTTGTTGCCCAATGACAGCACGCCAAGATGGGCCTTGAATGAGTTTGTGGTCAATAAAGGTGTGAATGCCTCCCTTATCAACATTACCGCACATATTAATGGTACGCATTTGTGCCATTATTGGGCAGACGGCCTTATCGTCTCCACGCCCACAGGCTCAACTGCCTATTCCCTTTCCGCCGGAGGCCCCATCCTTGTCCCGGGTAGCGCCTGTTTTGCCCTAACGCCCTTGGCACCTCATACGCTCACCATGCGCCCTTTGGTCGTCCCTCATACTTCGGTAGTGGAATTAAGCGTACCCGAAAAAGATTGTCCGTTTATTCTTTCCGTAGATGGCCAAGTGGAGCACTTAGAAGTGGCCTCAAACCGGCTAATTCTCCACGAAGCCAAGCATACCTTCAACTTAGTCCTTTTAGAAGGTCACGATTATTTCTCTACCCTACGAGGAAAATTAGGCTGGGGCGTGCATGTTCGTGCCTAAGAACATTTTAAAATGAGCGTGAAGTCGCCTTTAGGGTTGACATTCCAATGGATGTGTTGTATATTGCTGTTCCTTATAAAAATCGGTCGAGTAGCTCAGTTGGTAGAGCAAAGGACTGAAAATCCTTGTGTCGGCGGTTCAAGTCCGTCCTCGACCACATTACAAACCTTACTTCTTTGAAGCAAGGTTTTTTATTTACCAAACATTCCTAATTACAACCATAAGGTTTACGCATACCCCATAAAATGCCTAAATTGATCTAAATAGCACCTATTCTCCTCATAAAGAAAGCCGAATACACATCAAGGTCGCCTCTATCTTATCGTATATAATTTTTGCTGCGATCAACCCATAACGCACCTAAAAGCATTAAATATCCTTTAACTTGTAAGCATCTAACATATGTTTTGGGTTCAACAAATAGAAGATTGCCAGTTGGAGGCAGACAAGCCTACCGGCCGCAGACGGGCCTGCTGGCGGCCTTCTTTTGTACGGCCAAAAGAAACAAGGTAGCTGAGCCAAGTCGAAGTCCGGTGGTTGAGTTATTATACCAATTAAGCAAAATTACTGTTTATATTACTCGTTTTCAACCTTTCAACACCGAAAGGGAGTGAAAGCGTTGACGGATAAAGCATGTGCTTAATTCCTAATTGGTATTAGGCGGATTTTTCTAAGTGTTCCTTTGCCATTATTGAACGACACAATTATACTATAAGATAGAAGCGATCTCAATATCACTTTTTGGTGAGTTGGCCTTCTTTCTCTTGAAAATAATGACAACATATACTTTCAAAACGATGTATATTAGATAATAGGATGTTTCTACACCGATTTTTGGGGCAAAATACGAATCAGGAAGACGTCCTTCCATCCGTTTAAATCTAAATATGACCGTATGTCTCTGGATTCTCTGCAAGATTCCCCTTCCGAAGCACAAGAGCACGCATCCTCAAAACCACCCAAAAAAAGAGTCAAGATGAAAGGGCATCATTGGGCTGGCATCGTTCTATTCATGGCCATTTGTGGCGTTTTGGGCTATGCTTTTTATCCTAAATTGATAGGTCAAGAAGAGGATGGTCGGCAAGGAGACGTACAACGCCCAAGTGCAACTGCAAAAATAGAGGCCGTTAGTGTACTACCGATGGCTTTTCCCATTCGAATTGAAGCTACAGGACACCTTGCAGCACACCGGCAAGCCGAGATTAGCGCAGAAACAAGCGGATTGATTGTAGCAAGGAACACAGAAGAAGGCCGTTTTGTGGCTGCCGGACAGGTTCTTTTCCAATTAGACGACCGCGAACTCCGCCTAAGCCTTCGTGAAGCACAAACCGAGCTTTTGAAAGCACGTTCCGCTTTTGCTACACAAACGATTGGGTATGAGGCGCAACGGATAGACACCACCATCCTCATACAAGCCAGAATCCAGCTCCGAGAAGCCCAGCAGCGATATCGCAGCGGACAAATTAGTCAAGTAGAATGGCATAATGCCCAACGACGTTTTGATGCCACAAAATTATTGACGGGTGCACAGAAAAATACCGTTCAAGCTGTGCTTAGTGGTGTAGAACAAGCAGAACAACGAGTAGAACGGGTCCAACTCAATTTAAGTTATGCACAGATAAAAGCTCCTTTTTCTGGAAGAGTTACCCACTTGTCCGCCGAAAAAGGGCAAAGAATTTCGCAAGGACAAAAGCTTTTTCTGCTCCAAGACGATACCCAAATGAAGGTGACGGTGGATGTTTTGGAAGCAGATTTGGTCTATCTCCTAGAAGGAACGACTACCCAAATTCGGATTCCCTCCTTAGGCAATGCCTTGTTTGAAGGACGAATTTTTAGCATTAATCCGGCCATAGACCCCGAAAAAGGTGTGGGCCGGGTAACAGTTATGCTGTCTAATCCAGATCATCGGTTATTGCCCGGTACGTTTTGCTATGTATCATTAGAAACGCAGCGCTTACAAGGTGCAATGGTGGTTCCCGCAGACGCCGTTTTGGTAAGACAAGGCAAAGATTTGGTTTTCGTGGTCGAAGCAGGAAAGGCGAAGTGGGTCTATGTAAAAACGGGAAGTCGTTCTGGAAAGCATATCGAAATCCTGGAAGGCTTGAAGGCCGGCGACATGGTGGCCATTTCGGGTCACTTTGCTTTAGCGCACGACGCTCCCGTAGAAATTACGCAGGTTCATAAAATTGATCTGAACCAATAACGCCCTATTACTCATTGTTTGGAATTTCCAAGCACACCTTAGTTCCTTGTTTGGGTTCACTCATAATAAGGAGTTTGCCACCAATCATTTCTGCACGCTCTGCCATGCCCATTTGTCCAAAATGCCCTTTTCTCCCCCAATCCAAAAGCGTTTTGGGAGGATTAAAACCCACGCCATTGTCTCGGATTTCCACCCGCACGCCCTCAGCATCGGACTCGAACGAAACCCAAATTTCTGTGGCCTTTGCATGTTTAAAAGCATTGTTGAGGGCCTCTTGAACGATACGATAGATGGCCAAACGGGTACGCTCATCCAAAAGATGATCGCCGGGTAGGAACAACCAATTAATTTTGGAGGCCGGCTCAATTCCATAGACCTCATCTGCAAAGGCTTTCAGTGCCGTTTCCAAGCCTAAATCAAACAGAAGCGGTGGACGTAATTGTAAACAGATATTCCGCAAGGTCTCTGCAACATGTCTTTGCAAGCCTGCCACCTGTTCAATAAGTTCCTTCTCGGTTTCAAACTTGCCCCATTGCCCCAGCAAATGTCCGGCACGATACAATTCTTGAATGGGACCATCATGCAATTCTCTCGACAAGTGTAAACGCTCGGCTTCGCGGCCTTCAGTAAGACGTTGTTTGGTTTCGTTTAGCTCTGCAACTTTGCGTTTTAGGTGTTCGATCAGGGTTACGGTTTCTAAAGTCGCCGCCAGTTGATCTGCCAAAGTACGTAATATGAGCATATCTTCTTGCCCAACGTGGGCCTCCATTTTTCGGCGACCAAGCCATAAAACGCCTTGCAGTTGTTCTCTGCTGATGAGAGGAACCCAAATAACATGAGCATTAAATGACAATTTATATATAGGAGCTGCGCTTACTCTTTGTAACTTTTCTAATATTTCAGACTGAAACACAGGCTTTCCTATTGATTGCAATATCGCTACTGCTTCATCCGTTAACACGTTGTTGAAATCTGCCTTTTGTGCTTCTGACAAACCAAAATGATCTACCACACGAAAACCAGAATGGGCATTGGGCAACAACAAAGCAGCTTGTTCAAAACGCATCCAACCTAAAATTTCACGGACTTCTGCCGCCATTTCGGTACCATCGCGCACGTAATTGAGCCGCATGGCACTTTTATCAATGACAGACCTGAAGTCGTACCAATCTCCATAGAGGAGTTTATCCACTTGTTTTTGAAGCCAATCTCGCAAATAAGGGAAACCGAGTGCTGCCAATAATGCAATACTTGCACTCACAAAAGGTTTTAAAAAGGTTAAGCGCGGAAGGGATTCAAGAGACCAAAAAAGCACAAAATAGCTGCCCAGAAAAATTCCCAACAGCAAGGAATACACCAAACTTCTGTTCAAAAAGCGGTCAATTCCGCCAAGCTCTCCCCGTAACAAAGCCGTTCCGTAGGTGATGGGAATGAAAACGATAAAGGGGTAAACCCATACATACGATACCCAAGGGGCATTTCCAATGATGGTAGGCAAACGATATAATGTTACGAGCGGTAAAAGCCCCAGTGTTAGACCAAAGACCAAAAGCCGCTTTCGTCTTGCCAAATCAACGTCTTCCCGTTTTTGCGTGGGCCATAACAAGATGAGCAATGCCAGCAAGAAACCAAGGTCGGTAAACAATTCTTGTGTCCGAAATTGCCAAGAACGAATTATAGGATCGGATGTCCAATATACCGCACCAAAAGCCGCTAAACCCATTAAAAACAACAATCCATACATTGCACCCATAAGCCAAGAGAGTGCTTTTTTAGGGATTGAGGATGGGAAAAGAGCGTAATTATGAATTGCCAAAACACCAATAACGGTTTCTAATAAATTGGAGACGAAGAAGCCGCCCGGCAGGGTTAAGCGCAGGGTAATCGCTGATAGCATTAGGGTTGCCACCACAGATGACGCTAAAAAAACGGATGCAACTTGGTGCGAAGGACGCAATACCACCAAGATTAAACCTATAACCCAAAACGAAAGCCCAACAAAAGGCTTCATCAATTCATTTAGACGATTTTCCGTTGGGGCAACCATTACCCGATATGAAAGTGTTTTACGTTCACCATCGCGGAGAATCAACATCTGGAGCCTATCACCGGCTTTAGCCGAAGGCAACAAAGAAGGCATGTCCTTCGGTGGTAAGCCGTCCACTTCCAAAATCCAATCAAGGGGCATGAAACCAGCCAGTTCCGCAGGGCTTTTATCCAAAACCGCTGTCACCAACCCACCACTGATCCACTCCACATCCCAAAACAACCGATCTGAAAAGGCCGTTTGTGCTGCTCGAAGGAGCATAAGTGCAGTTGCAATGTGTAAAAGCAGCAAGGGCCAGCGCTGGAGCAAGGTTTGCATAAGGGCTTGTTTCGGAAAACTTGAACGTAGAATTTAACGTAGTTTATGGGTTTCAAACACTTGTTATTAAAGAATTTAAAACATCAACACCATATTGAGACAGCCTTTAACTTATAACCATTTAATACCAATTAGGGAAAATGACTGTTTATAGATTCCTCGTTTTAACCTTTTAGGTGTTGACATCAGCAAAGCGGACTGAGGAAGTAGCATCAACCTTTCAACACGCGTTGATGGATAAAACATGAGCTTAATAGCGAATTGGAATAATGTCACTGCGACCCAAAGCAAAGCCCGACAGTGGAAAGAAGATAGGAAAATATCGCCCCGACGATCGCCGCCGTTCGTTCAGATTGGTTTATGGCCTGAACAAACCATATCTGGCATTAATTCAAACAATGTACCCCACCGATCAATAGGTCAAAATTGGGCCAACCCGGCGTTGCTTTAAACATGGCTTCGACCTTAAGTATAAGAGCTTTTTCACAGGATTGCTTAAATTCTTTGCGCAAGATCAGGGAGAATCGTCCGGCATAAAATCGCTTGTTTACCTCCTCGAAGGTCAAGACGCCCTCACTCGGAACGAGTAGGCCATCAAAGCCAGAGAGCAAAAGCAAAAGTGCGTCTTCATGGATTTCCGGCGAGAGGTTGAACCGTTGTCCCTCCGAGATGTTGATCGTTGGCACATGGAAAATAAACCCTTTTTGCTGGTGTGTATAACATTGAAGCCGAAGAGCGGGTTTATCCGAATCGAAACGTTTTGCCGGATAAAAACTTGCCTTGCCCATCCAAGCCTCTTCAAAAGCGCCATTTGTCTGCATTTGAAACGAGGCCGTTCTTTTTTCTACGCCATATCGGCAAGATGAAAGGCCAAGAAGCGTGTCTATCAATAATTTATCTTGCATCTTTTTTTTTGTGGTTCTTGTTGGGAGAATGCAAAATTTACGTAAGTGATTCCCGCTGCATGTACTTCATTTGAAGTATTTTTAAGCCTCCAATGGAATATTTTCCCTTTTCCATCGCCTTATCTTAACCAAACCTTGACGTCCAATCCTGAACTTCCCCGTCATCTCAGCGTTGGAAAAGCAGTTCTCTTCAACCAAACCATTCCCTACATGAAAAGAAGAGATTTTCTCTCAACCATTGCTTTAACAGGTGTTGCAGCTTGCACTCCCCTTGCAAAGCAACCCAAAACCCAAACCCTAAAAAAAATGAGTCATACCCTTGCACCCTTGCCTTATGCCTACGACGCCCTTGAACCACATATTGATGCACGCACCATGGAAATCCATCATGGTAAGCACCATCAAGCCTATGTAAACAACCTGAATGCTGCGCTGGAGGGTCATACAGCGCTTCAAGCATTAAGTATCGAGGATTTGCTGCGTGGCATCAACAATGTTCCGCAAAACATCCGACAAGCAGTCATCAACAATGGAGGTGGCCATGCCAACCACACCTTGTTCTGGAACACCATGAAGGTAAACAATGGTTCTGGCCCCAACGGAGACTTGGCCGCTGCCATCAATGCCGCTTTTGGTTCCTTTGATGCGTTTAAAACCAAGTTTGCTCAAGGTGGGGCTACTCGCTTCGGAAGTGGCTGGTCTTGGTTAGTGGTCAATGGTGATGGCAAATTGGAAGCATATTCCACCGCAAACCAAGATAGCCCGCTCATGCAAGGCCATACCCCGATCTTGGGTCTTGATGTATGGGAACATGCCTACTACCTGCACTATCAAAATCGCCGTCCAGACTATATTGCCGCTTTCTGGAATGTGGTTAATTGGGATGCCGTTGCCGACCTTTTTGCGGCGGCTAAAGGCTGATACGACCTTTTGCACCAAAGCCCGATTTCTAACGATCGGGCTTTTCTTTTCAATGCTTTAGATGACCTCACCCCCTGTCACGATCTCAGCGCTAATCCAGCAAAAGATGCTGTGTATCATGCCCGTTCAGCACCCTTTCCCACTCAATTGCTTTCCATTGATCTCGGTGGGTGAGCGCCATCAAGCCACCACCTTTTCAAATGAAGGACGCCGCGCCACGTTTCTTTCGGGAAGACTCGCCATGCGTACCTTGCTCATGTCTCACCTGAATTTGCTACCCAACGAGGTTCCGCTCATCACCGAGCCATCGGGTGCCCCCGCCCTTGAAAACCAACCCGATTTGCACGTTTCGGTAACACATACCCTACAAGAAACGGCTGCCGTTTTTGCCCAGACACCCGTTGGCATAGACCTTGAAATCATTCGTAAAAGGCGTGACGACCTCTGGAAATTTCTCCTTGCCCCTTCCGATTACGAGGCTTTTCATGCTTTAGCGCTTCCCCCAACCGAAAAAAACATCCTCCTCTGGGTGGTCAAAGAAGCCGTTCTAAAGGGCCTAAAAACGGGTTTCCGGATGTCTCCTAAAAAAATCCGCGCCTCCATAGACCTGCAAAACCATTTGGCTATCGTGACCGATCATGAAGAACAGACGTGGACGGTTCCTTTTTCAGAACATGGCGATGCTTGGTTGGCAGTGGCTTTGTTACAAAGCAAAAAAACCGGAGGTTGATCCGGTTCTCTTGCTTTCCCTTTTCCCATTTTTCCTCAAACATCTTCTTTTTTTGCGACCCGTAGGCCCGTGGTGACGGGTGATGGTGGGTTTTTTCCTCTTATTGTGGCGGTGTGGTTTTGTATTGGGGGCAGTCCCAGCGGGAAGGCGGTGGTGTGTTTCCGCTGGAACTGATTTACGATGGGAATATCCGAAAAAAACCAATACGCCCGCTCTATTCCTTCGGCCAAGCCTGTTTTTCTTTCGATAGAACCTCAGCAAAATTCGCCCAACAAAAAAAGCGGCTCCGTCTGAAGCCGCTTGCAGGTTCTGGATTGGAAAGTTTTATTCCACCGTAACGCTTTTGGCGAGGTTTCGCGGCTGGTCCACATTGCACCCACGCATCACAGCCACATGGTAGCTCAGGAGTTGGAGTGGGATGACCGTAAGGAGTGGCATCAAAAAATCCACGGTATGCGGGACCTGGAAAACCTTCTCGCAGAGGCGGTCTAAGTCATTGTTTCCTTCGTCGGTAATGGCGACAATGGAACCTTTCCGAGCGCGGATTTCCTCCACGTTCGAGACCACCTTGTCATAAATGGCATCTCGGTTGGCAATCATCACCACAGGCATAAACTCGTCAATCAGCGCAATCGGGCCGTGTTTCATCTCGGCAGCGGGGTATCCCTCGGCATGTATGTAGCTAATTTCTTTGAGTTTAAGCGCACCTTCGAGCGCTACGGGAAAATGATAACCACGACCCATATAGAGGAAATTGGAGGCATAGCGGTACATGGGGGCAAGTGCTTTGATGTCCTCGTTTAGACAAAGCACCTCGGATACTTTTTCGGGAATATCGGCCAATTCCTGAAGATAGGTAGTCATTTCGGCATCGGTAATCGTCCGTCCTTGCCCCATTCTCAGGGCAATCATCGTTAGCACCGTCACTTGCGCCGTAAAAGCTTTGGTAGAAGCCACGCCGATTTCCGGCCCTGCGTGCAGATACACCCCGGCATCGGTCTCGCGGGCAATGGTAGAACCAACGGCATTACAAATGCCCAATGTGAGTGCCCCCCGATTTTTGGCCTCGCGGACGGCGGCTAAGGTATCGGCTGTTTCGCCACTTTGCGAGATCACCATGACAACATCTTCCTTAGAAAGAATAGGATTTCGGTAGCGAAATTCACTGGCATACTCCACTTCTACAGGAATACCCGCCAACGATTCGATGAGGTACTCACCCACCAAACCCGCGTGCCACGAGGTGCCACAAGCTGCGATCACAACCCGTTTTGCCGCCAAGAGCCGATCCATCACATCCACCAAACCACCCAATTGAATCACATTTTCGTCCAGACGAATCCTTCCCCGCAAGCAATTTCGGATAGATTCTGGCTGCTCCATAATTTCTTTGAGCATAAAATGATCGTAGCCCCCCTTTTCGATGGCCTCCAATTCCATTTCAAGTTCATGTATTTCTGGCTTGAGCACGTGATTGTCTAAGGTTTTAATCTCGAACCCACTCCTTCGGACGGTTAGGACATCACCATCATTCAGGTAAACCACTTGTTTGGTATATTCGATCAATGGAGAGGCATCTGAAGCAAGGAAATATTCACCTTCACCAATGCCCAAAATCAGCGGGCTACCATTCCGTGCCGCAATCATTAAATCGGGGTCTTCGTTCGAGACCAGCACAATGCCATAGGTTCCTTCCACTTGGCTAAGGGCTTGGATAACGGCTTCTTCTAAGGGTAGATTGGTTTTATTTTTAACGTCCTCGATGAGTTTCACAAGGACTTCGGTATCGGTCTGACTGGTAAAGGTGTGGCCTTCGATCACCAATTTTTCGCGTAAGGCCGCATAATTTTCAATGATTCCATTGTGAACCATCGCAAATTGCTGGTTTCCAGCCGCGTGAGGGTGCGCATTGATGTCGTCCGGTGCACCATGAGTGGCCCAGCGGGTGTGCCCAATACCTAAATGGCCTTGTATAGGACTTGCTTGGATGAGTTTGGCAAGTTCTTTGACCTTACCCTTTTTTTTCCGAATATGCAAGTCACCGTTGATGACGGCAACGCCTGCCGAGTCGTACCCACGGTATTCGAGACGTTGGAGGCCGCTTAATAAAATAGGCGTAGCCTCACGATGGCCTATATAACCTACGATTCCACACATAACATTAATTATTTTAAGGATTTACAAGACAAATAGAAGATAAACAGTTTGTGAAAGAGATCTGGAAAGGCGCAGAGTGCGCAAGAGGAATTTGCTTCAGATACGTTTTTATATGATGAACTTGGTACCCATTAATGGTTTGTATTCATTTGGAACAAGCCCTATAATTTTAAGAGACTTAACCAAGTTACTTGACACCACTTAATGAATAGCAAGATGCTTGGTTGGTAAATTACATCAAAATCTACGGCAATGCAAGAAATAAAAAAACGCCCCATCTTAACGACAAGGCGCTATCGTTTTTATGCACTAAGAACTGGCTCTGGGAGATGGCGTCCTATGATTTGCGCAATCATTCTTAGCTCCACCATCATCTCGCGGAACTGTGGGAAATACAAGGACTGTGGCCCATCACTCATTGCTTTTGGCGGATCTGGGTGGATTTCGATCATGAGGCCATCAGCCCCAACAGCAACTCCTGCTCTTGCAAGCGGAGCAACCTTATCGCGAATCCCGACGCCGTGACTCGGATCAACAATGATGGGTAAGTGGCTTTTTTGTTTAATGACCGGAACCGCCGAGAGGTCTAACGTGTTGCGGGTATAGGTTTCAAACGTCCGAATGCCCCGTTCGCAGAACATTACGTTTGGGTTGCCGTTTGCAATCACATATTCGGCACTCATAATCCATTCCTCGAACGTGGAAGAAAGGCCACGTTTTAAGAAAATGGGTTTATTTACCCTTCCCAATTCGCGCAACATAGAAAAATTCTGCATGTTCCGTGCACCGATCTGAAGAATGTCGGCATATTCCGCCACCACTTCTATTTGGTTGATTTCCATTACCTCCGTAATCACCTTAAGGCCATGACGATCGGCGGCTTCGCGCATCATTTTAAGCCCCGGAACCCCTAAGCCTTGGAACGCATAGGGCGAAGAGCGTGGCTTATATGCACCTCCCCGCAGGATTTGGGCGCCAGATGCTGCTACGACCGCTGCCGAGCTTTCGATCTGTTCTTCACTTTCAACGGAACATGGTCCCGCCATCACAATCAGTTCTTCCCCACCAATAGGCAAGCCTGCTACATCAATGATGGTATTTTCCTTCTTCCAAGTACGACTTGCAAATTTATAGGGTGTTGTGACGCGATACACATCGGAGACACCGTCCAAAACCTTAATGTGGCGGATGTCGAAGTCGGGTTTTACGCCAATGGCCCCAAGAACCGTTTGGCGTACACCAGTTGAGCGGTGAACATCAAACCCATAGTTGTTTAACTTACCGATAACCTCTTCCACCTGTTGTTCGGGGGCGTCGGCATCCATGATTACGACCATGATTTCCTTTTTTGTTGTTTAATGAGGAAGTACAGGGATTGTACCATCATAATACAATTAAACGGCATGATTTCACAAATCACTTTAGATTTGGAAACGCTTTTATCTTTAAAAACGATACCGTTCGAGTGAAAAATTCTCACCGAGATAACTTTTACGCACCGCTTCGTCGGCGGCGAGTTCCTCCGCCGTGCCATGCCGCAAGAGTTCGCCCTTGTATAAAATATAGGTAACGTCACAAATGGCCAAGGTCTCATGAACGTTGTGGTCTGAGATGACAATACCAATGTTTTTGGTCTTGAGGTGTGCCACAATCCGTTGGATATCCTCGACCGCAATGGGATCTACTCCGGCAAAAGGCTCGTCTAATAAGAGAAATTTTGGCTGGGTTGCAAGTGCACGGGCAATCTCGCAGCGCCGCCGCTCCCCACCAGAAAGCATATACCCTTTTGACTTTCGGATGCGCTCAATTCCAAATTCTTCCAAAAGCTGCTCGATTCGGTTATTCCGCTCTGTTTTCGAGATGGGCTGGTATTCCAAAACGGCCCTTAAGTTGTCTTCCACGGTTAGGTGTTGGAATACGGAGGCTTCTTGCGCCAAGTATCCGATCCCAAGCCGTGCGCGTTTATACATGGGCAAACGGGTAATTTTCCGGTCATCAATAAAGACATCGCCTTTGTCGGGCGTCACCATGCCGCACATCATCAGAAAGGTTGTGGTTTTTCCTGCGCCATTTGGCCCAAGCAATCCTACAATTTGCCCTTGTTCCACCTGAACGTCCACACGGTTGACCACCGCACGCCTCCGGTATTGTTTCACCAAGCCACGGGTGGCCAAGACCGAGTGCTTTTGATCTTCGGGCATTGTTGTTGAGGACTGGACAACATCAGCGCTTTGTTCGGGCGGTATTTGTTCGTTTTCCACGAGGTTTCCGAGGTGTTTGAGGCTTAGCAGGGAGCGGTGTAACGGTTGCGGGCGGTTTACGTTCCGGCGGCAGTTCCATCCGCTCTCGAATCCAAGCCCACTGTTTAGCATTTACCGGAAAATCTGTTTTTTGAGGCCGTTTTTCGGGCTGCCAATTAAACCCGCTTAACTGAAGGTTTTCGGGAATGATTTCAGCTTCATAAATAGTTCCATCGGGCTTAAAGGCATCCAATGTTTTTATATTTTCATTTTCAAAGGTAAGGTACAACCAATCTGATTTTAATTCGATGCCTTGGGATAGTTTATTTAATTCATCTTTCGTAAAATATAAAGCTTCGGCTTGCGGCGAAATGGTTACGGCACGCAAGGTGTCTTCTTTAAAAAAACCCAGTAATTTTTTCCCTTTTAATTGGTTTATTTTATTAAGTACAGCATCCAATTTAGCAACAAAGGCGCTTCCAAATACAAAAAGTGAATCGGGCTTGCCTTCTTTCAGGTTCAAGCGTAGTGTATCACCGGAAATTTGGCTATCGCTCGACCACACCAACGGGGCCTTAAAAAGCCAGATTGATTCCTGTAATTGGGTTGGTATTTCGATTTTTTCATACCTCAAAGAGTCCGACCGTGCTGCAAAACGGCCTTGTCGGATGCGGGTTTGGCCTCTTGCCAAGATCATTTGCTGGCCTGCCGCTGGCTCATTAGTTTCTATCATCCGAGAAGCCATAAAAAGGGTATCTAATACGGCTTGGTTCTCCTTTTTGGATTTAAGCCGAATAACCAACGGATTCCCGCGCAACAAAGAAGTTTTGGTTTTATTTGTATGATAAAGGGAGCGCCCAAATAAAAAAGTACGGGCTACTGAAGTATTATTTTTATTGCTTTCTTTGTCAAAACGTTCCAAATAAACATTTCCACGGGCAAATGAAATATCGGTTTTCCGGTTATGGGTCACGGAGTCTGCTTTCAAGTGAAAATCGGGATGTATTAACACCACATTTCCATAAAAAAAGGCTTCCTGCAAGTCTTTATAATACACGCCCTTAGATGATTTTAATTCTAACTGTTCGTCTATTAATCGGACATTTCCTTCAAATTCACCCCATTTATAAATTGTATTATAAGAACCTTTTTCAGCCGTTAGAATGGTTTTCCCATCCACCAATTTCACATCACCCTCAAAATTCCCCCATTTATCTTGGTTAGAAAAGCGGCCCGTTTTGGCTGTAATCACTGCCGTACTGTCTAAAATTCGTGCACCCGTCGTAAAATGAACCAACTTCGTTTGTGCGTCATAGTCGCCGGAAGTCGTAAAAACTCGTGTTTGACCATTGGAGACGCGAATATTGCCTGTGGCTTTTGCTTGTTTGTTTATGGCATTATAGACAATTTGATCTGCAGTGAGGGTATCTCCATTTTGCACCATCCAAACGCTTCCACTGAGGGTAATTACATTACTATCAAACCGTTCCACCACCTGCTGGGCACGCAACAACGTATTTTCTTGGCGAAGTCGGACGTTGCCACGCAAGGTACGTGAGGTTGCCGTTCCAATGGTTTCATCCGCATTTAGGATTTCCACCAATTTACCAATTGGACCAGAAGGTGCTTTTGTCGTATCAACTTGTGCGGTTCTTGTTGTTGGCACATTCGGAGGGGTAACTTGTCCAAAAACAAGTGCTCTTGGACCTAAAAAACCCAAGAGAAAAAGAAAAAAACAGCCGATACTGCGCTTCTTCATAATCCACTCACCCGTATTTGACCCGTCAGTTTTCGTGCACTATAATTGGTCATGGATTCATCCGTAATCAAATCGTAGCCCTGTAATTGCTCTTTATCGGAAATAATTTTAACAAGCCCATTTGCTGTAAGTTTGCGCGTGAGGTTGTCCCAAACCAAGTGCTCGGCTTGTAGTCGTCGGCCTTTTGCCGCTTCAACCTGAACATTTCCGGTAGCCGTAAGGTGCAACGTAGCCTCCTCGAACCGTAGCTTATCCATATTGATCTTTGCGGAAGGCAAGCCAGTTTCATCGAAAATATCCACCATAACCTGCTTTTTCGATTTTCCCGCTTCCAATAATGCAAAAACAGAATCTCCGCGCTCGTAACGGGTCATTTTCCCTGCCTTTACCCGCAATTTTGGTTTTCCATCTTCCAAAATTTCCAAAGCAACGCCCTCAATTTGTTGTGAAGGCTTATTCGGGTCTTTGATTTGGGGTTCTAAAGGCCGTATTTCTGTAAATTTACAACCACCCATCACGATCAAAGGAATGACATATAAACAACTTAAAACGTAATATTTATGTAAAAAAACATGATTCATAACACCTAAAATCGTTCTACTGCAAAGGGTCTATAGTCCATAAATGAATTTCTCCCAGCGATTAAATCCGCAACCATTCTTCCGGTTCCTGTTGCAGTGGTTACACCAATCATGGCATGTCCCGTAGCAACAAACAAATTGGGTAGTGATTGTGCTGCGCCAATGATCGGTAAACCATCCGGAGAACAAGGACGTAATCCAGCCCAAGGTATTGCTTTATTTGCTACCATAGGATCATAATTCGTAAGGTATTCAGGGATGGCTTTTTTAATGGCCTCCACCCGTCGTGGATTGATCTTCAGGTTCATTCCCGCCATCTCCATTGTTCCGGCGTACCGAATTTTATCGCCAAGTGGGGTGATGGCCACGCTGCGTTCTACCAACAATACCGGGGTCTTTGTTTTGGTTTTGGTTTGTGGTACGGTTAGGCTATACCCTTTTCCCGGCTGAACAGGCAATTTCAGCCCTAACGCATGGCTAAGTGCCGAAGACCAAGCGCCAATGGCCAATACCACAATATCGCTTTCGAGTGTTTCGTGGGCTGTACGAATTGCTTTGATTTCGCTTTTTTGGACTTCAAAACCCTTAACAGCCGTATTTTCCAAAATAGTCGCTCCTGCGGTACGCAAATAATCGGCCAATCGAAGGATAAATTGGGCAGGATCCAGATGTGAGTCAATTTTAAACAAGGCGCCGCCTTTTAAATCCGAACGCAAGGATGGTTCTAAGGCGCTCATCTCCTCTGGTAGCAAATGCTTTGCCTCCATTCCGGCCTTTTCTACGGCTTCTACTTCATGCAAGCAAGAACGTAAGCCGGCATCGGTTTTTGCAGCAAAAATCAAACTGTTTTCCTCAAATCCAAATGTATGTTCAAGGACTTCATTCAATTCTTTAAACAGTTCTAAACTTGTCTTGCACAAATCACCCAGAATCGGAATACTGCGGTTAACATGCTTTTCATTGGCATAAGATCGAAAATCCCAAAGCCATTTTGCCAAAGCAAGTTCTAAGCGAGGTTGTATATAAAACGGACTTTCGGGATCGAGCATCCACTTTAAACCTTTTCGGATTACACCGGGTGCAGCCAAAGGGACAACATGACTTGGGGTAATCCATCCAGCATTGCCCCAAGAGCTACCATGTCCTAGTTCTCCTTTTTCTAAGACGGTTACTTCGTGGCCATCCGCAAGTGCATAATAAGCCGCGCAGAGACCAATAATCCCACCTCCAATAACAGTCACCCTTGCCATAAATTATTGTTTATTTTGATTATACAACAGTAAATCCATATGCATATGGGTCATCTTCCGGGTCTATGGTAATGGTGTTAAAACCGGTGATTTTTGCCCACCCTTCAATACTTGGAACAATGGCATTGTAGTCTCCTACTTTTGTTTTGGCCTCCACCCGACCAATAAACATGCTGCCAATAATGCTTTCATGCACAAACGAGTCTCCAACCGATAATTGCCCTTTGGCCGCCCATTGTGCCATTCTTGCAGCGGTTCCGGTTCCACAAGGCGAACGGTCTATGGCCTTATCTCCATAAAATACGGCATTTCTGGCGTGTGCTTCCGGCTTGGTGGGCGCCCCCGTCCACTGGATATGCCCAAGACCAGAAATTCGCGGATCGGCAGGGTGTTGAAAGGTGTATTTTTCGTTGAGGGCTTTTCTGAGGAGCGGGCTATATCGGAGGACATCACTTGCAGTAAAGGATTCTAATCCACCAAAATTGGCTTGAGGTTCTACAATCGCATAAAAATTCCCCCCATAAGCTACATCACAAGAAATCGCCCCTAAACCCGGCACCTCAGCCACCCAATCGGTCGCATACAAAAAAGAAGGTACATTAACAATCCTCACCGAGGCCACTTTCCCATTGTTCAACGCGTAATAGGCATCTACATTTCCGGCTGGGGTTTCTAAACGTAACAGACCGGGCGTTTTTGGCTTAACCAAGCCTCGTTCTATCATAACCGTCACGGTTCCAATGGTTCCATGACCACACATGGGCAAGCACCCACTGGTTTCGATAAATAAGATTCCGATATCACGGGCATCATCCGCAGGCGGGTACAAAATGGAACCGGACATCATATCGTGCCCTCTTGGTTCAAACATCAGCCCTTTCCGGATCCAATCGTACCGCGCCAAAAAATCCAAACGGCGATCGGCCATGGTCCGGCCTTCTAAAAAGGGGCCTCCGCCCGCTACTACCCGAACGGGGTTGCCACAAGTATGAGCATCTATACAAAAAAAAGTAGCAATCATTATGATAGATTAATGTTGGTAAAATTCCAATACAAGTTGTATCTTGAGCAGGTTTTGATAGGTAGGGCTAAATTACGGTACATTGGGCTTGAAAAAAAATCTTTCAACCAGAAAAGGATACTTGCATCTTGCATCATTTATGTTGTAGCTTGGGGCTTATTAATCTTTTTGGTTATCGTTTATTCATTTCAACACTATCGCCATTCGGCCAACCCTATCACTTATACCACCAATCATTTTTTATATACAACACAACTACCAACCAAAATCAACAACTTCATGAAAAACAATCTGTTATTACGTTCGACTCTTCGTCGTCTTGTCGCATTTATGGTACTCGCGACAGTTGCTCTAACCTCAAACGGGTGTGACTTCCTTGCAGAGAAATTGGGTGTGGACTATGTTACGGTTCCAATGGATAAATTTGCCACAGATCTTCCGGTCGCGAATGGTTCCATAGGCTATTCCTCCGGAGAAGTAAACTTGGGGAGTGTAACCCTGCCTAAAGTATTTGAGGCAGACGAGATTCGCTTAGCAACCGACCAACTCGTCTTTACCGAAACAACCGATGCACTTGGCAAGACCTCTGCGCAAAATGGAAAAGTACGTGTAACCATTAATATCGAAGGTTATTGTGCAGGTCAGGTTACCCTCACCATTACCAATAGTGTCGTCTCTGGGATTTCTCCAAACCCAGTTCCGATTGGTCAGTGTTCGCAACTTTCTGCATATTATCAAATACTCCCAGCAGCCGTCAAAGCAAATTTGGCTTCTGACTACCTAACGTTATCAACTGCCTCCATACGGAACTTGGTAAATGCTGCCATCCGTGCTTTAAAGGTTAAAGGAACCGTTACGGTTGAGGTACTTGAGGGAACGATACGGGGCAAGTTTACGCTTAAAAAGGCGGATGTACACTTAGACTTCTAAAAGGGTCGCTCCAATTTGTTTTCCATAGGGTACTACAACAAGTGTAGTGCCCTTTTTCATATGGTTACGTATGAGAAAAGCCTGCCTTCAGATCCGAAGACAGGCTTAAAAGTGCCCAAAAGAGGACTCGAACCTCCACGGGCATACGCCCACTACACCCTGAATGTAGCGCGTCTACCAATTCCGCCATTTGGGCTTGTCCGTTTTCTAAACGGAACGGAAGATAGCGCAATTTTCAGTTTGAAAGCAAGGAAGAAGTAGAAATATTTGTGCCTTACCTTTTTCTTCATGTGATAGGTTCGTAACTTGAGAATACATTTTGGCGTCCATCTTACACGCTATTGTTTAATCTAAACATCCAATATTTATGCGGATCCGAACCTTGCTTTTATGCTTTTTCCTCCCTTGGACTGCTTGGGCACAACCACAAAACCGCCCAATTCCATATCCGATTTTCCCCTCCCCGCAGTTTGAGGCCGCCATCGCCAAAGGGACAAGAACAACCACGGGGCTTCCCGGCCCTAATTACTGGACCAATACCGCCAACTATGTTATGGAAGCCGAATTGGATCCGGTCACAAAACTCATTACGGGTACTTCTACCATTCAATACACCAACAATAGCCCGAACGATCTAACCTTCCTCATCCTTAATTTGCGGCAAAACCTCTACAAGCCAACAGCTTTCCGAAATCGCCCTATCCCCTTTGCTACGGATGGGATGGTTATTAGCGAAACGAAAGTACTAACCAGCAAACCCGGTGAAACAGAGAAGTGGAGTACCGTTACACCACAAATCAATGGAACCCAGATGCGTTTGCAATTGTCACAACCACTTAAGGCAAAACAAAGCATTTCCTTAGGCATTAAGTGGTCTTTTACGTTGCCAGAACGCTCCTTCAGAATGGGGCATGATAAAGAAGTTCATATTGTGGCTTATTGGTTCCCGCAGGTGGCTGTTTATGATGATGTTCGAGGCTGGGACAGTGACCAATACGTTGGCAACGGAGAATTTTACAATGACTTTGGGAATTATGACGTTAAAATCACCGTTCCAAAAGGCTATTTGGTGTCTGGAACGGGTACACTACAAAATCCAGATGCCTTATTAGATGCAGACCGTTTGTCGCGCCTCCGTGAGGCCGCCTCGCAAGACTCGGTGGTGCATGTCCTGACCAAAGAAGAACGGGATGCCGGTAAAGCAACCCTTGCCACATCGGAAAAATTAACGTGGCACTTCACCGCCGAGAAGGTTCGAGACTTCACGTGGGCAACCTCCGACAAATACATTTGGGATGCCACACGCGCAGCCGTTGGGGATTTGAACAACGATGGTAAAACCGATTATTCGATGATCCACGCTTTTTACCGCCCCGAAAAAACCGTCTGGAAGCAATCTGCAAAGTATGCCCGATTCAGCATTGAGCATCTTTCCAAACGATATATTCCCTATCCTTGGCCACATATGACGACCTTAGAGGGCTTTATCGGTGGTGGAATGGAGTTCCCGATGCTCACCCATATTGGTGGTTCGCGTACCCCGCAAGCCCTTTTTGGCGTTACCTATCATGAAATCGCGCATATGTGGTTCCCGATGATCGTGGGTGTTGATGAGAAATCGTTTTGTTGGGCAGAAGAAGGTTTGACTACCTACAACGAAAATGATGGCTACAATGCCTTCTTCCCAAGAGAAAATGCTTGGGATCCAAAAATAAACAGCTATTTCCGGATTGCTGGAACGGGCAATGAAATTGAAATCGGGCGACATACCGATAACTACCCCATTACTTCACCTGCAAGAGGCATCGCCGCTTATGACAAACCTGCTACACTTTTACGTGCATTGGGTGGCGTAATTGGTCATGATAAAGTGGTGGATATCCTCCGGGAATACGCCAAACGTTGGGCCTTTAAATATCCCTATGACCAAGACTTTTTTAATACGTTTGAAAATGTTTTGGGGAAAGATATGGACTGGTTCTGGTCGGCTGGTTGGTACACTACTTGGACCGTTGACCAAGGCGTTAAAGAAGTCACGACGAAGGGCAAAAAAACCACCATTGTTATTGAAGACAAGGGCAATTTCCCCATGATGTCGCTCGTAGAAGTCACCTATGCAAATGGGCAAAAGGAAACCCTTACACTCCCAGTTACGGATTGGCTGAAAGGTAGCCGAACAACCAAGTTAGAAGTTACAAAAGGACTTGTCCAAAAAGTAGAGATAGACCCAAAGCAAACTTCTATGGACCTAAATAGAAGTAATAACATTTGGACGAAGCAATAGATTTTTCCGTTGTGATTGATCTATCAAGGGGTAGAGGTTGTCTTCTATCCCTTGCTTTTTATCACACGTTTAGGATTCTAAATCATTGTTATTAAACGAATTAACCGCCTTAAAGACGAAAATCCAAAACTTCTTATTAGGTTTAATGTGTTTTTGGGGATTTGCCTGGATAAAGCTTAAAAAACAGGTCAAGCACTCAGTTCTTCTATGCTTTGTGCCAGAATTACTTGGCCATAAAGATCAAAAAGTTGTTCTGGCGTGGCTTGCTCTATTTTCACCAACAACGCATCCGGAATTGTTCCGAACCGCTTGACAATCACTTTTTTGATATGCTCGATAGTGCGCTTTCGCTCCCACGCTATACCTTTTTCCATGCCTTTTTCCATACCTTCCATTTCGGCTTGCTGATAGATTACCGTGTTTTTGATGTCGAAATCTAATGCTAACATGGCTTGAATCTCCTCTCTACTTAGCTTTGGGAATTTGCTAAAGACGATCATTTCAATGACTTGCTTCAGATTTTGTTCCGTAATCATCGAAGAAGGATTGTGCGACAAATTCATAACCCGTTTGGCCAATGGGACGGCTTCTGTTTGTGATGCGATAATAAGCCGTAACAGATCGAAGGCTAAACTTTCACCCTCATTCACATCTGTTCGCAAATCTTCAATAAAATAAACTTCAATAAAGCCCGCATCAAAAAAAACTTGGTGTGCGGGATCCTTGTCTGGTTCCAAGGAGCGGTCTCGAAAGATGACAATCGCTTTCCACAGCCCCGCATAGTCTTGCTGATGAAGATAAAGCATAGTTTCTGCGAATAGCCGCCGGTAAAAGCGTACATCAAACTGCATCTGTACTTCAACAATCAGTAACGGCAACGACGGAAGCAACGGAACAAGAACCCCATCTATCCTTAAAGACTTTTCTTTCACTTCTACCGATTTATACGGGTGATAATGATCTTTTTCATTAACCCTACCCATCAGTTCGAAGAGGATAAAAGGGTACTCGGCAAAGAGTTTATGGAAGATTTTATCGGTTTTCATTTCCTTTACAACAAACCTCTTGGGCTAATTTTCTAAATATCAACCAATTATTATCAACGTTTCGGGGAATTACCCTTTTGATCTCCTAATGCGTTTACCCATACAGACGTTCCATCATGGAAGGTTTCTTTTTTCCAAATGGGAACCGTTTCTTTTAGGTTATCTATCAGCCATCGGCACGCCACAAAAGCCGCATCCCGATGGGGCGTGGCAACCCCAATCAGGACGCTTGTATCTGCAATGGCAACTTCGCCCAAGCGATGTAAAAGAACCAATCGAAGGATAGGCCAACGTTCTTTCGCCATCGTGCTAAGTATTTTCATCTCCGCTAATGTCATCGGCACATAGGCTTCATAAAAAAGGTTTTTGGTTTCTAATGTGGCCGTTCTCTGCCGCGTTGTCCCAAGAAACACGGCGGTTCCACCAGCATTGGGGTGGGAAAGGAAAGACAAAGCGGCTTCGGCAGGGATTTTCGCATCAGAAATATCCACCCAAGTATTTGAATTTGGCATTTCAAATCCCATTTACCCTCCACTTACGGGTGTGATCAAAGCAACATGATCTCCATCCTTGAGTTGCACCGTTTCCGGACAAAACACTTGATTTACCCCCAACCGAATGACAGATCGGAAGGGGGCAATTTCGGGCAGTTCAGCAATTAAGTGGTCTAAAAGGTCTTTCCCAGAAGCATTTTGGGGAAGCGTCAGCCATTTTTCTGTTTGGCCTAAACGATCTTTTAAGACGCTAAAAAACAAAACCTTGATGTGCATCACCGTAAATTTCAGAGGCTCTTGATACAGGACTTAATGGCTTCAAAATTTGGCAGATGTCCTGCATTTTCAAGTACTTCTGCATATCGAATGATCCCCTCTTTGTCAATGAGAAATGCAGATCTTTTAGAAACACGGCTCATGCCAAGTGCAAAGCCGCCAGTGGGGTACTTAATTCCGAAGGCTTCGCCTACAAGTACGTCATGATCGCTTAACAGTGGGAAATTAAGGGCGTTCACTTTGGCATATTCAGCAAGTGTAAAAGGCGAGTCGGTAGAGATACCATATACTTGTACATGATTTTCGTCATATTCTTCCAATTCGTTGTTCACCATATTCAGCTCGTTGGTGCAAACCCCCGTAAATGCTTGGGGGAAAAAGAGCAAGAGTACATGTTTTTCGCCTTTTAGTGCAGCGACGTTCACCAATTTCTTGTCGTGAGCATAAAGGGAAATTTCTGTTGCAATTTGTCCAACAGTTGTCATAATTGGCATGGTTAATGTGAGAAAAAAAGGTAAAGCCCTTAAACCCGTTCAGGTTCCACAGGGTCTTTTAATACACAAAAAGTTTTTTCCTTTGGCAAAATTCATAATCCTTATCTTGCGATATACGATCAACCAACCGAAAGGCACTCTTGATTCAGCGTCTATGAAACATACTTGGTTAATGGTTTGGGGCATGATTGTCATACCGTTCTATGTACACGCAGCCAAGCCCTTTAAAACCTGTCTTAATCCCCCAGCCTCTGATTCACTTCGGGTTTATTCAGATTCCTCTTCTGTCTGGCGAGTGGCCATGTTCCGCAAGCGCTCTCCCGACAAACCAAGCGATTTGTTCACCATTTTCTTTCAAAACAAAAGCAATAACGGTCTCTCCCTTCGCAATGGGAAAATATTCTTCCGGACACAAAAACAAGCGATAACAGATTCGAGTAGGTTCGAGACTGCTGCATCGGCGTATATCGTTGCACAAAGCCGAGAAACAACAGACAAGGAGTATGCTCATCAGGTTGCTATTTTCTTTTTGGAAGGTACACCAGAAACAACACTACTTCGGCCAGACAGCTCCTTTTATGTTGTCGTACACGCTGATACCACAGAATCCTCGGAAGTTGTATGGAAGAGCCTTCGTATAGCGACAGCGACATCCGTATGGTCGCCAGAAGAGGGCGTCATTCGCCTCAAAATGCCCCCATCCCCGCATCCTGTTATCGAATCACGCACGCCACAACTTACCTTGGTTGGGCCAGATTTTAGTGCCCCTTTGTCTGCTTCTTGGGATTCAACCTATGTTTATGAGAAACTACCATTTGGGTCTTATTCCATTGAACAAGAAGGACTCTATGAACAAGGCAGGTACAAATTAGACCCAAAACCCGGATCACTTCCGATTGAGATCACCCCAGAAGTTTGGGAGCAGCAAATTCAGTTAGAATGGCTGCCCATTGTTCTATGGTCGAAGATGCAGCTTGTAATACCGCCTCAGCCACACCCCAACATACCCGCACCGCGCATCACCGTAACGAGTTATGGGGGATATTTTTGGCAAGAAACCATTCCTTGGGGATCCCAAAAAGAACTTACAGAACTTTTGGCCGATTCCACTTTCACGATCACCAGCAATGATCCCGGTTACAACTATGAAGTTGCTCGGCTTGAACAAACCCCTATTGAAGTAAAGCCGCGCTTTGACAAACCCAACGAGATTCTGTTATCATATGTAATTACCCCTTTTTCCCCAGAAAAACCCGCCACATTATTATTGGATGTTACTGGTTTACCCGCCAAGACAAGATCGCTTATTCGTTTAGCGAATGAAGTACATGTTTATACAGATTCGCTCTCGAACGGTCCTATTCGTTGGGAGAACTTGCGTTCGGGTTCTTATGTAGCAACGTCCGAAGCAGTGGTTCAGCCACCGTTTACACTGCAAACTTTTTCGTTATCCGCATTACCGGAGTTGTTTGAAAACGATATTTCGGAAGTTTTGCCGGTTCATTTTGAAATTTCGGATTCCAACTTAGGACGTTTTGCACCATTCGCTGATGCCTCACTCTGGCCCCCTCCCGACTTTAACGAATATCATAGCAAAACCAATCACAATCGTTTTGTTATGGGGTTTATTGTAAATGACCAAAATGCAAAACCTTGTACGCCCAAATGGGGTGGATATACCCTATACAGTACAACAAAAGCGCAAGAAGAAAAAGGAGATGGGCCAATCTATCTCTTAGAAATGCTCACCAAATTCAGGAAATCGGGTGGGCATGCGGCACTGTCCTTTGGCGGAGCAATAGGTACTCCCATTGAGAAAACTTGTCCAGATGCGGCGTCACTTTCTGTGGTCATAGACGAAATTCTACGTACATACGACCAAAACGAAATAGATTTTGACATCGAAGGAGAATGGGTATTCGACCAAGAGTCCCTGTCAAGACGTATTCAGGCTCTTTTGTTGCTACAAGAAAAACGCCCCATGCTTAAAGTTTGGTTGACCTTGCCCGTTTTACCTTCCGGCTTAACGGATGCAGGCCAGAAGATCGTTCAAGATTTTACAGCAGCAGGAATAAGGCTAATGGGCCTCAACATTATGACGATGAACTATGGGGAGTCGGTGGTTAAAGATGTGACAAAACTAGACCTTTATGCTATGCAAGCCTTAGACAGTACCTTTCAGCAGGTTAAAGCTATTTTTCAAAAAGCAGGTTTACAACGCACCGACGAAGACATTTGGCATATGTTGGGCGTAACACCTATGATTGGCATCAACAATGTGGAAAATGAAGTTTTTAAGCTTTCGCATGGTGAAAATCTGGTTACTTTTGCCAAACAAAAAGGTCTCGGACTACTTTCTATGTGGTCTATCCAACGGGATTTTCCCTGCCAAGAAGCACAATCTACCTCTGTCTCACTCACATGTTCAGGTACAACGCAAACGGATTTTGCCTTCACCAAGTTCTTTTCTACGTTTCGGAGCGACGAAAAAAACCTACCAATTCCAATAACACCACTCTACCGCGAAGAGCAACCGCATGGCGATATTAGCCTGATTAATTATCCAAATCCCTTCAGCCAGACTACACAAATAGCGTTTGAGTTGCCCACGGCACAACGCATTAAATTGGCGCTCTTCGATGTCTTGGGCCGTGAAAGAATGATCATTGCCGAGGGCGTCTTTGAAAAGGGCCTCCAACGGTTTACGCTGAAGGCCGAAAATCTTGCAAGTGGTTATTATTTCTTGAGGTTAGAGACCTATAAGCAAGTGGTACGACGCCCAATACTGCTCATCCACTAAGGTAATTATTGGTCACTTTTAAAAAGATCATCCATCAATCCTGAAGCGATCTTCATGAAGTCGTTTTCGGTTACAATACCGACCAACATTTCGTCTCGAACAACCGGAAGCGCAGAAAAACCTTGGTCCCGCATAATAGCAATCGCCTCCACCGTTGGGGTTTCGGGGGAAATAAACACAGGATTAGCCGTCATCACTTGCTTAACGGGAATCGGGGCATAAATATCGCGATCGGGGTTCCCTACCACGTATTTCAGCAAAGATCTTTGCGAAACGATTCCTACCAATTTGTGTTCATTGTCCTCCACAAGTACGTACCGGATTTTCCGCCAAACCATTAGTGAGGCGACCAAATCTATCAATTCCTCCTCGTTCACCGTGATCAGATCGGTGGTCATATATTGCTCTACACGAGCAAAATTGGCCTTTGATTTTTGGATAGATTCAACTTTTGCGAGTGGCCAAGTATGCACAGGTTTGTTTTCTTTTTGGTTTTCGAGGGTTGCAGCAACGAGTGCATTCATTTTTTGGGCGCGGGTGGCATCATCCATATGGTTAAAGGAAGAGACCAACCACTGTGCACCGGTTTGTTTATTTGCGACACGTTCTTTTAAAACATCCATATAACGATCAATATCTTCTGTGGCAATTTTGGCGGATTTAAGCCCTTCCGTAGCCAAGGGGATCAACTCGTTTGCTATTAATTCATTAGCGGGAAGGCGTTTACCATTTGTCCAAATGAACTCACAGCCCATTCCATAACGTGCCGCATTCATAAAATTCCCCCGAGCATCGTCAAAACGCATCACTTTTCGGACATCGGGATAAACATCCGCCATACCATTGACCAATCCGAACCAAAAAGCAGCATTGGCCATTTCGTCAATGGGGGTTGGACCAGAGGGGATCACGCGGTTTTCAATCCGGAGATGGGCTTTCCCTTCACCAATGCCATAACAAGCGCGGTTCCAGCGATAAACCGTTCCATAATGCAATTGAAGTGCACGCAGTTTGGGCACCTCGCCTTTTTCGATAGCTTCCCAAGGATTGGGGATATTATCATCCGCCATAATGACCCTAAAGCGGGCAATATCTTCTTTGTAGATTTCTAAAACCGACTCGTTCACCCAAGCATTTCCAAAATGAACACGGGGGCTCATCTCCCGAAGATATTGATGGCTACTCCGCGTGTCTATGGATTGTTGAAAGAGGGCAATTCGGGTTTCCCGCCAAAGCCGTTTGCCGAATAAAATGGGCGAAAAGCAAGAAACCGCCATCACTGGAGCCGTAACCGCCTGCGAAATATTATACATTTTGGCAAATTCCTCTGGCCCCACTTGGAAGTGGCATTGGAAACTGGTATTGCACCCTTCGAGCATCACCGAATCGTGCTTCAGGAGGAGTTCATCCTCGCCTCTGATCTGAAATTCAAACAATTCGCTACCCCGAAGGCGATTAATGCTCTCGTTCAGGGCAAAATACCTTGGGTTCGGGGTCAGGTTATCCAAGGACAAATCCGCAAGGGTTATGGTCGGTAAAATACCAATCAATAAAGGATGAGCTTTAAACCCCGCCAAGACATCGCGCCCAAGTTCCAGTAGTTCTTGAATTTGGTTTTCCATCTGGCGCAACGAATTTCCTGTAAAGGGCAAAGGATCACAGTTAAATTCCAAATTAAACTTAGTCAATTCGCTTGTGTAATGGTCATCCTTGATTTTTTCTAAAGCCTCCACCCCAATCATGGCCGGATGCCAATGATCGTCTATGAGAAACATCTCTTGTTCGGCGCCAATTCTGCGTTTTCCACTTTCGATTAGGTTGTTTTCCAACATGTAATCTAAAGCACGAACGTCTCTAAGAATGGCCGCCGTGAACCGACGCAATTGTTCTTCGTCTAAGTACCGATTAATATTGTGATCGCCCATTGTCTATTTTTTTGGAATTTGTGCGCAAAGACTTAATATCTTGAATTATCTTTCCAAGTGCAAGAATTATCTTTGATATGCAAGTGTTAGTGAAGAAAAAAGATGGCAAGAAAATTGTACGTTTAGGCGTTTATAACGAAACGACCGCTAACCAACCCCTTTTTGAACTAACCCCTTTTTGAACCAAGCCTCAAACTTTGAACCAAGCCTCAAATATAGACATGAACAATTCCGATCGAAAACCTTGCAATTTCTTGATTTATCCCGTTCTTCTATGGTTTTTCATGACCTCTACGGTTTTAGCGCAAGAACCTCCAGCCGCCAACCCTCCGGCTCCGGAAAACAACCAAGCCACACAACTGCTCATAGAAGGAATGACGCGGGCTTTTCAGCGGGATTATCAGGAAGCGATAACGGCGTATGAGAAGGCATTATTGGCTGCGCCCGGGCAAGCTGCCATATTATTTGCATTAGCCGAGGCCCATCACGAAAACGGGAATCGCCAAGGTGCGCTATTTTATGCTCAACAAGCCAGCCATGCCACGCCTGAAAACCGTGTTTATATCGGCTTTTTGGCAAAAATAATTGACCAGCAAGGAGACACTGGGCGGGCGACACAACTTTGGCAACAATTTGTGGACCAACATCCGACTGACCTTGTTGCCTTGACCCATCTTTCAACATTGCAACTCCAATCTGGAAATACCAACGGCGCTTTGGAGACCTTCCGACGGATGGTGGCGCTACGTCCAGATAACATCCTTTACACCCTTAAATTGGCTGAATTGTACGAACGCACCGGAAATTTCCAAGAAGTGATTTCTCTGTTGTTACCCGTGGTCTCTTCCGACCCCTACGACAAGGCGTCTCTGCGAAAAATCGTATTGGCACTGGAGCGTTTACAACAAAAAGCGGCGATCATCACTCTTTTAGAAAAAGTAGTTGCTCAGGATGCCTCCGATGTAGAGTCGCGTCTAAAACTCCAAGAACTTTCGGGAAACAGAGGCCCAGACAATCGCGCATCCGCCGAAATCAACATTGTGCCTTCGGGCAATGCTTGGACGCTTGACCATGCAAAAGCCTTCTATAAACGCATTTACACCGAACCCACTGCGCTAAATCAGGCTGAGGAGGCACTTCTTGTCGTAACCCGCGAGCAACCCAACAATGCTGAGGCATGGATTCTCCTCGGAAAAGTGCGTTACGAACAAGGAAAATATCCAGAATCAGCCAATATCTTGGGCACTTGGCTCAAGAAGTTTCCGCGAGACTTGGATGCTTGGGTGATGGCAGTAGCGGCACAAAGCCGTGCCGGAGATCCCGCAAAAGCGCTCTTATTGGTGCAAGAAGCGGGATTCTTGTTCCCCGGCCAGCCCGCATTGCTACATGCACAATCCGGCGCACTCCTTGCAGCGGGAAAAATAAAGGATGCTCAAAACATTCTAAACGAAGCCGCAACCATTATCCGAGCCGATTTTGCCCATGTTCCAGCATTCCAAATTGCGCAATACGATGCCGAAGGAGACCTTTTGCAAAAACAAGGCAACCTGATCGAAGCCCGTAAACGCTGGCAGGCGGCCTTGGCCATTGATCCAAACCAAGCCACCATACGTGCCAAATTAGAATTTCAAAACCAATAACCGATTTCAAGATGGCCTTTTTTTTCTTAAAGATCCGTTTTCCCAAAACCCAACTGCTTGCTTTTGCCTTGCTCATCCTACTTACGGGCTGCAAAAGTACAAAACCTTGTATCGAACCCGTTTATGGCAGTGGCATCCAAAGCAACCTGATTATTCCGCAGGACTCCTCCACTGCGCCCCCAACGAGTGAGGTAAAGAACCCACCCATAACCCATCCTCTCATTATTGCACCTCCCGAACCGCCACAAAAAGCACCAGAAATCCTATTGGCAGAAGATACCATAGCAAAAATGGAAAGTGTTCGCCCAAAATTAAACAGATTAACAGCGACTTCCTCGATGGACATTGACTCGCCGGAATTGGAACAAAGCGTTACGGCCCTTTCACGATATGATGCCATAAAAGGCCTATACACCAGCTATCGGGCTACTGCCCTCAATTTTGAGGGGGCAAGAAGTTTGGTTACCCGCGATAGTTTTTTTGTTTATAATCGTATTGAAAAAGAATTGACATATGGCTCCATTTCATTTGCGAACCGATTTTTGCCCGTTTCTGGAACCATCGAGCAAATTATGGCCATTCTAACTGGAACGATCGTACCCGAAAGTGGCTTTAATTGGGAAGCCTTTCAGAATGGCGAAGAAATCTTGGTTCGTACCACCGACTTTAGGCAGCAATACACCGTAGATGCCAAGAGCTACCGCATCCGTAAAGCCGAGATCCGCAATGCAAAAAACGAATTGACTGAAAAAATCGTTTATAGCGAACCAACAACTTTTGGAAACATCGTCATTCCAAGACGGGTGGAAATGACCCAGCCCTTGGCCAAACGCACGGTAAAAATTTACCACCGAAATTTCGAATTCAATCCAGAACCGATGAACTTCGATCTGAATGTGGATCGAAAAAAAGCTAAATTGGTTCTCATCCGGTAAATGATTGCTACTTTACCCAAGTGTTGTCTTTGGTCTTTAGCTTAAAATGTCTTTGGTTCATATAAAATCTGCCGCAACATGTTAAAGTGGATAATTTTTGCCATTCTTGGGCTGTTTTTTCTTTCAAAAACGACTTATAAAGACCTTCCAGCCGAGCCTTCCGGTGTTTTTTTGGTGCAGGACACCCTCCGCAAGGAATTAGAGACACTTGAAGAATCCATCGAAAATCTGCGGCAAAAAGAGCGTAAACAATGGAAAAGACTCCAGCAAAAAGACCAAAATCTTTATCAGCGCGAACAAACAATGCACGCATATTCAGAAAAATTAACCCAACTGTATGCACAACAAGATTCCTTACAAACCAGCATTGCGCAGCTACGGCAATTCCTGAATGAACAAAGCCAATTCACCAAAAGGCGGGCCATTTATTTGTATAAATACGGCAGACAACACGAAACGGTTTTGCTCTTTAGCTCGCGCTCGATGAACGAACTCTTGATTAGGCTGTATTATTTAAAGCAGTTTAAAGAGCAACGAGATGCCCGAATTGCCTCATATCTACAAGTACAAGCCAAATTGTCTAACCAACTTAGAAACTCAAACGTCCTTGTTGAACGCACCAAAAGCCTACTAAAAGAAGCCGAAAGCTATCATCGGCAACTCAATCTTGAAGTTGGCCAAGCAGCAACTTCCTTAAATTCGCTCCAAAACCAAAGGCTACTTCTTGAGGAAGCCGCCGAGTTGAAGCAATGGTATATCCAAGGCATGAATCGCCAAGTCCAAAACCTTTCCAGCCAAAATAGGAATGATTCACATCAGCCCAAAAGCCTTCCCGCCTTTAGCCTTTCCGATATATTATCCACAAATTTAAGACCTAAAAGTGACCCAAACGGCGTAGGAATCCTAATTTCGGCTCCTCCAGAAACCGTAGTACGCGCCGCATTGGCCGGTGTAATTAAAGAGATTTTTTCCCAACCCGGATACGGAGAATGTGCCGTCATCGAAACCGAAGGGTACTCGGTAGTTTATGGGAATTTATCCAACATCATGCGGCAGGTTGGCGACCGTCTCGAAAAGGGCGACCTCATCGGAACCTCTGGGAAAGAAGAACAACCTATGGGAACCGCACTTTTTTTGGCGGTATATAAAGGACGCCAAGTCCTCTCCCCAATCGCATGGCTCCATTAATACATTCTTTTGTGCTTGCCTGCTTATCGGATTAGCCTTACATTCTCTTTTTAATGTTTTTTTTCTGCGTTTGAACAACTTGACTTATGCGATTTCGACATCTTCGTTTGTGGGGGCTGTTATGTATTTTGGTGATCCCGCCTGCGTTTGGGCAACCAACACCAGACAAACCCCTCGCGCCAGTTTCCAAAAATTGGCACATTGTGAATGCCCGAATTGTTCAGTCTCCGGGCAGAGTGGTAGAAAAAGGGTCTATTGTCATCGAAAATGGCATCATTACACAAATTGGGGCCTCCGTAACCGCACCTTATGACGCCATAATCCTTCGGGGCGACTCCCTCACCGTATATGCGGGTTTTATTGATGGCTTGTCGCATACCGGTGTGCCACGCCCAAAAGACGATCCACTCCCCAGAATCCCCCGCCCCGGTGAACCCGACTATTACCGTGCAGGCATCCAGCCGGATTTTGACGTGCGCTCGGTCTTAAAAGCCGATGATGCAAGTGTGGCGGAATGGCGGAAATTGGGCTTTACAGCAGCCCATGTAGCCCCTTACGGTAGAATGATGCCGGGGAAAACAGCCCTCCTGTTTCTATCGGGTAAGGATGCCAACGAAATGATTTTTGTACCACAAGTCGGGCTTTTTGGCCAATTACTCGGTGCAGCACGCGGGCAAGGACAACAGGTTTATCCATCCAATGATTTGGGAACAATGGCCTTCTGGCGACAAGCCTTTGGTGCGGCCAAACAAAGCATGGCATATGAGGCCACCTATCAAAAAAATCCCGCTGGATTACAGCGCCCCATCACCGATCCGGTGCATACAGCCCTTTTTCCTTTAATTAAGGGTGAAAAACCACTTTTCTTCTTTGCAAATGAATACATAGATGCACTTCGGGGTCTAAGGATGGGCGATGACTTAGGATACAAACCCATTTTGGTTGGTCTTAAAGATGGTCACGAGATTATCCCGCAACTAAAAAGCAGGGGCACACCCGTTTTTCTTTCGTTAGATTTGCCAGAAGCACCTAAAGAGCCAAAAGAACAAACCAAAGCAGCCTCCAAGAACGACCGTATAGACACCCCATCCCAACTTCCATCCGAGTTGGGGCGGCTCTATGAAGTCCAAAAACGTTCTTTTCAGCAGTATGCCCGTCAAGCAGCCACATTTGCCGAGGCAGGAATCCCTTTTGGCTTCACCGGAAAAGATGCTAAAGTGGCCAATATCAAAAAAAACTTTGCGGTTTTGCTTCAAAATGGCCTAAACGAGAACCAACTGCTTGCGGCACTCACGACCCAACCCGCGAAAATTTTGGGCGTCGAGGCCCAACTTGGTTCCATTGACAAGGGAAAGATTGCCAATTTGGTCTTCTCTGATGGCTCCGTTTTTGAAGAAAAAAGCCACATTCGGATGGTCATGGTAGAAGGACACTTGTTCAAATACCCAAAACCAGCCCCCAATAAAGCTGCAAAAACCAATGACGCTACAAACGATTTATCGGTTGCTTTAGGAACATGGAGTATTTCCGTAGAGACACCCGGCGGAACACAACAAGGCAGCATCCAATTTTCTGCTGCTGGTCGTGCGCTTAGTGGATTGCTCAAAACCGGAGATGAAACTTCAGAACTGAAGGACATTGAGTTAGATGGACAAACCCTTACTTGTAAAGGATTTGCCCAAAACTCGGAGATTGCTTTCACCCTTAAGTTTGAAGGTGACACCCTGAGCGGCTCTGTGTATGTCACCGCCCTTCAATCGGATCTACCCGTAACTGGCTCAAGAACGGCTAAACCCAACTGATTATGACGTCAAGATTTATCCTTATAGCTCTATTTTTCTTGAGCTTGTCCCATGTTTTTGCCCAAGAAAAAGGCAATCTACTCATCCGCAATGGAACGGTGATTACCGTAACAAAAGGCACACTGGACGCCACAGATGTGCTCATTACCAATGGGAAAATTGCAAAAATTGGTAAGAATATCGTTGCGCCAGCAGGCTACCGAACCATAGATGCAACCGGACGTTTTGTGATGCCCGGCATTATTGATGCCCATTCACATATTGGTATAGATGCCGTAAACGAGGCCACCAACCCTGTTACTGCTGAAGTCCAAATTCGCGATGTGGTAAACCCCTTGGATATTAGCATCTACCGAGCCTTGGCTGGTGGAACCACCATTTCTCATGCCATGCACGGCTCGGCAAATGCAATTGGGGGGCAATGCCAGACTCTCAAACACCGCTATGGTGTAAAGTTGCCCGAAGAATTGGTCATGGAAGGGGCACCACGTACCATCAAATTTGCACTTGGCGAAAACCCAACCCGCGTTCATGGTCGCGGAAACGGTATTAATCCTTCTACACGCATGGGCGTGGAGTTTGTGATCCGAGATGCCTTCGAGCGCGGAAAGCGCTACATGAACGAGTGGGAAGCCTACAAGAAAAACCCAACGGGATCACCTCCAGCGTATAACCTCCGTAGTGAAGTAATTGCCGATATTTTAAAGGGGAATATCCTCATTCATGCACACTCCTACCGTGCAGACGAAATCTTGATGCTTCTTAAGGTGCTTAAAGACTATGGCGTCCAGAAAATCACCTTCCAACATGCCAACGAGGCATACAAAGTAGCCCCCGAACTCGCCGCTTTTGGGGCAAGTGCTTCTGTTTTTGCAGATTGGTGGGCTTATAAAATGGAGGTTTATTACTCCACCGCTTATAATGCCAGTATCTTAACCAAAAACGGCGTAAAAACCTCCATCAACTCGGACTCTGCGGATTTTATCCGCCACCTAAACTTAGAAGCAGCTAAAACGCAAAAATATGGCGGAATGACCGATGACGAAGCGTTAGCGATGATTACCATCAATCCGGCTTCCCAATTGGGCATAGACCACCGCACCGGCTCCCTTGAGGTTGGAAAAGATGCGGATATTGCGATTTTTAATGCGCATCCGCTTTCTGTGTATGCCATCAATCAATTTACCATCGTGGACGGTGTTGTTCGCTTTGACCGAGAAGCCGATCCAGACGATATGCGCTTACTCGTACGTCCCGATGCGCCCATCGAGACCGCCGATCTCTCAAATGATGCGGAAGACCGCTGTATGCAGGGCGTAGATTGGTTGATGGAAGAGGCCGCCCAGTCCTTAGGTGAGAAAATTTTTCGCCGACACAATCATTAATCTCTAAAAGCGTAAAACAATTGAGCCAAGAAAAGTCATGAAAAAAAACCTATACTTCCTCGTTCTTATCCTTATTGCATTTTCCGGACTGAACTGCACGCTTTTCGGACCGCAAACCGAGATTTCCCCCGAATTTCCGGGAGGCGAACAAGCGTTAGGCAACTACATTGGCCGAAATCTCCGCTATCCGGATGCCGCTTATGATGCGGGTTTGGAAGGAACCGTTTTTGTCCAGTTCTACGTCGAGCGGGATGGATCCATTAGCAATATTACCCTAAAGCAAGGAATTGCACCAGAATTAGACGAGGAAGCCCTAAAATTAGTACAGAACATGCCATCATGGTTGCCGGGTATGAGAGGCCGCACAAAAGTCCGGTCTCGGATGACGCTTCCGGTAAACTTTACCATCAAACGGGTTTAAACTTGTAATCCATACCTCAATGCTAAAACTTTTTTTCTCTACTTTGGCCTTGCTATTGGTTGGTTTTCGTACCGATCCCGACCCCAAAGTGACTGCCCTGACGAATGCACGCCTGGTAACGGTAACCAATGGTGTGATTGAAAATGCAACCTTATTGATTCGCGATGGCAAAATTGCGGCACTTGGCAAGGCCGTCGTCATCCCAGCAGGCGCTACCATTATTGATTGTGCGGGAAAATCTGTTTACCCCGGATTCATTGAAAGTGGTGGCCAGTTGGGGTTAATGGAGGTTGGGTCTTTACCCGAAACCGTAGATCACGACGAATTGGGCAACATAACCCCACAAATGCAAGCCTTAACTGCGATCAATCCCAACTCTGAATTGATTCCGGTAACGCGGGTAAACGGTGTGCTTTTCACCTTAGCCGTACCCACAGGCGGACTCTTTCCGGGAACCTCAGCCTTGGTTCGCCTTCATGGGTACAACCCTGATCAGATGTATGCTGGCTTCAAGGGCGTGGTCATGAACTTTCCCAATACCGGACGGTTTGGTGGGTTTGATCGTCGTTCAGAGGAAGAAATAACCAAAGCCTATCAAAAAGCCTTAGAAGACTTGAACAACCTCTGGGAACAAGCAGAAAATTACAACCGTATTCAAGCGAGTTACAAAGCATCTACTGGCAAAAAAGCGCCTGAATATGCTCCAGAAATGGAAGCATTGGCACCAGTTGTTCGCGGGGAAATGTCCTTGCTTATCGAGGTAAACACCGCAAAAGATATTGAAGCCGCCTTGCAATGGGTTAAATCCAAAGGGGTAAAGGCCATCCTAACAGGGGTTCGTGAAGGCTGGCGTGTAGCGGATAAAATTGCCGCTTCTGGCGTACCCGTTGTAGCAGCAAGTGTCTTTGCCTTCCCGACCCGCTCTTCCGACCGTTATGACCGTGGCTATGCAAATCCCGGTCTTCTACACAAAGCTGGAGTAAAGGTAGCGCTACGCTCGGAAGCGAACGAGAATGCCCGTAACTTACCCTACTTTGCTGGATATGCAGCAGCATATGGCCTTGGAAAAGAGCAGGCCCTTAAAGCCGTTACCATTGTCCCAGCCGAGATTTTCGGGGTGGCAGATAAATTAGGCTCCCTCGAAGTGGGCAAAGAAGCTACGGTATTTGTGGCAAATGGTGACCCCTTTGAGCCAAAAACCCAAATCTCACATGTCTTGATTGCCGGAAGAAACATAAAGTTGACTTCGTTGCAAACACGCCTCTACGACGAATTTCTGAATAGAAATCCCGGATTAGAAAAATAAAAAAAGGATTCAGAACACATTTTATTCGGAGCCTCTTCTTTTATGGGAGAGGCTTTTTTATTTTGTAGTTTCCTTCACGAAAAAAAACACCCCATGTCTGCAATTGTTCTTAACCGATTTGCGCTACCACACGGCGTAACCATCGAAGCCTGTATTGGTGATTTAACCGAAGAAAAATCGGACCTGATTGTCAATGCCGCCAATGGCCGTCTGCGGCATGGCGGTGGTGTTGCTGGTGCGATTCTCGCCAAAGGTGGCAAGAAAATTCAAGAGGAAAGTTCCGATTACGTCCGAGAAAAGGGAACGGTAGCCGTAGGAGATGTGGTTGTAACAGGTGCTGGTTTATTGGCCTCGCGCGGCATTATCCATGTGGTTGGACCTGTCTGGGTGGATGGAAACCACAACGAAGATGCTTTATTGGCAACAGCCGTACTAAATGTGCTTAAAAAAGCGGATGAATTGGGCGCAAGGAGTCTTTCCCTTCCGGCGATTAGCAGTGGAATTTTTGCCTATCCAATACCCAGATGTATTACCGTGATTGTTGGGACAATTGTTTCTTATTTCAATAACTATCCCACTTCTACGATTACCGCCATTCGATTGGTGGATATAAACGAAGAAACCGCAGAGCTTTTTGCCAAAGTCCTTATGGCACTGAATAACTCATTGTAGATCATGAAGTCGAAAGTGGTTCGATATTGACCTCGAACATATTCCCTGAGTCCCCAACATAGAAGCGTTCTCCGGTCTTCAACACAATTTGTTCTCCGCCGGGGATTTTGCCGCTACTTAAGGCATATGTCCCGTTTTTAGACCAGCAGTCTTCCAGAAAAAAAGCATGGTCTTTTTCTTCGTATCGAATGACGCAGTGTCTTCGGCTGATTTCGGTCTTGTCTTGTGGATAGACCAACTGACACATGCGGGCGTCTCGCCCAATGGCAAGCGGCTTCCCGCCCAGTTCAATAGAGGTTCCTTCATAATACCCACCAACACAAGCCAAAACGGGAACATGAGGCCCTGCTATAAAATTTGCATTCCGTCCACTTGGAATTCGACGGCTCACCAATTCACGGCTTTTGGTTACCGCCTCGCGCATCATAACACGTCCGCGCTTGGTTAAGGCGAGAATGAGTGCGGTTACACTAAACAGAATCGCCACCAATAAACCAATTAAATACAGACGGTCGCGAATGGTGTTTGCACCGCCAGCAACCGAACTATTTCCGCCATTGGTAGCCAAGCCCGTACATGGGGCTATGGCATAAGTGTATGGGATTTTTAATTCGTCCAAACCCAAAACCCATTCATCAAAAGGCAAGGCCCAACCGATGCCCTCGCCTACGGCAAGGCGTTCCTCTTCTCCTTTGGTATTACGAATGGTTGTGAGCGCTTTTTCCACATTGATCCCAATGACTTCGCCACAGGCATTGAACATTGGTCCACCCGAATTTCCGGCGTTGATTGCGGCATCCGTCTGGAATAGCTTACGGCCATATTCATCCTTCCGCACTTCCTTGCTGATAATCCCTCTTGTTAATGTGGGGATGTAAAAATCCTCTCCTCCGGCGTCTCGATCCGCTGCCGCTGGATAGCCCATAACATTCACCGTTTGCCCCATCCGCACCCAATTTGCCGGAACAAATGGCACAATTTCCTTCGGGATGGGTTCCGATAGCTTAAGAATTGCCACATCCTTTGGAGAGCGCCAAACCACCTCGGCAGGAATTTCCCGCCCCGGCCCCAAAGAGACGATATAGGAGAACTTCAGTTTTGCGGCTGCAAATCGCCGTTGTTCCCAAGGATCCCCAATGGTTCTCAGAAAAAAATCTCGGTCAAAGGCTACGTGTGCATTCGTGACCACATGTCTTTTGTCAATCACCAACGCAGAGCCACCTTGCGAGGTCACCGTTTCGCTTTCGTCCAAATCCTCGACTTCCGTCCAAATACGAATCGCAACGCCACGCATCCGTTCGGCAGCCTCTTCAAAAGACTCCTGCGCATGGAGGGGCATCAAGCCACTTGCCACAAGGCAAAAAGCCCAAACCCAGTATCGTTTTCTTTTTCCAAAAACCATCAGTACCGCATTGATCGGAATGAGGTTAGAAACCGAGGTCGAGAACATCCCCTTGCCCATTAGAATTGATGGTATTGCTCACCAAAGAAGGTGCGGTGTTGGGATTAATATAAACGCCATATTCAGCGTTTCCGTAAATTTGGTTTTCTTGAATGGTTCCACGCCCACCTACTGAAATCCAAACGCCATGCGAATGGCTCCCATAGATTTTAGATTGGCGGATAGTAGGATCGCCCTGTTTTTCAATCCCGACACCAAATCGTGCATTGTTGTAAATGTTGCAATTCTCAATCAAGCCATTCCCTTTATCGGTAATCCAGACCCCACCGCCTTGTCCATCATAAATATCGGACTGGCGGATGGTAGGGTTTCCACCGCCTTGAATATGGATATTTTGGAACGCATTACGAAAGACTTGGGTATATTCTATGGTTCCTTTTCCATTCGATGCGATCAGAATTCCAACTTCCTTACCGTCATAAATTTTAGAGCGACGTATTAGCGGTTCACTCCCGTCTTTGATCACGATGCCTGTTTTCTCATTTCCATAAATTTCGCTCTCATCTATGGTTCCTTTGGCCCGTTGATCAAACAAAATGCCGGCCAGCGAGCTACTGTAAATCTTAGACTTAATAATAGCCGGCATAGCTCCACTGCTAATTTGCATCCCATTTTTCTGATTGCCATAGATCGCCACATTTTCGAGACGGCCTTTCCCCCCATTATAAATCCAGACACCATTGTCAAGGCCATCAAAGATTTGGGTATCCGTAATGATAGGATCACTTCCATCTCGAATGGCTATTCCAGCAAAAGCATTTTTATAGATTCTACTTTTTTCAATTTTTGCTTTGCTGTTTTCAGAGATGAAAATACCATTTTGTTTACCGTCATGGATGTTCATAAGCGACAAGGTCACATCCGCATTTCGGCTTATTTGTACACCCGGCTTGTTCATCCCATATATTTCCACATCAACCAATATACCGCCCCCATTTTCAATCCAGACTCCTCCTTCTTCCACATTATAAATTTTAGATTGTTGGATTTTAGGCTCCTTTGCACCTAAAATGACCATACCCCAGCCCTTGGTGTTTGAAATTTCGGCATTTTCGATGGTTCCTCCAGCTTGTTGATCCATCGCAATACCATCGGTTGGGCTTTTAGGGATTATAATCCGTTTTAGGTATGGCTTGGCATCACGCCCACTGATCTGGATGGGCACGCCACCGGTCGAGGTAAACACACAGTCTTCAAAAATAGGTGTTCCACCCGATACATACAAGGCATGTTGGCCACTTTTTTCTTTTCCAGTTGCACGAACCTTAAACCCTTTAAGGACAGGAGTAGCGGTTTTTACGGTGATAACATGGTTATTGCTGTTTTCGATCATCACATCCCCTTTTTCCTTACGAGCAATGATCTCCACATCCCGATCCAAGACCAGAACTTCTCGGTAAGTCCCCGGTTCCACATAAATCTTCATGCCTTCGCCAGAAGCCTCCACGGCTTCCATGATCTTCCTATAGTCGCCTTGACCTGATGCAGAAACAATAAGTTGTGTTGGACGATTTGTTTTATAAAACCATACTGCCAAGGCCAATAAAGCCATCAATACACCCGCAAAAAAGATCCCCAAAGATGTCCAATCCCAATGGCGCTCCACTTTAACGGCTTGTACAACTGGCGCATCCGTAGGGAAATAAGCAACTGGATAGTCATAGCCGACCGTTTGGGGCATGGCTAATGGAGCAGGTGTCGCCGTGGGCCGGGTCTCTTGATTGGGGACTTCTGGTTTCGCAACCGTTTTTTGCTCCGAGAACGGCATCTCTGTTCCGGCCAGCATCGCCGAAAAGGCTTCTACGGTCTGGGGGCGCTCTTTAGGGTGTACGGCTAACCCTTTTAAAATGGCTTCTGTTACCTTCGGCGAAATCCCTTGAAGCCGGTTCCGTAGCCGATCGGGATCGTCATGTGCAAGACGTTCTGTCGCTTCTGGTGGTAATTTTCCGGTTAAGGCGTAATACAAGGTGGCTGCACAGCCGTAAACATCCGTCCATGAGCCTTGCTCACCACTCCTATGGTACTGCTCAATCGGTGCAAATCCGGGAGAAAGCACGACCGATAACCCGCGTGATTGCTCCTTGACGGCAGAACGTGCCGCGCCAAAATCCAATAAGATAGGTCGCCCTTCGTTGGTAATGTAAATATTTCCGGGCTTTATGTCTCTGTGTAAGAAACCTTTATGGTGTACTTCCGACAAACCCGATAAAATGGGCAAAAGATATGCCAAGGCTTGCTCCTCTGGGATTTTCCCCCGATTTCCTTCCAAGTACTCACTCAGGTTCGCACCTTCATAATAATTCATCACGATGTAGGCCGTCCCATTTGCCTCTAAATAATTCCGAACCCGCACCACGTTGGGATGATCTATTCGCACCAAAGTCCTTGCCTCATGTAGAAAGCGGTCTTTGCTGAACTCAAACAAGGCATGGTCTTCCTCGGAATGTAACTGCACTTGTACGCCATCCGGCGCACGGCTCACCAATTCGCGTGGTAAAAACTCCTTTATTGCAACACGAGTGTTTAAAACCGTATCGAAACCAAGATAGGTTATACCAAAGCCTCCCGGTTTGCCAAGCAAACGTCCGGTAATGTATTGTTTTCCGATAAGGGTTCTGTACGGCAATATGAGCGGGGAACGACGGGCGTTCTCATCAAATCCACAATGCGGACAAATGGCAACTGCCCCCTTTTCCCGGAAACATCCCGGACAAAAATAATCCCATTGAGCCATTTAAGCTGTTTTTTTACGTCATGAAGAAGGAAAAGCGGATGTAAAATACCCACATTTTGGTCTCAAAATCCGTCTCAATAGAATTTCGCATACAAAATTGATCCCAAGAACCGTTACACATCCAATACAAAGATCGTATAATATGTCTTTTGGTTAAATCACAATAAAACCCCATCCGCCTCATCGGTTCCACCCTATTTTATACAGAAACCTAATTCACAAAGTACGAGGTGTTAATATGTCTTTTTCCAGAAGAACTTTTCTTCGTTCAGCCGGCTTAAGCGCACTCGCGGCTCCATTTGTTCCTAAACTTGCGCAAGCGAATCCCAGTCCCACCTTCGTAAGGAAACCCAAACGGCTTTCCCCCGGCTCGGTGGTTGGCTTGGTCACACCAGCAAGTCAAGTCGGATCTAGCGACGTGAATGAAGCGGCTTCCAAGTTAAGAGCAATGGGCCTGAAGGTCAAGTTCGGCGAACATGTTTTAGATCAATATGGTTACTTGGGTGGGCAAGATCATGACCGCGCAGCCGACATCAACAACATGTTTGAAGACCCTGAGGTGGAGGCCATTCTGGCCGTCCGTGGTGGCTGGGGTTGTACACGGCTTTTCCCCTATTTAGACTTCGACCTCATTCGCAGAAATCCCAAAATTATAATGGGCTATAGTGACATTACTTCCCTTCTAATTGCCCTTTATGTACGCTCAAATTTCGTAACCTTTCATGGCCCCGTAGGAACGGCAACATGGAACAGTTTCACCAAACATTACATGAACGAAGTGCTTTTCGAGGCGCAGATGTCTAACTTTAACAACCAAACCCCTTCAACTTCAAGCCCTACCCGTGTAAAAACCATTCGGACGGGCGTCTCAGAAGGTATTTTGGTAGGAGGAAATTTGTCTGTTATTTGTGGCATGATGGGATCACCCTATGTTCCGACAGATTGGTCGGACAAGATTCTTTACCTTGAGGATGTGGATGAAGACATTTATCGCGTTGACCGGATGCTTACACACCTTAAAATTGCAGGGGTTTTATCGCAAATTCGGGGCGTAGTTTTTGGTGATTGCCGCAGTTGCAACCCCAATCAGTCGCCAGCCCTTACCCTAAACGACGTGCTTTGGGATCACTTGTCCACACTCGGCGTTCCCGCTTGGTATGGTTCAATGATTGGACACATACCAAACAAATTTACCATTCCTAACGGGGTGCGTGCCCGCATAGACGCCGTAGCTGGAACAATACAGATGTTGGAACCGGCAGTAGAATAACCATTACAACTTAATTAATCTTATGAAAAAGCCTTTATTATTGGGCATCTTATTGGCCCTTGGTGTTGCTTCCTTACTTTATTTCCTGATGACCTTAGAAAACAATGAAGGCAATTCCTATTCTGTTAAAGGACGGGTGACTGGATTTGGAGATGCGGGTGTTGTGTTTATTGAACACGAAACCATTCCCAATGTGATGGAATCCATGACCATGCCCTTTACCGTTCGCAGTCCTGAACAATTAAAGGGCTTAGAAACAGGAGACGCCATCTCGTTTGTCTTCCACATGACGGAAACCGACTCTTGGATTTCAGACATCAAGAAAATTCGTCCGGAGGATTTGAACCTGCCCACCAAGACTAACGCGCCCAAGGCTGTGCTCCCAAATGATGTTCAAGTACTACAACCCGGTGATGCAATACCGGAGATTGACCTTATTAACCAAGCCGGAGAATCATTCAAATTAGGGTCTTTTGCCCCCAAGATTCTGATCATGACGTTCATTTATGCCAGTTGTCCCGATCCTACGCTTTGCCCCAGAATGTCGGATAATTTCCGCCAACTCCAAAACACCTTGACCAATACTGCACAAAAAGACGTACATTTGCTCAGTATATCATTTGATCCTAAACGAGATACGCCAAACAAATTAATGGAGTACGCTTCGCGATATACCAATAACTTGGGCAACTGGACTTTTGCTACCGGAACCCAAGAGGCCATTGGCAAAGCCGTCGGCGCGTTTGGTGTTTCTCTCCGAGATGCTGGCGGCAATGTCATCGAGCATAATTTGTCCACCGCTGTTATTTCACCGAATGGTAAAGTGGTCAAAATTTTTAGGGGAAATACCTGGACGCCCGATGAAGTTCTACAAGCGATTAAAATTGCACGGACGTAGCGTCCTTCAGAAAGTTTATTGAACAATATAGGGAAATTGGTATAAAGGAATTAGGATTCCGTATATTGGCTTTCCCACTGCTCCTCTAGCTCAGTTGGTAGAGCAGCTGACTCTTAATCAGCGGGTCGTAGGTTCGAGTCCTACGGGGAGCACACAAAAAACACCATTTTTAAAGCGGCATTATTCTGGAGTAAGAATAGTGCCGTTTCTGTTGCAGGTGAAAAAGTATAGGTTCACAACACCCAACAAATAGTTTGAACAGAAAAGCGCTAATACGTTTTTATCAAAGAAAATGCCAAAGCGTAACTTATATTGAGACAGCCTTTAACTTGTAACCATTTAACAGGTGTTTGGGGTTAATCAAATCGAAGCCTGCCAAGAGGGCCGACGGGTCTGCCGACTGAGCGCAGATAAGCCTGCCGGCGGCCTTCTTTTGTACGGCCAAAAGAAGCAATTCGGCTGAGCTAAGCCGAAGCCCGTCCCGGCCTAAAGAAAAATCTATTCGCCTGTGCTGCGGATGCCCGATGGGAGGAATTGTAAAGACGTACGATCGTACGTCTCTACAATTCCTCCCCGGCAAGGCAATTCGCCCTTATTCATCGGGCTTTGGTGGCTGAGCCAAGTCGAAGCCATCCTTACTCCGGCGGATTTTTCTAAGGGCCGCCCTGCCACGCGAGCATCATGGAGGAACTCACGGAATTGCGTAAATGCTGGTTTTTCAAGCGTTTGTTCTACTTTTAATGAACGGCAAAGCCCCGTAGGGGCGGCATCTTAATAGAAATCCGTTTCCAAACGTACAACAAAGCCCCGTAGGGGTGGCATCTATATATGACAAGAATAGAGCTGGCTGAGCGAAGTCGAAGCCATCCTTGCTCCGGCGGATTTTTCTAAGGGCCGCCCTGCCACGCGAGCATCATGGAGGAACTCACGGAATTGCGTAAATGCTCGTTTTTCAAGACCGTATTCTACTTTTGAATGAACGGCAAAGCCCCGTAGGGGCGGCATCTATATATGACAAGAATAGAGCTGGCTGAGCCAAGTCGAAGCCATCCTTGCTCCGGCGAATTTTTCTAAGAGCCGCCCTGCCATTGTTGAACAACACATTTTACTATAAGATAGAGGCGATATCAACACCAAATAGGGAAAATTACTGTTTATAGGTTAAGGTTACTCTTTTCAACCTTTCAACACCCAAAGGGTTGTAAGCGTTGATGGACAAAGCATGTGCTTAATTACTAATGGGTATTAGGTGTTGACAAGAGCAAAGCGAACGGACGAAGTAGCATCAACCTTTCAACACAGCGTTGATGGACAAAGCACACTCTTAATTCCTAATGGGTATTACTCCACCTCAAACCTAAACGTGATCGTCGTTGTTTGATTAATCTCACCGCCTCCATCTGCAAGTGGCGTCCATTTCCATCCCCGTGCCGCAGAAAGTGCTTGTGCTTCTAAAGCTGGATTGCCCTTACGCGCGATGGTTGCGCCCACAACCCGTCCTTCAGGATCAACGGTTACACGAACCGTAATGGTTGCATTTACCAAAACCGTGTGTCTCGGCATAGCTCGGCGCACAACCGACCGACCGGGCAGTTGTCCGCCAGAAGCACCTGTTCCTCCCGATCTTGCAGGTGCATCAGGCCGGCCACTTGGCTCGTCTCGTGTACCCGTCCCTGTGGAACCGGCGCCAGTTGAGGCTCCGGACGTGCCCGTATTGGAGGTTGGGCGTGAGGGCGTTTCTGGGCGAGGTTGCGGCGCTGGAGGTTGAGGCGTCGGCCTTGGTCTTGGAGCAGCGGTCTCTGGGCGTGGCTCGTTGCTCGTGCGTGGTGCTGGTGCGGCTGATGGCCGGCTGGGTTGCCCCGTATTTTGGTTAGCGGTATTGGATTGCGGTTTATTGACCGTGGGTGAAGGTGTATTGCTAAGCGGTTTGCTAATGGGTGTTTTTGGGGGCGTAACCACTCTTTCGGGCGTCTTAGGGACATTCCGTTGAACAGGTGTTTTCACTGGCTTAGAAGGTACTGGTGGCACAGGCTTGGCCCTAACCGGTTCCGTTTTGGGAGGCGGTGGAGGTGTTGGTTCTGGCGTATCACGTTCAGCACGTAAAGGCACCTCCTCTGGCTTATTGTCCTCTGCTTTCTCTGCGGTGGAAGGTTTTGCGTCTTCCGCACCCAAGGCATCCAAGGCAATCGGCTCTACGACAATCTCCGGCGGCGTCTTACGTGGAGGCGGTGCTACATTGCTCAAGGGCACAACGGCAAAGCCGCCCAGCAAAGCCGCATGGGCCAATACGCTTATCACCGAAGCCTGAATATCTCTTTTTCGTTTCATGTTTTCTCTCTTTGCGACCCAAAAGCGACCATTCTATTGGCGCTCCAAGGCCAAACGAACCGAAATCATATGCGAATTGCCCAATTCAGCCGTTGGGCCAGAAAAATCCCCAAAAACATAGTCTATTGCGGCCTGCCGGATCATCAAACCAAGCCCTACCATCGGGCGGACTTCCACGTCACCATTCGCATTTTTGGAGAAGTTCGCGATGCCAGTTCTAAGGGCAAAAGCCTGTTTAATCTGGTATTCTGCTCCCAGTCGCGGATGCAACGAGAGACTTCCGGCTGATAGGGCAAATTTTTGTTGGCCATCAAAAGCCATATCCAGATCGAACCCCAACGAAAAGCGAGACCCTCCATCACCGATGGGCAGATCGTAGCCTGAACCAAGCCGAACGACCGGAAGAGCCATCTCTGTTCCGCCCTTCGGTACGCCATATTCTGGATAATCTGCAAATTCAGCCTGATTGATGCTCCATGTTTGTAGCATGGTGCTTATATCTTGTAGGTTAACCCCCAAACGAAGACGCCCTTTGCGATATTGTGCGCCGGCATCTAAACTATACCCCCAAGCATCGGCATAAGGGCCAATTTTACGACGAATGACCTTGCCTGAAGCACCCAATGTGAGGTTTTCCCGTACTTTTCGGCCATACGTCACATAAAACGCATAGTCTGCCGCCGAGAAAAGGCGAAAATTGTTTTCTGGATTCGGTTTTGGGGTATCTCGCTCAAAATCCCACGCATCCCGCGTATCCTTGATGTCATTTACCCCACTTCGGATGGCGGCAAGGCCAAAAGCAGACTTTTTACCGACCGGAAAAGCGAATGCAGCATAATCAAACGAGACGATTCCGCCAAATCGCTCTGCGTGCATATAGCCAATGTCTGGATTTTTCAGGTGTGCAAGCCCGGCTGGGTTCCAATAGGTGGACGAGGCATTTTCGGCAAAAGCGATATGAGTATTGCCCATTGCCATTGCACGTGCATCTACGCCGCCAGACAAAAAATCAGCACCGTATTTGGCGGTACTCTGCGAAACAGTGGCCAACGGAAAAAGGGCAAGAAGACCACTCACCCATAAAAAAAGACGTTTGAGCATACGATTATGTACCATTGGTATTGGTTTAACTGAAAAGAAACGATTGGTTTCGTAACAATAGTACTATGGGTTCACAGGCTGGTTTGAGTGGCGTGCCAAATTGTATAATATACTTCATTTTTTATCTTTGAACACGCTAAATTTAATTACGTTCCAAGCAGAATGCACCCTGAAGCAAAATTTGCCGAATTGGGTTTGAGTAATCCCATTTTACAGCTTTACACGCTTAAATACCAATTAAGTGGACATAATTATTCGAAATATAAAAATATTTATAGCCATTGTTATTGTCTTTGCACTGTTTCCGCTAATGCCCTTTTTCTGGAGTTGGTATCAGGTGACATCAGATATTCAGCTCAAGATGCCCGAAAATACGTATCGCGGCTTCGATTGGGTTCAGTGGGAATATGTAGATGGAAAAATTATGGCCATGTATGTTTTCCCGAAAGGGACGGCCTATGAAGCGGGTATTCGCAACGGAGATGTACTCACCGAGTTGGATTACATCCGTTATTTTGATGCTGAAGCGTTCAAAATTGCCATTGATGCCATTCAGCCCAATCAAATACACCGTTATACCATTCTAAGAGGTACAAAGACGTATTTTTTTGATGTTCCCTTTACGGCCTATCCCATTTTTATTTATCCCTACGCCATCGGTTTATGGAACCTTTCGCTATGGGGATTTGTGGTAATTGCCTTTATCCACCTCATGGCATTGGGCATTATATTGCCGCTTAGAAACCGTAGTGCCAAAGCAAACTTATCTATAAAACTTATCGGAGTGGCCTCTATTGCCGTATTTGGAAATCTGATCCGCCTACTTATGCTTGCTTTTGGAGGTACAACTGTCTTGAGTGGCATCGCCGGAACTTTTTTCCATTTCCTTTCCCTTATTGGTCTAATGGGTTGGACGGCCTTTCCGGCACTTTTATTACACACCGTTCTTCACGACCGTTCCGCACTAAGAACGCGTTTAGGGAAGCTTATTTCCTTGATATATCTGCCTTCGTTTGTCTTTATCATATTAACCGCATACATCTTTGTTTTAGGACGCTTTGGTCCCATCTCGCATAAAAACATCCTGCCGCCAATCCTATTTTATGTTTATCTGTACATTGCCGCCAGCATGGCTTTGAACTTGTTCTTAGACCGAATTTCTGCCATAGAAAACACGGACGAGGAAAGACAAACATGGTCTCGGATTGGTAGTTATATCTTGCTCGGCTTATCGGCTATGATGGTGATTTTGGTATTGGCGATTAGCCGTCTGCTTCCTGTTTCTGACTTCACCGATGTCCAAGCGGGTTGGATTTTGGTCACGGCGCAATTAAGTTCTACCACACCAATTCTTTTGGTGTCTTTCGCGATATTGAAATATGGCAAAGTGGATGAAGTCATTAGTCGTTACTTGTCCTTTGCAGTAAGCCTTTTGGCGGCATTTGTGTTTTTCTTGGTTGGGGTGGAAGTCTTTCCGCCATTGTTCCCAAACATCCCGTCAAATATTTTGAGTGCATTTTGGGCGTTGTGCATGATTCTGGCTTTTGAATGGTTGGTGACACGTCTGCAAAACATCATCTCGCGGGTAATTGCCTCGGAAAAGCAGGCGGTACAAAAAAGCCTCAACCGCTTTGGCGAACACATGTTTAATATTTTAGACCACCGTGTTTTGGTAAGCGAGACTTTAGAAAAAATCCTGCAAGGTCTTCAGGTTCCTTCCGGAGCTTTGTTTTTAAAGGCCATGAACCCGACCGAGCAGTGGATTTCAAGGAGCATTCAACTGGAACCTCCTTATTTTTCCGAACTTCAGATGAACCAGATTTGGAGTGAAATTGCCGAAAGCGAGGCCATTTGGACTTCAAACGCCGAACTCACAGAACGTAGCCTAAAACATGCTACGCACGATTTGTTGCAAGCCTCTGGATTTGAATTGGCCATCCCTATCCCCGGCAGTAAGCATCCTGTGGGGTTACTACTCCTGAGCCGGAAAAGGCGGTATCAGTCCTTCTATAATTTGGGGGATTTAGAAATGTTGCGTGGGCTTTGTAATCAACTTGGCTTGGTGAGTGAGCGGATTGTACTGATTGAACGCGAAAAAAACCTGATTAAGCAACACGCTGAAGCGCAATTGGTGGCACTCCGTGCACAAATTAGTCCCCACTTTTTGTTTAATACCTTAAATACCTTAGCGGCTTTGATTGACGAAAACCCGAAAGAGGCCGAAAAAAACGTACAGCATTTGGCGGCAATTTTCAGGTATGTTTTACAAACGGGTGGAAACACTTTCGCAACTTTAAAAGCCGAATTTGGCTTGGTAGAACATTATTTAGCCCTCGAACAATCGCGATTTGGGCCAGACCTCAAGATTGAGATGCTCCTCCCCTCCGATCTTGAACGAGTACAAATCCCGGCCTTTGCCTTACAAACGTTGGTTGAAAATGCGGTTAAGCATGGGTTAGAAAAAAGCAGACGCCGGGGCAACTTGGAGGTTGCGACAATGTTAGATGACGATAAATTTGTAGTAATCTCCGTCAAAGATTCGGGACTGGGTATTCCTTATTTATATGGTCAAGATGAGCAAGCCGGGAGCGACCAACCTTTTTTTGGTACGGGGTTAAAAAACGTGGCGGCGCGTCTTGTACAAATTTACCACCGTTCAGATTTACTTTCCTTTTCGAGTGATCCCCGATTTGGGACACGCGCCCTACTAAAAATCCCGTTAACAGCAGATAAAGCACATTCTTCAAACGACCCTTAAACCTTGTAAAACATGTTAAAAGCCCTGATTGTTGATGACGAAGCTCCGGCCAGAAGCCGTATGCGGAAATTGCTTCATCCCTATATAGCGTCTGGAAGGCTTTCACTTTGTGAAGATGCGGCTGGCGGCTGGGAGGCCTTAGAGGCCATTGAAACACAAGCGATTGACCTCCTATTTTTAGACATCCGAATGCCAGAGTTGGATGGTTTTTCCCTGCTGGAGCGGATTCCGCCCGATAACCGCCCCACGGTGATCTTTACCACCGCATTTGATGAATATGCCCTCCGTGCGTTTCAGGCAAATGCCCTGCATTATTTGCTGAAGCCGATTGATCAAGCACAGCTGGCAGAATCCATCGAACGTGCAGAGCGCCTCCGTAAAACGCCCCAAAAAAAGGAATTGGACGAGGCTAAAATTGCCAAATTATTGGATTGGTTAGACTCGCAAGGTGCAAATACCGCTTCACGCCAAACCTCAAAAAGCATAACGGAGCCATATGTCTCACAAATCTCGGTTCCCCACCGAGACCGCTTGGTCATCGTGCCCATTCGACAGATCGTCTCGATTGAGGTTCAAGACAACCTCACAAGACTTTTTGCACTTCCAGATCAAGTTGGCCCTAACCCCAAGTTGGTACGCCACATGGTCTCGCATACCTTAGATGAATTAGAAAGCCGGTTAAATCCAGACGAATTTATGCGTGTACACCGTGCGGCCATAATACGTTTAGACCAGATCAAGGAGATGATTGGCTGGTTTAGTGGGCGGTATAAATTAATCCTAACCGGAAACCATGAAGTCATTGCCAGTCGGGAACGCTCCAAATTGCTTAAAAAAAAGCTCATGTTTTAACCAGCCTAATTTTACGAAGTAGCCATCATCAGGACGGCCTTGACCTATTTCCAATGGCCAACCAAGCCAACTGCATTACCACTGAAATGACATGGACACCGCAGGAATCACCTCACCTGTTTCGGAGAGCATGGCCATTGGAGAAGCCACGATTTTGCGGTTGTGCAGCCGTGCCGAAATTCCGGCATCAAATGCAGCAGCAAAATGGTTGATCACAATAACGGTACTCATCCTTGACGCTTTGCGCAAGAGTGCTTGCGAAGCGCCATGTGCTTTTGCATAGGCCAAGAACTGTTCTGGCGCATTCACGTACTTCCCATCCACCTTCTCATCCGGGTCGTCCGCACCATTATAATCTGGCCAACCCGGACCATATTGGTAGTATTTTCCCACTAATTCATAGTATTGCTGTTCACCAAAGAACGGAATTTTATGCGAGAAGGCCGCACCAGTTTTTGGGTTTTTTGACTGGTCCTCGGCGGCACGAACGGCGATAAAGAGGTCTCGAACCGTTTGTCTTTCCTCATTGGTCCATGCGGTGGGATTGGTGAGGTCAATTTTCTTAATGGCCTCGGAGATGGTAATTTTGGAGCCACTATACCCAGAGAAACCATTTAGCCATTGGGCATATCGGATGATGCTCCAGCCTTTATGTGCCGTTAGTTTTACGGCTTCGTAGTCTGTATTCCCTTGGAAATGCCACTTTCTTTGGAGAAGAATAGATGCAAGTTCGGTTCCGGTAAAGACACCCATTTTAACAAATTGCTTATTATATGCCTGTCCTGCACCGGGAAGAACTGCTGAGGCCAAAAAAGCAATGGCGACGCTTCTTTGCTTTTGACCCACCTGCGGGTAAAGATTGGGCGAAGCAACGGTCTTTTCTAACGGGTAAAATAAGAGTTGGCTTTCCAAACGCTGTTGTTGTGCCCATAATGGATGCCCCAAGGTCATACATAGGCTTACAATAAAAAGGTATTTCATAGGTCAAAATTAAACAAAATGCCAAAATGCCAGAGCCATTGCCGACCGTACGTGACGAATGTTGCGCCCTCGACGGTGGTTAAGCGGTTTTTCAGTTGATAATCAAATTGGTCGAAACCATAGGTGGAACTAATGAATACAGCCGTCGGGAAAAGGTAAAACGAACCCAAGCTAAGGCGGAGTTCAGCGCCAGCATCTTTTCTTATGTCCCCAACCTTGAAGCTGCTCCCAGTCCAACCAGTCGCGGCATCTGCATAAACACGACCATAGAGCTTGTCTGGCGCTAAAAAGCCCCATTGACGGGTGAATTTTGGCACAATCGGAAATTGATAAGAAACCTGCATCCATGAGGCATTATTTCCTCCAATGGCATAAAAAGGATAACCCCTTGCTCCGATCAAGCCACCCACATAGTCGTTAAAAAAGTCATCCACTTCTTCGCCAAAAATGCCACTCATCCGGAGCCGTGCCTCAAATCCATGTGGAACATTGCGCACCTTACCAAGTGCCATCCCGTACTTTGCATCTAAAACCAAGCGATTGATTTTATAAGACTTGTATATGGGAACAAGTGTATTGTCTTGGATATCGTAACGGTCTAATAGTTTTCCCGGCTGATGTTCATAGGTGAGGGAAGCACGGACGCCCTCTGGGAGCAAATGGTCGTGGCGGGTGGGTTTTCTTGCCTCAAAAAAGCCTTGTAACGTAAGCCCGCGCCCCATAAAATAGCGGCTTGAATTGGCTCCGATCGTCTGTTGGTATTCACGCGAATAGAAGGACTCTGTTCGAACATTAAACGGGCTGATTTTATAACCCGCCAAAGCAGAAAAATTCCGAGAGAGCTTGGAACGGGCGTTAATTGCAACCTCCCAGAGCGTATAGGTGAGGTCTGTATAACTTTTTTCTGGGAAGCAGGCCGTACACGGAAACTCCTCGATGGTTAGGCCATTTGGAACGATCCGCTGGATGTTAAATACATCTAAGGTGAACTTTGGCCCCCAAGATTTGGGCAAAAAAGAAGCCCCTCGGTTGTATTCCAACTGCATCTGGAGGTCGCGTTCCAATTTACGGAGGCGGCTCGGAACCAAGAAGTCCCGAACGGTTTCTGCTTCTACGGAGGCTGGCGCAACAAGGGCACTGGCATACAAATTTACCCCTTCCAAGACCTCGCGAGAGGTCATCATTACACCAACCTTGGTGGCACGCAGGAGTTCTTCGGTTCCCGAACGCTGTATGGTGGCATCCACGGATCTTGCAGGGCTATTATAATCGTCCATTCGCAATACAGGGATGAAGCCGAGTTTGCTAAACGTGGGTTCATACGGCTTTACGAGCGGTGTGTTTGTTGTAAGTGGCTTGGTTTCACGATCATCCGCCTTGTTCAGCGTGTTCCAATCAAAATCTTGATGGGGAAGTTTTTTTTCGATTATTTTAGGAGGTGAATAAGGATTCGCTTTGACGGTGATGCTGCTGTTTGTTTTCGCAATTTTATAGCCATTTGCTTCGTAGCGTGCAAACAAAATATCGCCCGTAGGATGTACGTTTGGCATAAAAGCCCCACCCAATACATTCGTCAGGGCTTCGGGCAAAGCCTCATTTAGGTGATTTAAGGGCAATCGGTATAGGTTAAAGATCCCACTTGCATCAGAAGAAAAATACAGATAATCACCAGAAACGCTAACATTTCGTTCGTCGTGAGGGGATTGATAAATGGGTTCAAATGCCGTACCATCCGGTTTGATACGGAAAAGGTCTGGATTTCCACCCTCGGTCTTCGTGAAGTAGATCCAATCACCAATCCATTGCGCGTCTAAAATTTGGCTACCATCCATAAAGGTTGTGATGGGGTTGATCTCGCCATGCTCTGTCCGCTTAGCCAAATTGGTGGTTCCATCATATTGCTGAATAAAGGCAATTTCTGCACCATTTGGGCTTATGGTTGGTGAAGCAGCGCGTTGATTTTTGGTAAGTTGTTTTGTTTTTTTGGTTTTTAGGTCTAATTCATATAAATCGGAATATAAATGACCGGATGCCGTATCTTTAATTTTGGCAAAAACGATTTTTTTCCCATCTGGCGTCCAAGAAAATGTACCGGAAACCCCAGTTTGCAAACGGTGGCCGTGAGAACATTGGGCTGCAAAATACGTTTCCTGAAGCCCCTCGACTGGAAAAGCCGTGGTTTCGTTCGTCACAAGGTCTTTAACATAAAGAGAAGTTGCACTAAAATCGTATCCTTTGTTTGAAAGATAAGCCACCCGCTTCCCATCCGGCGACCAGCGTGGATGAAAGTTAAAAAAACCTTCAGCCTCGAACGTCTCCCCTTCCTTTGCATTTTGTTGGATGGGCAAAGTAGCCGCATCATAAGCCACTTTCATGGCCGAGATCCACTCATAATGCAGCTTTTCTCCCGAAATACCCGTTGCGGCCTCCAATGCCTTTTCGATATTCCAATGCTTTGCCAAGGCTGCCGAAATTTCGCGGAGTACCTCTTCCCCAAACCGCTGTGCTAAATATTGGGTAAAAGCAAAGCCATGATTGTAAACGAGTTCCCGCCCAAGGCTGTTTTTGGATAAAAAGGAACCCATTTCGGCCAAAGAAAATGCCTGATTGCCCAGCACCAGCGTCCGAAGGAGCATATCGCGATGACTGTCCCACGTCTCGTAGTGCAAGCCGGATCGCTGGAATTGGGCAGTCCCTTCAGCAAACCATGCCGGATTGTTCATGATTGGAACCGGATACGAAGCGACAACATTCGGATAACCATATAGAACGTCTGGCCGTCGTACATTTTCATAACCGAGGTACTGAAAAAAGAAGATGGGCGTTTTCCGACTGAATCGCATCGTTTTTTGCACCTGAACAATATGCGTAAACTCATGCGTTATCACATTTCTTAACCAGTGATGATCTCCACGCAAAGGCGATTCTAAGGCTGGAGTCCAGATTTCTATCTTATTGTCAAAGAAGTATGCAGCGCCATTGGAATAGTCTTCATAATCCTTCAATACAAAATCCACTTTGGAATCTGGTGTATATTGATAGAGACTGGTTATTGGGCCATAAATTTCTTCTGCAATCCGTGCAACAACGGCCGCAGTTCTTCCATTTCCTTTTCCGTTCTCATCTGCATGAAAATGGATCCGAAAATGCTCGGTTTCGAGGGTATGCCAACGAAGTCCAGAACGGTTAAAATTTTGTTCCGACGGCCAATCTTGGGCTTTTGTTGTTCCAAAAGTAAGCAAGATTAACCATCCTATTGCTAAAAACAACGTTAGGAATTTTTGTTGCTTTGTACAGTTTGGGGTCTGAGTAGGTGTCATTAAAAACGTAGTTGTAAAGTAGCGCCCGCTCCTTTGGAGCTGCTCACTCGGAGGATTTCAGGGCTTATACGCCACTATCGGCGCAGTGTGTTTCCACAAAGTGTATTGTTCATGCCATTTTGTACTTTCCATGAGGCAGAAAGTACGTCCCAAAGTGCCAGAAACGTTATTGAAGTCGAGCCAGACCAGCAAATCGTATCGTATGGATTATCAAAATCATTTTCGGTTGAGTTGCACAGCCTTTTTTGGTAATGATCGCACAAAGCAAGGGTTGCATACCCTAAGTCAATTCTTCCTGCCGTAAACCGAGCGGCCGCTTTGGGGTCTTGAACCCACATTTGTCCGCCGAGTGGTAGTAGCGAGCGCCACACGAGGCGGAGGAATTTTATTCCTCCCGCCGACTGATGGAGCAAAGCGGAATAAAGTAATCAAGTCCCGTTTACTTCGCTACACTACGGGAATCTGCGCTGCGCATATTGAGGCAGCCCTTAACTTGCATGAATTTTGTACAACACCTTATTTATAGAATTCTGCACTTTCAACTGATAAATACAAATGGTTCAAACAACGCATCATACCATATGATAGAGGCGATCTCAATAATACAAAATTCAATCTATTGAATATATCCCTTTAAAAACTTTTTCAATTTGGCCTTGTTTATCAATCTTAAACAAATAAGCATTACCACCGTTTAAAAAGGCAATTTCAGGATAATTATTATTTTCTTTTTTGACATAGACTTGCACGCTAATAAAATCATCATCTATGCAAGAAAAAAATAATTTCAACGGACTATCAGAATAATTATATTCTTTTAAATTATTATAAGACAATTTGCATCCTACCTGTATATTATGCTCCGACCTAGTTGATAACGAATCTAAAACGGATATATATTTAGACTCTGTGCTTAACAAGGTAGAATGGCTCTTTAAGTGACTAGATATATCATTCCAAAATATCCAATAATCAATTGGAAAATTTTCACTTCCAATTTCAAACTTAATAGAAATATTTATATTTTTGATATTATTACCATTAGCAAAATCTAATAAATCCAAATCTTGAGAAAGATAATTTAGAATCAATGGGTAGACACTATTTGCATCACCACACCTTTCTCGTTTTAAAGAATTGCAGCTTAAAGCCATTAAAGACATTAAAAACACACAAACATTTTTCATAGTATATCGAGTAGTTATAAATGAATGTACACATGAACAGATATGGCTCCTTGACTCACTTGAAATGGTATGCCGTTAGGTTGTGCCAAATACTGACTTCTTTGCCCGTAATCGGTGCCTAATTCGCTTCTAATCCGATTCATAAATTCAACAGTTGGACCTTTTACCCCATCAAGTTTTGTATCCCCTTTAAGTTGCATTCCAGTATAATTCTTACCATTCGCAAAAAAAGCACCTGCAATTGTATGATATAGTTCATGCAAAGAGACCATTCCTAATCCTAACGTTTTATTATTCAACTCACGAGGTGTACCTGACACAAAACGATCAATTTGTTTCATATCCAACCACATTGTAGAAGAACTTGCCTTTGATCCATTATTTCCATTTGTAATTGTCACTCTATTCGCTAGCCCAATCGAAGTTTCTAAAAAATCTTTTGCTATAATACTATGCTTGCCATCTTTATTTCCTGTGACATATCTCATTTCAGTAGTAATGACACTCCCATTTCCCAATGTTATCTTTTCTTTAATTGTTGTATTTTCCAAAACAATTACGTTTCCATTTTTATTAACTCCCAATCTCAATCCTGTAATATCCTCCCATTCATTTAATAGATTAAATCTATTAACAGTGTTCAAGCCAGCAACATTCAAACTATCCCCATTCACGTCAATGAACTTTAGGGGGTTATTGGCCGCATATTGATATGGAGTCATATCTGGATATTTATGGGTAAAACGATCGGTCGATAAGAAACGCCCAATGCCCGGATGGTAGTAGCGAGCACCACACGAGGCGGAGGAATTTTATTCCTCCCGCCGACTGATGGAGCGTAGCGGAATAAAGTAATCAAGCCCAGATTACTTCGCTACGCTACGGGAATCTGCGCTGCGCTTGATTTCAGCATCGCGTTCTTTGCCCGTAAACTTTTCTTTGGTATTGCTGCCACTGGCATAGTTACGGCCCGGCATTATGCCGCCCCACGGCTCATAATCGTAGCCCGCAGTCGCAATGTCATCTTCTCCGCAGCTTCCCATGCAGTGAAAAAAATAGGGCTGGCATGAAATTACCTTCTATGCCAGCTCTACTTATTAGACTCTATCGAATAGGAAACAGCCAAAGTCCCTCAACCTTTTCACTAGGTGGGATCAGCACTTTTACTTTCTGGGTCTCAGAAATTAGCCATTTCTCCAAGATGGGGTCTAAGGGTATATCTGTAAAACCATAGTCATAGTAATAAAGTTTTAGATTACTACCATTTAAACTAATATAATTAATTCTTTTAACCTCAAATGAGTGATCTGGATATATGGCAACCAAAACATGAGCACTTCCTGAGGTAAAGCCTGGATAGCGGTCTCTTATCTCTTTTGGCATGATAAAATGCGCAGGTTTATCCAAAACACGTCCTGTAGATGGCTTATGAGCAGGAGGTGGGAGTGCCTTTTGAGGGCATTGACAAGAAATAAAAAACATCATCCCTATACTCAATGTTAAGTATTTTTTCATTTCATTCTATGTTTTGAGCGTTGGGGGTGGTAAAAACGTTGAATCAAAGGTGAACGTGGAATTGGGGCAATGTTGAACTCATTGTAGATTCCGGTTGCATTGTTTACACTTCCTTGCTTAAACAAAGAAAGTGCTGTTTTGTATTTTGACTTGTTAAATTGAAGTTGTGGATTATAAATAATATCTGTCAAACTGGCCATTGTTTCTTGGTAATTTTGACCATCCTTTGTGTTCTTACCGAACGGCATTTCAGCTAAATGTGACACATGTTCACCAATGAATAACTCTTGTATTACCATTGCCTTAAAAATATCCGCATCTACTTCCATATTAACAAGGCGCCCCTTACGATTGGTTTGATCATGTTCATAAGCATGGTACAATTCATGCGCTATAAGCCCTGTATGATTTTTTGTATCTCCTATATCTCCAGAAATTGTATTCGAAGCGTATGACATAGACGCATTTGTTTCACTTGGTTTTTGGTGATTGAAGGTATACGTTTCTTGACTGTTTACAAGTGTAGATATGACATGATTGCCTGATTCTGCTTTTGAGATAAGGTTTAATTCATTAATGGCTCTATAAACAGAACGGTTAAATTTGTATTGCTCTGCATCCATTCCCTGTTGGTAATAAAGAGCGCATTCATTTTTAGCATTCGCATATAAACAAATTTGCATGCCATCAGGGTCAATGAGGCTAATTGGATTATTGAGGACGTAATGATAGGGCGAGTAGGCGGGGTATTTCTCCGCCATCGGATCCACCGCCAGCCACCGCCCAATGCCTGCATTATAGTACCGAGCACTGAAGTAATCAAGTCCAGTTTACTTCGCTACGCTACGGGAATCTGCGCTGCGCTTGATTTCAGCATTGCGTTCTTTGCCCGTGAACTTTTCTTTGGTATTGCTGCCACTGGCATAGCTGCGACCCGGCATTATGCCGCCCCACGGCTCAAAATCGTAGCCCTCAGTCGCAATGTCATCTTCTCCGCAACATCCCATGCAGTGAAAAAAACAGGGCTGGCATGAAATTACCTTCTATGCCAGCCCTTTAATTCATGATGCTATGAACGGATGAAAGGATAAGGCTACTTTTAAAAACCTCTTTCTTTCTTTAACTCATCCATTAAGTCAAACATCATGTTACTTGCTTGCATGCCTACAGCATTTAATTTTGAAAACCTACCAACACTAAAAATGTGATATTTTAAATCCCCTACTACGCCATAACCTTCTGTTGGAGCAATCACTGATTTGGTGGTATCTCTTATCATTTTTATATAAAGTTGGTCAATGTATTCGTCGCTTTTACCAATAAAAGATTCATTCATTTGAAGGCGTAATTTCCAAAGTTGAAGTATTTCTATTCGATTCCCTAAACTATCTATATAAAAGAACTCATGTGTTTGCCTTCCTGTTTTCATGGAAAATTGTGTCCTTAATATACCCGTTTTAGGAATGCGATAGATACGCTTTCCTTCTTCATATTCAATAGGTACTCCATTTGGAACGCCAAAAAGCGTAATAACACCTCCTTCATATCCTTTTGGAAGTAGAAAAATAGCATCTTCTCCACGACCTTTTACATATAAAAATGTGATACCTGACAAAAATAAAAAGAGGATGCTTAAAATAATTTTTTTCATAGCGCTTTATGGTTATTGACCACCGCATACAGACGTTGCAGGGCAGGTGGAAGGAGTATTCTCGACTTCTGTAAGGAATTTAGCCCTGTCTGTAATAGGGGATTGTCTTGTGAAACGTACATTCCAATCTGCAATAGAGACCTTATTTCCATTCTCCAATACATGGGAGAAAATGCCATGTTTATTTACGACAATTTGCACATTCAAAGAAGCCATCGGTAGTTTCGGATCTCCAAATAAATTGGTAACGGGTCCATATTGTTGCGTACCATTTGCTTGGGCTACACCAAGAAATACGGTATTTCCTTTTTGGTCTCTTACAAAAGACTCTACAGATGGAAATTGGTCTCCTGATATTTTCCCTGTTATAGAAAGCAAAGTATCCCCATTTGAACCCCAATTCGTTGTTTTGACGCTTATATTTTGATGAACATCAATGTCGGGCGATATACCTGCATCCATTCCTGGAATAATAGCATCATTATTACCAGATAAGTGGTGATTGAGCTTATTTCCAATAGATTCATAAGCCTGTCCTTCCATTACGCCATTTACGTATGCTTCGGAATATGCACCTGCTCCATAGAAAGTTGAAGAATAAGCGCCTGTTGCAAATGCTTTTGCATAGGTCGTGGTAGTTTCATAGTTAACCTCCATTCTTAATCGATGGGTAGCATAATCATTTGACGAGAATCCGCGATCATCGCCATGCCATGAATAGTTAGTACCAAAAGACTGGAATGGGGCAAATGCTCTCACAATAATTTGAATAGGAAACTCTCCATTGGGATCCACCATCCCCATAGGGTTATTAAGCACATAATTATAAGGACTGGCATGGGGGTACTTATCCGCCAGTGGATCAACACTCAACCACCGCCCAATGCCCGGATGGTAATAACGAGCACCGAAGTAATCAAGCCCAGACTCAGCATCGCGTTCTTTGCCTGTGAACTTTTCTTTGGTATTGCTGCCGCTGGCATAGCTACGGCCCGGCATTATGCCGCCCCACGGCTCATAATCGTAGCCCTCTACCCGTGTACCATCTTCTTTCATCACCACCCGCGTACTGCCCAAGTGGTCTTTAAGGTAATAATACGCCACATAGCTACTGCCGCTTTTCTCGGCACGCCCAAAGGCCGTAATCCAGTAACGGAGCGTCCCATCGGCATTAAGCACCGCAATCGGTTCACTGCCACTCATCACATAATGTTCCACCGTGCCATTCACATTTTTGTAAATCCGTTGTCCAGCGGCATTGTAGCGGTAGCTGGCACTACCTCCTGTTACATGGCTTATGGCGGTGGGAAGGTTCCGCACATCGTAGATAGCACTGAACTGGGGGATGTAGTCCACCTCGTCAAGCACTTGGGTTAGATTGCCATTGGCATCGTATTGGAAACTTGCCCAAGCAGTGGCATATCCGGGAAGGTTGT
>Ga0209573_1000479_pt1 | contig 83925 bp, 81 predicted proteins | sample TNRBio252014_DNA_FD_185870 | JGI IMG/M metagenome (GOLD analysis project Ga0209573, IMG submission 185870) | Wastewater treatment Type I Accumulibacter community from EBPR Bioreactor in Madison, WI, USA - TNR Reactor_6/25/2014_ DNA (SPAdes)... | ecosystem: Engineered > Bioreactor > EBPR >... | reverse complement strand
TGTTGGCGGCCATGCTGCTGCTCACGTTCGCCAGCGGCTCCATCACCTGCATCCACACGGCATGGACGGCGTGGTCGAGCTTCGCCATGTCCACCGCCTTGATCGCAGCATTCAACGCGCTCGCCTGATCCTGTGCATCCGATGTGTTGGAAGCCACCAGTGCATCCTTCAGCTTGAAGTAGGCCTCGAACACGGGAGCCAGCGGGTCCGTGGCCGCCTGTGCCGTGACCTGTTCCGCCGGATGGTGGTGGCCGATGTGCTCGTGGACCTCGGCAGCAGCCACCGGCGCCTGCTTCATGCTGCGCTCGTACTGGCAGCAGCCGGGCAACGCGCTGTACGCGGCATCGGGCGCCAGGTAGCGCTCGTTGTCGTAGCCCGCCTCGGCGATGCGGCGCAGCACGGCATCCACGGTGGTGCGCGTGCTGTCGATGGTGATGGTCGCTGTCTTCGCGTCCACGTCCCAGTCGGCGCTGGCCTCGCCCTTCACGAAGGCGGCCTTCTCGATGGTCTTCTCGCACATGGGGCAGTCGCCGTCCACACGAACGGTGATGGTGCTGGCGTGGCGTACCTGCGCCGTGCTGCTGGTCAATGCGCCCAGGAGCAGAGCGGCAATGGTGGTGAGGAAAGTTCTCATGGTGCGTCCGTTTGATGATGCAAAGCAAGGGCCCTGCACAGGAGAGGGCGTTACAGGAAAGTGGGGAATGTTTGTATCGGGGCGTGCCCCGGCCCATCCCTTCGCTGCGCAAGGCCTTCGCTCCGGATCGGCCGGGTCGGGTCATTCGCTGTAGCGCCCTCGTCCCTGCGGGTGCGGCCCCGGCTCCGGGGTCTGCTCCTGCGTCGCAGCCTCCTCGCACGGGCCGCACCAACGCAGGTCCAGCGGTCGGCTGCCGCTGCTGCCCCTCACGCGGAACCCCATCCAACCCATACCGGTTGGTCGTTTCCGAGGCCCGGGTAAATTGCCTTTGGCGCCTTGACGAGCATTCCGTCAGTGACACTGCTCGACGAGTTCTGAAAATTTTTACATCTTCGCTTAAGCTATTGCTTAATTTCGCCCATGAAACGCACGGCTACCATCATCGTCCGATCCCTCGACGGGAAGCGGTGTGTGGCGGTGGATGATGCGCTGGCAGAGGAGATCTTGGAGTTCATCGAGTCGAATCCCAGGATCAAGAAGAAGTTCAAGTACATAACCCAGTTGATCCTCCAAGGACACCGAACACCAGAACTCTACGACAAGGAAGACATCGAGAAAGGATGCGAAGGCGTGATGGCCATGAAGCTGTTGAAGGGTGCCGAGAATGCACGCATCTACTGTCGGGAAGTGTATGTGAGGGGGAAGTACTTCGTCGTGATCGCGTGCGAGGTCATCGAACACAAGAGCAGCCAGAAGAACAGTCACCGCGAGAAAGAAGTCATCCGCAGGGTAGCCACCTACGAATACACCAGGATCCATGAGCCCTAAGAACCTCAAAGACCCCAAGGCCGTGAAGGCCGCGTTCGTCAAAGTGCTGAACGACTTCAGCGAGGAGGAATTGCTGGAGATGGAAGCGCTCGCGATCGGCCATACCTACCTGAGCGAAGCCCAGCGCATCATGGATGAACGGGGCATGCTCAGAAAGGAGCTGGCCGAGAAGATGAAAGTCTCTGCCAGCTTCCTCACCCAGCTCTTTCGAGGCGACCGTCCGGTCAGTGACTATCACAAGGCTCAACTTCAGCGAGTCCTCGGTGTTCGTTTCGAGGTGCAGGCCTTGGATACTGAAGGACGTCTCGCCATGGGTGAGTTCAACTACCCCGAAGTGGTCGAGGAGAACTACATGCAGGCCTGGTTCAAGGTAGGCGGCGGATTTGATGCCGCGAAGAATGATCCTGCTCCGAAAGTGCACTACTACGAAAGCGCAGCATCATGATCGCCAAACTATCCCCGTTGCAATGGAACAGCTACATCCTGCTCCAGAGCTACTTCCAGTTGACGGACGCTCCAAAGGACGCTCCTGCCCAGATCATTCCGGCTGAGGTATTCCGTGACTACATCATTGACGTCGACTTCCGAGTTAACAAGGAAGAGAATGGTGAGTGGCAGGTGTTCGCCAAGGTGCATGTGAACTGGGAGGAACCGATCAAGACAGGGTACAGGGTGCTCGTTGAAGGCGTTGGTCGCTTCTCGATCCAAGACGAGGATGTGCTGGAGAAGGACAAGCTTCAGAACATGGCCTACTATTCCACGGTGAACATCATGATCAACCGATTGCGCGCGCACATCACCGAACTCACGGCGTCTTCCATTCTCGGTGCCTACACCCTTCCTGCCATCGACATCACCGACCTCTTTAAGCAGAAGGCCGAGCTAGTGGCAACGCGGAAGGCGAAGAAGAGCACGCGCAAGAAATCACATCGAACTGCTTGACCTGCACGTATCATGGACAACACATCGACGAACGGCAAGGACCATTCAGAGCTTGATGATCTCAAGGATGGCCACAAGCGCTACATCAAGCGTTTTGGGAACGAACTGCGTAAGGACTTCAAGGAGATCACGAAGGACATTGAAGCGTACCGCACCGATCTGCTTTTGGGCACGTCGGATAGTCCATCGCTCAAGAAATCAGTTGAAAGTCTGATCGCTACCGCCCAGTCGTTCACCAATGGAATTGAAGAACGCGATGCCGCGATCACCGAGTTTGAGAAGGCATTGTTCGGCGACGAGGCGGAAGGAACAGAGGGCTACAAGGATCAGATCGAAGCTGCCCATTCGGAAATCGACAAGCGCAATACGGAGGCTGCGGCGTGGCATAGCTCCCTCTCACAGTACCGCGAGGATGTGTTTGGCTCAGAGGAGAAGAAGAAGGATGGGCTGAAGAAGGAATTCTTGGCACTAAGGGATAGTATGCGCATGTCGCTGGACGACTGGAAGAAGCAGAGCGAGGCTTTGCGCAATGAGATCAAGTCGTTGCTACCAGGGGCTGCTGCCGTTGGCCTGGCTAAGGCTTACGCCGATCAGAAGAAGGGCTATAACTGGCCTATCATCCTTTGGGCGGCTGGTTTTGTTGGGACAATGGTGTTCATGATCTGGTTTGGTGTCAATCACTTGGGAAATGATCCAGCCACACTGGAGGAAGCATTCCGCAAGTTGTTGAGCCGTTTGCCTATCGTAGGCTTTGCCATCTGGCTTGGGGCCTACACAGGGAAGAAGCTGAGCCAGAACATTCGCCTCCAGCAGGAATACGCGCACCGCCAGTCCCAAGCACAGACCTACGTTGGATTCCGCCAAGAGGTGGAGAAGCTGGAAGAGGAGGGCATCGATGTTGAACTCCGCGAACTGCTTCTCCGCACGATGGTTGAAGGTGGGGGTAAGAACCCAAGCGAGACGCTCGATAAGAGGAGCAACGACGAGAAGGGGCCTTTCGGAGATCTGCTCGATCGGGTTTTCGCTCGCAGGAAGATGGTGCAAGCGAAAGACACATAACCACCAGGTTCGCTCACCCCTTCCTCAACCTGATCTTCGGCAGCGCCACCTCATACGTGCGCCCGTCCTTCTCGCAGTACCAGTTGACCAGGTAGGCGATGCTGCCGTCGGCAACGGAGTAGCCCATTCCGTTCCAACGCCCCAGCACTTCCCGTTGGAAAGTCGTGGAGTAGATGATCAGGTTCCGGCCGTCCGGCGTGGCGAGGCCCGGCGCGATGTTCTTCGGGAACTGCGTTTCATCGGTCACCAGCGCATCACCGGTCTTCACCGTTCTGATCAGCTCCTGCTTTTCCTTCTGCGCGTCGAGGTACACATCACCCAGGCTGACAAGGCACTCGATGGTATCGGTCAATGGCCATGTGCGCTCGTCCGTCCTTGCCTCCGTGAACGGCAAGTTCAGCAGGGTAAGCTCGGATGTGTTGGTGTGGATGCCCAGCTTGTTCTTCGCCCGTGTGCAGGCCACATAGAAGAGCCGCAGGTCCGTTGCGTCGCGCAGGTGGAACCGGTCCAGGTGCAGGTACACATGGTCGAACTCCTTGCCCTTGGCCTTGTGCATGGTGGAGACGAAGACCACGCCCTGCTCAGGCCGCACGGCGTGGCTCAGGCGGATCTCGCGCGTGAAGGCGTTCCATTCAGTGATGTTCCGGTGGACCGGCACACGTTCCTCGAAGAGGCGGATCACGTCGGCGCAATCCTCACGCAGCGGGTTGTTGGCGAGCCTGGTGGCGTGGGCCTCTCTCGCACGATCCCACGCTTTGCGCGGTATCGATCCGGGGCCGGGATGTTCCTTGACCAGCAACGACCCGAAGAGCCGGATCTCGCGCAACATGCTCAGCGCAAAATTGCTGGGATCGCTCCGGCGATCGGCACCACTGACGAACCGGGCCTTGATTCCGCGTTCCCTCAACATCGTCATCGCCAGAAAGGCTTCCTCATTGGTCTTCGTGAGCAGCGCGGTGGTGCCCTCGTGCCCCGCTGCGGCGATCTCCTCGATCGATGCGGTGAGGTGGTTCGCACCTGAATGCGTAACCAACATGGCTTGTCCCACTGCCTTGGAATGGGCCTGTAGCAATTGGCCCCGCTTCATCCGTCCGGGAATGCGCTCGGCGATCGCGTTGAAGAGATCAACAAGGCCCGTATCGCTCCGGTAGTTCGTGAGCAATTGGTGCGTGCTCGCCTGGTACTGGTCGCGGAATCGCGCCATGTGCCCGGCATCGGCACCCGCGAACCCGAAGATGCACTGGTCATCATCGCCCACGGCCACCACGCGCAGGCCGGGCACCTGTTCCTTGATCTTGCCGATCAGGCGCCATTGGCCCGGGCCCACGTCCTGGAACTCGTCCAGCACGAGCACGCTCTTGTTGGTGATGCCGGTGATGTCGACCTCCCCGCTGTCGATGGCGGCAATGGTGCGGTCGATCACCTGGTCGCTCTTCTCCAGGTCGCCGAGCTGGCCCAGCAGTTCGAAGCAGAGGCCGTGGAAGGTGGCCACCTTGATGAGGCCGGCGTACTCGGGCACGAGCGCATGCACGCGGCTGCGGAACTCCAGCGCGGCGGCCTTGCTGAAGGTGAGCATCAGGAACTGCTCGGGCTTCACGTCCTCCATCAGCAGCAGGCTCGCGATCTTGTGGACGAGCACGCGGGTCTTGCCGCTGCCCGGCCCGGCGGCCACGAGGATGTGCTCGGCCTTGTCGTTCACGATGTCGGTCTGCGCGGTGCTCAGTTCACCGAAGAGCTGTCTGAAGCGCGCTGCGGTGAGCGTGCGGGAGATCTCGGTGACGCGCTTGGGGAAGTGCTTGCGGATGAAGGCGCCGTAGTCCATCCGGAAGTAGTCGTCCACGAAGGCCAGCGCGCTGCGGTAGTCCTGCGCGCGTTTGCGGGCGTACTCGCCCACGATGTGGATCTGCTGGGTCTTGTTCTGGTAGAAGGTGAGCAGCTTCTGGTAGTCGGTCTTGTCGAAGCGTTCGTAGCGTTTGGTGAAGCTCTCATCGGTGCGGGTGATGTTCAATCGTTTGTAGGTGACCATGAAGCCGCCTTCCAGCTTCAAGGCGCCCATGCGGTCCATGTACAGCAACGTATCGCGCAAAGCGGTGAGCTCGGGTTTACCGCCGAACAGGCCACCGGCCAACTCATCCTGCAAGCCGATCAGGGAGAACTCCACGCGCGCCTCCTCCTTGTTCTCCGGCTTTTCGGTTGCTCCTTCCGCGATCCGTTCCAGACGGTCCAAGGCCGCAGCGGAGAGGGCATGCCGCGCTTCCACGTTCGCGCGCAGTTCCGCCGGATCGATCTTCATGCGGAGGTGCAAGACCGCGTTCTCGCGGTCCACGCGCTTCTTCTTCAGGTGGCCGCGCAGTTCCCAGTACAGGAGCACCCGCTTCACCAGGTCCTCACTGGTGCCGCTGATCCCGGCATCCAGCATCCGTTGGTTCAGTTCGCGGGTGCCCACGCGCTGCTCCGGTTCCGTGAGGAGCTTGGCCAGTTCCTTCTCCACGGCCATGGCGTTGACCAACATGCGTCGGGTGGACTTCGGTGAACGCCCCAGCAGGTTCATGAAGGCGCCCAGGTCCTTGGTGTCGCCGAGGATCTTCAGCCCGCGCAGCAGGTCGATGGTCTCCTGCGCACGTTGCATGGTGAGTTGCAGCGTGTCGGCCAGGTAGTCCACGCGGCATTCGTCCTCCTTGCGGATGCGTTGCAGCACCCGCGCGCAGTCCTGCTTCTGTTGTTCGGTGAGCTCGCCGCTGGCCTGCACGCGCGCGATGGCCTTGTCCAGGTCGCGGACGAGGATACTGTTGGCGAAGAGGCGCGGCGAGTTCAGTTCGCGTTTCAAGAAGCCCTGGTCCTCCAAGGCCGCCAGCGAGGCGGTGACCCTGTTCTCCAGGTCGCGCACCTCGGTCTCCCAGCCTGCCCGCTTGGCGATCTCCAACGCGCTCTGGCTGATCTTCTTGCGGAATTTCGTGAGGCTCTTCACCGCGTTCCACACCTCGGCGATCTCCTTCTGGTTGAGCTTCGTACGCTGCAACAACTGGAAGTGCTTGCTCAGGTCCTCCTCGTGGTACAGCACGTAGCACTTGGCCTGGATCGTCGGCTTGCGGCCCGCGCGCCCCGCCTCCTGCACGTAGCTCTCCAGCGATGCGGAGATGTTGAAGTGGATCACCGTGCGCACATCCTCCTTGTCCACGCCCATGCCGAAGGCCGAGGTGGCTACCATGATGGGCACTTCACCCTCCATGAACGCGCGCTGGTTCTTCAACTTGGTGTCGCGCTCCATCTTGCCATGGAAGCCCGTGGCCTCGAAGCCGGCCTCGGTGATCAGCTTCACCAGTTCCTCCACGCGCTTGGTGCGCGATACGTAGATGATGGCCGGCTTCTCACAGCGCTCCAGCAAGGGCAGCAGGCTGGCCATCTTGCGGTCCGGACTTTCCACGGGGATCACCTCGTACATCAGGTTCTCTCGCCGTGCCTCGCTCACAAAGGGCTCCAGCTCCACGCCGAGCCGTTCGCGGAAATACCGGAGAATGTCGGCACGAACCTGCGGCTTGGCCGTGGCCGTGAAACACGAAACGGGCAGCGGTGAAGTGTCGCCCTTCTCGTGCTGCAGCTTCTTGATGAACTCCGCGATGTAGAGGTAGTCCACGCGGAAGTCCTGGCCCCACTCGGAGAAGCAGTGGGCCTCGTCGATCACGAAACGTGCGATGGAACGCCCGATGAGCAACTTCATCAGCGTGGGACTGCGCAGGCTTTCCGGGGCCACGTACAGCAGGTGCGCACCGCCATCCTCCACACGCTCGATCACCTGTTCCCGTTCCAAGGGCGAGAGCAGGCCGCTCAGGTGGACGGCCTTCACGATGTGGTGGCGCTCTTCGAGCACGTCCACCTGGTCCTTCATCAAGCTCACCAGGGGCGAGATCACCACGGTGAGCGCGCGCATGGTGTCGCCCTGCATCAAGGCGGGCAATTGAAAGGTGAGCGACTTGCCACCGCCCGTGGGGAACACCGTGAGCAAGGATCCGCCCGCCAGCGCATGCCGCACGGACCGCTCCTGGATGCCTATGCCGGTCTCTTGATCGAAGGTGCGGAACGCATCGTAGCCGAAGAACTCGCGCAGCGCTTGGTGCGGGTCGAGGGATTTGGAGCAGTAGGCACAATCCGCGTTGCCGCAGTGTGCAAATCGCAGCCGGTCCATGATCTCGCGGATCACCGGATAGGTGTGGACAACCCACGGCGGAAGAACGGAGGCGTTCTCGACGGTGCGGATCAGTACCAGCGCATGGGCCAGGGCCTCGGGATGTTCACGGATGAACCCATCCAGTTCCGCATGCGCGCAGAGCTGATCGCCGAAGAAGGAGCGGATCGCGGTGATCGCGTCGTCGTTCTGTTGGGATGTACCAACAAGGCGGAAGAGCCCATCATAGCCGGGCGAGTTGGCCAACAACGCATGAAGGATCTGCCGAAGCGCTCCGGGCAATTGCTGGAATGCACCGAGCTCCTCTTGGAGCAACTGGCGGCACAGGATCGCATCGCTCAGCGGATTGTTCACCTCATCGTTGATCAGGTGATAGCCCTTGACCAGCTTGTGGTAAGGCTTCTCCGGGAACAACAGCGCCGACCAAAAGAGCGTGTCCACGAACCGCTTTCCGGCGAACACCTCGCGCTTCAGCTTCTTCCGGAGAAAGGGCGCATCGTGCTTAACGATGTTGTGCCCGGCCACGATCTCCGCCGCATCGATCCAGCTTTCCAGCCGTGTTGTGGAGCGCTCATGCAGCTCCTTGGCGCCCTGAACCGCACCCACATCCACCAAGCGATCGCCCACGATCTCCAGATCGAGGAAGAGGACGTCGGTGATGCCGGGCATGCGGTGTGAAGCGGATCTTGTTGTTGCAAGATGCGAAGCAGGACGGGAATGCAGACATCGCACCCTGCGTGAGGGACAGCAGCGGCAGCCCCCGACCGGTAGCGCCTTGCGCGGGTGTGCAGCGAGGAGGCACAGAGGCACGAGGTGACCCCGCAGCGCCACCCCCGCGGCGCGGACGGACGGGGCTACAGCGGATGGCCCGACCCCGCCTGCGCGTAATGCTCGGTGGGCTGGTCTGTGGGTGGGGTTGCGCAGGAAAGGCGGGGGCACGCCCTAATGAAAAGCACGTTTCACTCCAGCCCCGCCCACCTCAGTTCAGAGTTCCACCAATTCCAGCATCCCCTTCAACTTTCTGAAGTGCTTGTCCTCGGTGACCATCGGAATTCCGGATCGAATGGCGGTTGCGGCGATCAAGGCATCGGCGAGCTTCATGCGATGCCTGGCGCACAGGTCGATCGCCACGGCCTTGATGCCCGCGTCCATGTCGATGATGCGGATGAACGCCAGGTCCGCGATGACCTTGGCACGTTAATGGGCGGTGTATCCGTGAAAGCCCAATACCCCGATCTCCGAGATGAAGGAGATGTGGATCAGCTCGTTGTCCAGCAAGCGCGTGGTGCGCGGGTCACCGTTCCAGTGGTGGATCAGGATGTTGGTATCCACCAACAAGGGATCACCGCTCATCGCGCATCGACTTCAGGTATTCCTTCATGCGGGTAGCCAAGCCCGGGATCATGCCGGCCGAGCGTTTCGCGTTGTAGCCCTGTGGGCTTGGCTGCTTTGGCTTGTTGCGCCGCGGAGCCTTTCGCGTATACACGGCTTGTGGCTCGCTGACCGTGTTGCCTGTGGGGTCATCCGCACGCTTTTTCTTCCCGGTCCGTTTGGTTGCAGCAGCCATGGCACTAAGGTAACCAGGGTGAATGATGACCAGCGCTGAAGTGTACCGGGTCGCGTTCCATTCCTTCAAACGCCAAGTTTCACCCACCTTAACCGCAAGCTATTGCTCACCACGCTCACGCTGCTCAAGGCCATGGCGGCTCCCGCGATCATGGGATCCAATAGAAAACCGTTGAAGGGATAGAGCACCCCGGCGGCGCCTGGCTTGATGCGGTCGGCGATGGCCACGGCCGCGCGGATGATCTCCATGATATGGGGACCGTGGTGCCTTCACGCACCTCGTACGCGACCTGCCCGTTGTGGGGGCCGATCTCCACTTTGTTACGCTGGCAGAAGTAGGCCACTTCCAGCAGGCCGAAGGCGGCGCGCTGCACGTTCACGATGGCCGGGGCAGCGTATGTGCATGAGGCAGGTGCGAGCGACTTCAGGAACGCGCTGGGCAAGGGCGCCCAAGCCACCGATGGCGTCGAAAGGGAGCAGGATGTGGCGTGCAAGCCTGTAGTGATCCACGGTATCAGTCGGCCTGTTTCTGCAACTGCTTCCCGTCGGCGCCATACACCACCTTCCACTCGGGCTGGCCGCTCATCTTGAGTTCCACGACATAGGTGGCGACACCATCCGTGGTCACCCGTTCAGCATCGTCCACACGGTAGCCTGCGAACTCGGTCTGGATGGCACTGTTCACGGCTGGGGGCAGGTCATTGGATGAGATCTCCTCCTCATGCCGTAGCATCTTCCCTGCGGCATCGTACCACACCTCGTGGTCGTTGAAGAACAGGCCGGTCTCGAACTCCACCTTGTACTGGGTGCCCTTCAGTTCCCATTCCACATCGAAAGTGATGGGGAATGCCTTGTCGAATGCGGACTTTATCGGCGCTGGCACCTGGTCCGGATGCAGGTCCTGCGCTTGGGATGTGATGGTGATCGAGCTGGTGACGGTGACCAATGCGACTCCCAGGATACGGGCGTTTGTGCGTGTGCTCTTCATGGTGTGTGTTGTTTGATGCCACGAAGGGAAGGGAGCGACCGGGAAAGAATTGGGAATGGGCGGGGACCGGGGTGGCGTGATCCGTGGCTCGGCACCTTTTCGCCGGACCTTGTGCGACTGTCAGCGTAGCAGCGTGACGTGCCCGGTCATCGTGATCGGCTCCTGGCGCACGGTTGCTGTCAACCGCCAAGGATATACCCCGATCGGGAGGGGATCGCCCCCGGTCGTACCATCCCACACCATGCTTTGTTGGTCAGCAACGAACACGGGTCGTCCCCACCGGTCGAAGATGTGGAAGGAGAGTTCGGTGGGTGGTGGCCCGGCCCATTGGACGATGAATTGGTCGTTGATCAGGTCGCCGTTCGGTGAAAAGGCGTTCGGCACGTGAATGGCCACACGTTGCGGAAAGGAAAAGACGGCACAGGTGCTATCCGCACAACCGAGCTGATCGCGAGCCACCAGGCAGACCGACAGATCATCCTGATCCGGAGAACCGGAGGCCGCTGGAAGGGTGAGATCAGGTCCGGGACCGGCTGGTGTTCCATCCACGTACCACTGATAGGTGGTCGCATCGGTGCTGGTGTTCTCCACCAAGGCCCCATCCGTTGGAAGTGTGAAATCCGCTTGTGGCATCGGCACCACGTTCACTGTCCATTCGCCCGGTGAAGCGCATGGGAGCGTGTACCGGATCACATGCATGCCTACCCCTGCCGTGCCCGGATCGAAGGTGCCGGCATCGTCCACTCCGACCCCGTTCCAAATGCCACCATCCGGCGTAGCCACCAGTGTCGCTACCGGGCTTTCCACACAGAGTTCAGCAGGACCGGTGATCGTGGGCTGGACCCCGGCGGGTCCATCAACGATGGCGAAGGGAATGGCGAGGGTGCAACCTTGTGCGTCCTGTACGGTGAGTACATGTGGACCAGCGCACAACGCATTGATCGGCGCCTGCACCGGTGCTTGATCCAATAGGATGGTCCAGGGCTGCGTACCGCCGGAAGGGGTCATGGTGATCTGGCCATCGCAGAGCCCGGAACAGGAGGTGGCAACGGTGTTCAGGTCAAGGCCGAGCGGCATTGGGTCGTCCACCGTCCGGTCTCCGCTCACTGCGCATCCGAGCAGGTCGCTCACCGTGTAGGTGTAGGTGCCCGCGAACAATCCTGTGATCGTCGCACCGATCGCGGTATACCCTCCCGGCCCCTGCCAGGAAACCTCATATTCACCAGGGGGGTCCATGGTCAGCGAGATGGCACCGGTCGCTTGGCCGGCACAGTTCACATCCGTGGTCGTACCATTGACCACGATGGTGGAGTTCATATTGCCGACGACCGCGGTACTTACCAGCGCGCATCCGTTCGCATCGGTGATCGTTGCCGTGTAGGACCCTGCTGGCAGGTCGGTGGCACAGGTGGTGGCCTGTTCATTCGTGTCGTCCCAGCTGATCGAGTAAGGCGCCGTGCCTCCGCTCAGTTCCACGCAGGCCGAACCATCCATATTCCCGCATTGGGATGAGGTCGTGGTGGTGGTGCTAACAAGCGCCGTCGGTGCAGAGACCGAGACCGTGAGGTCGACGAAACAGGTGGCTGAACCGCTTACGCGTACATCCCAGTTCCCGGCAGGCAATCCGGTCTGTGTGGCACCTTCCGGGAGGCCACCGCTCCATGTCACGGTGTAGGGTCCTTGTGGCTCGAATGCCAAGGCGATACTACCGTCCTCCGAAGCGGCGCAGAGCGCGTTCAGCACAGCCACGGTCACTTCGGGTATCGGGGTGACGTTCACGGTCACGATACTTTGGGCTGGCGGACAACCTGGCGCCGACTGGAACGAGTAGGTGTAGTCGCCTGGGGGATCAACGGCGGTATCGAACAGCGAACCTCCGGGGAGTGCAGGGCTCCATTGCCCACTGGGGTCGGGTGTGCCACCGAGCAGGGTGAAAAGGTCCACCGGTCCATCGTCGCTGCACAGGTCCACGACGGCATCAGAGCCAGGGTCCAGCATACCACCACCCGTGACCACCACGGTGGCGGTATCGCTGCATCCGGTGGTGGAAGTGGCGATCACATGGTAAGAGCCCGCACAAAGTCCTGTCGCGGTGTTGGAGTTCTGTACAAGGGTGTTCCAGGTCGCGTCGGACCAAGTGAAGGTGTACGGCCCGGTGGACCCGGAGGCCGCTGCGGTGGCTACGGCATCGCATCCGCATGCCGTCGTGGTGGTGGCGGTCACGACCAGGGGAGCGATGGGTGTAGGCGGAACGCATCCGTTGTTGAACAGGGCCATCCACGAGGCGTTGGCCGGGCTGTTCGATCCCCCCGGGCTCTGGTCATCAGCGCCACAGGCGGCGAGGTCCCCGGCACAACCCTGCACCCAGTTCGCCACGTCGGTGGGGTCTCCATCGTTGAAGTACCAGACGAGGTCGCCACCGTTACTGGGGAAGTGGACCGTTGCATTCGTGGCCGCACTTCCGAAACAGAATGCGAAGACAAGGCACCCTGCGGGGTCGCATACACGCATACAATCCCCGGAATTGGCCATGGCCAGGTTGCTCTGCCAGTTCGGTGTCGGGTCCGTCCCCCAGCCCCCGGGATCATCGCAAGGCACTGGTGCTGGTGTGGAGTTGGTATAGGTGAGCAGTGATGGGTCCGAACTTGGGATCACGATGCTGCAATCACCATCGCTCAGGTCAACATCATCCGGTGGCAGGGCAGGGTTGGGGTCCTCGGCGTTGTAAATGGTGATGAGTGTGCCCACCGGCACACAGCTCCAGAGCAGGTGGTCGGAGAATCGTGCGGCTCCCTGGGCCACGCCGTTGGATCCATGGTAGCCATTGTTGTCGTCGATCATCCAGCCCCGCAGGTCCAGGCAGGTCGCCGGAGTGCATGGGTCGGCAGGGGTGTCGGGCACCACCAATAACTCCACGTACTCCATGCTGCCCGCAGGCCCGTTGGAGACCTCCTGTATGATCACCGTTTGCCCCACCGCGATGGAGCAGAAGAGCAGGCAGGGAAATAGAAGGACACTGAGGGGGAGCAGCCTCAACATGTGGCTGCAAGATTACCGCCACCTATGGCCGATGAAGATGGTGGAATGTCATTGGATGTTCACCGTGGATAGCTGATAGCGTGGCGAAGGACACCTGCGGAGGGCCTTGACATGGGACCGGTTCCATAACGGATCCTATAGGGCCCCACAATACGGTGATCACCGTGATCGGAGCGGAGTTCTGCACATTGGCATTGGGATAACCCATGGACGACCGGTCTTCCATGTGTTTCGATCACCGTCAGCTTTGCGAACACCAAACTCAACCCAATGAAACGAGTAGTTCTTCTTACGGCCATCGGCGCCACCACCATCGGCACGATGAGCGCCCAGAACAAGCCCGCAGCAGGCGAGCACACCCTCGAAGTGAACTTCGCTCCCCTGGGCGGCAGTCCGGTGAGCATCGCCGGGATCAAGTACCGGAGCTTTTCCAGCGAGACCAGCGCTTTCCGGCTCGGCATCTTCCTCGGCTACGGCAATACTTCCAAGGTGACCCAGGATGAGGATGCTGCCAACAGCCTGGTGGAATTGAAGGACACGGATGGCAATTTCAGCATCAACCTCCAGCCTGGTATCGAGAAGCACTTCACGGGCACGGACCGCCTTTCGCCGTACATCGGTGGGGTGCTCAACCTCGGTTATGGCATGACGAACAAGCGGGAGGAGCAGCAGGTGTTGAACAACGCTGTCGGCGCCAAGATCACCAAGGGTGGCAGCCTCGATATCGGTCTGAACGCCGTGGCCGGTTTTGATTTCTACATGGCGAGCAAGCTCTATCTCGGTACCGAGATCGGGTTCGGCGTGGCCATGCACAAGGACCTCACCGACAACGTATCCTGGGAGAACGTGACGGGCGCCACCGACTCCGAGTCCAACGTGGACAACAAATCCAGCCTGCAGGTCGGCCCCAATGTGATCGGTCAACTGCGCCTGGGCTGGGTATTCTGATCCTTTACGCAATACCTTGCAGGTATGAAAAGGATCATTGATCTCCGGAATGCTTCCTTGTTGACCCTTGGGGGCATGCTCATGCTTTGCGTGGGCTTGCTCACCGGGTGCAGCAAGGAGGGCAATATCACTCCTGCTACCCAGCAGGAGCGGATCACCGACCCGGCCAAGCAACAACGCTTGCTGGAGGCGGCAAGGCAACTGCCTGCCATCGGTGTGTACAACCGCCGTATGGACAAGGTCATCGTTTTCCGCCAAGGGAATGATGGCAGCCGCAGCTTCAACTTCGTGGACCCACCCACCAACGGCATCAATTTCGCCAGCAGCAACGGGGGCCAATGGACCTGGTCCGAGAGCGAGGGCCTCATGGTGCTCACCGAGCCGGGCACGGGCCTTGGTGGTGGCGGTGGCACCGTGGTGGCGGGTAGTGCTTCCCTCGATATCCAGTACGCCGTTTGCTTCAGCATGGATGAGGAAGGCCTTGGGATGGACCTGTTCAACACCGGTATCTCCGAGGTGGCCGGTGTGATCGGGATCGCGGGCGATTTCGAAGCGCTGATGAACGGTGACTTCGACGAGAGCGAGGACGACATCTTCGACTACTTCCACGGATTCGCCTACTATCTGGTCTATGCAGAGGAACTGGAGAATACCGATTACGAGGTGCTGAACTGGGTCGAGGACCTGGATCAGGACGAGGAGGACCTGGATGGATTCGGTTTCTCCTTCGTCGTGAGCTTCCTGAACGAAGGTGGCATCTACATCTCGCGTGATGGTGCGCTCAATGTGGATGGCAGCTCCATCGGCTTCAACGGTAACTACTATGCGATCGAGGGAGTTGGCTTCTTCGATGAGGACGGCGACGAGGATGCTGATTTCAGCGTGGTGCCCGGCTTTGGGACCATGGGCTGCAATTGAACAACTGGCCGCTGGAATAGGAGAGGGCCGTCTCGTGGAGGCGGCCCTCTTCTTGTTGGAAGCCCTGCACGGTCGCGCCCCGAAGCATGGGTCATGGCGCTTGATCCGTGATAGGCACCCGTTCCTGCTCACGAGGGTCAGGTCGAGCGGGGCAACTGGTCCGTGCTTATACCATTTCGCGATGGAAGGTCGTCCACTGATGCGCTGCTGATCCTTCGGAGGGCGATACGAGGGTGTCGTTGCGTAGCGGTGTCTACGGAACGACACCCTTGGAGAAGCCATGCGGATAGTAGGCAAGCAGGCTGGACCATGTTCCATTGCGGGATGGTATCACCACAGGATCGTCCGGTCCATTCCGGCACAGTTGACCATCCCTTGGTTGAAATCCGGGACTTGCCGATCCGTCAGGACCCTTCCGGGAAGGTTCCTTTGCCTCATGGCACGTAAAGCCACGGTGGATGCCCTGTCGCTCTTCGATACGCTGGTCTATACCTGCCAGTATCGCTTGGTGATCGATCCGGCCAGTCATCTGGCGGCACGGCTCATGGAGTGGCGACAAGCGTTGCGAGAACGGATCGGCAGCTTCAACGAGGCGTATCAAATGCCGGGCATCGTGCTCTTCAATAGTGAACTTCCTCCGGAATACGAAGGTCCCTTATGCGATGCGATCATGCGCGGGGTCAATGGATTCCCGCCCTTCGCATTGGGTTTCGGAGGCATCGCACACACCGAGGATAAGAAGAGCATTCATATTGAAGTGGGTGAGAAGGGAACGATCGCCGCACTGCGGCAACGCGTGGTGGACCATGTACGCGCGAATCGTCGGATCAAGAAACTGGGCGTGGAGGTGGTGGAACAACCCCGGCTGGTCATCGCATCCGGTTTGAAGATCGACCAGTTCAATAGTGCTTGGGCCATGCTGGCCAATCAGGGCGGTGGGATCCAACAGCGGGTGAGCGACGTGGTCCTGATGAAGCGCGAGATCGCCCCGACCAGCATCGATCAACACGTGCGCACATTCGCACTCTCCACATCCATCTGATCAGCGAGGAATCGAACCCTGCTCCGGAACGGCTGGTTGTGCCAAGGTCACTGGGACGGGGACCACGTTGCGGTCATATTTCACACGCATCAGACCCGTCCCACGGACAAAGGTGATGGCCCCGACCGGGCCGGCATACATACGGTCCTGCTGCGGTTCTGGATGCAGTTCCACATCGAATCGGACCAGCTTGTTCTTGCGCACCGCCTCCTTCGTGAGGAGTGCATTGCGGGTGTCGATCACCACGTCCTTGGTCATGTAGCCATCCTTTTCGAAACGGATGGTGGCTTTGCTGTCGATGGGGACCGATACGGCGAAGTGCCCGTCGGGGGAAAGGTCGAATGGTACACAATCGGCTTCGTTTCGACGATGAGCACAGTGCCGTTGATCATACCGTCGTCCAGGAAGATGCGTCCCCGGATCTCGATCAGGCCCCTGTCATCGGCGAGTGTGGTGCCGCCCAGGATGCAAGCAGCGTAAGTGGCCGATGCGAAGCGGGATGGCATGGAGGGTAACATGGCGATGAGGCTTTGTTGTACGGTACAAAACTCATCACGCGATCAAGCGGGAACAATACCCAGAAAGAGGGATTTCGCGGATCGTCAGACCCAACGGCGGTCATGTGCATACTTCACCAGGCCCGCAGAGGTGCGCACGTTCAATTTCGTCATCACACGTTTCCGGTGCGTTTTCACCGTATCCGGGCTGATGTGCATGATCTCCCCGATCTCCTCATTGGTCCGTTCCTGTGCGATCAGAACGATCACTTCGCGTTCACGTTGGCTCAGGCCGATGTATTCTCCATCCATGCGTTTATCGCAGTATGCATAGCCCTTACTAACACTCTCCCGCGCTGCCGGGCTGATGTGGCAACCGCCCGCCATGGTCGTTCGGATCGCCTCGATCAGCTCCTCCTTGTCCCCTCCTTTCACGAGGTAGCCATCCGCCCCCTCGATCAACATGCTGTTCACATATTCGATCGCCACCAGCGCCGAATAGGCCAACACCCGGATACCGGGGAACCGCCGGTGCAGGGTGCGCATGGTGTCGATGCCGTCCTTGCCGGGTAGGGAGACATCCAGCAGGATCAGATCGGCCTCGATGTACATGAGTTGATCGAGCAACTCCGTACCTGTGGCTGCATGCGCAACGATCTCCAGGTCGGATCGATCCGCCAGTCGGTACCGCAGGCCATCGGCCACCACATCCAACGCATCGGCTACGATGATCCGGGTCATGGAGGGGAGGGAAGGTCGCCGTAGGTGGCGGTACGTATTGGAACGGGAAGGATCGGTGCCTTGTTGTACCGAGGATGAAGGTAGCACTTTCTTGACGACCCACCATGGTCGTTCCGCCATCCGGCCCGCCAAGGAGCGTAGGCGGGTATCAGGCCAGCGGGTCGGCCAGGAGCGATCCGGGATACGCGAAGGGTGTGCTGGCACGGATGCTGTTGCCAGAACCTCCTTTGCCCAGGAGCGGGGCCGCGGGGTATGCGATCATGGCCTCGGTGGGGTAGGGCCGGATGAGTTGCATCAGGGCATTCATGTCCGGCGTGTCGCGCATAGGGGCCGACCACCGTTCCTTGTCGGTCTCGGAAAGGATCACCGGCATCCGGGCCGCATCGATCCGCGGGTTATTCGGCCATTTGTGTATTCATGGTCGGCTGCTGTCCGAACGGTACGGGGGGGGGCCTTGCCGGACGAGGTATGTGGTGTGATGAAGCGCTGATCCCATTCGCGCCTACACCAAGCGGCTTTCCAACTCACCTCTTCGCTCCTCATACGCCTTCAGCAGGAACATCTGGTTCATCGCCCGGTCCAGGTTATGGCCGGGGCGTGTGGTGCGGTAATACACGTCGCCTTGCAGGAAGTCGGTGAGGAAGCGGATGCCCTGCTCGAACATCAATAGCTGGCCGCTCCAGTACAGCAGTGCCTTCTCGCTGTTGGAGAGCAGTGGCGCCATCTCGCTGTTCCAGCCGCGCACCAACTGCTCGAACACGTCGGCATCGATGCGGGTATGCGCGGGATCGGGATCATCCTCGGATGCGGTGGAGATGAACGTGCGGATCATGTCGCCCAGGTCGAAGATGGCCTTGCCGGGCATCAGGGTATCGAGGTCCACCACGCACACCGCCTCGCCGCTGTCCTTGTCGAAGAGCACGTTGTTCAGTTTGGTGTCGTTGTGGGTGATCCGCGTTCGCACGTCGGGATCGGCCATGGCCGCGTTGAACTCCTCCACGATGTGCGCGCGTGACAGGAAGAAGTCGATGGACCCGTGTGCTTGTTCACGGCGGTCGGGTGTTGCGGTACCGATGCTCGCTTGGAACAAGGAAAATCGCTCGGCGGTGTCGTGGAAGCCGGGAATGATGACCTGGAAGGCGCCGACGTACACACCATCGAGCTTGCGGGTAAGGCGACCGAACTGTTGCGCGGCGGTGAAGGCTTGCGCGGGCGTGACAGCCTGGTCGTAGCTGACGGTGTTCGTGAAGTAGGGGAATACGCGCCAAACACCCAGTTCCGGATCCGGATGCTGGAAAAGGTCCTTGCCGTCGGCGGTTCGACGGCCTCGCATGAAGCGGTAGCCCGGATGGTGCGAGCGCAAGTGTTCCGCGGCGAGGTAGTTGTTGAAGGCGATCAGTTCGGGTCGTTTGAACACGGCGGTGTTCACCTGTTGCAGCATCCAGTGATCGCCATCCACGCGGTCCTTCAGTAGGAAGGTTCTGTTGACGAGTCCGCTGCCATAAGGAACGATGTCGTGTTCCACAGGCTGGATACCGAAGGCATCGCAGAGCGTTCGCACCAGGTCGTGGTCGTGGGTGCTCATGGGCGTGTGGCGATCTGCTGGCGCACCAGGACAGCATCGGCAGGGTGGGTGAGGCCGCACCATTCACCGGTGGTGCGCAGTACAGCGAAGTGGTGCTGCTGTGCGATGGCCGCAGCGATCACGTTGGGCAGGCCGAACTCGCCGTTTGCTGCCGCATGCATGGTGAACCGTGTGCGGAACATCGGAAAGAGCGCCGGGCGTAGTACCCAGAGGTTCATGCTCACCAAGGTATGGGTCGGCCAAACGCGCCCATCAGTGCCGATGATACTTCCATCATCCACGACATGCAGGCCGGTCACTTCCTCCGTGGAAAGCAGCAAGTCTTGGGCATCAACCGTGCAAACGGCGCGGTTCACACCGCCGCTGGGGCTGAGCGTATTGGCCAGTTCGAAGGCCACCAGCGCGTGTTGCTGCGGTTCGCCTTGAACAGCATGGCGCACGGCTTGCCTGATCGCTTCGTTGCCATAATGGTCGTCGCCGTTGGCGATGATCGCTGTGTCCTTCACATGTTCCAGCGCGAGCATCACGGCGTGGGCGGTGCCGCACGCTTCACGTTGCACGACGAAGCACACGCGGTGATCGCTTGCAAAGCGCTCGGTAAAAGCGACTTCATGTTCCGGCCTCACCACGATCACCGCACCGGTACACCCGGCGGTGAACGCGTCTCGAAGGGTGAAGTCCAACAAAGCCTCACCATGCGGCCCCACGGGCTCCAATTGTTTGGGCCGTCCGAAGCGGGTGCTTTTGCCGCCAGCAAGGAGGATGAGCATGGCCATGGGAGAAAGATACTGAGGCGGTGAGAAAGAACCGGCCGGTCTCGGGTTCAAGGTGCGAGGGTGCGCGAGTCACGTCTCTCGCACCCCATGGTTCATTCTGACCAGGATGATCGAAAGACCGGATCTTCACAACCGGCTTAGTAGGATGTGGTCTGGTATGGCGAACCCGGATAGGTGGGTCTCTTTGATCAGAGGAACAGTTCACCTCGCCGGTCATGCGGACCGGTTGGTGTTCCATGTTCGAGCTGGGTTCTTATCCGCTGGTCCGGTCGGGACGGTTTACTTCACGGAATAATTCCCGAGCGATGACCACGCGGCGCCACTTCCTTCAGTCCATCGGCTTTGCGACAGCGGGTATGACATTTCTGCCTGCATACATGCGTGCTGCGGCACCAGTGAAGTTCGATCGTGTACGCGTGGGTGTGATCGGCTGCGGCCTTCGTGCTCAGGAGCACCTGCGTGAATGCACGTTGCGGCCGGACGTGGACGTGATCGCCCTTGCCGATCCGGACCCGCTCATGATCGCGCGCTCCCAAAGGACCCTGCGCAACGGCGGTCGAAAGGAGGCCGTGGTGTATGGTAAGGGCAATGAGGACTACCTGAACCTGCTGAAACGCGACGACATCGATGCGGTCTTCATATGTACCCCGTGGGAATGGCACGTGCCCCAAGGCGTTGCCGCGCTGGAGGCCGGCAAGATCGTGGGCATGGAGGTGTGCGGCGGCATGAACATCCAGGAGTGCTGGGACATTGTGCAGGCCAGTGAACGTACGGGCGTACCGGTGATGGCGCTGGAGAACGTGTGCTACCGCCGCGACGTACTGGCCGTGCTGAACATGGTGCGTCAGGGCCTCTTTGGCGAGGTGGTGCATGGTCAGGGCGGCTACCTGCACGACCTGCGGAACGTGATGTTCAACAGCGGCAAGGAGGATGGCTATGGCGATGGCGTGGAGTTCGGACCCAAGGGCTGGAGCGAGGCCAAGTGGCGTACGCAGCATTACGTGGACCGCAACGGTGAGCTCTATCCCACGCATGGCCTGGGCCCCGTGGCGGTGATGATGGACATCAATCGCGGCAACCGCCTTACGCGGCTCAGCTCCATCGCCAGCAATGCCCGCGGTGCGCACAAGTTCGTCGTGGAACACCCCAAGGGTGGGACGGACCATCCCAACGCCAAGGTGGTGTTCAAGTGCGGCGACATCGTGAACACGCAGATCCAGACCGCCAATGGGCAGACGATCCTGCTCACGCACGATACCACCCTACAACGCCCGTACAATCTGGGCTTTCGGGTGCAGGGCACCGAGGGCCTCTGGCAGGATACCGGTTGGGGCGATCCGGACCAGGGCATGGTGTACTTCGAGAAGAAGATGGCACACAACCACCGTTGGGACAACAGCAAGAGCTGGCTGGAACAGCACGACCACCCGCTCTGGAAGCGCTACGCCAACATGGCCGAAGGGGCGGGCCACGGCGGCATGGATTTCTTCATGGCGCACACCTTCTTCGAGTGCATCAAGCGCGATCAGCCCTTCCCGCTGGACGTGTACGACCTGGCCACCTGGTATGCCATCACGCCGCTCAGCGAGAAGAGCATCGCCGAAGGCGGGCAGGTGCAGGACATTCCGGACTTCACCGAAGGCAAGTGGCGCGAGCGCAAGCCGGTGTTCGGCTTCACGGACGAGTATTGAGGTGTTGCCGCCTGCGGGCTGTCCGCTGTAGTTGCCTCGTCCGTTCCTGCGGCCGATGCGCTCCGGGGGCTTCCTCCGGTCGCCTCCTCGCTGCTACCGGCCGCAAGGCCCGGCCATCGGCAAGCTGCCGCTTCCGTCCCTGGCGGGGATCGCGTTGTGGAACAAAGGTTGGTGCTCAGCGAATGGCAACACGCGCGCTTCCCATTCTCCGTTCACCATTCGCATGTGCTCGTTGCATTCAAGCGTGGAAATGATACGGGCCGGTCAGCAGTGATTGAGCCGGTGATGAAGATCGGGATCTCGGCCTGTCCACATTGATCCTTGCGACTGGTGCGACAGTGAGAGGGTGCAAGGGTTATCGCACTCGCACTTCCGCACCCTATCACCCATGAGCGACCGTTTCTTCTCCACCGTATCAGTTGGTCACGCGATCGTATCTCCCTGTTTCCGGCGTGCATGGGACCACCGGACCGATGAAGGGCATGTACGGAATGGTGGATGCTGACCTGTCCGGCATCAGCCGTACGACCGGAACGCCGATCCCGATCAGGTGAACGTGTTCGCGGCCTTGATGCTGCGTGGATGGTATAATACCAATTGGACATTCAATTCCGGCCATAGATGCGCAGCTATTTTTTCGTAGGGCGATCCGTGACGGGCGTTGCGTAGCGGTGCCTACGGAACGCATGGCACGGAGAAGGCATGCGGAAAAAGAGCAAGCAGATCGGCTGATATTGGATGTCTAATTGGTATAACTTGCGAAAGTGCCGGTGGCGATCCCGTCGTCATTCTCCGGAGCCATATCGTACAACCATGGAACATGTCCATTCCGTATGAGCAACGCACTTCCGACCTTAGCGAAGTGAATTCAACCAGCCCTGTAGAGGAACAGCATATCGAGACCGAGATGGCCGTACTGGCCGCTCGATTCATCAATAGCACCGATCGCCACGTCTTCCTCACGGGCAAGGCAGGCACAGGCAAGACCACCTTCCTGCACAAACTTGCGGCCAGTACGCACAAGCGGTATGTGATCCTGGCCCCAACGGGCATTGCGGCACTGAACGCGAAGGGCGTCACCATCCACAGTCAGTTCCTATTGCCCTTCGGCACGTTCATTCCGGAGAAGCGGATGCCGGCCGATATCACTTATGGCAACTTCCACGACCAGGACACGCTGACAAGACGACATCCGCTCAACAGCATCCGCCGGAATGTATTGCGCGAGGTGGACCTGCTCATCATCGACGAGGTGAGCATGTTGCGGGCCGACCTGCTCGATGCGATCGATCACCGCATGCGGGTGGTGCGACAGAACCGGCAACGGAGTTTCGGTGGCGCACAAGTGCTGCTGATCGGAGACCTCTATCAGCTGCCGCCGGTGGTGAAGGACGATGAGCTGCGGGTGCTTCGGCGTTGGTACCGGAGCCCGCACTTCTTCGAGAGCCTGGTGATGCGCGAACACGGTTATGCCCACATCGAATTGGACCGTATCTTCAGGCAGCAGGATGGCGTTTTCATCGATATCCTCAACAACCTGCGCAACAACACCGTGACCGCCTCCGATGTCGCGGCGCTGAACGGCCACTACCGGGCCGTGGTCGATGCGACGGATACCGAAGGCACGATCACGCTCACCACGCACAATCGGAAGGCCGATGAACTGAATCAGCAGGCGTTGACCGCCCTGCCTGGAAGCTCCCACACCTTCACGGCGATCACCGATGGCGACTTTCCCGAGAGCATGTACCCGGTGCTCGAGCACATCGAACTGAAGGAGGGAGCGCAGATCATGTTCGTCAAGAATGACGTGGACAAGGCCTACTTCAACGGGAAACTGGCCCGCGTGGAGGCGTTGGACAAGGGCGGTATCACGGTGCGGATGTACGAAGGAGTGGGCGACACGCTTGCGGACACCACGTACAGGTTGAAGCGGGAGATATGGGAGAACAAGCGGTATACCATCAACGCGAGCACCAAGGAACAGGAGGAACAATTGCTCGGCACCTTCGAACAGTACCCGATCAAACTGGCCTGGGCCATCACCGTACACAAGAGCCAGGGGCTTACGTTCAGCAAGGCCATCATCGACGTGGGTAGCGCCTTTGCACCGGGGCAGGTGTACGTGGCCTTGTCGCGCCTTCGATCCTTGGATGGTCTGATCCTGCGGACACGGATCGATCCATCGGTGGTGACCAGCGATGCGGAAGTGGTCGCTTTCACACAACGTGGAGCGGAACAGGAACCCCTGCTGCAACAGTTGAAGGCCAGCCAACGCGAGTACTTGCAATTGTTGCTCACAGGCACCTTCGATCTTGACGACCTGCAACGGAAGGTGGAGTGGACGATGAAGGACCACCCGGAAACAACGCAGTTCGAGGACGACAGCATGAAGACCGCCCTGCAGATCCTTCGGGACAGGCTCCGGAGCGAGGAGGATAACACGCGGAAGTTCCGCGATCAGTTGATGCGATTGCTCTTCGAGGACAAGCGCGAGGAATTGCTCGTTCGCATCGGGAAGGGTGGTGCCTACTACAGCAGCATCCTCCAGGATAATATGCGGGCGCTCTTTGAGCATATCGCGCAGGTGGATCTGTTGAGCAAGGCCAAGGAATACGGGAATGCCCTGAAGGAGATCGACGGCATGTTGATGAAGAAGATCAGCACCATGGCCAAGGTGGGATACTTGGCCGGTTGCATCCTGAATGGGGAGGAGATCGCGCGGCAGAAGGATGTGGAGCAGGGCCTCGCTGTCCGGCGTGCGGCCATGGTGGGTGAGGTACGGGCTTGGGCGGAGGAGCACCGGCCGAAGAGCAAGAGCGGCAAGAAGCGGAAGAGAAGAAGTGCTGATGAAGGTGCAACGGATGGCACTCCGACCGATCGGTCCACGAAAGCGGTGAAAGGGGCGACCTACGTCACCACCTACACGATGGTGAAGGAGGGACTATCCGTGGAGCAGATCGCGCAGAAGCGGCAGATGGCACGGAGCACCATTGAGGGGCACCTGGCGCGGGGCATCGGAGAAGGACTTGTGGAGATCGACGGTCTGATGCCGGAAGCGGAGCGTGAACTGATCGCCGACTGGATGCGCGAGAACCCCACCCAAGGCCTGAACGAGGCTGCCGGATACTTCGATGGACGCTTCGGTTATGGCCAGTTGCGCATGGTGCAGGCGTGGGTGAAACGGGAAGGTGGAGGCGAGTGAACGGGCCGGTCCTCGCACACCACGTCCTCTCACCGCCATGTCATCCCCAAATGCATCCCGCACACCTCACCGCATCTTGATGATCGCCTTCACCTGTTGTTGCATCCCGTTCTGTACGCGGCAATAGTAGGCGCCCGCAGGTAGGTCGGAGAGGTCCGTTCGCATCCGGTGTTCACCGCGCGCCAATGGCCCGTTCTGGAGCGTGCGCACCAGTTGGCCGTTCTCGCCATATAGCTGAACGAGCGTACGATCGCCGCTGGCCTCAAAGCGCAGGTTGAGCAGGTCCGTGAACGGATTGGGGAATACATCCAGCAACGAGGTGCCCGCCGCCTGGTTCGCTTCGCGCACACTCGTTCCCAAGCAACCGGCGGGGTCCACGAGGGCCAGCGTCTGGTACGTGTCCAGCATCACGCCATCCACCTCGGAGGCTTCCAGGCAGAACCAGTCCTTCAGCACCGAGGCGTAGACACTGCGGAAGTCGTACTGCATGGGCAGGTTGGTCTCGTAGGTCGTGTTGGCGGGTATATCGGGGTTGGTGCCGAGCATTCCGGGGACCACATGGGTGCCGAAGAGGAAGAGCGGTGCCGCTGTGCCGTGGTCGGTACCGATGGAAGCATTGCTCTTGATCCGCCGCCCGAACTCCGAGAAGGTCATGCCGATCACACGGTCATCAATGCCCAACAGTTCCAGGTCGTTCTGGAAGGCGTGTATGCTGTCTGAGAGGCCGCGGAGCAGGTTGGCGTGCGTGCCGGTGGTGGTGTTGCCCGCCACCACCTGCTGTGCATGGGTATCGAACCCGTCGATCCCCACCCAGTAGATCCTGGTCTTTAGGCCGCCGCAGATCAGCTGGGCCACGATCTTCAGGGCATTGGCCAGTTTAGCTCCGGGTTCTTCACCGGTAGGGTAGAGGGTGCTCAGGTTGCAGCCGGGTTGTGCTGCGGCCTGGATCACATCGCCGTACAGATCGGCCTGGCGCTGTACCGTGCGCACGAAGTCCAGTTTGGACCCCATGCAATCGGCGGTCACGGGGTCGTTGAAGAGGTTGCCCGTAAGGTTGAGGGAATCCTCGGTGTTGTAGATCGAGGCGCCCATGGACACGCCTTGGTGTTGCAGGCCGATGCTGATGGGGCCACCGATCCGGATCGCCAACGGGTCGGGCATCGTCGCGTTCGGGTACCCGTTCGGGAAGTTCGGGTACTCGAAGTGCAGGTAGCGCCCCGTCCATCCGCTGGCAAGTAGTTCATCGCTATCGGCGCCGGTCTCCCAGATGTCCGTGCTGCGGAAGTGTGAGAAGTCAGGGTCGGGATAGCCCACACCTTGTACAATGCTGAGTTTGCCGTTCTGCCAAAGTTCACGCATGCCGCCCATGGAAGGGTGCAGGCCGGTGCCATCTGCGCCGGGGAGGTCCAATACGGCACTCTCCGGGATCAGCACGTTGCCCCGTACCGTGGAGAGCACACCGTATTGGTCGAGCGGGATCACGGTGTTCAGTCCGTCGTTACCGCCGTACAGTTGTACGATGACCAGCACCCGGTCGTCCGTGGAGCGGTTCAACAGCGGGGTCAGCAACGGATTGGAGAAGCCACGGACAGCGAACCCACCGATGGTGGCGGCCGAGGCGGTGCGGAGGAAGGAGCGGCGGCGCATGGTGGTGTGGTTCAGAAGAGGTGACGTTCAGCCGCTTTTTGCATGTCCCCGATGAGCCAGCGGAGGATATCGGGCACGAGCTGCGCGGTCATGTTCGTGGTGTTCGGGTCGCTGATGTAGAGCTGATAGGCCTCGGTCCAGTAGATGTCGCTCACCTGGCCGAAGAGCAGGTATTGTTGCTTCAACTGTTGCTTCACGGTCGCCGAGATGGGGTTCACGTAGAAGAGGTCGACCAGGTCCTGGATCAAGGTATTGGGGTTGGCCGGATCGCTCAGCTGTTGGGCGAAGGCCACGATGTCCACACCGAAGACCAGGTTGGCGTTGTCGGGCAGCACGGTATCGCTTGGGGTGTCCACGGTGCCATACAGGATGCCAAGCAATGAATTGTTCCGTTGCGGATAGGTCGCCGTATCGAGCCAGAGCTCGTCATAGCTGGGGTAGAGGTAATAGGCGGGCCACCCGGCCACGTTCGGCGGCTCCAGCAGGCTCATGCCGGCATAGGAGACAAGCCAGTATTGTTCGAGGTTCACGATGTGCCGGGCTTCGGGCAGTGATGTGCCCGGCGTGGGGAATCCCAGGAGCCGGTAGTCGCCCACAACGAGGTCCACGGGGTTCTTCACCATGCAGCCACGAATGGTACTGCTGAAGAAGTGGTCACTGGTGAAAAGAGCCTGAAGCACGATCGCGATCTGGTCGGGCGCATCCACGTTATCGCGGAAGAGTTCGGCGAGCGGCTCGATGACCTCGGTCTCGGCCGCCTCGCTGATCTCGCCGTGTACGAAGAAGCGGTACAGTTCACGGCAGATGAAACGGGAGCATTCCGGGTTGGCCAGGATCATGGCAAGTAAAGCGTTCAACTCGGTCTCGCCCGCCCCGGGGCCACTCTGCCCCTGGATCACGGTATTGTTGAAGAAGCTGCTGAACGCCTTGTCCGCGGTGGTGTGGTTCGCCGGGATGAAGATCGACGAAGGCAGCACCGGGACATCATTCTCCTCGTACCTGATGGTCCAGCCGGTGAGCACCCGTGCCGAGGCCTGCACGTCCGCCTCGGTATAGCCACTGCCCTGGCCAAGGGTGAACAGCTCAAAGAGCTCACGCGCGTAGTTCTCATCCGGTGCCGCTGCAACGTTGAGGTAGCCGTTGAGGTAGAAGAGCATGCCGGGCTGCAGGGTCACATCGTGGATCAGCTGCTTGAAGTTGCCTTTGCACCGGGTGCGCAGGAGCTGATTCATCTGGTACTGCGCTTCGGACTGGTACACGATGGCCACCTGGGTGGGCATGTGGTTGTGCCAGAAGAGGGTGAGCTTCTCGCGCAGGTTGCGCTGCTGGTCCACCAGCTGCCCCATCCACCAGGCGGCCCAACTGCGCAGCCGTAGTTCGATGATGTCCGTGTCGTTCAACGGAACGATCGGCGTGTCCACCCAGGTCTGCCCGAAGGGCACTGCCGGGTCAATGCCATTGGGATCCCCGTTCGCATCGGTGTAGGTACGCACCGGTGGGGTGGTGTCGTTGGTGAAGTCGAGCAGCTCATCCACCACGGCGGCCAACGACATGCCCTCGAAATGGGCGCGGTCGGCCACGGTGCAACCGAAGAGCGTTCGACGCAACAGGTGCTGGAGTTCCGGCCTGCCGAAGGGGCCGGTATAGGGCGTGATGGGCATGGTGGTGGCGTGGTTCCGAAAGCTAAGTCGTGCTCAGGGGGTGTAACGCAAGGGAGTGCGGGAAGGGATCAACAAGTAGACGGTATGACGCTGGAACGGCGACGAAGTTCAATTCATTGCCTACGAAAGCGGCTCGGAAGACCTGTCATCGTGCAGCCGTCCACCGTGAAGATCGTCATGCAAAGGGGTGGAAGCGGACCGCCACCCCACACCAATTCGCATTGGAAGATCGGTGGGATCTGAGTGTCGAACAGGGTATAAGCACCCGTTGAAGTAGTCCGAGGTGCCCTCCGTAGGCCGGAACCAACCCGTGGCACGATCGATCTGGCTGACATAGTCGGGGCAGGCTGTGAATTCTTCGGGATCGCCGTTGGTCACCGGATCCTGCGGTGCCGCGGTGAGCGGTAGGAGTCCGAGCAACAGGTGTGTGTGGCGCATTCTTCCCAAGAGATGCGCGGATGCGAGGTTCCGTTGCACGCAGCGGGACAAAAGGCCGGTTCGCTGATGGATGGTGTGTCAGCTCGGGGGTGGAGGAACCCGTCAAGGGCCGCTGTTCAACCCCGCACCTTGAGCAGGTTGCGTACTTGCTGGTCGGTCCCGTTCTGTAAACGGGCATAATACACGCCGCTCTGCATGTCGCCCAGGTCCACGTCCACCTTGTAGGTACCGGGCGCCATCACCTTGTTCAACACCAGGCGCACGAGCTGGCCTTGTTCGTTGAAGACCTGTAGCATGGTAGGCCCGCCGAGGGTGGTGTATTCGAGCGTGGTGCGTTCCACGAATGGATTGGGGTAGGCGTGCAGCAACTCCACACCGGCCGCTTGGTTGGCCTCGCGGATGTCCGTGCTGAGGCAACCGGCCCCATTGATCAGGTTCAGCGCCTGGTAGTTCTCGAGCAGCACACTATCGATCGCGCTCTGTGGTAGGCAGAACCAGTCGCGGAGCACACTGGCATACACGCTGCGGAAGTCGTACTGCATGGCCAGGTTCGTGGCCGAGGTGGTGTTCGCTGGGATCACCGGGTTGGTACCGAGCATACCGGGCAATACCTGTGTGCCGAAAAGGAACATGGGCTGGGTGCTGCCATGGTCGGTGCCGTAGGAGGCGTTGCTCGTGATGCGACGCCCGAACTCGCTGAAGGTCATCCCCAGCACACGGTCCTGCAGACCCATCAGTTGCATATCATGCTGGAATGCCCGGATGTTATCGCTCACCGCACGCAACAGGTTGGCATGTGTGCCGATGGTGTGGTCGCCGGGATTCACTTGTGAGGCGTGTGTATCAAAGCCCCCGATGCTCACCCAATAGATCTTCGTCTTCAGGCCACCGCAGATCAATTGTGCGACCACCTTCAGGGCTTGTGCCAGTCGGTTGGCCTCGGTGCTGAACGTGGGGTACAGTGGGCTGTGCGCACAGGTGGCGCTCGCGGCCGCTTCGATCACATTGCCGTAGAGGTCGGTTTGGCGCTGGATCGTCCGGACCTCGGCAAGCTTCGCTCCCTTGCAATCGGCGGTCACGGGGTCCACGTACAGGTTGCCGGTGAGGTTGAGCGGATCATTCGTGTTGTTGATGCTCACGCCCATGTTCACCCCCATGTTCTGCAGGCCACCACCGATGCCACCACCGACGCGGATGGCCAGCGGGTGCGGCATCGTTTCGTTCGGGTAACCCACGGGGTAGTTGGGGTATTCGTAATTGAGGTAGCGGCCCACCCATCCCGAATACAGGATCTGATCATGGTCGGCCCCGGTCTCGTAGATGTCCGTGGCCCGGAAATGGCTGAAGTTCGGATTCGGATAGCCTACACCTTGCACGATGGCGAGCTTGCCTTCGTTCCAAAGGGTCTGCATCCCTGTCATCGCCGGGTGGAAACCCGTGCCGGTAAGACCCGAAAGCGGCAGTACCTGGCCCTGGGGGATCAGCACCTGCGATCGCAGGGTGCTCAATTGGCCGTACGCACTGGTGGGGATCACCGTGTTCAGGCCATCATTTCCACCGAAAAGTTGGATGATCACCAGTACCCGGTCCTCGGCCACGGTGTTGTTCAAGGCGCTCAGGAGCGGGCTGCTCATGCCACGCACCGCCAGGCCTCCGACGGTGACCGTCCCCGCCGTTCGGATGAAGTTCCTTCTGTTCATCGGGGTCAGAATTGCTGGGTTTCGGCCGCCTTGGCCATGTCGAGCAGCAGGAAGTTGATCAGGTTCGGCACCATCTGTGCGGTCGGGTCCGAGGTGCTTGGGTCGGAGACATAGAGTTCGTATGGCTCCGTCCAGTAAATGTCGCTCGCCTGTCCCAGCAGCAGGCGTTGTGTCTTCAGGGTGTCCTTCACCTCCTGCGAGATGGGGATCGCATACAGCAGGTCGGCACAACCATCCACCACGTTACCGGGACTGGAGGGGTTGCTGAATTCTCCCACGATAGCGATGTAGTCCGGGTCGATGGATACGTTCCGGCTCGCCACCTCGTAGTGATCCGTTCCCGTGTTGAAGCCCTGCCCGATCAAGCCCTGAACGGCGAAGTTCCGCGCGGCATAGGAGGCGCTGTCCACCCAGATGGAGTCGAATGCCGGGCTCTGGTGGTAGGCGGGCCAGCCCGCCACGTTCGGCGGGTCGAAGAGGTTCTGGTCACAGTTCACGCAGATGTAATAAATGTCCAGGAACATCCGGTACCGCGCTTCCAACTTGGTGGCCTCGCTGGGGAAGGTGTACTTCAGCTTGCGCACCATGCCGATGATCAGGTCCGCAGGGCTCATCATCATGCAGGCCCGGTTGTCGGCACTGAAGAAGTGGGCGCTGGTGAGCAGGGCGCGCATCACGGTCTCCATTTGGTCCACAGCACCCAGGTTGGCGCGGAACACCTCGGCCAGCGGCACGATCAACTCCGTTTCGGCCTGTGCGCTGATCTCCCCGTGGACGAAGAAGCGATAGAGCTGCCGACAAATGAAAAGGGAACACTCCTCCTTGGCACAGATCATGTCCAGCAAGGCGTTCAACTCGATCTGGCCCGCGTTCGCACCGGATTGACCCTGGATCGTGGTGTTGTTGAAGAACGCGCTGAACTGTTTGTCGGCGGTGGTGTGATTGGCAGGTGTGAAGGTGGTCTCCGGCATGATCGGTGTGCCACCGATATCCTCCCTGAAGTCCCACCCGGTGAGCACACGTGCGGCGGCCTGTACATCCGCTTCGGTGTACCCGCTGGATTCACCCAGGGTGTACAGTTCCATCAACTCCCGCCCGTAGTTCTCATCCGGAGCCGAGGCGACGTTCTGGTCCCCGTTCAGGTATTCGAGCATGCACGGGGTCACCGATATGTCGTACATCAGCTGTCTGAATTTTCCGAGACCCTGTGTGCGCAGGATCCGATCGAAGTCCCACCAGAGCAACCCATTGAACACCACGCTCACCTGAATGGCCAGGTGGTTGTACCAGAACAGCCGCATCTTCTCATGGATGGTACGGTCCTGGTGGATCATTTGGCCAACGGTCCAGGAGATGTAACTGTACATGCGCCCCACATTGGCATCCACGGCCGCTACGGTATTCGGCGTGTTCACCCAGGTCTGCCCGAAGGCCACCGCGGGGTCCATCGCATTCGGATCGCGCACGCCGTTGTTCAGCGCCCAGTAGTTCTTCAACGGGGCCGAGGTGGGTACGGTCGTGTTCAGCAAGGCGTCCACCACCTGTGCAAGGGACTGGCCGTTGAAGTGGGCGAGGTCGGCATTGGTGGCGCCGAACATGGTCCGGCGAAGCAGATGTTGGAGTTCCTCTCTGCCGAAGGTGCCGTTGTAGGGAGTTACAGGCATGGCGGGCGAATAAGCTGAAGGGGATGTTGCGCGACCACAAAGAACACTCCGGCACGAGGGGGGGGGCAGGAATTTTGCCGGATCGCGGTCCTCCACTGGCGAAGTTGAGGATCCGCCCGATGAAAGGAAAGGCCACAGGTCAGCGTACCGCCGGTAGATATGAACGATCGGTGGTTCGTTGGTTCATGAACCGGCCATGCACATCTCCGACCTACGGCGACCGGATGCCGTAGGTTCGCAAGCCAGAACGGTATACATGAAACTCATCTCATTCAATGTGAACGGCATCCGGGCCAGTGTGGGCAAGGGTCTTTACCGGACCATCGCTGATCTGGCGCCGGACATCATCTGTTTCCAGGAGACCAAGGCTACGCCGGAGCAGGTCGCCGTGGCGCTGGGTGAGGCGAAAGGGTACCATGTACAGGCCGTTGGTGCGCAGCGACCCGGTTACAGTGGCACTGCGATCGCCAGCAAGGAGAAGCCGACCAAAGTGGCCTTCGGGATCGGCATCGTCGACCATGACCAGGAAGGGCGCGTGGTCACCTGCACCTTCAAGGACGTGGTGGTGGTCTGTGTGTACACCCCGAACAGCGGCGAAGGCATGAAGCGCTTGGGCTACCGCACGGAATGGGATACCGCTTTCCGCAACTATGTGAATGGACTGGCCAAGGGTAAGGTGCCGGTCATCGTCACGGGCGACCTCAACGTCGCGCATCAACCCATCGACATCGCACGCCCCAAGGAGAATTACAACAAGACCAGCGGCTACACGCAGCAGGAGATCGATGGCATCGGTGCCCTGCTTGCGTCAGGTTGGGTGGACACCTTCCGGCATTTCCACCCCGAAACGGTGAAGTACAGCTGGTGGAGCCAACGCTTGGGGGCCCGTGCGAAGAATGTGGGCTGGCGCCTCGATTACGTGCTGGTGTCCAAAGGCTTTGAGAAGAAGGTGCGAGCGGCCTTCATTCTGGATGAGGTGATGGGCAGCGATCACTGCCCGGTGGGGATCGAGTGGTGATGATGTTCAATGCTGTTCCATGAACGGCTTGGTCCAGTGCGCGAAGGTCCGGATGGGCGAAGCGATCAACACGATCACCTTGAATACCGATCATCGATGAGATCCCTGCTCAAACTTGAGGAACTGGCACAATTCCTTTTCTGCGTACTGGTGCTCCTTTATTCCATCGGTGTACCCTGGTGGGTCTTCCTGCTCTTGCTGCTGGGCCCGGATATCGGCATGGTCGGCTACCTTGTCAATGTGCAGGTGGGAGCGGTCACGTACAACCTGTTGCACCACAAGGGGGTGGCGATCCTGCTGGGCTTATGTGGGTATACCTTGGGGTTGTTCACAGGCGATGTGCCGGAAGTGTACAGCATGTCCCCGGTGCTCCTGGTGACCGCATTCATTCTTTATGGCCACGCATCGCTTGACCGGATCTTCGGGTTCGGCCTCAAATTCGGCGATGGCTTCCAACACACCCACCTGGGGTGGATCGGCAAGAAGGCCGTGTCTGGATCAGAAGGCCACCCAGGGCGATGATCCATCCTCCAGAACGAACCGGTCACCACGATCGATACGCCGATCCTGTTCATGCGCATCCTCCTGCTCGATAACTACGACAGCTTCACCTGGAACCTGCATCATCTGCTGGATCCCCACGCCGAGGTGGATGTCGTATTGAACGACCGGATCACCGTGGATCAGGCTGCGGCCTACGACCGGATCGTCATTTCTCCAGGTCCCGGACTCCCTCGCGAAGCAGGTATCACCATGGATCTGTTGGACAGGCTCCGCACCACCCGTCCGATCCTCGGTGTCTGCCTGGGCATGCAAGCGATCATGGAGGTGTACGGTGGTGCGTTGTACAACCTGGGAACGGTGAACCACGGAGTGGCGGTGAGGTGTATACCCACTGCCCCGCACGATCCCTTGTTCCAGGGAATGCCTGCCGAGTTCGAGGTGGGCCTGTACCACAGTTGGGCCGCCGATGAGGCCACCTTGCCCATCGACCTTCAGGTGAAAGCACGTTCGGAGGAAGGTGTGATCATGGCACTGCGAGCGGATGCGCATCCGGTTTGCGGGGTCCAGTTCCATCCGGAAAGTGTGCTCACACCGCTGGGCCGTGCGATCATCGACAACTGGGTCCGAAGCTGATCCGCTGAATGGACGTTACGGCACCTGGCGCATGGTCATGCCCATCGCGTTCTTGAAAACTCATCCGGCCAACACGACGGAGGAGGGCTTGGGGTTCGCACCTTGCGCAGAAGAAGGTGTTGATGCGTTCAGAATCCGCACGTTGGACCGGTACCCTGCTGCATGGCTGGGTGGAGGTGCTCACGCTCCTCGGCATGCTCTTGGTGGCGGTGGTCCTCATTGCCTGGTGCTGGAACCGGGGGGTGCGGCCATCCGATCGGCAGGGGCTGCTCCCGTGGCCGCTGTTCTTATCGGGTGCGGCCCTGACGCTCCTGCTACGCCATTTCGATCAGGGCCTGCTTCCCGCAGTGATCATCGCTGCTGGGGTGATGATCGCTGGTGTCATAGCACGGGTGGGCACCCATCGTGGCCTGTGGATCCCGGTCATGCTGCTGGCCTCGCTGCTCGGCCTTGGGCTGAACCTCAGCTTCGTGCTGCTCATGTTGCTGATCATGATCGTCCTGCTCATTAGCGCAGGTCGCGACCGATGAAGCGGGGTGTTGGCGGCACCGGGTTGCTCGTGCTGCTGGCGATCGTGCTCGTTTCGTTCGTCGTGTTCGCAGTCTTGCTGGGGCCGGGGCGTGCCGTGCGGATCGCAGTGGCATCCTTTCTCACCACCACGGTCGATGGGTTGGCCGAGGACCTGCCACCTCACCGCCTACGCGTAGTGGATGTGCGCATCGACCCGGAACACCTTGATCGAATGAACAGCGACCTGCCCTGGAGCGGCGGGGAGTACCGACCGGCCGAACTCGTGGAACATGGGGTCCACTACCCGGCGAAGTTCCGCTATCGGGGGATCTACTCCGCCTCACACTACCTCGGCGGGAAGAAGTCGTTCCGGTTGGCGCTCAAGAAGGACAACCCGTTCAAGCCATTCCGACGCCTCAACTTCATCAACCCCAAGTCGTTCAACATGCTCAACAACCACATGGGCATATGGATCGCTGGGCGCATGGGAGTGGCGGTGCCATGGAACGAGATGGTGTACGTACGGCTGAACGGGGCCGACTACGGCGTGATGGAGATGTACGAGCAACCGAACGGCGAATTCGAGCGCGATCGGAAGCTCACCAAGGAGGAGGTGCCGGTCTATAAGGGCGAGTACCCGCCGGTCACCCAGCGCGCGATCCCGGAGAAACGCACGTTGTGGCGGAAAGCATCGTACTGGGAATACGAGAGCAAGGCGGACAGTACCGTCTCCCATGCCCGGTTGGCGGCGTTGGTGGAAGTGATCGACGACAGCACGCTCACCATCGCGGCACGGCGGGATACGCTCGCGAAGCTGATCGACATGGATGCTTATGCGCGGTACCTGGCCGCCATGCTCGTGGTGAACACCAAGCACATGGATCAGTTCCACAACCAGTGGTTGGTCATGTCCGCCCGCACGGGGCTCTTCTATCCGATCTTCTGGGATGCCTTGCTGATGTTCCCACCGGCCGGGGAGCCGCTCTATTTCATCAACGACGCGCTCGCGCACTGGTTCCTGCGGATCCCGGAATGGCGCCTGCTGCGCGACCGGTATGCCTATGGCGCTTTGCAGGACCTGCACACCGGCGGGGCCTTCATGCGGCATTACGACCAGGCGATCGAGCGGATCAAACCATCGATCCTTGCCGACCGGAACAAGTTCGGGCACGTATCACCCATCCCTTCCGATGTGCATCAGTTCTCCGTGGCTCACGTGATCAGCTCGTTCGCAGGGATGCGTGCCACCGTGAACGCCTACTGGGATCGTACCATCGCACGCCTGGCCGATCGTTCGGTCAAGGTGGAACGAGGCGAACAACTGCACCTGACCACCACCAACGAAGCCCCACTGGAACTGCGTTGGCACAGCTTCGATGCACAGGCACCACAGGTGGTGGCCGGTACGGATACACTTACCGCCGAGCGCAAGGAGGGCTGGTGGTCCGTGACCATCCACCGCACCCTTACCCTGCCCGAAGGGAGCTGGGACCGCCCTTTCGCCAACTGGCAGCACTACGTGGTGGAGCCCCTGGACCTCTCGGTATCCTTTGCGGCCGGCATCCCGAACGACCTCCGGATCAGCAACGCCATCACCGATGAAGAGATCCGTTAGACCACGAAAGGTGGGGCCGGGATCCTGGTTGATCGGGATGCTCGTGGTGGGAGGTGGCCTGCTGGGTCTCTTCTCACTTGGCCGTGCGGCCTGGCTGCGTCAACTCCCCGGTATAACGGTGGATCCTGCGGAATGGTCGTTCTTCGCGCGGCTCTTCGATCGGCATCCGGTCGCTACCACTGTTCCAACTTTGCCCGTGCTGGCATTCGGTAACTCCAATGAGGTTTCGGAATGCCTCCATGCACAACGTGGCGGTGCCTGGCGCTCGCGGTGGTTCGAAGGGGATGGGAAGAGCGATTCCGTTGAGGTACGCCATCAATTGGACCGCATGGGATATGTGGTCCGGTTCCACAAGGAAGGTCCTGCTGGAACGATACGAGGTGTTCACTTGATCCCGGCCGACTCCTTGGCGTTGCGCGAGCGTTGGTCCCATATCCTCGCGACCGAGCTCGGCCTGCTGACGCCTGCGTTACGGCTGGTGCGGGTGCGATCGTGCGACGTGGACCTGGGGCCACACCTGGAACTGGAACGGATCGACGACCGGTTCCTGCTCCGGCATGGCCTGCGCGGTGTCACGCTGGTGAAGATGGGAATGGATCCGATGCGTCCTGATCGGCAATTCCCCGTGATCGATGCCGATAGTACCGAACAGGTGAAGCTGCGTGGACTGATCGTGCGGGCCATGGCCGAGGTGGCCGCAGGTCGTACGGCCATGCTCACGCGGATCATGGATCCCGATGCGGTGGCCGCTTGGGCCTTGATGGCCTGGATGGACCAACGCGACCTGCGAAGCGCTACGGTCACCTTCGCCTATGATCGGATCGCCGGGCATTTCCGACCGATCCATCAGGTGGCCCTGGCAACAGAGCCGGAGGCCGAAGGGAACGAACTGCTTTACAACATGATCACCCCGCTCCTCGAACTGCCGGAGGTTCGATCCCGATTCATGGAGTTGCAGGAAAGGATCGCCTCCAATTGGTCGGCATGGCACCAACGGGAGGCCGCCACGGACAATTTGTGGCGTTCGTTGCTGGGTGTCCCGGATCGCGCGCTGCACACCGTGGAAAGGGCCACCGACCCCGGTGCGCTGGATCATTTCAAGTGGACCATGCGTGCCGGTCCGGGCCATGCTACCCTGGCGCATGGGATCCCGCTTCCACCAGCGGAGGTCACCTCCCCCTCGGATACCGTTGAACTGGTCCGGCTCGCCCAACGGTACGACCTCATCCTGCAAGGCGATTCCATCCTCTTCCCCCGCGGCAAATACACGATCGAGGAGGACCTGGAGTTCCCCGCCGGACACACGGTGGTCATGCAACAAGGAGCGCGGCTCTTCCTGGCGCCCGGCCGTAGCATCCTGGTGAAGGGCGACCTGCACATCCGGGGCACATTGCGCAATCCGGTCTTCATCCGGCCCTTGGAGGAAGGGGTGGGTTTCGGCACGATCGCCCTGTTGGGGAATGGCACCCAGCAATGTGCCATCAGTGGTCTCTACATCTCCGGCGGCACCGGTGCGAAGCTCGCTGGGATGCATTGCGAGGGCATGGTGACCATCCTGGCTGCGGCACGCACCGCGATCACATCGAGCGTACTCCAGGAGAGCACCGCGGAAGCCTCATTGGTCGTGGATGGGGGAGAGCTTCGGATGGACGAGGTGCGCTGGGAGGATGGTGCCAGGCATTTCGCCCGTTTGGACCAGGTGCGTGCGGTTGTTCGGGACCCGGTCATGATCGGCGCACGCACGAACGCCACCACCGGCCTTTGGCTGCGCAGCGGGACGGTGGCGGTGTTGGGTGGTACGTTCACTGCCATGCGGGGCGAAGCGATCCGGGCGGAAGGTTCAGCACAGGCGCTCGTGCGCCACGCCAGGCTCTCGAGGAACGCAACGGCCTTGTACAGTGGGGGCCAGGCAGAGGTGCTTGTGGAGGGCTGCACGATCGATGCGAACGAGGTGGCCTTCGCACCGGCGACGGGTTCCCCTGGCGATCGTTTCATCCGTTACCCCAACACGATGTTGGAGAATGGCAAGGAGCACACCTCGGCTTCAGGTATCAAGGACGCTTCGGCGCTGGATGCGGCGACGGTATCCCGGTTCGGGGTGCCGCTCACCGAAGCACCACCACCGGCACCGCGGCGTAGGGGTGGTGTCACACGCCAGGCGGATTGATCAGAAGATATCCGCCCGGCTCAGCGGCCTTTCCGCACCGCGCCAGTCGGCGCCTTGCATGCGCAGTTCCTCCGGTGGTGCCTTCTCCAAGGGGTAGAGGATCGCATCCGGCCTATCCAGGAAGGTCACGGTGTTCGCCTTCCCATCCTTCAGATCAACACGTATCCGGCTGCAATCGGCGCGGTTCACGCCCACGATCCCCTTCTTCCCCTCTTTCTCCTCCTGGGCGAAGTACACGGTGCGCGCATTGCCCTCCACCAGGAAGCTACGCAACCCCTCACCATCGAATTGACCGGTCATATCCGTGCCGGTGATCTGGTCGTAGTGGATACTGTCCACCTCCGATACCAGGAAGGCGTTCTTCTCCACGTACAGTCGATCGGCCTTGCCGTCGCGCAACGCGATCCGGATATGGTCGCCGGTGATCTGGTCCGCATCACTCCATAGCACGGGGTGATCGAACATGCGGATGAGGCTGTCCGCTTCGCTGAAGATGAGCGTATCACAGGCGCCCTGCATGTCGTTCCGGAAAAAGCGCACACGGCGGTGGGCCTGCACCCGTTTGCCCTTCCCCTCGGATGTGGTGAACAGGGTGTCGCCGTGCAGGAACAGGGTGTCCTTGCCCATCCACAACTCCAGTTCCGCATGGCCGGTGATCACCGCACTTTCCGAATTCTCGTCATATCGCCCGTGATCCCCGCGCACGATCATGTCGCTCGTTGTATCGGTCACCACCACGTTCCCCCAGGCCAGCCCCCGACCGCTTTTCCGGTCATAGTGCATGCTATCACCTTCCAGGGTGCGCCCTTCATCGTTGATCACCGACCGCTGGGTGAAGCGCGCACGTTCCTGCCGGGTGTCGTACTGTCCACGTGGGGTGTGGATGGTGACCTTCTTCCGACTGATCACCGTGGGGCCGTGGAATTCCGCGATTCCGGTGGAGGTGACATAGTGCATCGTATCGCCCGTGATGGTGCGTTCCGGATGGGTGAGTCGCACATTGCGGCTGAAGATGAAGCGACGGGAATGAGTGAGGTAGGTGCCTTGGTCGCTGGTGAGCACGTCGTTGTTGGTACGACTTACGATGCGCCCACCCGCAGCGTACACGGCACGGCCATTGCGAAGGTCGTGGTCAAGGGTCGGGGTGCTCAACTCCATGTCGCTGTTGCGCAGCAACACATTCCCCTCCAGCCTCGCCGTGCGGTCGTGGCCGTTGTACAGCGCACGGTCTGCTTGCACATGAAGCGTATCGCCTTGGTCGATGGCCACGTGGCCGAAGGCATGCACGCGTTGGTCCTGGTACAGGTAGGCACTGTCACAGCGCATCATCGCATCCCGGTGCCTGAAGCGCACATTGCCCTTGAGCCGCTGTGCTCCGGGCGCGATACGGTCGTCGTATTCGCCGCGGTCGGCATTGAGCAGTTCGATCCGGTCTCCCTCTTTACCGGCCTGCCCGAACAGGTCGGTGGTGTGGGAGAGCAGGAGCAGGGTCAGGAAGCGCACCATGTTGGCCGATCGGGACAAAGGACATGCCATGCACCAGCCTCAGTTCATGGAGACCCCCGGCAACCTCCGCATATGTTTGTAGTGCTCGCCAAGGTCCTCCAACAACCGGCGCATGTGGCCTTCGGCCTTGGCGGTACCATCGCTCACCGCTTTGCCTTGTGCACGCAGCAGCAGCACACCGTAGATCGCGGTGAAACAGGTGGTGATGGGGCCTTCCGCCTGATCATCCGCCCGGTTCTGTAGGGAGATGATCCCGGGCTTGGCATCCTCGAACAAGGCGATATGGTCGGCATCCTTCACCACCTCGATCAGGGTGCGATGTAGGAACTCCAGTTCATTCACCACTTCCTCCACCTCGCTCAAGTGACCCTGGCGGTCCAGGCCTTCCGCCTTCATGCGGTGGATGATGTCGGTGTACCAATCCCGCACTTCCTCCTTCGCTTCCTCATCACCCTCCATGGGTGCGATCAAAAGCTCCTCCACTTTCCGGATATCGAACTCGTTCGCACGCATGATGTCCTCCACGTGCCACATGCTGATCACGTAGTTCGCGATGTTGTTCCGCCGTTTCTCGTCCAGGAGGCCCATGGTCAACGACCCTTGGATCTTGCGGTCCGGTAACGCTCATTCAGGCCGATGATCAGGTCGTTCGTCACGTCCAGCCCCGGATTCCCCACCCAGACCTGCCCGCCGTTCTGCACGCTGAAGATGTAATCGAAGCCTGCTTGTTCATTGTACACGCCGAGGTAGTCGCGAAGTTCCCGGGTGATCTCGGTGAGCATCTCCGCTTCCAACTGCGCCATCTGCTCCTCGCTCCGGGCTTGCTGTCCTTGGATCCGGGCCATCAACTCCTGCAATTCCTGTTCATCCTTGGCCACCTCGGCCTGTGTACTGTAGGTGTGGTCCTTGCGCATCAACTCCTCATAACGCGCCTGCGCTTTCGCCATCTGGTTCTTCAGGTCGCCTTCCAGGCGCTGCCCCTCGGTGCGGAATCGTTTGTCCTTCTCCGCGATCAGCTCATACTTCTTCTGTACGCTATCCATGTAGAAGAAGGCGATCCGGGCATCTTTCAGGGCCGTCGTGTCGCGGTCCATTGCTGGCGGCGCATCTGCGACCGGCTCAGATGGAGGGCCAGCCTCCTCCTCGGCAGTGGTGCGTGTCATGACCCGGAACAGGAGAACGGACAGCAGCACGTTCCAGGCGATCAGGAGGTAGGCGATGTACTTCGGCATTCGTACGGATAACGGTCGCCCTGGTTGGTTCAGGGTGTGCAAAGTTAACGGGGCTGTGCGGATCGGAACCGCTGAATGTGCCGCGATCACCGGCATGATCCGTTGTCCCCTTCGGTGGTCGTGCAACCTGCTGTTCCGCACCTTGGTCCGGAAGGCTACCGCACCGCCACCTCGTGGAGGTGCAGGATCGCTACAGGCTCAGGAGGTCCTTGAAGCGTGCGGCCTGGCGCCTCGACACCTCCACGGTTTCGGGCTGGCCGTTCTTATCCACGCTCTTCAACTTCACCATGAGCCCTCCGTTGAACCAGGACTCGATCTTATCCACCCAGCGCAGATTGATGATGTGCTTCCGGCTTGCCCGGAAATACACGAGCGGGTCCAGCTTCTCCTCGAGTTTGTTCAACGATCTTAGCACCAGGGGTTTCTGGTCCTCGAAACGCACGCGCACATAGTTCCCTTCGCTTTCGAAGTAGCGTACGTCCTTCAAGGTCACGAACCAGCATTTCTCACCATCCTTCAGGAAGATCTGATCGGTCTCATGGAGCACCTCGCGCTGCGGGGTGTCCGGATCGCGCTTCACCTGCAGTTTCCCCAGCGCAGCGGCCAGCCGGTCGGGATCGATCGGCTTCACCACGTAGTCCAATGCGTTCACTTGGAAGGCACGAAGAGCGTGCTCGTCGTACGCGGTCACGAAGATCACCTGTGGGGCCGGGTCCAATGAGGCGAGCAGTTCGAACCCATCGCGACCGGGCATGTTGATGTCCAGGAAGATGAGGTCAGGCCGCTTTTCGGCCACCAGGGTCTCCGCTTCATCCGCATTCGAGGCTTCGCCCACCACTTCGATGGTGTCGTGCTTTTCGAGCAGGCTGGCGAGTTCCTTCCGGGCGAGTCGTTCGTCGTCGATGATCAAGGCTTTCATGGTAGGGAGTGATATCAGGATGGATCCGTGAGGACGGCTTCGGTCCGCAATGGCACATGAACTCGGCTTTCCACGCAGCCCTCCACGTTCACGATCTCGAACCGGGCCAGGCCGCCATAGATCATGGCCAGACGTTTACGCGTGTTCTTCAGACCGATGCCGTTCCCGCGTACCTCGCCGGGGGTGTATCGGCCGGTATTGCGAACGACAAGGTCAAGGCCTTCCGGTGTCCGGCGGGCAATGATGTGCAGGTCCCCTCCGTTCACCAGCGGGGCGATACCATGTCTCACGGCGTTCTCCACCAGTGTTTGCAACAACATCGGCGGTACCTGCTCACGTTCGAGTTCAACAGGTACATCGAAGGTGTATCGGAGGCGTTCCTCGAAACGCATGTGCTCCAGTTCGAGGTAGGCCTTCACGATATCGATCTCCTCGCCAAGTGGCACCACACCTCGTTTCACGGTGGCCATGGCATTACGAAGGATCGCGCTCAGTTGCGTGATCGCACGCTTGGCTTTTTCCGGATCCTCATCCACCAAGGCTCGTATCCCGTTGAGCGCATTGAACATGAAATGGGGGTTCATCTGCGCCCGCAGGGTGTTCAACTGATTGTCGCGGCTGGCGGTCTCAAGGCGCAGGTTCCGGATCTCTTCCCGACGGCTTCGGATGAAATAGACGTACGCGAAATACCCGAGCGACCAGATGAACAGCAGCACCGTCCAGTTGATCGTGTTCAACAGGATCGCCAGCGGGTCCGCAACAAGCAGGGGGGCATAGCCGGGGAAGAACGAATCATGTACGACGGCCATCAGAAGGAAGGCCACGATGCTCAACAGCAGTGCTACGAGCGATAGCCGCGGCAGGACGAACCCCAGGTCGCGCTCCAACCAGCCGTTGCGGATGATCACATGCCGGAACCAGTGGCTGATGCCCAGCCCGGTGAAGTAGAAGAGCACCAGCACCTTGATCTGGTCCGGGCTCAACGATCGATCCTGGTAGAGGTAGAGACCGATCACCGAGACCAGCAGGGCCCATGCCAGCAATTGAGTGCCCCAATAGATGGTCCGGGCACGCATGGGTGCGTGGTGTCGCTGCTCCGTGGTCATTGATCCGCCCTCGCGAAGTTACCGGTGTCCGAACGCCGGATCGGAAGGATCACATGAACGGCTTGTTGAAGTGGCCGTCGGAGTTGGTGGGTACCTTCGCGGCCCGCATGAATTTCCTGGCCCACCTTTTCCTTTCCGGCTCGGACACGGATGTGATCGTGGGCAATTTCATGGGCGATGCGGTGAAGGGTCGTGACCTGTCCCGCTTCGGGCCGGGCATCGAACGTGGCCTGCGCCTCCACCGTGCCATCGACTCGTTCACCGACACGCATCCCTTGGTCCGGCAGGGGCGGGAACGTTTGCTTGCCCATGCAGGCCGCTATTCCTCGGTGGTCATGGACCTCTTCCTCGATCACCTGCTGGCCTCGGACTGGTCGCGTTTTCACGCCGGATCGCTGCCGGTGTTCGCGCAACGGATGTACCGCCTGCTTGAGGCGAATGAACACCGCATGCCCGAACGCACCCGCCACATGTTGCCGTACATGGTTTCCCGGGATTGGCTCACGAGCTACGCCCACCTGCACGGGATCGGCATGGCATTGGATGGCCTTTCGAGGCGGGTGCCAGGTGGAGCGGGCATGCGTGGAGCGGAACAGGTACTTGCGAAGCATCTTGAAGCATACAGAGGGGAGTTCCTCGGATTCATGCCACGGATCATCGCCCATACGGAAGCGTACCGATGACAGTGAACCAACGCACGGGCATGTGGTTTCTGCTGGCAGCGGTGGGCGGTGCCGTACTGGTCACCTGGTACCTGCGATCACAGCGTGCTGATACGGCCGGTCGTGTACCGTGGGCACGACCCTTGATCGATCGCGATCTGCCGGACATCCGGATGGATACCCTGCGCATGCTCACCTTGCGCGATCCCCTTACCTGGGAGGAACGACCTGCGGCGACCACGGGCTTCGAGTTCGAAGTGCTGGAGCGGTTCGCCAGGCATATCGGCGTGCCGCTCAAGGTGCTGGTCATGGACGACCGTGACAGCATGTACATGGCCCTGCAGGAAGGGCGAGGGGATCTTATCGCCGCCGGGTATGCACCGGTGCGGTGGGAGCAGCGGTGGTTCACTTGCTCCAAGCCACTTTATTCGGTCCATCCGATGATCGCGCGCATCCGATCGGGTGCTCCGGAGGAGGGGAAGGACGAGGGAACGGATAGCGTGGTGGTGAGCGAATGGTCGCCCTATCGCCTGAGACCGCGGACCGGCCGCAACACCAAAGGTCGCGTGCTCGGCCGTTGCACCCCGGAGGAGGCGTTGGTCGATGTCGTCCTTGGGCGTTCGGCGGCATGCCTGGTCACGGATGTGGCGGCCCGGCACGAGGGTACCCGGCTCACCGCTGTGGAATTCACACCGACCGAGGGTGGAAAGCAGGATATCGCCATGGCGATGCGGACGAACGCACCGGAGTTGAAGGTGGCGTTGAACGCGTGGTTGTCCGAGCCGGAGGAGGTGCTGTTCCGTACCGCATTGTTGGATGGATACCAAGGTCGCTTGTCCAAACCGGGGCCATTACGCCAACGGACCATGCCTACGGCCGCTGATAGCATTTCTCCATACGACATGGCCTTTCGCAAGCACGGGAATGGATCCGGTTGGAAATGGCAGTTGCTCGCCGCAATGGCCTGGCGCGAATCACGCTTCGACAGCACCGCCGTCTCCCACATGGGCGCGCAGGGCATCATGCAGTTCATGCCGAACACCGCGAGCCGTTTCGGGCTGGATACGGCCGGTGCCGTTGGCGATCACATCCGTGCGGCCGGCAGGTACGTGGCCCGGCTCGATACGGTCTGGATGCGTGGCGTACCGGATCGGGATCAGCGGCTCCGTTTTGTTCTGGCATCGTATAACGCCGGGGTGGGACACATCATCGACGCACAGCGCTTGGCGGAAAGGCTCGGACTGGATCCGAAGCGTTGGGAGGACAATGTGGAACGGGCCGTGTTACTGCTGGCCAAGCCGCAGTTCTATATGCGACCGGAGATGAAGAACGGCTTTTGTCAGGGCAGCCAGGTGTTCCAGTATGTGCGCGATATCGTGAACCTCTATGCGCAGTTATTGCGTTCGCACGGGTCGGACGCCGCGACATCGGGGATGTCCACGACAACCACGGAGGTCCCGATCGCGGATGGAGACACCGCGTCGCCTGTGGCGCATTGATCCGGTTGGTCCAGCCTCCGGGGCCTCGCGGCGTTCCGTGTTCACACCTGTTCCTGTTATACCATTTGTGCAGTCAAGGTCGGCCAGGGGATGCGCCGCGATCTTTTCGGAGAACGATCCGGTCGGAGGTCATGCGGAAAAAGGGGCAAGCGGATCGGGCTGGACCTTATTGCGAGATGGTACTATTGCGAGGTGGTGGACCGTTCTCCCACGGGCGTTCCGTTACCTTGCCCTCATGTTCCGCCAACTGTCCACGATCGTCCTATTGGTCTTCGGCCTCGCCTTGGCCACCATATCAACCGCACAGGAGGTCCTGCCGCATGGCCTGGCCCCTCACGAAGGAGGGCTCATACCGGCCTATCGGGACACCTACCTGCGGAACCGGGGCGGGTCCGTACCACCACAATTCCCGGTACGTACCATGGCCGAATGGGAGGAGGTGGAAAGTGTGGTGATCGCCTGGGCTGGTTATCCGGGCATCCTGAAACAGATCGTGCGCTATGCACTGGATGAATGCCGTGTGATCATTGCCTGCGAGGACCAGGCGGAGGTGCAGAACTACCTTGGGAATGCGGAGTACGGCGGCCCCATCGCTGATCTTTCCGGTGTGACCTATGTGGTGGCCGACATCAACAGCATCTGGTCCAGGGACTATTTCGCCGAAACGATCTACTCGAACGAGGTCGATTCCATCTTCCTGCTCGATTGGATCTACAACCGGCCCCGCCCTGCGGATGATGTCCTGAGCAACGTGATCGGTGCAGCGGAGGACATCGTGGTATATGGGACCACGCAGGCGCCCAATGACCTGGTGCATACCGGCGGCAACTTCATGTGCGATGGCGCAGGCACGGCCTTCAGTTCAGCCCTCGTCCTGGACGAGAATGGGGCAGGTGGCTCCTTCAACCTCACCGTGCGCGACCAGGTCGGCGTGGATTCGGTGATGCAGCGCTACATGGGGATCGATCGTTACATCATCATGCCCACCTTGCCCTACGACGGCATCCACCACATCGACATGCACATGAAGCTGCTGGATGAGGAGACGATGCTCGTGGGAGAATTCCCAATAGGGGAGAGCGATGGCCCGCAGTTGGAACAGAACGTGGCCACCGTCATCAACGAAGAGGTCTCCGTTTTCGGCGATCCGTACCGGCTGGTGCGCATCCCGATGCCATCCAGCGCGGGTGGCGCCTACCCGCCGAACGCGAGTTACCGCACATACGCCAACAATGTGTTCCTCAATAGGACCGTGCTCGTGCCCACCTACCGTACCGAGTATGACACCATCGGCCTGCGGATCCTGGAAGAGCAGCTACCCGGTTATCGCATCGTTGGCATCGATTGCGATTCCGAACAGAACATCATCTCGGCGAGCGGTGCGATCCACTGCATCACCAAGGCCATCGGTGTGCAGGATCCACTGCTCATTCGCCACCAACGTCTCCGCGATACCGACAATACGAGCGATCCGTACACCGTGGAGGCCTACATCCGGCATCGCAGTGGTATCGCCAATGCGTGGTTGTACTGGGCCACCAGCCCCAGTGGACCGTTCGTCGAAGTGCCCATGACGGATACGGGGGCCGCGATCTGGAGCGCGTTCATCCCCGCACAACCGGCGGGCACCACCGTCCACTACTACATCCGGGCGGTCGCGGCGAGTGGCAAGGAACAAATGCGGCCCATGGTGGCGCCGGAAGGGGCGTGGCACTTCCGCGTCCTCGACCTCTCCATGGGGAACCAAGCACTCACCACCGATCCGATCACCGAGGTCTATCCGAACCCGGCATCCACCATCACCTGCATCCAGGTCGCCGTCCATGCCGTTGCCGAGGCACGTATTGAACTGATCGATGCGGTCGGAAGGCAGGTGATGCTGGTCTCGGATGGACGCATACCAGCCGATGGCCGTTACTTCGTTGACCTTACCCGCCTACCCGCCGGCCCATATCAAGTGGTGGTCACCACGTCTCAAGGTCGCGCTGTCGCGCGCTTGTTGCACCACTGATCCGATCCAACGGCCGTGGGTGGTCCTCGTGGATGCTCGTTTCGTTCGGCACGTTACTGCTTCACCACGCGCCCCAGGATGGTGGCGTCGGGTCCAAGCGTACGGACCAGGTACGAACCGGCAGCGAGGTCGTTGAGGTGGAGACCGACGGTGGCCTGCCCGTTCACCGCTACATGCCGAAGCACCCGACCCTGAAGATCGACCAGTTGCAGCGACGAAGCGCCTTCGGGGATCCCCGTCACTTGAAGGTGATCAAGTGCCGGATTGGGCCAGAGGTGCGTGCCATCCGAAGCGGAGTGCTGCACATCAGTGGACAGGTCCGATTCGATGCAGACCGCGAAAGTGCCCGCATCAGGCCCGCCACCATTCCACACGCGCAGGAGCAGTTCTGTGTTCGGGGCCAGGTCGTTCACGGTCCAAGGGCCGTCCACATCGGTATCGCAATCGATGTACTCCACGGTGCCGCAGTTGGTGTACAAGGCGGCGCTCATGGCCTCGGCACCCATGGCCGCGATGAAGAAGGTCACGCTTTCCTGCTCGCCGGTATTGAAGCTATACCACAGGTCCACAGCAGGAACATACGGGTCGCAGGGCGGATTGGGCACCCCTGAGGCGAAGGCACAGGCATTGCTGCCCATCGTGGGGATGCACCCGCTGGTGTCCTCCACCAGAAGGGGCTCCGGGTTTGTACAATCGTCGTTCGCCGCGATGGGTGAACAGGTGGGCGTGCAGGTGGCCGTAAGGGTGAAATAGCCCACCGCGGTCTGGTAGGCATGTACAAGGATGAAGTAGGGTGTACCGGCCTCGGAAAGGAAGCTTGCTTCGGACCTGGTCTGCGGGCAGCCGGGCGCATCATCCGAGCCGCCCACACAGACCAGTGCATCGCAGGAGCCGGTGAGCACGCTGATCTTCGTGTCGAAGTCGGCTGTATCGCAGGTGCTCACCGTGATGGTCTCGCCAGTGCCCATGATCGTGTACCAGAGGCCGGGCGAAGTGACATGGGCCGGTCCGCATTCGGGCAGTGGTAGGTAGAAGCCCTCGGAGGTGTTCCCTTCCACACTTCCGCCACAGGCCAAGGGCAGGGCACCGGCACAGGTCGCGTTCACCGCGGGTTCCTCGGCGAGGGTGAAGAAGGTGAAGGGCCCGATGCGCTGGCTCAGGTCGCCTGGTCCGCACTCTTCCTGCACGTAGAACGCATATTCCGTGCCGCTTGCAAGGCCGGTGATCACCGCCGTGGCCGCATTGCCATTCACCGTCCCTGTGGTCACCACCCCGTTGCCGGGAACAAAGCCGAGCGGGCCGTGCTCGATCATGTACGTAGCGCCTGGATTGAGGCTGGTCCAGAACACATAGGCCGTCTCATCGCTCGCTGTAGCGCTCACATCGCTCGGTGTACCACAGGTCTGGCAAGCCAGTTCAAGGAGGAAGTCGCCGGTCTGCCCATCGTAACCCTGTACCAGGATGTAGTAGGTGGTCGCCGGATCGGGAACGAGGCTCACTGTGCTGCAGAGACCCACGCCCTCGGTATCGTCGTCGCCAGCCACACAGGCGAGCGCACCGCAAGTGCCCGAATACACATTCAACCGCGTGTCGAAATCCGAGCTCTCGCAGGTGCTGATCAGGATCGGATCACTGATCCCGGTGAACGTGTACCACACGCCCGGCGCCTGGATCCCGGTCACACAGAAGAACGGCACCGCGTCAGCGGTGGCTTCCACCGTGCTCCCTGGCAGGCTCTGGTTGCAGCTGATCGGCGTGGCGCCCTGGCAATGATCGTAGGTCACAGGGCCACAGCTCACCGATAGTTCGAAGTCACCGGTCTGTCCGTCATAGCCCTGGATCAACACCAGGTAGGTGGTGCCCTGCTCCGAGAGGAAAGAAGCCGTGGAGCCGGTGCCGCAGCCGCCTCCATCATCATTGCCCGTCACGCACGAGGGTGTACCACAACTCCCGGTATACACGTTGATCTTGGTATCGAACGTATGGGAGGGGCAGGTGGAAAGGGTGATCACCTCACCGGTGCCCGCGATGGAGTACCAGACACCGGCCGCACTGACCGCCGTTCCACAATTGCCTGCGGCCGGGTCCAACATGGCTTCCGATGTAGAACCACCCACGGTGATCCCACAACTGATCGGGATAGCGTCCGCACAGGCATCGTTCGGCGCTTGTGCGATGGCGGTGAGGTCGGCACAAAGACAGGTAAGGAACAGAGCAGGTGTAGTGATCCGCATGGTACCAAGTGGGTTGGTCTGTCCAAATTAAGGATATTGGGAACTATCTGAGCACCCCCGACCCGTACGACTTGTCCACAGGTCGGAACGAGGCGGTGGTGAAGATCCGGTGTCGCGAAAAGCAACAGCGGGAGGGAATGAGGAAGCGAATGACATCCTTACATCTTCTCCTCTTCATCCCGACCATGGATCGACCGTTGCCATTTCACCGTCCCAGGAACTTCTGCCCTGCTGGTGCAACAGCCGGGAACGCCTCTGAATCCGGATCGAGTAGCCGGGTGCCATATGCGCGACACGGGTTTCACCGCTTGTCGCGGGCAGGTCGGGATGGGTCCTCGTGGAAATAATAGCGGAGGTCGGCGGTGAAATAGCCCCCGTTCAAGGCACCGCGCATCGGGTAGGGGAGGTAGTTGCGTCGCACATCCCAATAGGTGAGGTCCGCGATGGCCATGTCGCCGAATGGCCGGTGTAGGGTCACTCCGAGATAGAGGATCCCGCTCTTCGGGGTACGGTATTCCCATCCCAGGTTGCCGACCACACCGAATTGTGCCCAGTTGTTCCGGTACAGGTAGATGAATCCCTCCTCCAACTCGCTCTGTACGTCGCTCGGATATAGGTCCGCCGAGAATCCGAGTGCCGCGTTCATGTAGGTGCGTTCCCCGGTGCGGATGTGCGCGAGCGCCGTGATCGGTACCTCATAGCCCACATAGCGCACGGTACCGGACTCGCTGTATCCGCTGGTGTCATTCACCAACCCGAAGCTGTACCGGCGTTGGATCTGCCCGATGCCCGTTTCAAGGCTGATGATCCGGGTGAGTCCCACGCGTACGCTCATGCCGAAAGCGATGCCTCCGTTCAGTTCGATGGTGCCGCTCAGGTCTGTACGCTTCAACTCGGTCAGCGGGTCGAAGTAGGGCAGGGCGAAAACGGGTTTCACCTGCAACCCGAAGCTGGTCACCCCTTGCTGTGCTACCAAGCCAAGGGTTGTTCCGGCCCAACCAACGGACCACAGGAGCACACGCCATATACCATCCAATGCCATTGGCCCAAATATCGCCATGTATCCGGTTTTGTCCGGTCAGCGATCCAAGGGAAGGCGATGTCGAGGCAAGGATGGAGTGGTTCAGGCATCCACCCACTGGCAAACCGTTTCCAAGGGTCGCCGATGGCCCTTGGGCCATTCGCCAGCAGGATAACCGATGTAGAACAGGCCAAGTGCCTGGCCCTGTTCGCTCAAGCCCAGATGCCGCCGCATGCCGTCACCCGTCAGTACCCCCGCGGTCGACCAAAAGCCTCCGAGGCCGTAGGCGGCACAGGTCAGGTACATGTTCTGCACCGCGCAGGCCACGGCCAACAACTCGTCCCGCTCCCCGATCCTGCCATGCGGGTCGCGTTCCATGCCGATGCCGATCACTACCGAACTCTGCAAGGGGCGCTGCGTCAGGTCCTCGAGCTTGCGCTGGGTGAATTTCTCCGGCGGGGTGATCCGGGTGTATTCCTCGCCGATGAAGCGGGAGAGACCCTCTCGACCCGCACCGGTGTACACGGTGAATCGCCACGGTTGCGTGAGGCCGTGTGTCGGCGCCCAAGTGGCGTTGATGAGGATGCGCTCCACCATCTCCTTTTGGACGAGGCGGTCCGTGTGGCCCTTCGGGGGAATACTACGGCGGTGTCGGATCAGGTCGGTGATCTCGCTGATGCTGAATTTCATGGCTTCGGACCACAAAGAGACGAATAGGGGATCGTATTCCGATGACCAGGCAGCATTCCCGCGCTTCACCACGTCTTACCTTCGACCGCTTAAATCGGAACCACGAATGCGTAGAACATACACCCCTTCAGCCCTGGCCCTGCTGCTGTCCACACCACTGCTGGCGCAACCCACCCTGAACCAATCGAACAACACGCCGGCCAACGGCGCGGAGTACAGCATCAATAATAACTCATCCTGGTCGTGGGCGGGTCCTACCGGTGCGGATGTCGATTTCGGGTTCTACGACCTGATCAGCACCGGGCAGAGGACGTATTTCGTCCACGATGCGAGTGTCACATCTTCTTCGGCCTCGGTGCCCAGCGCCAACCGGATCACCACCGATGGTGGCCAGGATACCTTGTTCTGGAACTTTGCGGCCGACGGCATGTACCAGGTGGGAGCAAAGACCGCACTGGAATTGCTCTCCAACTACACGGACCCCATTCTGGAGTTGAAGTACCCGTGTACCTTCGGGACGACCTGGTCGGATATCACGGTCGCCTCATTCAATACGCCCGTCGGTCTGGCGGAGCGCACGGGAACGATCACCGGTACTGCGGATGCCTACGGTGAGCTCGGCCTGGCCGGGGTGGTCTATCCGAATGTATTGCGCGTGAAGGTGCGTCGGAACCTGAACGATGTCGCGGCGGTCGCTTCGTACCGTCGCATCACCACGAACCATTACTTCTTCGAGGAGGGCACCGCATGGCCGGTCCTTAAACTCACGCTGGATTCCGTCTCCATCAACAATGGCGGCTTCTCGGTCACGCGCACGGCCCAGTGGATCGGCGGGGCCGGCGGTGTGGGGATCACGGATCTGAATGTGGATCAAGTGAACTTCACGCCCTATCCCAACCCGACCACCGGACAGGTGGACCTGGGCATGGGAACGGAGGAGCTGCGCGCGGTGGAGTTGTATACGAGTGCTGGTGCGTTGGTCAATGCGCAAGTGCGCACCATCAACGGCACCACCAACAGGGCAGTGGACCTTTCAGGTCTACCCGCCGGTCTGTATGCCTTGAAGGTGACCAGCCTGGATGGCCGTACCGGAACGCGCCGCATCGTCGTCGAATGACCGGCCCATTGGCCTGATGAACGCGCCTTGGTAACCCCAAGGCGCGTTCGCTTTTTGGCGGTTGCCCTACCGCGTTCAGGCCTTCGGCATTTTATGGTAGTCCGTCAGGTCCTCGTCCATCCGACGCTTCACCACCTGCATCCGATGGCCGATCACGGCCAGTTCCTTGTAGCCATTCTCCAATAACCACTGCATGTCCTCCTCGCTGCCGCCACCGGTCAATGCCATGTGCTTCAGGGCGGTCAGGCCATGGCGTTCCAACCAGTCCAGCGCTTTCGTATCCCCTTCGATCCCACCGATGATCGCCATCAGGTGCGGGTGTCCGTTCTTCATCAACCACTCCCGAGCCTCCGGTTTATGGTGCATGGCGAATGTGAACAGCCCCAGTTCCGGGTAGCCATTCTTCATCAACCAATCGCGCAGTTCCACGTTCCCGGCGATGGCCTCGCCCCAAGCAAGGAGCACTTTGGCAGGGTATGTCGTTCGCATCCGTTCGCACCGGCGAAAGTACGTGGCGGATGGAGGGAGGTATCTTCGCGACATGCGCACCCTTCTCCTCGGGCTCCTGTCCTTGCTCATCGGTCATGTGGCCCAGGCCCAGTTCGATCAGTTGGAGGCCAGGACCCGTGCGGCGCTGGCCAAGGGCAAGGCGTACAAGGCGATCAACCTTGCCGAACGGGCGCTTACGCGGAAGGATGCGCCGGGCCGTTTCCACATCCTGCGTGCCGAAGGGCTCAACCGCATCGGTCGGTATGATCAGGCGTTGGAGGAACTGAGCGATGTGCCGGACATGCGCCAGGATCCCGAATACCGGACCAACCTCATCGGGGGGCTAACGGGGTCGGGGCGCATCGATAGTGCGTTGAATCTGGTAAGCCCACGGCTACCGGATGATGCATCGGCAGAATACCTGTACCGGGCGGGCCGTGTGCTTGCCATACGGGAGCAATGGGCCGCGGCACTCGCGCATTTCGATGCGGGTGTTCGCAAGGAACCGGCTTCATCGCGCATGCTTCGCGAACGGGGGGCGTGCCATGCCATGCTGGGCGATGGAACCAGTGCAAAGGCCGATCTGGACGAGGCGGTGCGGCTTGCTCCTCGTGATGCGGCTTCGTACAACAGCAGGGGCTTTTACCTCCACATGCTGCATGGGGACCATGCGGCGGCCATCGCCGACATGGACCGCGCCATCAAACAGGACCCGAATTATGGATATGCATTCAGCAACCGGGGCTGGTGCCATTTCCTGGCGGGCGATACGGCCAAGGCACTGCGCGACCTGCGGCTTGCGGTGCGCAAGAGCCCATCCAATGCGTACGCCTTCCGTAGTCTGGGCATCGTGGAACTTGCCACGGGAGCGCGGGAGCAGGGCTGTTCCAGCTTGCGTACAGCACTGGCACTGGGCTACCATGCGGTCTATGGCCCGGAAGTGCAGGGCTACATCGAGCGTTCCTGCCCACAGGTAGCAACTCCGGTACCCGCGCCGGTGGTCGCACCTACCACCGCGCCGGTGAGGAATGCACCCGATGCCCCGAAGGGTCGTACCAACGCACCCTGATCGTCCTCAGAACACCCAATGGCCCGACCCACGGATCCGCCGGGCCGGGTCTACGGCTCCACCACGATCACCAGGAACTTGGAGATGCTCCAGAACTTGTCCGCATCGGTGATCACCAGGCGATCGCCACCTTCCAGCTTATAGCTGCCCGCCGGATGGGAGGTGGCCAGCTTGGCCTTCTTCCCACCGATCACGATCTCCGGTGTGGCGGTCACATCCACCACCGTGAATTGCTCCTTGGGCAGGCCGTCCATGTTCAGCTTGTTCACCGCACCGATGCCGACCACCCCACCTTCCTTCGTGAGCACGCCTTTCTCCTTCAATTCCTTGGCGGTGCCAATGATGTAGTGTGCGGTGTTCATCTCGTTCCGCTGAAGGTCGGCCAATTGCGACTTGTCCCGGTACATCTCGATCAATGTGGCCAGTGAACTGCTCGTGCTCGAAAGCTCCGCCTTCAGCGAATCGATCTCGGCGTTCTTGGCGTTCACGGTGAGCTCGTATTCGGCGATGGTGCGCTCCAGTTCGGTAAGGCGCGCATTGGAAGCCTTGTTCTGCTTGCGCAAACCGGCCACCAATTGTTTGTTCTCGTCCAATAGCGCATCGATCCGGCCAAGGTCCTCCATCATCCTTTTTTCCAGATCGGCCGCGCTCTCATTGGCCTCTGCCGGATTGATCAGTTCGCCTTGTTTCGCACGTATCGTCCGCAGGTTCTCGCTGATCCGGTTGAAGGTGCCGAAGAGTTCATTGATCGTGGAGTCACGCTGCGCAACGGTCTCCAATGTGCGCTGCTGGTCGGCCTCCAGTTGTTGGTACGGTTCGGTGGTCCTGGGGTCCTGCGCACAGGCACACAACAGGAGCATAAGCGCGGCCGGAAGGAACTTGGTTGCCATGATGCGATGAGCGGGCGTGTCATCCGCTCCCTGCAAAGGTACCGGTATCCGGACCTTGTCGTAGGGGATCGGAGCATGGAACCATTACGGTGCCGACCACGTATACCGCGCGCCAGGTACCTTTAGCGGGTCCGGTCCATGTGCCCAAGGCTGTTCCATATCCTGCTCCCGGTATTGCTCCTGATGGGGCCAGCACAGCGTGCCCAGGCGCAACCTGATGAGTTGACCGGCGAATTCGGGAAGCTCAGTGCGAAGGAACGGGCACGCATCGCGCAGCGCGAAGAGTCCGGATCGTCCCAGGATCAGGTCTTCATCGCCCTGATGGCCGACGCCGAGGGGCTGTTCAAGGCGCAGGATTATGAGGGTGCCTTGGCCAAATTCCAGGCGGCACGCGCACGACGCCCGTATAATGTGCATGCCAAGGTGAAGATCGAGGACCTACAGGCCTTGATCCAACGCCGCGAGGAAGCGAAAGTGGCGGCTGTGAAGGAGGTGCCTCCAGTTGAGCCTCCGCTACCCCCTCTGCCATTGGTCGACCAGGAACCCGTGGTGGAGCCGACCCCGCTTCCGACACCAGATCCGGTGGATCCAACCGAGGTGGAGACCCGGACGAAGGAGCCGGCAGTTTCCCTTGAGCCTGTGATCGACCCTGCCCCGAAGGCAGAACGGTCAACCCCAACGCCACAACCCCCACCATCGCACCGCACCATGACCGCTCCGGCGCTGCAACTGGAAGAAGGGGAGCGGGTGTACAAGGAGGGCCGTTCCGTGGTCGTGGAGTCCATCGTGGCGGAGGATGGCCACCTGGTGGTATACCGGAAGGTCTCCCATCCTTGGGGGGAGGAACATTATTTCCGGGAGGGGGCCACCATCACCGACCGGGCCTACCGCACCGCCTTGGGCAAGTGAAGGCTCAGTCCGAACGGGCTTTCAATTTCACCGGAAGGTCGAGCAGCGAGCGGTAGTCCTCCCCGGCTTCCTTCATGTCCAGGTCATCCTTCGCATACCACCATTCCACCGTTACGCTCGACCGGCCGCTGGCGTGCAGGTCCGCCAGCAGTTTCATCAGATCAAGCAGGTACTTGGATGAGCTGGAGTTGAAGTAGGTGAGTTCGATGCGCAGCGTGGTCCGTGCCGCGGGAGCTACCGCATACCGTTCGGCCAGGTCCTGCAACGGGCTGTAGAAACGGTCCGCATTCTCCGGAATGGAGCATCCGGAGATGGTGAAGGCTCCTCGTTCCCCATCCACGGACACGGCCGGGGTTTTTTCGGTGGGGGAGAGTTCCAATCGAAGTTCCATGGCGTAGCGCACGAATGTAGGAGCCAACGCGGAGAATTGATGATCGTTTGGTCGGTAAGTGCAATGCTTCGTAGTTTCAGCGTGCCGAACACAACTTGCACCACCATGGCCATTCGTACCATCCTTGTTCCCTACGACTTCTCGGAGTGTGCAACGGATGCCCTGCGGGTCGCAGCGAAACTCGCGCGCCGCACGGGTGCGTGGATCGATGTGGTACACCTCTATGAACAGAAGACGGATTTCCACACGGAGAATCAACGGGTGCGTGATGAGATCGAAGCGCGATTGGAACAAGTGCCCGACCTGCCCTTCCTCAAGGGGATCGAGTTGAAGAAATTCATGTTGCGGCAGATGGGCGTTACCGAGATCTTCAAGAATGAACGGCTACAGAAAGCGGATCTGGTGGTGATGGGCACACACGGGGCCACCGGGATCCGGGGGGGCATCGTTGGCTCCAATACCCAACGGATCGTGCGCCAGGCACCCATGCCGGTGTTGGTGATCAAACACCGGATCGAGGACTTCGATGTGAAGGACCTGGTATATGCCTCCAACTTCACCCCGCAGGACGTGGACAAGTTCGATGCCTTCTCCCCGTTCATCGAGTTGTTCGACCCCAGGATCCACCTTGTGAAAGTGAACACGCCGCGCAGCTTCGAGCGCAGCGACGACAGCAACAAGGCGATCGATACCTTCTTGCAGCGGTATGACCTGAAGAAGTACACCGCCAGCGTGTACAACGACCTGAGCATCGAGGAGGGGATCCTCAACTTCGCCAAGGGGATCGATGCCGACCTCATCGCCATGGCCACCCACGGCCGCACCGGCTTCTTCCACGTGGTGAACGGCAGCCTCACCGAGGATATCGTGAACCGTACCAGCTTCCCGGTCCTCAGCGTGAAGCTCTGAACAACCCTTGGTGTACGTAGCGACGGCCAAGGGTGGCGACCACCTTTCACATCCCTTATCTTTACGCCAAACGCACCGCTAAATGAAATTCCTGTTCCGCTCCTTTGAAGCCAAACGCAAGGAGATCGTCGAAGTGGAGATCGACCAACCGACCAAGGTGAAGTTCATGACCGCACGTGAGCTCAAAGCCTATCGGATGGGGAAGACCTATTCGTACCACGGCGGTACATTCGAGGAATCGCCGGTGCGTTTCGTGATCCCATACGATGGCCAGTGGACGGCCGTGGTGGAGAAGGGGACCTACCGGGAACCTGTGCAAGTGGTAGCGCAATGTCGCGTCCTCTCACCCAACAGCCTGGTCCGTTCCTCCATCGCCACGGATGCGCCACCCGAGGTGCGCAATTTCGCGATCGATCGTGAGAGCATGGAGGATGCAGCACAACATGCCTCGGAGATCAGTCGGGCCTCGCGTAGCGAGGGCTGAGGTACCGATCTGCCTTTGCTGGCGTTATCAACACGGACGACATGGCGGCGCATACGGAAAGAGAACGGCTGGAACGCCTGCTCCGTGGGCAGGCTGAACTGATGCAGGAAGTGCATCTTCTGCTCGGTGCCGAACAGAAGCATGATGACATCCTGCGGGCGGCGGTGCTTAGCAGCACGGCGGAGAAGCCGATGGAACTGCCCTGGCCCGATCCGGACCGGGTATATCACCGGGATACCATTAGGACCTTATGTGTCCGGTATCGCCTCCGCTTCCTTCCAGGCGGCCTGTTCAAAGGGGCTATTCCCAACCCCGCGATCCGTGCTTTGCGTGATCTGGAACGACGTGCCGAGGGGCCACTTTCCGGCTTCATGGTGATGGCGCCGGCCGGTCGGTTCAAACTGTGCGATAGCGAAGTGGATCCCCTATTGTTCGTTGCGTTGGGGAACAACCTGTACTACCTGGTACACAAATGGGGCAATGATCTCTCCTGGTCACGCCAACTGGTGAACTGGCCCGTACGCAATGTGTTCACCTTGGCCATCACCGTACTTGCGGTGGGCCTGGTCCTGGGCTTGCTGCTGCCCACCGCCCTGGTCACCAGCGCCCCTGATGCCACCTACTGGGGTGGGCACCGCATCCTGGCCATGGCCTGGAGCACCATGATCTGTGCCAGCTTCACGGTGTTCGGTTGGTTCGCCTTCTTCGGACAGTTCAGTTCCGAAGCCTGGAACAGCCGTTACTTCAACTGATCCGCGTTCGCCGGTACATGCACCGGGAGCATCTCGCCACCGGTGGTCTTACACACGCACGCCGAGCGGAACCAGCGCTTCAGTTCAGTGCGCTCCTCGGGTAGCAGGCGTTTGAACGCCTTGCGCATCTCCTTTCTGAAGATGCGGGCATCCGCGGTACTGATCTTGTCAAGCACTTCCTGGTAGTAGGAGAGGAGGTCGCGTTTCATGTGGACGTTGAGGTGAGGTCCGTGGTCTACGGGATGGATGCGGTCGAAGTTGCGGACGATCCGACGAATGCTGAAATAAGGAAGACCGGCTGCCGCCGGCCTTCCTCGTAACGTATTCCTCGGTCACCCGATCGTGATCTCCCGCGAGACCGGCTTTGCCGGTTCGCTCTTCGGGATGCTCACGTGCAATACACCGTTCACATGTTCGGCACTGATGGCATCCGGGCTCACGCTATCGGGCAGGTGGAAACTGCGACTGAAGGCGCTCGCATGGAACTCCCGACGCAGGAACCGCTCCTGCTCCGTATTCGTGCTGGTGGTCTTCTCCCCTTTTACCGTGAGGGTGTCCTTATCGGTGCTGATCTTCAACTCATCCTTTGCGAAGCCCGGTACTCGCAGGCTCACTACGAATTTCTCCGGGGTCTCGGTGATGTTCACACGTGGACTTACCATAGCCAGGTCGTCGTGCCCGAAGAACTGGCTGATGTCCTTGCCGAACACACCGGAGACCAGGTCGGTGAATGGGTGGGCGAAGGTGGCTTGGGGGCGATACTTGGTGATCATGGTTTTTGGCCTTTTTGGTTGTGGACCATGGGTCAAACAAGATGCCCTATTAAAATACAAGACAAATCGACGCTATATTTATACTAAATGCGCCAATATGACATTATTGGGGCATGAACAAGAAATAGAGGGTGCCTTTTTGTGGGTTGGGTGCGTTGGCAAGGCTGCTGAAATGCGCACGTTTGGCCGAGGCCAGGGCATGCTCCAGCATGCACTCATCGGCATGGTCGCTGCGTGCGGGATCGTGTTCGGCTTTCACCACCTGCCCTTGGCGGTCCACCGAGATGGAAATGGCCACGCGCCCCATCTCCTTGCACAGGTAGCCCGGGATGTCGTTCTCGCGGGTACGCCCCTTCAGGTCATGCCAGACCGTGGTGGCCCCTTCCACCTTCACCGGCTCGGCAGCGGTCTTCATGTACAGTTCCTTGTTCCATTTGCTTGGATCAAGTTCGGGGATCACGATCTCCTTGCCCTGGTCACGACGTTCCTGGGCCAGCCGGTCGAACTCTGCTTGTTCCATCGCCTTCAGGTCACTCTCCACCCGTTCGGCAAGTTTGGCTTGGGAGAACTGGCCCATCGTCCGTTCAGCCGTGATATTGCTGGTGGTATTGATCACTTCCCGTTGCGCCGCGAGTTCCGGGTGTTCGATCCGTTCGATCAATTCCTGGGCCTGTTCGGGTTCGAGCACCTCCACATAGGGTGAAGCCATCGTTTCGGAGGTCGGCTGGGTACGCAGCTCGACCATCGTGAACACGAAGAGCAGCATCGAGTGAAGGGCCAGTGTGCCGATCACACTCACCTTGTGCTCCTCGAACCAATCCAGGAAGCGCTCCATCTTCTGTTGGGCCAGGAGTGGTGGCGCGCGGGCCACCGCATCAGGCCGACCAAGATACGAGCGGCGCCGATGGTCGTGCGGACCGGATACGCCAGGCTGCGGGCCAGCGGTTGTTCCAACGATCGCCCGCGCCCTGCAACCAACCCAACGGAACATCCTGGTAGGTGGCCAGGCCGGCCCCACGCGCATCGCTTGTGCTCAGTGCGTTCCCGCGCAACATGGTGATGGCTTGCGTGTGGTCCAGCGGAATGGAATGGAACCGGCTGCGGTCCAGGTCCTGGGCGAAAGCAAGTCCGGGATGGGGACGCCAAGTGATGCCTTTCCGCTCGGCATACGGTACGCCGCTGGACCAGGTCGGTACCGCCGAACGGATCCGCTCGACCATCGCGGACCAGGTGGCATCAATGGCGAATTGCTGCGCGTTCATTTCGATCAAATTCCACGCTCGTGAGGGCAGTAGCCACGGCGCGGTTCCGGTTACCTCCTGGGTGTTCCGAGGAACAGCGTGCCCGGTACGTTCACCGGCCTTGCGAAGCAGTGCGATGAAGGATCCCTCCCCACGCACGCGATGCGGATAACAACGCACCGCATCGATGCCGTGGCGGCTGGTGCGGTGCATACCCCACTCCGGAAGGGTGGGGATGGCGATGGTGTGCCCACCACGCGCCATGAGCGCGGCCACCTGTGCTTCGTTCTCCTCGATCTCCCAGGTGCAGGTGCTGTAGATCAACATACCACCCGGTCTCAAGCAGTTCCAAGCGTGTTCCAAGGCATCGTGCTGCATGGCACTGCACTGTTTCACCAGTGCGGGCTTCCATTGTTCGCGTGCGAACGCATCCTTGCGGAACATGCCCTCCCCGGAGCAGGGCGCATCCACCACGACCAGGTCGAAGACCTCCTGAAGGTGTGCGTATCGTTGCGGTGCCGCACAGGTGACCATACTGTTCGCCGCCCCCCACTTCCACAGGTTCTCTTGTAGCACGGTGGCCCGCTTGGGGTCGATCTCGTTGCTCACCAGCAGCGTATCGGCATGGAGCAGGCTGCGCAGGTGCGTGCTCTTGCCACCGGGTGCGGCGCAGAGGTCCAAGGCTGCGATGCGTTCATTGGCCAGCCCGCTGGCCAGGACGGCTTGTTCCAACAACATGCTGCTGGCCTCTTGCACATAATAGGCTCCGGCGTGCAGGAGGGGGTCGAAGGTGAAGGCTGGCCTTTCCGCGAGGTAGTGCCCTGTGCCACACCAAGGGACGGGCTCGGTGTTCTGTGGCCCGCTCCACTTGTTCGGATTGACCCGTATGCTCACCACCGGCTCGGTCGCCAGTGCGTTCTCAAGTCCATCCACCTCGTCGCCGAGTTGCTCGCGAAGCCGTGCGACCAGTGCGCTATTGGCCTCCGGCACACCGATAGGGATCCCGGTTCGGTGGCGCCCTGAACGCCCCATGGGATCAGTTCACGAGCGTCTTGTCCCGCAACAGGGTCTGGTCGCGGTCCGGACCCAGGGACACCAGTTTCACGGGGACCCCCACATGTTGCTCGATCAGCCCGATGTAGTGTTGCAGGCCGGTCGGGATCGGGCGGTCAGCGCGCAGTTCGCCCCATCCCTCCACTGGTTCCAGCACGGGTTCGATCGTGCTGGAGATATCGTAGGGCATTCGATCGGTCACCTGGCCATTCACCCGGTAGGCGGTGCATACCCGCAGGTCGCTCATGCCGCTCAGCACATCGGCCTTCATCATGGCCAGTTCGGTCACGCCATTGATCATCACGGCGTAGTGCAGGGCGGGCAGGTCGAGCCAACCGCAACGGCGGGCACGGCCGGTGGTGCTGCCGAACTCGCGGCCCACCTGCCGGATCCGTTCACCGGTGGCATCCGACAGTTCGGTGGGGAAGGGGCCGCTGCCCACCCGGGTGCAGTAGGCCTTGAAGATCCCGATCACCTTGCCGATCCTGGTCGGCGCGATCCCCAGGCCGGTGCATGCGCCTGCGGAAACGGTGTTGCTGCTGGTGACGAACGGGTAGGTACCGAAGTCGATGTCGAGCAGGGTGCCTTGGGCGCCTTCGGCCAGGATGCGTTTGCCCTGGCGCAGGGCCTGGTCCAGGTAGTGTTCGCTGTCCACCAACTGCAGGGTGCGCAGTGTTTCGATGGCCGTGAGCCATTCCTCCGAGGCCTCCGGTGCTGCTCCTGGTCGGTCGTGCAGGGCCAGCAGCCGCTCGTGTTTGCGGGTGAGGGCCTGGTAGCGCTCCATCCGGTCGGTCAGTTCCAGGTCACCCACACGCAAACCATTGCGCCCGGTCTTGTCCATGTACGTGGGCCCGATGCCCTTCAGGGTGCTACCGATCCGGCCGACCCCCTTTTCCGCCTCACTGGCCGCATCGAGCGCACGATGCGTCGGGAGGATCAGGTGCGCACGACGTGAGATGAGCAGGTTCTTCCGCACATCAACACCGGCCGCCTCCAGGTCGCGTATCTCCTTCACCAGGGTCACCGGATCGATCACGACGCCATTTCCAACGAGGTTCACCGTGCCCTCGCGGAACACGCCGCTCGGAATGGTGTGGAGCACATGTTTGCGGCCATCGAAGATCAAGGTATGGCCCGCGTTGGGTCCCCCTTGGAAGCGCGCGATGATGTCGTAATCCGGTGCGACCACATCGACCACCTTGCCCTTGCCCTCGTCGCCCCATTGGGCACCCAGGAGCACATCCATCCGTGCGGTCATGCGTTCAGTTTGGCCACCGCCTCATCGATCGTGGCCGTCATGGTGAACACCGTGTCGAGCTTGGTGACCAGGAAGAGTTGGCGCACGCTGTTGGAAACACCGGCGATGAGCGTGTCGCCACCGGCATTTCGGGTGCGGGTGAGCACGTTGATCAGGATGTTCAGCCCGGTGCTGTTCATGTACTGGAGTTCGGTCATGTCCAGGATCACGGTCTTGTGATCACCACCCAGTTCATCATCCAGGGTGGACATGAGGCGGTCGGCCTGTTGCTGGTCCATCAGGCGCCCTTTGAGGTGGAATACCTTGCAGTTCCGTTCGGCGGAAACAGCGAGATCGAACATCGGGCGGTCGGTCACGGTCATGGTCGTTGTCGTTTTTCTTGGCAGCTGGCGCAGGTCCCATGGATCTGCAGGGTGTGGTAGCGCACCTCGAACCCCATCACATCGCTGGCGGTGTTGCGGATCTGTTGGATGCGTGGGTCGCAGAATTCCTGGACCTGGCCGCAGCGGATGCAGATCAGGTGGTCGTGTTGGCGGAAGGCATGCGAACGTTCGAATTGGGAGTGGGCCCCATTGAAGTGGTGGCGGCGCACCAGTTCGCAATCCAGAAGGAGGTCCATGGTGTTGTACAACGTGGCACGGCTCACCCGGTACTTCTTCACCTTCATGCGGCCATAGAGCCGCTCGATGTCGAAATGGCCGTCGTGGGCGTACACTTCGCTCAGGATCGCGAACCGCTCGGGTGTCTTGCGGTGCCCGTGGCGCTCCAGGTACTCGCTGAAGATCCGTTGCACACTGGTCTGTTGGTCCCCCACCACCATGGTCGCAAAGGTAATGGTCTGCTACCAGCCGGGAACCGCTTGCTGGCAGGGTGCCCGCGAGGCCCCAAGGCCATGGCTTTCAGGACGGCACGACCGCGCTGCCAGGGCGGGTTCAATGCTCCGCCCGCTCCACGCTGCGCACCCCGCGCACCCGGCGCAATTTCTCCATGAGCGAGTCCAGGTGGTCGGTATCGTGTACGAAGGCCATCACCTTGCCTGAGAAGATGCCGTCATTGCTCTCGAAGCTGATGGCACGCATGTTCACGTTGTGCTCGTGGCTGATGATGCTGGTGATCTTGTTCACCAGCCCCACCTCGTCGATACCGCTGAAGCGGATGCTGGCCAGGAACTCCACGGTATCCTTGCCCTTCCAGCGGGCCTTCACGATGCGGTAGGCGAAGTTGCTCATCAACTGCACCGCGTTGGGACAGTTCACGCGGTGGATCTTGATGCCATCATCCGGGCTGATGAAGCCGAACACATCGTCGCCGGCGATGGGGTTGCAGCAACTGGAGAGCTGGTAGTGGATCCGCTCCAGGTCATCGCCGAGCACCAGGGCGGCGTTCTTATCGCCACCGCGGATCTCGGCAACGACCTCCTCCAGGGATCGTTCATCCTCGCTCCGCACGGCCTTGGGCAGTGTGATCCGTCCACCCCTCACCTGCAGGTCGGCGATGTGTTCCAGTTGGTGTTTCCCACGTGCCACCTGGTAGTACAGGTCGGTGGGGTCCTTCCGGCCGAAGTGTTCCATCAGCACCGTCACGTTGGTGTCGTCCACGCGGGCACCCCAGCCGCGCAGGTGGCGTTGCACCACCTCGCGGCCCACCACGGCCAGTTTGCGTTTCTGCTCGCGCAAGGCCTGTTTGATGCGGTGCTTGGCCTTGGCGGTCACCGCATAGGTGAGCCAGTCTTCCTTGGGTTGTTGTTTCTTGCTGGTGATGATCTCGATCTGGTCGCCGCTCTTCAGGGGTTGGCTCAAGGGCACCAGTTTGTGGTTCACCTTGGCCCCGATGCAGTGTTTCCCGATCTGGGTATGGATCTCGAAGGCGAAGTCCAGGGCGGTGGCACCGGCGGGCAGGTTGCGCATCTCGCCGTTGGGGGTGAAGACCACGATCTCGTCGCTGAAGAGGTCCAGTTTGAAGTCGCGCACGAAATCAATGGCATTCCCCCCGGTATCGTCGAGCATCTCGCGGATGCGGCCCAACCAGCTATCGAGCGCGCTGGTGTGCTCCTCGTCGTCCTTGTAGCGGTAGTGCGCGGCCAGGCCCATCTCCGCGATCTCGTCCATCCGTTTGCTGCGGATCTGCACCTCGACCCAGCGCCCACCGGGGCTCATCACGGTGGTCTGCAGGCTTTCGTACCCGTTGGTCTTCGGCGTGCTGATCCAGTCGCGCAGGCGGTCCGGGTTCGGTTGGTAGTAGTCCGTTACGATGCTGTACACCTTCCAGCAATCGGCCTTCTCCAGTTCGGGCCGCGTATCCACGATGATGCGGATGGCGAAGACGTCGTACACCTCCTCGAAGGCCACGTGTTTCTTGAGCATCTTGTTGTAGATGCTGTGGATGCTCTTGGGCCGCCCCTTGATGTCGTACGTGAATCCCTCCTTGTCCATGGCCTCGCGGATGGGCAGGATGAAGCGGCTGATGAAACGACGGCGCACGGCCTCCCCCTTCTTCAGGCGCTGGCTGATGTCCTCGTAGATCGCGGGTTCCTTGAACTTCAATGCAAGGTCCTCCAGTTCGCTCTTGATGGAATACAGCCCGAGGCGGTGTGCCAGCGGTGCGTACAGGAACAGGGTCTCGCTGGCGATCTTCAGCTGTTTGTCCCGCGCCATGCTGTCCAGGGTGCGCATGTTGTGCAGGCGGTCGGCGAGTTTCACCAGGATCACGCGCACGTCCTGCGCCAAGGTCATGAGCACCTTGCGGAAGTTCTCGGCCTGGATGCTGTCCGTGCCGAACTGCATGCCACTGATCTTCGTGAGCCCATCGATGATGGTGGCCACCGTGGGGCCGAAGAGATCGCGCACATCGTCCAGGGTGAGGTCGGTGTCCTCCACCGTATCGTGCATGAGCGCGGCCACCACACTGGTGGTTCCCAGGCCGATCTCCTCGGCGCAGATCCGGGCCACGGCGATCGGGTGGTAGATGTACGGTTCGCCGGTCTTGCGCCGCTGCTCCTTGTGCGCCTCCACCGCGATATTGAAGGCCTTCCGGATCATCCGGTTGTCCTCGGGGGTGCGTTCGCCACGGATCGTTCGCAGCAAGCCCCGGTACCGGCGCAGGATCTCCGCCCGCTCCTTCTCCAGGTCGATCGGAGGCATGGAAGACTTTTCCTTCGAGGGAGATCCCTCGGTGTGGCGGCCCTTATCCATGGTCGTTCAGCAGAGCTTCCACCTCCGTTCGCAGCACCGGGATGTCCCGTTCGCATATCCGCCAAGGAACGTGAGGTTGATAGCGTCGTATTCGTGTATGATCTTGTTGCGGGTCTGCACGATGCGCCTGGCGTTGGTGATCACGATGGCGGGATCCTGATCCAGGATGCGCCGCATGGCTTCGCCGATCTTCTCGATGGAGCGTTCAACAGCGAGTTGTGTACGCCGGTCCCGCTCGAAGGAGGAGTACGTCGTCCCCGGAGCGATGCACATGTCGATAACCTGTATGGCTTGCAGGATGTCGAACAGCCAGGCTTTGACCTCAAGCTCCATACAGCGCCACCTTGTCGCGATCGATCAGGCGTTCGCGGTACGGGTTCTTCACGTTCTTCCGTTCGAGCAGGTCCACCGGGCGGTTGAAAAGCGATTCGGATCCATCGAGCAGTGCCCAGTAGCTGTCGGCGTATTCATGCGCGTCGGTCATCGGCAGATCGATCAGCAGGTCCACGTCGCTATCGGGCTGCAACGATCCCCGGGCGGCCGATCCGAAGGCATGGAGCGATGCCACATGGTGCTGGCGGCACAGCTCGGCGATCCGGTCCATGTAGGGGGCGAAGAATTCCATGCCATCAAAGTTACTGACACGGTGGAGAAGAAACGGTCGATCAAGGGTGAAAGGGTGCGAAAGTGCGAGGGTGCGGAGCGGTCGACCCTCGCACTTTCGCACCCTTTCACCCTTGGTGGCTGAGTGGGGTGCAACGACCGGATCTTCACCACCGGATCAGTAATGAGCCGGTGATGAAGAAGGTGTGGGGCGGCCATTGTGTGGAGCGATGAAGGCATGCGAGCGTGGGAGGGAAGCGCCTTTCACCCCCGCACGCCTGCACGCTCAGACCATTGCACGCACCGCTTCAGTATTGCCGTCCCTGTAGCATACGCAGCCTAAGCGAAGGGAATGGCGGGCAGCACTTTGGAGTCCACGCTACCGAAACCGACGCGCACCCCGTCCTTCTCGCAATGGCCGGTCATGGATACCGTGTCCCCATCGGCGATGAATTTGCGCTCTTCGCCATTGGCCAGGGTGATGGGCTTGGTGCCGCGCCAGGTGAGTTCCAGCATGCTGCCAAAGCTGTCCGGCGTGGGACCGCTGATGGTGCCACTGGCCATGAGGTCGCCGCAGCGCACGTTGCAGCCATTCACCGTGTGGTGCGCCAGTTGCTGGGCCATGCTCCAGTACAGGTGTTTGAAGTTGCTCCGGCAGACGACGGTCGGTGCTTCGTTCTCCGGTGCGATCCGCACTTCCAGGTTGATGTCGAACGCGCCCGCCCCCGTGGCTCTCAGGTAGGTGAGGGGCTCGGGGTCCTGCACCGGACCTGCGGTCCGGAATGGTTCCAGCGCATCCAGCAGCACCACCCATGGCGACATCGACGAGGCGAAGTTCTTGGCCAGGAAAGGCCCCAGGGGCACGTACTCCCAGCTCTGGATGTCGCGTGCGCTCCAATCGTTGAAGAGCACCAGCCCGAAGATGTGATCCTCTGCTTCGGCCGTGCTGATGCGTTGGCCGAGCGGTTTGCCGGGGTAGGTGAAGAAGCCCACTTCGAGCTCGAAGTCCAGTTGCTTCGTTGGGCCGAATACGGGCGGTGCGTTGGGGTCCGGACGCGTTTGCCCCATGGGACGATGGATCGGAGTGCCGCTCGTCAACAGACTGCTCGCGCGTCCATGGTAGCCAACAGGCAGGTGCAGCCAATTGGGCAGCAACGCGTTCGCCGGATCACGGAACATGGTGCCCACGTTGGTGGCATGCTCCCGGCTGCTGTAGAAGTCGGTGTAGTCGCCCACCTCCACGGGCACATGCATGGCAACCTGGTCGTTGGGCAACAGGGCGTCTTCGCGCAACGGGTTATCGTCGCGCAAGGAGGTATTGCCTTCGCGCAGTAACTCGCTGAGTCGTTGGCGCAAGGCACGTACAGCCGGCTTACCGCAGGCCATGATCGCATTCAACGTTGGTTCAAGGAATGCCTCCCGTGGGATCCCCAGCCCATCGAGCAGGGCCACATCGGCGAGGATGCTCAGGTCCACCACGGTGTTTCCCACGCGAGTGGCGGGCACGGGTGGTTCACCGTTCCAAGCGGCGATGCCGAGGGGCAGGTTCTGAATGGGGAAGTCGCTGCCTTTGGGGACGTTGATCCAGGAGCGCAGCTTGGGGTCGTTGGGGGCGATGGGCATGGTCGACGGCGAAATTAGCCGTACGGCACAGCCCAAGCCCAACTATTCAACTTTCACCCATCGCCCACTGGACAGCAGTTCACCTTGGGTACTGGACACCCGGTATGCATACACGCCAACGTTCAACGCCTGGGTATCGATCGTTGCTGCATTTCCGTAAAGCGTGGCATGGGATACCTCCCGGCCATTCATGTCCCAGAGCGATAACCTACCCGAACGGATGGGGCCGTTGAGTTGGATATGCAGTTGGTCCGTGCCTGGGTTGGGGAATACGTTGATGGCCACGTCCAAGGAGCCTTCTTCCATGCTGGTGAAACAATCATCGGGGCCGAACTTCTGCACCCAGCCGACCATTCGCGCATTCGGCACATGGAGGTCGACGCGAGCTCCGCAAAGCAGGTAACCTCCATCCGTAGTGGCCTTGATCCGATCCACCCAGTAGTAGGTGCTGTCCGCAAAACCATCCAATACCTGGGTGCAAACGACGTTGAGCGCAGTGTCCAGCTTGAAGATCCTCACCTGGTTGGGATGGTCGGGCGTGAAAATGTCATTGTTCTGGGGCGTGCCAGGGTGGAAGTTTTCCATCGAGGCCACCCAGAGCATGTCTCCCTCCAACGCCAACGATTCCAAGTGACCAGGGCAGTCCGCTGGGAATCCGCTTTGTGGCATGAAGACGGCTTTCCATTCTCCGGAAGGACCCAGCTTAAGTACCACAGTGCGCATATATCCGGCACTTTCTGGCCTTCCGCTTGCGATCAAATTCCCACTGGATAACCTGACCAGATGGAAATCAAACAACGTGTTGAACCAGGTGATCGGGTCGGAAGTACCGTTAAAAGGTCTACTGATGAAGCCGGACAACAGGTTGAGTTCGTCGCTGAATTTGGTATAGGATGCCGGGCTTCCTTCAACTGGGAGTGGGGAAACGAGCATGCCTACATTGGAAACCAGCAAAGTGTCCGGGCTTACCAGAACGATGTCTCGCGGGATCAGGGGGTACGGGGCTGTTGCCTCGAACGAATGCAGCGAATCGCCGGTGGCGGAAACTCGAAGCAGCATGTATCCGTTGACCGGTCCTTCCAGACTGCGGTAGCCCATGATGGTCGCAGCGGACCCAGCGCCATTGGGAAGCGCCGCTACGTTATGTACATAGGCTTTCACAAGACCGGGCAGCCGGATCTCGTTGGAGTCCAGCACCTGCAACGTATGGTCTGCGGCCAGGTGAATGAAGGAAACACCGCTCGGCTGTTCGTCGATCGTGCCATGCACTACCACGCCAGGAGGGCCATCATTCCGAAGCATCGAATAGGCATAGAACGAAGTGCTGCTGTTCCACAGATCCCTGATCTGTTGGGAGGCGCCGTTGCCATCCAAAGCCAACAAGGATGACCTTGAACGAGGCGTAGCTTGGAGGTCATATTCGTTCCGGAGGATGGTGTAGGAGCCATCATGCTCCACCACGTCGGTGATGCGGGTGATATACGTCGTTGGTGCAGCGGTGTACGTCCAAGTGGTTTGCGCCACCGCCGCTGGTGCGGCGATGGCGCAAAAGAGGGGGAGCAGGTACTTCATGGTCCTACTACTTGCTGCAGTGCTGTTGTGCGTACGTGTACAAGGCCGAGTGCCAGTAGGGTGATCCAGGTCCGCCTAAAACCGAGGCTCCGTTCATGAGACACGAGACCCGAACCTTCCCAGCGGGTTTTAGTTGGTTCATGACATCATAGGAGCCTTGGGTGTAGAAACTCATTTGGCTGGGGGACAGGCATCCACAATTAATGCTGTTCTCGCAGTAGTAGATCTTATACGGTGTTGCCGGTATGCCAGTGGGGAATCCGGTGTGGGAATGGTTCGCCGTGAGGTTGTTCGCAGCGCCGCTCCAGGCCACACCTTGGCTCTCCACGTTGGTGTAGTAACAACCATAGGTAGGACCGGCGATCGTTGCATTCACACGTTGGGCAATGCGCCTGTTGGCGCAAGTGGTCGGGGCCTGGTTACTGCCGCAGCCACAGTTATTGTTCACGCCGAGCAGCCCATCGGAATACCAGATGTATTCATTCGGCCCGTAGGAGGTGATCAACTGCAGGGTTTTGTCATATCCTGATCCGATCTCGACAAGGACTTTGGCAACGGCCTGTGTCCCCGAAACGCAGACCAGCCTCACATCGGCCACGATCAAATGGGTGGAATCAGAGACCGCTTGTGACGAAATGCTCCCATGCAGGGCGGAATAGGCCGTATGGACATCTCCTTCGGCCATCCCATTCGCTCCGTAAGGCAAGGTGACCTCTACGCTATCGAGTGTACGGTCGGTACATTCCTTCCAGGGCTCGCCAAGATCGAAATTCAAGCCAGCTTCAATATACCACTCAGCACTATCCATGGCCATGGTGGTGGTACTCTTTGCGGTGCCATCCAAAGAAGCCTGTTCAATGAACGATCTAATACGTGGGCCAGGGTCATTCACCGCAATGTCGGTGCCATTCAGATCTTGGACCTTTTCCTTCTGGCAACTGATCAACGTTCCAGACAGGATCGAGATCGATGCAATGGCACTGAGCGCTATGCGTCTCTGCGTTCTGCGTTCTGCGTTCTGCGTTCTGCGTTCTGCGTTCTGCGTTCCATGGTACAGTTTTTTGCTAAGGTATAGCCGCTTGGCCAAAGTGCAACTCGGTGAGCGAGGTGTTTTTCGACGACGAACCAGTTCAACAATTCTGGGGATGCAGCCGTTCCAGGATCACGCATCTTCACGCTCTCATGTCCCCTCGCGGTGCTCGTGCCTTGCTCGTGTCCATCGTGGCCCTACACCTGACCTTGGTGCTGGCCTACACACTCCCACGGGGCTGGGTGCCCGCTCGCCTTCAGGCGTGGAGCCAGCACTATGTGCGGCCGCTGTTCCATCAGCGCTGGAATATGTTCGCCCCGGACCCGTCGATCTGCGACCATGGGTTGGAGGTCGGCATGCCGGATGGAACGTGGCGGGCGTTGATCCCAGCGGATCGGCCCTACCTGGTGCGGCGCATGGCCCGGCCGCTGGCCCAGCGCGTTCATGACGATCTGTTGGCCGGTGGTCGCTTGGAGCCGTTCCTGCAACAAGCCATCCATGGCCTGGCACGTGACCTGGGCCAGGGAACGGAACCATTGCGCTTCCGGTTGATGGAACGCTGTGTGATGGATCCGAAGCACCCCGGCCACCGCACCGTGGACGTGTTACCTGTTCCACCTACCGCCCGATGATCCTGCCCTGGCGATCGATCCATCGGCTCCAGCGAGGGGTTCACCTCTGGCTCTTCGGTTACCTGCTCAGCAGCCTGCCGGCCGCGGAGTGGATCTGGCTTCATCCGGCGGTGCCACCGCTCCCGGCGCCACCGGGTCCAGCATCGTTGCTCACCCACGCACTCAGCACCTGGGCCCCACCGGGTTCGGCCATCATCGCGGTATTTGCGCTGATGGTGCTGGCTTTGCGCTCGGTGGTGCTGCCCTCGCGCTGGTACATCACCCTGGTGGAGTGGATCCTGTTCAGCAACCTGGTGAATTTCGCCTGGCTCGCCTCATCGGGCGGCAACCAACTGATCGCGAATGTGCTGTTCTGGATGATCCTCCTTCCGGGAAGGGAGGAGGATGCCAGGACGGCAACATGGCCCAAGGCGGTATGGCAAGGCGCTTCGTTCTGGATCATCCGGCTGCAATTGCTCGTGGCCTATGCGGTCACTGCCCTGGATAAACTGACCGGCACCCATTGGCTGGCGGGCGATGCAGTAGGGATCGTGGCGACCGATATGAACTATGGTCCGGCCTGGCTCGCCTCCATCCCGTTGTTGGCCGCAATGGTGAACTATGCGGTCCTTCTTTTTCAACTCACCTTTCCGGTGGCGGTGTGGTGGGCACCTACCAGGCATTGGTGGTTCCTGGTGGGGGTCTTGTTCCACCTGGTCACGGGCATCACCTTCGGCATCCTGGACATGGGCCTGGCCTTCCTGGTGGTGTACCCGATCTGGTCGCGGCAAGGAGAACGGGTCGGCACAGCACCTGAGGTGGTGCGGGCTTGAAGGAAAGCCTGTTACTTCGCGTCCATGCGTAATGCGGATCAGTGGAAGCCCAGCAAATTCGTGGTTCGGAATGGGCGGTTGGAAGGATCGCGTGATCCCAAGGCAGTGGGCATTGCCTCACGGGTGATGGTGGACCTGATCGGTCGCTTCTACCAACGCGCGCTGCCGCGTTACGTGCGTGGGCGGCTCATCGACCTCGGATGCGGGAAGGTGCCGCTCTATGCCACGTACAAGCCGCATGCCTCCAGCATCACCTGCGTGGATTGGGGCAACAGCATGCACCCCAATCCGCATCTGGACCAGGAGCAGGATCTCAACGCACCCATCGCATACGCCGATGCGGCCTTCGACACGATCATCCTCTCTGATGTACTTGAACACATCCGTAGGCCCGAAGAGCTCGTGCGCGAGATGTACCGGATCCTGGCTCCGGGCGGGTATGTGGTGATGAACGTGCCGTTCTACTATGGCCTGCACGAACAGCCATTCGATTACTACCGCTACACACAATTTGCGCTGCGGGCCATGACGCAAGACGCAGGATTCAGTGTGGTGGAGTTGGAGGCCATCGGCGGTGTGCCGGAGATCATGGCCGATCTGTTCTCCAAGACGGTGCGTGGTGTGCCCGTGATCGGGCGTCCGTTATCAAAAGCGGCGCAGGGGTTCACCACCTGGTTCGTTCGGGGCGGCCTCGGAGCCAAGCTCTCGCGAATGACGGCCAACGACTATCCGTTCGGTTACGCTTTGGTGCTCCATAAGCGTTGAACACGTCGGCCGTTCCGGTGTTCAGTGCGCGAACAGGGGCCGCTGCCGCATCATACCATCCACCTGGTACCGGATCCGGTCCAGTTCGGCGGGGTTCTGGCGGTGGGTGATGGCCGCATCGATCAACTGAACCACCTGGGCACATTCGGTTTCCTTCAGGCCACGGGTGGTGATGGCCGGTGTGCCCAAACGGATCCCGCTTGTCACGAAGGGGCTCTGGGTATCGAAGGGCACCATGTTCTTGTTCACCGTGATGTCCACCGCGCCAAGGGCGGCTTCCGCTTCTTTGCCGTTCACGCCCTTGTTCCGCAGGTCGATCAACATGCTGTGGTTGTCGGTGCCATCACTGATCACTTTGTAGCCCAGGGCCACCAGTCCTTTCGCGACCACTTGGGCATTGGCGATCACCTGCTGGCCGTAAGCGGCGAAAGCGGGAGAGAGCGCCTCGCCGAACGCAACGGCCTTGGCGGCGATCACATGTTCCAGGGGTCCGCCCTGTGTGCCGGGGAATACCGCGCCATCGAGCACGGAGCTCATCATCCGCGGTTCGCCTTTCGGAGTCCTCAGGCCGAAGGGATTGGCGAAGTCGGTGCCCATCATGATCAAGCCACCGCGCGGGCCGCGCAGGGTCTTGTGCGTGGTGGTGGTCACCACGTGGCAGTGGGGCAAGGGGTCGTTCAACAGGCGTGCCGCGATCAAGCCGGCCGGGTGGCTGATGTCCGCCAACAGCAAAGCGCCCACCTCATCGGCGATGGCCCGGAAGCCGGCGAAATCCCAGTCCCGGCTGTAAGCGCTTGCGCCGCAGATGATCAGTTTGGGTCTTTCGGCGATGGCCTTGGCGCGTACATCCTCCATGTGGACCCGCCCGGTCTCCTGGCGCACACCGTAGAAGGTGGGGCGGTAGAGCTTACCGCTGAAGTTCACCGGGCTACCGTGGGTCAGGTGGCCACCATGGCTCAGGTCGAAGCCCAGGATCGTATCACCGGGTTTCAGGCAGGCGAGCATCACGGCGGCATTGGCCTGGGCACCGCTGTGGGGTTGCACGTTGGCCCAAACGGCCCCGAAGAGCCGCTTCACGCGGTCGATGGCCAGGTCCTCCACCTGATCCACGATCTCGCAGCCACCGTAATAACGTTTGCCGGGGAGGCCTTCGGCGTACTTGTTCGTGAGCACGGAGCCCATGGCCTCCAGGACCTGTTCGCTCACGAAGTTCTCGCTGGCGATGAGTTCAAGTCCTTTGGTCTGGCGCCATTTCTCCTGGGCGATCAGGTCGAAGATCGTGTTGTCGCGTTCCATAGGTAGGTGGCAAAGGTAACCGGGGCTATGCTCCGACCACAGGGGAGGGGCGAAGCATGGAGGCGACCCAGAGGAACAGGAGGATACCCGGGTATTGAAGCAGGTGGAGCAACTTCACCGAGACCAGGTCGAAGGCAGGGTGGAGGCCACCGGCAAGGTGCAGGGCGAGGGCCAGGAGACCTACGGCCAGGGTGAGGATCAGGATCGGGATCCGGTAGCGATGATCGCCGAAAAGGAAACGGGCCATCCATAGGGTAAGCACGAGCATGGCCAGGATGAACGTGATCGCCCCCACCCATTTCAGGGCCATGAGGTCGCGCAGGCCAAGGCCATCCACGGCAGCTTGGAAGGCGCTGTGGGCGAAGGAGACCGCCCGGTGATTCGCCAGGTGATCGATCGCATAGTTCAGGTTGAGGAAGAAGAACTCGCGGGCGGCGCCGAGCAGGATCGCCAGAACGAGCACCAGGCCGATACCGACCGACCGCTTCATGCCGAAGGGGATGGGCTGGTCCTTGCGAACCGTTTCACCCACAGGTACCACAGGAAGAAGACCCAGCCATAGACCACGACATAGAAGGTATAATCGTGGTTGAAGTTGAAATAGTCGTAGTTGATCGAGGCCAATACGCACAGGGCGGCCACCCGTATGGCGTTGATGAGGTGGATGGAGAGCAGGCCGATCGCTCCGAACCAGAACTTGTGCTTGACGGGGCCCGGATAGGCCACCAGGAAGATGAGAAAGACCGCGAAGAGGCTTACGCCGTTGCAGGGGTCACCGATCCAAAGGTGGCTGCCACCCTGTATGCCCAAGTACCGGTTGGTGTCGAAGTCGGGGTCGGGCAGGAGTTCATACCCGGCCAGGCGCAACAATACGGCGGCCAGCCAGACCAGGGCGTCGATCACGGCGCGGTCCACCATGCCGTTCGGATGGATCACGAATTCATAGGCGAGATACCAGAGGGTATAAAGCAGAACCCCGGACAGGAGGAACCGGAACACCGGGTCGGCCATCACCACCCGTGTGGTGAACGGCCTGGACATCAATGGCTACGCTTGTGGCTACGCCGAATATCGAGCGCCTTCTTGCCTCCCAGCAGGGTGCCGGCGGCGATGAGCAGGCTCACACCACCATCGATCGGGATACAGGGCGGGGGCCAGCAAGGGGGTTCACCCCCGATGCCTTGTGCCAGAACGACCCCTGCGAACGGCAGGATCATCGCGGTGGCCACCAGGACGAGTCGGAGCTTATTCATCATGCACGTGATCGAAAGCGGTCAAAGATAGACAAACCTATCATTCCCGTTCCAAGTTGTCCAGGGGCCTGCGTACCAGGAGTTACGAACAGCGCGTTCGCCCTGGCGGCTATATTTGCGGCCCTTCCGTCGGGCTGGGGACCTCGATCCCTGGTAACGTACCCCGGCGGGCTGGCCAACGCGCACATGGCAACGACCAAGCCCCAACAACGCGGGAGCATCATCGATGCCAAGGACCTCCGGTATTTCATCCGGATCGCGTCAAAGAACTGGTATTTCGTGGTGGTGGCACTGCTCCTCTCGGCGGTGCTTTCGTACCTGTACAGCTACAAACTCCCGGATATTCACGGTGCCACCACCCAGATCCTGCTGAAGGATAACGAGGTGTACGACTACCAGAGCCAGATGTACAAGAGCCTGGGCTATGTGCAATCGTACAGCGATATCGTCAACCAGAAGCGGGTGATCACCTCGTACGACCTGATCGACGCCACCCTGGACAAGCTGGATTTCGACATCTCGTACTTCATCGTCGGGCGGTTCAAGACCACCCAGGTGTATGGGGGGTTACCGTTCAAGGTCAATTTCGATGTCCTTGATCCCAAGTTGTACGATCGCCCGATGGATTTCCAGGTGCTGGACAGTACGAAGTATGAACTGAGCTTCGACCGCAACGGCAAGCTCGAGAAGTTCGTCTTCCAGTTCGACCAGGAGGTGAAGGATCCCGGCAATCAGTTCGTGCTCAAGGTCGAACGGTCGCCCTTTTTCGGTGGTGCGGGTCTGGAGCGTGCGGCTGGTACGGACTACCAGTTCATGAAGCACGAGCGTAGCAAGCTCGTGAAGCGGTACAAGGGCCGGATCACGGTGGAGAACCAGGAATTCACCACCATCCTGGATGTGAACGTGGAGGATGAGGTGGGGGTGCGGGCCAAAATGTTCCTGGACACCCTTTCCCGGGAGTACATCCGGTATACGCTTCAGAGCGAGTTCGACATCAACGAGAACACCCTGCAGTACATCGATAAACAGTTGGGCGAGGTCACCGTGATCCTGGACCGGCACGAGGACGAACTGCAAGGCTATAAGGAAAGCAAGGACATCCTGAACCTGACCCGGGAGGAGGGTCTGTACTTCTCCGAATTGGTGAGCTACGATCACCAGCGTCGTTCCAAAGAGCTGGAGGTGCAGTCCTTGGATGCGTTGGAGGAATACGTGCGCAGCAACAGCAACGACGAGAAGTTGTTGCCCCCGGCCGTGTTCATCATGGATGATGCCTTTCTGAGGACGACCCTGAGCGAGTTGTACTCCATGCAGATGGAACGCAACGAGAACCTTTTCACCGGGACCCAGGAGAACGTGGTGATCCAACGGCTCGATTCGGCGATCCAGTTGAACAAGGCCAACCTGCTCACCTACATCAAGAACGCACGCAACGCGATCAAGGGTACGATCGGCGACATCAGCAAGCAGGCCAGCGACTACGAGGCTCTGATCCGGAAGTTGCCGAAGAGCCAACGGGACATCCTCAATATCGAGCGGCGCCTCCAGGTGAACGAGAAGATGTACCTCTTCCTGCTGGAGAAACGAGCCAGCACGGTGATCGCACGTGCGGGGATCGTGCCGAAGACCAAGGTGATCGAAAGCGCCCGGAGCCTGGGCGTGGTGCGACCGGACAAGATGAAGATCTTCTACACCTTCATGCTGGGCGGCGGTGTCCTGGCCATGCTGGTGGTATTCATCCGTGTGATGTTCTACGACCGGATCGAGAATGCCGACCAGTTGAAGGAGATGAGCAGTCTGCCCGTCTTCGGGGAGATCATCACCAGCGAGAAGGCCGAGGAGAACTATGTGGTGGTGGACAGCGACCCCAAAGCGGCGATCACCGAATCGTTCCGGACGGTACGCACCAACCTGGAGTACATACCCGGGGTGGAGGGCCGTGGCAAAGTGGTGCTGGTGACCAGTTACCGGCCCAACGAAGGCAAGACCTTCTGCTCGGTGAACCTGAGCGCGATCCTGGCCAAGGCTGGCAAGAAGGTGCTGCTGCTCGAACTCGACCTGCACAAACCGAAGGTGGGCACCGGACTTGGGATGACCAGTTCCAAGGGCCTGAGCAATGTGCTGGTCGGGAAAATGGCCTGGCGCGATGCGGTGACACCCACCCAGTTCGAGCATTTCTCCGTGATCCTCGCGGGACCCACACCGCCGAACGCCTCGGAGCTCATCCTGAGCAAACACTTGGAGGGGCTATTCCAGGAGTCCGCGCTGGAGTATGATTATATCCTGATCGATACGCCACCGGTGGGCCTCATTACCGATGCCCTGGTGATGATGCGCCACGTGGACGCCACCCTCTTCGTGGTGAACACCCGTTTCGCGAGCAAGGACCACGTGAACAGCGCCTTGGAGGTGTTGGGGACCGATCCGGCGAAGAACACCGGATTCATCCTCAACGGTGTGCGGATCAAGAAGAGCAAGTACTATTACAATACCAACTACGGATACGGCTACCGGTATGCGTACGGCTATGGTACCGGTTATGGCTATGGGTACGGTTATGGCCGGCGCTCGCGCAAGAAGAAGGGGGAGGAGAAGGAGGCGAAGAAGAGCCTCCGGCATTGATGCGGTTTTCAATTGGGGTGGTAGCCCCGACATGCTCAGGACAAGGATGGTCAGCGCCAGGCTCAGATCGATCGCACGCTCGGTTCTTCCACCGTTCATCGTGCAGTGGTTACGGCCCCGTACGGTAGGGTCGGTCGCGGTTCAGGTTATGCCCCCACGCATGGTGGACGTGGAAGGTGGCCCTTTGCGTGGTGCCCGGCTGTTGCTCGATGTGACGCGACAGGCTTTTCGGGAGATGCGGGATGGTACGTATGATGCATTCGTATGGTCCACCCTCCCTCCGCTGAACGAGAACGGTGCGGTGGTGGATATCGGTGCCCATATCGGATACACCACCTTGGCATTCGCTGCCTTATACCCGGATCGTCAGGTCTTCGCCTTTGAACCGAACCCCGTCAACCTGGAACGTTTTCGGTCGAACATCGGGTTGAATCCTGTCCTGGGTCAGCGGATCGCCGTGCATCAGGCGGCCTTGGGCAATGACAACGGTGAGGTGGTGTTTCATTCGTCGGGGAATGTGGATGATGAGACCAGCTCCGGTGGGCATGTGGATGGTATCACACCACCGTTGGATGCCGGGATCTACGCCAAAGCGGGTTTCCGGGCCTTCACAGTGCCCATGCGGCGGCTCGATGAGCTGGTGCAGGAGGGTGGATGGGGCCGTATCGCACTCATGAAGATCGACGTGGAGGGCGCCGAGCACCTGGTGCTCGAAGGGGCATCGAACACCCTGCGCACCGATCGCCCCGTGCTCAGCATAGAAGTGCACTCCGTCTCCTGCATGCTCGCGCTGATCAACATTCTACAGCCTTTGGATTATGAGGTCCGCATGGTGCATGAACACCGGCCGAGTCGGGCGCATATCGTGGCCGCTCCGAGGACGCACACCCAGCATTAGCGGGATACGGCCGGAAGACACCGGCTATATTTGCCCACTTCGTGATGAGCTCGTTGAGGTGCGCCCTCGTATGCTATGAGGGCGTGTCGCGCTGCACGATGCGCAAGTGGATCGTATAATAGGCTCCCCCAACCCGGCCAGGACCGTGAGCGACGTGGCCATCTATACACCGGACTCCGCGATGGGGAGCCCGGCGAAGATGGTGCGCGGGCTGCTCCGCGATGTTTCCCGGTCCTGGCACCTCGCTTGGCGCTTGGCCAAGCGCGATATCAGTGCACAATACCGCCAGAGCTTCCTGGGCTACCTCTGGGCATTCATCATGCCCATCGCCAATACGGTCGTGTGGATCATGCTCAACCGTAGCGGTGTGGTGCGCATCGCGGATACAGCCATTCCTTACCCGGTGTATGTGTTCACGGGCACCATGGTGTGGCAGATGCTGGTGGAAGCGGTGCAGAGCCCATTGCAGCAGGTGGCCATGTCGCGCTCCTTTCTCACCAAGTTGAACTTTCCCCGCGAGGCACTGATCGTGTCCGGTTTGTTGAAACAGGTCTTCAGTCTGATCGTCAAGTTCGTGATCCTCGTGCCTGCGGTCATCCTGTTGGGTGTAAGCCCTGACTGGCATCTGGTCCTTGCTCCGTTCGCCTTGTTGGTAACGGTGCTGGCCGGTTCTTCGGTGGGCTTGCTGATCTCGCCGATCGGCATGTTGTACAACGATGTGGGCCGGGTGATCCCCCTGCTGGCCCAATTCTTCATGTACATCACACCGGTCGTCTTCGCGGTACCGGGATCCGGGTTCATGGCCCAGGTTTTCCGGTGGAACCCTGCCACCCCGTTGGTGCTTACGTCACGAGCTTGGCTCACCGGAGCCGATACACCGGCCTTCGTGCCCTTCCTGGTTGTCGCCACCGTGGCGATCCTGCTCCTATTCATCGGGGGCTTGCTTTACCGTTTGGCGCTACCGATCCTCATCGAACGACTTAGCTCATGAGTGGCGAAGCGCCCTTGATCCAAGTTGCGGGACTCTCCAAGAAGTTCTGTACCGATCTACGCACTTCGTTGAAATACGGGGTTCAGGATCTGGCCGCCGAAATGGTGGGACGCGAGCGTTCCCATCAACTTCGCCCCAAGGAGTTCTGGGCGTTGAACGATGTGAGCTTCGAGCTGCACCGTGGCGAATGCTTGGGCCTTCTGGGGCGGAACGGTGCAGGTAAGACCACTTTGTTGAAGATGCTCAACGGCTTGATGAAGCCGGACAAAGGGCGTATCGAGCTCAGGGGTCGGGTTGGAGCGCTCATCGCGTTGGGGGCGGGCTTCAATCCCGTGCTCACCGGGCGTGAGAACATCTTCGTGAACGCAGCGGTGCTCGGCATCCCCAGCAGCGTGGTTCGGCAACGGCTCGATGAGATCATCGCTTTCGCCGAACTGGAGGATTTCATCGACATGCCCGTACAGAACTACAGTTCGGGCATGAACGTTCGGCTGGGGTTCTCCGTGGCGGCCGTGCTCCTGGAGCCCGACATCCTCTTCCTCGATGAAGTGCTCGCCGTTGGCGACATCGGCTTCGCCATGAAGTGCCTCAACCGGGTGCGGGAAATGATGGCCCATTCCGCCGTGATCTTCGTATCGCACAGCATGCCCATGGTGTCCTCCTTTTGTACGCGGGCGCTGGTGATGCAACGCGGACGGGTCATGCTTGATACCGAAGACATGGGCCTGGCCATGGACCTCTACATGCGCGATTTCCCCGTGGAGCACCGCGTTACCGGATCCGGTGGCGCCGAGGTGCTCGACCTGCGTTTGCTGGCGAAGGGTGAACCCGTGGCGGAAGCGGATGCGGTGGTGGACCAGGGCAGCGAGGGTGCGGTGGAGCTCACGGTAAGGATCGAGCAAGGAGAACGGGCCATGGTCTCCGTGTTCATTGACGACATCGCCATGAGCCAGGTGCTGGCCGTTGTGGTGAAGGATGGTCGCGGGGAACCGATCGAATTCGGAGGAGGTACACACCGCTTGCACGTTCCGCTGGGGAAGCTGGAGATGAACATGGGCAGCTACTCCATTCTGGTGGGCGTGCGGTCGCTCAATTCCCAACTCTCCTTGTGCCGCGCCCAAGGATTGAGCCCCTTCCGCGTCCGCTCCCACAACGTCACCTGGTCCAAGATCGTGCGCGAGCAGGTTTCGACCGTTCTGCCTGCCTGAATCACCATCGATCATGGATCCCATCTACGTGACCAAGACCTTTCTGCCACCACGCGCCGAATTTGATGCGTGGTTGGATCGGGTCTATGGGAGCCATGTGCTCACCAACAACGGTCCCGTGCATAAGGAGTTGGAGGAGACACTTCGCACGCGTTTCAATGTGGCCCACCTGCGCCTGATGACCAATGGGACCTTGGCCATCCAGCTCGCCTTGCGCATGCTGGGGGTGAAGGGCAAGGTCATCACCACCCCGTTCAGCTACGTGGCCACCACCAGCGCCATCCTGTGGGAAGGCTGCGAGCCGGTGTTCGTGGACATCGATCCCCGGACCTGTTGCATCGATCCCGACCTGATCGAAGCGGCGATCACACCGGATACAACGGCCATCCTGGCCACGCACGTCTACGGGATCCCCTGCGACGTGGAGGCCATTGATCGCATTGCGAAGAAGCACGGCCTGAAGGTGATCTACGATGCGGCCCACGCCTTTGATGTCACCTACAAGGGCAAGAGCATCCTGGCTTTTGGGGATGCGAGCACGCTCAGCTTCCACGCCACCAAACTGTTCCACACGGTGGAAGGCGGTGCCGTGGTGCACCACACCGACGAGGACGACAAGGCACTTCGGTTCCTGCGCAGCTTCGGCCACATCGGCGATGAACATTACACCTTGGGGATGAACGCCAAGATGAGCGAGGTGCATGCGGCGATGGGTATGGCCGTCCTACCGCACATGGATGCACTTTTGAAGGAACGCGAGACCTTGTCTTTGCGCTACGTCGAGGGATTGCCTTCGATATGTACACGACCATCAGTGCCATCGGGAACCGGGTACAACCATGCCTACTACCCGATCATACTTCCAAGTGCGGACCTTCGTTCTGCATTGGTTGAAGGACTCGTGGCGCAGTCCATCGTCCCACGGCGGTATTTCTACCCTTCATTGAACAAGTTGCCCTATGTTCATGCAGTGCCATGCGCTCACTCGGAAGATATGGCCGAGCGTGTGGTATGCCTGCCATTGTACAACGGATTGCCCCGCGAGCACCAGGATCGGGTGATCGCTGCGGTCCGTGGGATCGTTGATCGAGCATGACCGAACTCAACCGACTGACGCTGGAGCAGGCCTTGTCCGCCTTGGACCGGTTGGGCGTTGACCATGAATACATAGGCCCTCCGCAGGAGATCCATCGTGTATGCAGTCTTCTGAACCGCGAACCGAATGGCTTGTACTACTACAGCGGCAAAGACACCGCAGTTATCGGCACGCTCATGGACTCGGTGGTCATTTGCGACCGCTCGATGGCGGCGCCTACGGGTTCATGCTCCTGCATCGCGGTCACAGAGGATCCGCAGGTCGTGTTCTATCGGTTGTGTGGGGCCTTGTTCGACACGCGGCCTGCTCCGGGGGTCCATCCCACGGCCATCATCCATCCAGATGCAGACATCGGCAATGGAGTTCACATCGGACCCTACTCGGTCATCGGGCGATCCACCATTGGTTCGGGCAGTATCATCCACGCTCATGTGGTGGTCATGGACGGATGCACGATCGGTCAGCGGGTGATCATTGAACCGAATTGTTGCATCGGCGCAACAGGGGCTGTTTGGATCTGGGGAAACGAGAAGGAACGACTCACCCTTCCGCAGCTGGGCGGGGTCTTCATCGGCGATGATGTGTTTTTAAGTGCCGATGTCTCGGTCGTTCGCGGTCTCCTCAACGAGGATACGACCATAGGCCGGGGAAGTGTGATCGCACCGGGCTCCAAGATCGGCCACAGTGTGGTTATTGAGGAGGATGTTCACCTGGCCAACAATGTCAGCATTGCTGGTAGCGCACGCATTGGCGCCCGATGTTTCCTCGGCTCCGGATGTTCAATTCGTTCACACGCCAAGCTCGCTCCGGATACCATCGTTGGCCTCGGTGCCGCCGTGGTGCGCGACGTGACACGTTCTGGTGTTACGGTTGCCGGGGTCCCAGCCGTTGAATTGGAGGATAAGGCCCAGCGAAAAGGAGTCCCTCGGTCAAGAGGCTGAGTTCCCGAACGGATGCAGAGTCCAGGTTCGATCTACAGGTCCCGGATCCACTTTGCCGGCACCCCGATGTAGACCCCGGCGACATCAATGGATCTGGTCACCATCGCCTTGGAACCGATCACCGTTTTTGCGGCTAGGGTGATGCCCGCTCCGATCGTGGAGTTCGTGCCGATGAAGCATCCCGTGAGGATCTTGGCCCCACCGACCTCCTTGCCATTGTGGTCAAGGTTATTGGTCATCACCTGCGGGCAGATGTAGGAGTCATCACCGATGTCACAGCCTCGGGCGATGATGGCATCGTAGCGCAAGGTCACTCGGTTGCCGATCCTGTTCAGCCCACTGGACTTCACGCCGCTATCGATGTAGCAATCGTCACCAACAACGGTCTTTTTCCGGAGTTCCACGTGGCTGCGGATCTTGGTACGGCTTCCGATCACACAATCTTCTCCGATGATGCAGAAATGGTCGATGATCACCCCGTCCTGGATCACCGTGTTGTCCTCCACCACGCACATGTTGCCGAACTTCACGTTGGCTCCGATCCGTACGTTCTGGCCGATGACGCATTGATGCCCGAAGGTGGAACCTGCGCCCACGGTAGAGGAAGGTGGAATGATCATGGTCGTTTGCATGGTTGAGCGACCAAAACTACGATGGGTTGTCGGATCCGTGATAAGGCACGTGGGGTACCCTTCACCAGGCGTCGAAAGGGCAGGGAGTCCATCGCGGATCGATCGGCGGACATGAAGCGTGTGAAGTCATGAACAGGCCCGCTGCCGGACCTTGGATCCGGGCAGACCGGTCCTCCTACGTGCACCTGGCAGGGCTATCGCCTCTTGATTCCCAGCAGAAGGTCGAGATAGTCGTTTCTTCTTGCGGCGGTCATGCGCTTGCGGGAGAGGCTCTTGGCGGGGTCGTGGTGTTTTCGGCACATGTTCAAGGCGGTCCTTCGGACAATGGCCATGTTCTGGTCGGCAT
>Ga0209573_1000478_pt1 | contig 84021 bp, 64 predicted proteins | sample TNRBio252014_DNA_FD_185870 | JGI IMG/M metagenome (GOLD analysis project Ga0209573, IMG submission 185870) | Wastewater treatment Type I Accumulibacter community from EBPR Bioreactor in Madison, WI, USA - TNR Reactor_6/25/2014_ DNA (SPAdes)... | ecosystem: Engineered > Bioreactor > EBPR >... | reverse complement strand
CTGCGCCGGCCGACTTGCATCCCGTCCGGAAACGCCACAAACTGCCATCGAAGACTTCGCTCGCGGCAGGATTGCCGCCTGCCAAGCAGACCGTGCAGTTACCGGCCGCCGTGTTACCGCTCGTTCCAGGAGGCTTTGGATGATGTTTCGTCGCTTGGGCATGCGCCGGGCGCTGATCGTTGCGCTTGCATGCATGCCTGCCGCCATCGCCCAAGCCGATCCCTTCGTCTATTGCTCGGAAGCCAGTCCCGAAGGCTTCAATCCGTCGCTGTTCATCGCCAACACGACGTTCGACGCCTCCTCCCGCAACGGCTTCAACCGGCTGGTCGAGTTCGAGCGCGGCAGCACGAAGCTGCGGCCGGCACTGGCGGAATCCTGGACGGTCTCGCCGGACGGCCTCGTCTACACCTTCACCCTGCGCCGCGACGTGGCATTCCACACCTCGAAGACGTTCACGCCCAGCCGGCCGATGAACGCCGACGACGTGCTCTACACCTTCCTGCGGCAGTGGGACCCGAACCACCGGGACCACAAGCTGTCCGGCGGCAGCTACGAATACTTCAACAGCATGGACATGCCGAAGCTGATCAAGGCGATCGAAAAAGTCGATGCACACACGGTCCGCTTCGTCCTTACCCAGCCGGAAGCACCGTTCCTGGCCAATCTGGCGATGGACTTCGCCTCGATCATGTCGGCGGAATACGCCGATGCCATGCATGCCGCCGGCACGCTGGAGAAGATCGACCAGGAGCCGATCGGTACCGGCCCGTTCCAGCTGGTGAGCTACCAGAAGGACGCCATCATCCGCTACAAGGCCCATCCCGCCTATTGGGAAGGCAAGGCGCCGATCGAGCAGCTGATCTTCAGCATCACGCCGGATGCGGCCGTCGCCTACGCCAAGCTTCGGGCCGGCGAGTGCCAACTGATCCCCTATCCCAACCAGGCGGACCTGGACGCCATGCGCCGCGACCCGGCGCTGCGGGTCATGAGCCAGGAGGGCCTCAATGTCGGCTACCTCGCCTTCAATACCGAGAAGAAGCCTTTCGACGACGTCCGGGTTCGTCGGGCGCTGAACATGGCGATCGACCGCGACGCAATCATCGAAGCGGTCTACCTCGGCCATGGCCGGCGCGCCAAGAACCCGATCCCGCCGACCCTGTGGTCCTACAACGACGCGGTGGAAGACTACCCCTACGATCCGGTCGCGGCGAAGAAGCTGCTGGCGGAGGCCGGCCTCGGCAAGGGCTTCGAGACGGACCTGTGGGCGCTGCCGGTGAAGCGGCCCTACAATCCGGACGGTCGGCGCATGGCGGAGATGATCCAGGCGGACTGGCGGAAGATCGGCGTCACCGCAAAGATCGTCTCGTATGAATTCGGCGAGTACCTGAAGCGGACGAAGAACGGCGAACATCAGACGATGCTGTTCGGCTGGACCGGCGACAACGGTGATCCGGACAACTTCCTGTACGTTCTCCTGAGCTGCGAAGGCGCGAAGGGCGGTGCGAACCGCGCCCGCTGGTGCAACGCCGAATTCGACGACCTGGTCACCCGCGCCAAGCGTACGCCGAACCTGTCGGAGCGCACGCAGCTCTACGAACAGGCGCAGGTGGTCTTCAAGCGCGAGGCTCCGTGGGTGACGATCGCCCACTCCGTGGTCTCGACCAGCATGCGGAAGGACGTCGCGAATTATCGGATCGATCCGTTCGGTGGGCATCTGTTCTACGGGGTGGATCTCGCGCCCTGATATCGGGAAGGCGAGCCGACCGTGCTGACGATTGTCCTCAAACGGCTGGCGCTGCTGCTGCCGACGCTGATCGGTGTCACCTTCCTCGCGTTCCTGCTGATCCACCTGATGCCGGGCGACCCGATCGAAATGCTGATGCCGGAGCGCGGCATCGATCCGGCGCGTCACGCCCAGCTGCGCGCCGAGCTGGGGCTGGATCGGCCGTTGCTGGTGCAGTACGTCAGGTATCTGGGGGACCTGGCGACGGGCGACCTGGGGCGATCGATCGTCACCAAGAAGCCGGTACTCGAGGAATTCGCCACCGTCTTCCCGGCAACGCTCGAGCTTTCGTTGGCCGCGATCACCCTCGCGGTGCTGTTCGGCGTGCCGATCGGCGTGTTGGCCGCGCTCAATCGCGGCGGCCCGTTCGACTACGCGGCCATGAGCGTGTCGCTCACCGGCTATTCGATGCCGATCTTCTGGTGGGGCCTGCTGCTGATCCTGCTGTTCTCGGTCCAGCTCGGCTGGACGCCGGTCTCCGGGCGCATCGGCGTGATCCACGACGTCCCGCCCACCACCGGGCTGCTGCTCGTCGACAGCCTGCTGGAAGGCGACGGAGCGGCGTTTGCCTCGGCCGCCCATCACCTTGTGCTCCCGGCGCTCGTGCTGGCGACGATCCCGCTGGCGACCGTCGCACGCATGACACGCTCGTCGATGCTGGAAGTCCTCAATGCCGACTACATCCGCACCGCCCGGGCCAAGGGATTGAGCCCGCTGCGGGTGGTCGGCCTGCACGCGCTGCGCAACGCGCTGATCCCGGTTGTCACCGTCGTCGGCCTCGCAGTGGGCGTGCTGCTGGCGGGCGCCATCCTGACCGAGACCGTGTTTTCCTGGCCCGGCGTCGGCAAGTGGCTGGTGGATGCGGTCAGCCGCCGGGACTTTCCGGTGCTGCGCGGCGGCATCCTGCTGGTGGCGTCGACGGTGATCGCCGTCAATCTGTTCGTCGACCTGCTCTACGGCCTGCTCGACCCCCGCATTCGCAGGGCGGCCTGACGCGTGCTGGGTGTGCGCTCGGCCCGCCACCGCAGGAGTCCCGGCCGCTCGCGGGCCGCCGGGATCGGCTGGGGAACGTGGCAATCGTTCCGCAGCAGCCACGGCCCCGTCCTGGGCCTGGCGGTGATCGGGATGTTCACCGCCATCGCCCTCGGCGCCGACTGGCTGGCCCCCTACTCCGCCTCCGAGCAGTTCCGCGATGCGTTCCTGGCACCGCCGGCGTGGGCGGAAGGCGGCTCGACCCGCTTCCTGCTGGGCACCGATCCACTGGGCCGGGACATCCTGTCGCGGATCATCCAGGGCGCCCAGGTGTCGCTGGGCATCGGCTTCGTGGCCGTGCTGTCGGCAAGCGTGCTGGGAGTGGCGCTGGGGCTCGCTGCCGGCTTCTCGCGCGGCCTCGTCGACGCGGTGGTGATGCGGACGATGGACGTGATGCTGGCGCTGCCCAGCCTGTTGCTGGCGATCGTGGTCGTCGCCGTCCTCGGCCCCAGTCTGATCAACGCCGCCGCCGCCGTGGTGGCGGTGCAGGTGCCGCATTTCGTCCGGCTGACGCGCGCCGCGGTGCGCGCCGAACGGGCGAAGGACTACGTCACCGCCAGCCGGCTGTGCGGTGCAGGCCCGCTGCGGCTGGCGTTTTGCACCGTGCTGCCGAACTGCACGGCCCCCCTGATCGTGCAGGCGACGCTTGGGTTCTCGACCGCGGTGCTCGACCTCGCGGCCCTCGGCTTCCTCGGCCTGGGTGCGCAGCCGCCGACGCCGGAGTGGGGCACGATGCTGGCGGATTCCCGTGGCTTTCTGCTGCGCGCCTGGTGGGTGGTGACCTTTCCCGGTCTCGCCATCCTGATCACGGTGCTGTCGTTCAATTTGCTGGGCGACGGGCTGCGCGACGCGCTCGACCCTCGGCTGCGCCGCTGATGCCGTTGCTCGACGTCCGCCATCTGAGCATCGCGTTCGGCGCCGGCGAACAGCCGGTCGTCGATGACTTCTCGCTGGTGCTGGAGGAAGGCGAAGTCGTGGGGATCGCCGGCGAGTCGGGCTGCGGCAAGACGGTCAGCATGCTGGCGATCATGGGCCTGATCGGCTGGCCGGGCCGCATCACCGCCGGGCTGATGCGGTTTGCCGGTCAGGATCTGAGCGCGCTCTCCCCCCGGAAGCGACGGAGCCTTCTCGGGCGGGACCTGGCGATGGTGTTCCAGGAGCCGAAGAGCAGCCTGAACCCCTGCTTCACGATCGGCTTTCAAATTACCGAGACGCTGGCCGCGCACACCGGGCTCGGCCGCCGTGAACGCCGCTCTCGCGCCGTCGAACTGCTGCAGCAGGTGGGCATTCCGGCACCCGAGAGCCGGTTGCGCAGCTTTCCGCATCAACTCTCGTCCGGGATGAACCAGCGGGTGATGATCGCGATCGCACTCGCCTGCCGGCCGCGGCTGCTGATCGCGGACGAGCCGACCACCGCCCTCGACGTCACGGTCCAGGCACAGATCCTCGACCTGCTGCTGGAACGACAGCGCGAAACGGGGATGGCGCTGCTGCTGGTCACCCACGATCTCGCCGTCATCGCCGGCACGGCCGCGCGGGTCCTGGTGATGTACGCCGGCAAGGTGGTGGAGGAAGGACCGACCCGTGAGGTGTTCGCTTCGCCGCGACATCCGTACACCCAGGCGTCGCTGGATGCGCTGCCGGAGCGGCACGCCGGCCACGCCCGGCTGGCAGCATTGCCCGGAAGCGTCCCCGGCCTGGACGAGCGGCCGCAGGGCTGCAGCTTTCATCCGCGCTGCCGCTTCGCAGCCGGGGTCTGCCGCCGGGAAAGTCCGGCTCTACTGCCTGCGGGACACGGCCTCGTGCGGTGCCACCTGCCGCTGGCAGGCGACGGTACGCGCGGACCATGACGGGTCCGCCGGTGCTGCGCGCCCGGAACCTGGCCCGCACCTACCCGGTATCGCGTGGCCCGTTCCGCAAGCCGGCCACCCTGCATGCCCTCGATGGCGTGTCGTTCGCCGTGCCGGTCGGGAAGACACTCGCCGTGGTGGGCGAATCCGGGTGCGGGAAGTCGACGTTGGGCCGGCTCAGCGCGATGATCGAGACGCCGAGCGCCGGTCGGCTGGAGATCGACGGCACCGACGCCGCCACCCGCGACCCTCGGGAACGCCGCCGTCTGCGACGCGCCGTGCAGATGGTGTTCCAGGACCCCTTCGCGTCTCTCAATCCACGGGCCACGATCGGCGGCATCGTGGGCGAAGCCCTGGCGATCAACGGAGGTCTGACGGAGGCGGAGCGGCGCCAGCAGGTGGACGAGATGCTGCGGCGGGTCGGCCTGTCGCCCGATCTCGCGAACCGGTATCCGCACATGCTGTCGGGCGGACAGCGTCAACGTGTCGCCATCGCGAGGGCGCTGATTCCGAGACCGAAACTGGTGATCGCCGACGAGCCCACCTCGGCCCTCGACCTGTCGATCCGGGCCCAGGTGCTGAACCTGCTGCTCGATTTGCAGCAGGAATTCGGAGTGGCCTACCTCTTCATTTCCCACGACCTGCCGTCGGTGCGTCACATCGCTGACCGGGTGCTCGTCCTCTACCTGGGACGGACCGCCGAGTACGGGCGCAGCGATGCCGTCCTTGCCCGCCCCCGTCACCCCTACACCCGCGCATTGCTCGCCTCGGCCCCCCGCCTGGACGACGGGCCGCGCCGGCCGCGCCGGCTGTTGGCCGGGGAACCACCCTCGCCGCTGGCCCCGCCGGGCGGGTGCCCGTTGCGGACCCGCTGCCCCCACGCCACGGCGCTGTGCGCTGAGGTTGCCCCTCTGCCTCGTCGGATCGACGGCCGGGTGGTGTCCTGCCACCATGCGGACCACGTGTAGGGGTCCATTCATGTTCAGGCGCGGCGGTGGATCGGCGCCGACGTCCGGTGCCCGGACGCCGAACACGTCTCGAACCTCGGCTTCGGATCGAGGACGCTCGCGGGCCGTGCCGCCCGACGCCACCCGTCCGAAAGCCGGATGCGGCGACCGACCGAAATACGTAGGATCTGGTTTATTCGAGCCATCGATTCTCGATTGGGAGACAAATGGCGACGAGCAGCGAAGCAACGCCTTGGTTGAATCGCTTACCTGGACGAGGGAGTATACGCCGTTATGCTTAACTTCAGGCGGGGCTATCTTTTTCGCTGCTCGACTGCTATGATGAAAAAAATTTTTCGGCTGCGGATGGTTGACTTTGCCGCCGACCCCGCAAGCGGAATATCGACGGAGGGGAAAATTGTTGCTTCCGGCACGAAAAGAGGATGAACCGCCCGAATGACCGCGAGGTTGGCACCGACGACAGGTGCAGCTCCGTTCACCGAACGGTCTCCCGCCCTCCGGAGTTGCTCGAGGGAGTAGACCATGCACTATCGGGCGCTGGAGAAGTCGAACTGGCCCGGAGGACGCATCCCGGACTTCGTTCGCGAACTTACAACGGTGGCGATCGCGGTGATCAGCCGGGACGGCGGTCTGATCGACGCCAACGCGGGATTCTGCAACCTGCTGCCGGACGGCATGGCCGCCACCGCCATCCGGGACGTGCGAGACCTGTTCGTCAGTCCCCGCTTCGACCAGTTCGCGATGCGGCGCGCTGAACGGAACGGTGGGTTCGTCTACAGCGGGATCCTCAATTTCGGCAGCGTCGAGCGCTCGGTCAGGTCGTTGCATGGCACGTTCTACGCCGTCGACGCCGATCTGCTGCTGGTTGCCGAACAGGAGGTGGCGGGCCTGGAACTGCTGCGCGCCCGGGTCCTGAACCTGAACGACGAACTCGCGGAGCAGCAGCGCAAACTGGCGAACGCGATGAACGAGGCACGGCGGCAAAAGCGTCTGGCCGAGGCCGCCGTCCGTGACCGGGATGCGCTCTACGAGAAGCTCTCGCCGCCACGCCACTGATCGGCGAGCCGGTGCCCGGCGTGGATTGCCCGGCGGCACCGCCGATGCGTCGCGCTTTACAAATGCCGCCGGCTCTGGCAGCAGGAAGTGGGGTCGGTTGCGCTGCGCGTTGCGGTCGTGGCGCGGAGCCGAACCCGAAGCGGGTCGCGCAGGGGGCTCATGTGCGCCCCGGCACCTTCCGTCGACAGAGCGTCAATGCAGCCGCAGCGGGACGAGCGAATGACCGCGCAGAACATCCGTTTCGCAGACCCGATGGCGATCACCGAAGCATGGGCGGGCGTATCCTCGTCCGCCGCGATGCCGATACCCGACCTGTTGCGCGGCCTGGAGGCCATCGCCGTGGCGCTGATCACCCGGCAGGGCGCGCTGAAGGACGCGAATCGCGGATTCCTGTTGCTGATGACCCGCTGCAGTCCGGCACCCGAGCCGGGCGATGTCCGGGAACTGTTCAGCAGCCCGCGCTTCGAGGAACTCGTCGCCCGTCCGCTTGATCCGTTCGAGGGGACGATCTATCGCGGCCTGTTCAGCTTCGGCTCGCCGGGTGCCAAGGTGGTGTCGCTGCGGGGTTGCATCTACGCCCACGAGAGCGACTACCTGCTGGTCGGCGAGCACGACATCGTCCGACTGGAGACGTTGCGAACGACGCTGCTGGAACTGCAGGACGACCTGGCGGAGAAGCAGCGCCACATCATCCACCTGGAACATCGGCTGGCCCGCCTGCAGGAGTTGGCCGACGCAGCGATGCGCGACCGCGACACGCTGCTCGACGCCCTCGCACACCGCGCTCCGGGCCGGTCGGAGTAGAGCCTTCGCCCACAGCACAGGTTGCAGCAGGCACACCGGCGTTCTCTGCCCGCCCAAGGCCCGCCCTCCCCGGGATCTCCCTGCCTGGGTTAACTTTTGCACCCCGGCCTGTGCATATGTGGCGGAGTAGCGGGGAAAACCTTGTTGCAAGCGCACATTAGTCGCAGCACCGCGCACGCATTCCCGCTCGGCAACCGGCGCCGCCGCTTCAGCAATCGGCCACCTCCGGCACCCATCCGGCGTCGCGGCGCTCCGGCACCGTTGCTTGTTCCCCGGCCAGAGGCCGGTTGCCGGCGTCGACCAGCACGACCCGCGGCTCCCAGGATGCGGCTTCCTCCGGTGTCATCTCCGCATACGCGGCGACGATGATCAGATGTCCGACGGTCGCCAGATGCGCTGCCGCGCCGTTGATCTGCATGCAGCCCGACCCTGCCTCACCTTCGATGACGTAGGTCTCGAAGCGGGCGCCGGTGGTGATGTTGTAGACCTGCACCTGCTGGTGCACGAGCAGTCCGGCCGCGTCCATCAGGTCCCGGTCGATGGTGATGCTGCCGACGTAGTGCAGGTCGGCGGCGGTGACCGTGGCTCGATGGATTTTCGAGTACAGCATCGGAATGCGCATCGTGTGTGCTCCGTTGGTCGCCCGGCGGCACAGCCATCCGTGCCCGCGGACCCGCCGGCGGTTCCGCGCCGCCAGAACATGGGGCAAGCCCGCCGCGTCCGCAACCGCCAGCGGGCACACCTTCGTTCTTGCCGAACCGGCGGCGGCGTGCCAAACAGCGGTCGATCGCCCCGGGGTTGGGGTGCGTGGAGGAATGATGCGAGCGAAAACCTTCGTCTGGCTGCTGCTGGCCCTGCTGGTGGGCGTATCCGGGATACGGGTCGGCGACGCGCGCGCCGACGACGTGATGCAGCGCGCCCAGGCCCGCGGCGCACTCGTGGTCGCGACTGCGCCCGTGCCGGGTCAGCTGCCGCAGGCGGCGCAGGACAGCGAAGGCCGGTACCGGGGCTACGACGTGGACGTCTCGAACGAGATCGGCCGGCGCCTGGGGCTGCCGGTGCGATTCGTCAGCCCGGGATGGAACGCCGTGATTGCCGGCGACTGGAAGGGGCAATGGGACCTGGCGGTCGCCTCGATCACGCCCACCGAGTCCCGCGAGCAGAAGCTCCTGTTCCCCGGGATCTACCGCTTCGACGCGGCGACGCTGGTGGTGCGCAAGGACAACACCACGATCGAGCGCCCGGCGGACGCGTCGGGCAAGCGGATCGGCGTCCGCAAGGCCACCACGTTCGAGGATTACCTGCACCACAACCTGGTCATGTACAATAACCCCAACGCCATCACCTACCTGATCAATGATCCGCAGATTCGAACCTACGCCGACCGGGAGCAGGTGGTGAACGCATTGCTGACCGGCCAGGTGGACGCAATCGCCACCTCGCTGGCGCTGGCCGAGTACGACATCGCCGCCGGCAAGCCGCTGCGCACCGTCGAGGGCTTCCTGTTCATCGAGCCGGTCGCGGTGGCGGTCGACAAGTCGGACCCGAAGTTCGCCCAGCAGGTGGGCGACATCCTGCGGGCGATGCGCGCCGACGGAACCCTGGGCACGCTGGCCGAGAAGTGGTTCGGCATCGACGTCGCCGGCCTCGTGCCCTGAGATCCGTGACCCCGAGATTCCCTGCGCCGCGGCCGATCCGGAAGCCCCGCGGCTCCTGACCATCAACGACGCTCCGGACGAGAGGGGGATGCCATGAAGAGACTGATCGCGGCGGCACTGTTGGCCTGCGCCGCCGCCGGACCCGCCGCCGCCCAGGAACTGGGCGGCACGCTGCGCGCCATCGCCGACCGGGGGGCAATCGTCCTCGGCCACCGGGACGCCTCGCCGCCGTTCTCCTACCTGGACGCCAGCAAGCAGCCGGTCGGCTATTCGATCGACCTCTGCCTGCGCATCGCCGAAGCGGTGAAGCAGACGCTGGGCCGGCCAGACCTCGCCGTCAAGTACGTCGCCGTCTCCGCCGAGGAGCGGATGCAGAAGGTGGCCGACGGCACGATCGACATCGAGTGCGGCAACACCACCAACACGCTCTCCCGCCAGGAAGCGGTGGACTTCACCATCACCACCTTCATCACCGGCGCCAGCCTGCTGCTGCCGGCGGGATCGACGGTGCAGTCGGTGAGCGACCTGGCCGGCAAGAAGGTGGGCGTCGTCGAGGGCACGACCACCGAGACGGCGCTGCGCAACCGCCTGCAACAGAGCTCCATCGGCGCCACCGTGGTCGTGGTCAAGGACCACGATGACGGCATCACGATGCTGGAGAAGGGCAAGCTCGACGCCTACGCCGGCGACCAGATCGTGCTCATCGGTCTCGCCCGCGACGCCAAGGACCCGAAGAAGTTCGCGCTCGCCCCGGACATCTTCACCTACGAGCCGTACGCCCTCGCCGTCCGCCGCAACGACGCCGACTTCCGGCTGGTGGCCAACCGGGTGCTCGCCCGGCTCTACCGCTCCGGCGAGATCGGCCAGGTCTACGACAAGTGGTTCGGCGACTGGGGTGGCCGGCCAAGCCGCCTCCTGCTCGCCATGTACGCGCTGAACGGCCTGCCCGAGTAGCCACCCGTCACGCAGCCCCTCGCCCCCGACCCTCGCGTTCCGGGCCCTCGCGCCCCGGCCTCGCCCCGCAGACGCTGCGGGAACGAGGCCGGGGCGCGGGCCGGGAAGGCGACGCGACCGAGGCGATCCGCGGGCGCGGACGCAGGGATGACGGCGCTGCGTATTCGTTCCGCCGGACCGCGGCCGGCGCGGGCTTACGCCCGCGGCGGGAGCTCGAGCTGGAACTTCACCGGACCGCGGGCGGGCTTGCCGGTCGCGTCGACGAAGCTGCCGTTCACCGGTGCCTTCTTGCCGTATGGGCTGGTCAGGATCGCCACGTGGCCACCCGGGAACGCCACCGTCTCGACCTGGCCGGTTCCGTCCAGGAACCGGTTGCCGGCGAGCGCACAGGGCGGAGTCACCAGGTCGTCCTTCATCGCGTAGTCCTGGTACCAGCGGACTCCCATCGGCACCAGGGCGTGCATGTTCAGGGGCTTCCCGTAGAGTTGCACCGGCAGGGTGCCGTCGGCGGCGATCGGCTGCTGGAAAGTGATCGAGCTCATTTCCGCGATTGCCGGCGGCAGGTGTACCCGTTCCTTGCGCAGCCAGCGGAACAGCGCCGCGGGCGTCTTGCCGGGATTGAGGGCGGTCGACTCCTCCAGCTTCGCCAGGTTGAGCACGGTGATCAGCGGCGTCTCCCGGTCGATGGCGACGAAGCGCATGCCGAGCGACAGCAGGTAGCCGTTGGCGACCATGTTGCCGTTGGGCATCGGCGACAGAATGAAGTTGTTGTGAAGCTGCGGCATGCCGCTGATCGCCTCGGAGTACGTGCCGTCCACCGGCGTGACGTTCGTGATCAGCGTGTCGCTCACGTCCTGCAGCGTGCCGGACAGCAGGTTCATCAGGCAGATGTAGCCGCCCTGGCAGGTGCCGTTGAGCGTCACCTTCTGCCCGTGCTTCTCCACCAGCCGGCGGCAGAGCTCCTTCGTCTGCGTACAGTCGTCGTCCGGCGTCATTGTCTGGACCGCCTCGGTCGTCCAGATGTCCTTGACGATGCGCACGTAGGTGGGGATGCCCTCGTCGGCGAACGCGTGTGCGTAGCTCTTCTGCTCGTACGGCAGGAACGCCAGGATGTTGGCGCCCAGCATGTAGGGCGGGACCAGCAGCACCGGCTTCAGGTCGTCGCGCACCTGCACCCCCGGCCGGAGCGGCAGGACCTGGTACATCAGGAACGACGGCGTCTCCGCGATCAGCCGGTAATGCGGCGTGTGGAACTGGAAGCCGAACTCGTCCTTGATCTTCTCGATCTGCTCGTTGAAGTTGGCGACTGCGGACATGACCTCCGCCTGGCGGCGGGTGAACTGATCGAGGGTCTCGCCCTCGCCGCCGAAGCACGTGGTGACGTAGGCCTTCATCCAGTCCTGCGCCTGGTCCCAGACGAATTTCGCCACTTCCTCCTGGTTGGACATCAGCCCCCGGCTCAGCAGCGACTGGCCGTGCTGGAGGATGTCACGCAGCTGGTGCCAGCTCAGCGGGTTGGCACTCGAAGCACGGAACGCGATGTCGGCGGCGATCAGGCAGCCATCCTTGAATTCGGTGCGCTCCCTCTCCAGGGCGCGATCCAGGGAAATGATGTAATGCCACCAATTGTTCATCATTTCCGGTACGTTGAACGACATCGTTGCGGGCATGATCCGACCTCCGAGTCCGCCCGTATCCTTGCACTGGGCCAGACGGCTCGCAAATGCAAAAACTACATATTAGAAATGTGTTGTGCGTTGTTTTTTTTCATAACCCTGATGGAGGATATTGGCACGGAACGAAATCGAGGCTGCCACGTGCCCACGGGTTGGCGCCGGGGCCTCGCCACGGGAACGATCGGGGAGTAGGCACATGGAACCCGGCCTTCTGGTCATCAACGCCGGCTCATCCAGCATCAAGTTCGCCGGCTATGCCGCGACCGACGGGCTGGCGTTCCTGGGCAAGGGGCAGGTGGAGGGTCTGCGGACCGAACCCCACTTCGCCTGTCGGAACGCCGCCGGCGACCTGCTGGACGAGCGCCGGTGGCCGGCCGCCATCACCCACGGCGAGGCCATCGACCACATCATCGACTGGATCGAGGCCAACGCCCGCAACGTCCGCGTCGTCGCCGCCGGCCACCGGGTGGTCTTCGGCGGAGCGGCGTACACCGGACCGACGCGCCTGGACGAGCGCACGGTGGCCGAGATCGAGACCCTCGTCCCGTTCTTTCCGCTGCACCTGCCGCACAACCTCGCCGCCATCCGGGCGCTGGCCGAGCGGCATCCGGACCTGCCGCAGGCGGCCTGCTTCGACAACAGTTTCCACGGCACGCAGCCGAAAATCGCCCAGTGGTTCGCGCTGCCGAGACGGCTGTTCGAGCAGGGGGTCCGCCGCTACGGCTTCCACGGCCTGTCGTACGAGTACATCGCCCGCACCCTGCCGGAGCATGCCCCCGACGCGAGGCGGGTGGTGGTGGCGCACCTGGGCAGCGGCGCCAGCCTGTGCGCGATGCGCGACGGCCGGAGCGTCGAAAGCACGCTGGGCTTCAGCGGACTCGACGGCCTGCCGATGGGTACCCGGCCGGGCACCCTCGATCCGGGGGTGCTGCTCTACCTGCTGCAGGCGCTGGGGATGGACGCGAAGGCGCTGGAGAAGCTGCTCTACAGCGAGTCGGGGCTTCTCGGCGTCTCCGGGATCAGCAACGACATGCGCGACCTGCTAGCCAGCGGCGATCCCCGCGCCGCCGAAGCGGTCGAGCTGTTCGTCTATCACATCGGCAAGCACCTGGGCGCACTGGCCGCCGTGCTGGGCGGGATCGACGCGTTGGTCTTCACCGCCGGCATCGGCGAGCACGCGCCCGAGATCCGGGAGCGGGTCTGCCGTGGCGCCGAGTGGCTCGGCGTCCGCCTCGATCCCGCGTCGAACGCCACCGGCGGTCCGCGTATCACCCTCGCCGATAGCCCGGTCTCCGCCTGGGTCATCCCCACCGACGAGGAGCGGATGATCGCGATTCACACGCGAGACCTGCTCGCCGAGGGGGCATCGCCGCCCACCTGACGCCGCCCGTCCCCATCCCGCCGATCCAAACCGACTTCAGCGCTGCCGACTTCGGGCAGGAGCGCCGGTAAGGGGGTGAATCCTACCGGCCTCGCAGCCAAGCCAGTGCATCCTCACGCCCGCCGGTCGGAAAGAAGCGCACCGTGGCCTGCTTCGCGATGTCGGCCAGCCTCGGCTGCTCGTCGGCGAACCGGCTGTCGGCGATCACCGCGACCTTTCGGATCGCATCGCCGATGGTCCGCGTGGTCACCGTGCCCAGCGTCTTCGCGCCCTTCTCCCAACCTTCCAGGTCCTGCCAGTCCACCAGCATGTTGAAGGGTCCGCGCTCACCGCCCAGCACGTGCACGCCCACGCCCGGATATTGCGCCTGCAGGGCATCGACCGCGCCGTCGATATCGGCTTCGCTGATCGTCCCCTTCATCTCGACGACGAGGATGCGATCCGCCTCGTTTGCCAGGAGATTGATCATCGTTCCTCCATATTCCTGTAATTGTTAAACCATAATCGCGTCCTCCGCTTGCCCGCCAGTGGAAAAGCAACGCACCCGACCCGCGCGCGGATCATGGCCGGACCACACCCGACGGCCACACCCGACGGCCACACCCGACGCCCGCACCTGACGCCCGCCCGTGGCGGCGCGACCGGCAAGGCCGGGCGGGCGTCGGTGAACCGGCGCCGGCGTTCGCGAAAGGTGATGAATTGCGATGCCTTGACAACCCTTCGGCGCAACGCGACGCTTCCCGGCCCGCACGACGGCCCGGCGGCCTGCCCGGCCGTCTTTTTTCGCGATCGAGGGGGGTCCCGCGATGTACCAGTTCCTGCAGGCGGCAAGGAAGGCGATGGGTCGCCAGACCGTCGTTCTGCTCGCCGTCCTCGTGCTCGCCGCCTGCGCATCGAGCGAAGTGACCCGGCTCGAAGCCTACGAGGGGAAGATCGCGCGGCCCGACCGAATCATCGTCTACGATTTCGCCGCCACTCCCGCCGAGCTTCCGCCGGAGGTTGCGATTGCCGGCCAGGGCGTCGCGACACCGCGGCTGACGCCGCAGCAACTCCAGGCTGCCCGCCTGCTGGGGGCGAAGACCGCCGAGAAGCTGGTCGCCGACCTGCAGGCAATGGGCCTCCCGGCGGTCCGGGCGACCGGCCAGCCGGCGCCGCGACCGGGCGACGGCCTGGTCGTGGGGTACTTCACGGTCTTCGATCCCGGCAACGCGACGGAACGGGTGGTCCTCGGCTTCGGTGCCGGCGGCGCTCAGCTCACCACCGTCGTCCACGGCTACCTGATGACCGAGAAGGGCCTGAAGCCGCTGGGATCGGGCGAAGTGCAGGCGGGCAGCGGCAAGATGCCGGGCGGCGCCGTTCCGCTCGTCGTCGCGGTCGCGACCGCCAATCCGGTGGGCCTCCTCGTCGGGGGAGCGGCGAAGGCCTATGGCGAGATGTCGGGCTCGGATACGATCGAGGGTGCCGCGGAACGCACCGCCCGTCAGATCGCCGACAGGATCCAGATCACTGCCGAGCAGCAGGGCTGGATCTAGCGCCCGATACCCCCGCCGCCCCCGCCCCCGCCGTCGTCAGGCGGCGGCAGCACCTCCCGGGCACACCCCGCGAGCGCGGCTTGACGGCACGCCGGTCGCCCCGGCAGGATCCTGTCCAAAAATAAGAGCCGTCGAGCGCCGCACCGGCGCCGTGCCGGATCGGCGACATCGACCGCCTGCAGGGGAGGGAATCAGCATGTCCGGTGAGCCGGTACCCGCGGCGCGCCCGAGCGCCTTGCCGTATGCCGACCGCATCAACGTCGTGGATGGCCGAGCACCGTTCCGGTGGCTCGCGGCCGGCTGGCGCGACGTGCGCCGGTCCGGGTTCGTCAGCCTCGGCTACGGCCTGATCTTCGTCGCCGCCGGGCTGGCGCTGACCGCCGGCCTGTTCGCCGTCGATCTCGCCTACCTGATCGCGCCGCTGACGGCGGGCTTCCTGCTGGTGGGTCCTGCGCTCACCGTGGGGCTGTATGCGATCAGCCGCGACCTGGAGGCGGGTCGGCGGCCGAGCCTGCCGCGGGCACTCACCGCCTGGCGCGCCAACCCCGGCCGGCTGGTCGGCCTGGGCCTGATGCTGGTGCTGTTCCTGATCGTCTGGATCCGGCTGGCGGTGCTGACCTTCGCCGTCTCGTTCCCGTACGAGAAGCTGAGCGTGGAAGAGATGGCGTCGGCCACGCTCTACACCGCCCAGGGCAACGTCTTCCTGCTCATCGGCACGGCGATCGGCTTCGTCATGGCGACGCTCGTCTACGTCGCCAGCGTCGTCTCGCTGCCGATGCTGCTCGACCGGGACGTGGACATCCTGCAAGCGGTGGTCACCAGCACCGTCGCCGTCATCCTGAACGCGCGGACCCTGGCGCTGTGGGCGGTGCTGATCGTACTGTTCACCGCCGTGGGCCTGCTCACCGCCTATGTCGGCCTGACGCTGACGCTGCCGCTGATCGGCCACGCCAGCTGGCACGCCTACCGCGCCCTGATCCGGCCTGCGCCGTAGCGGGATCAGGGTCACGGCGTGACGCTGGCACGTGACTCCGTCCGGATGCATCGGGATTTCAGCGGGTTAGCAGGTTCGGATTGCGCGCGCCCGTTGCAGGCTGTAGGGAGGTCGAAATTCGGCCGCTGCAGCACACGGCCCGTCGAGGGGGAAACGCCCGCCCGGAGCGCAAGATCGAGGCGCCCGGCCACAACAGGCCGGCGGCGTCGAGAGGGGAGCCCATATGGCGACGAAGAACATCGCGATTGCCTGCCAGGGGGGAGGAACGCACGCGGCCTTCACCTGGGGCGTCTTGACGGAGATCCTGCGGACCAAGCAAGCGTGGGACGCGAAGCCCGACGGCGGGGACACCTTCCGGATCATGGCCGTGACCGGTACCTCGGCGGGCGCCCTGTGCGCGATCGCCAGCTGGTACGGCCTGGTCCCCAACACGGCCGATCCTGCGTGCGGCACCATCGACAAGGCGATCGAGCGCCTGGATTTCCTGTGGACGGTGTTCGCCGCCTCGAACCCGGTCGAGCTGATGCACAACCGAGCGGCCGGCAGCCTCCTGGCGCTGCAGTCGCAAGGCATGCCGTTCCCGGGCTCCAGCCCCTACGATCCCACCGGCAGCCTCGGGCTGGCCGGCCTGTCGCTGCTGGGGGCGCGGCCGGAATATCTGGAATTCCCGGCGCTGCTGCGCGCCATCTGCCCGCAGTTCGCCTCGGTCGATTGGCCGGGCGTGGCGAAGGCCGACCTTCGCGTCGTGGTGGGCGCCATCGAGGTGCTCAGCGGCAACTTCGAGGTCTTCGATTCCGACAAGACGCTGGAGATGATGGGGCTGCACCGGAACGGTGCCAGCATCGAGCAGTACAACACCACCCGCTGGCGGATGCGCCGGCCGATCTCGCTGGAAGGCGTCGCCGCTTCGGGAACCCTGCCGGAAATCCTGCCGGCGCAGGAGATCCCCGAGACGGTGTTCCCCACCTGCGGGCCGGAAAAGACCGTCACCCGCACCGGCTACTACTGGGACGGGCTCTACTCCCAGAACCCGCCGGTGCGCGACCTGATTGACGGCCGGACGAAGGAGGAGAAGCCGGACGAAATCTGGGTCGTCCGCATCAATCCCCAGGAGATACCGGGGCTCGCGGACCGGGTGCGGCTTGCCGACATCCGCGACCGGGAGAACGACCTGGCGGGCAATCTCGCCCTCAACCAGGAGCTGGACCACATCCTGACGGTCAACGGCTGGGTCGAGAGCCACGGCAACGACCAGCCGCCGCTGAACAACTGCAAGGTCATCACCGTTCGCACGATCAAGATGACCGAACAGACGGTCTTCGGCATGCGCTACACGACCAAGTTCGATCGCGACCCGGCGCATCTGGCGCGGCTGCGCGAGGAGGGCAAGGCGATCGCCGCCGAGTGGCTCCAGGGCTGGCGGCAGCGGGGAGCGGACTTCCCCTCCTATCCCGACGACGCGCGCTATCCGAAATAGGCCGGCCACGCTCTACGGCCGCGGGACACGCCCGCAACAACCTGACGCTTGCCGGAACCCACTCGCGCCGGCGAAGACGCCGGCCTCTGCAGGGACCCGCTCCGATGCTCGACCTTCTCGCCGTCCTGCTTGCGCTCGGCCTGCTGATGTACCTGGCGTTCCGGGGCGTGAGCCTGCTGCTGCTCGCGCCGGGAACGGCGCTGCTGGCGGTGCTGCTCACCGGCGGCCTGCCGATCCTGGCGGCCTACACGCAAGTGTTCATGAGCAACGCCGGCCAGTTCATCATCGCCTTCTTCCCGCTGTTCATGCTGGGGGCGATCTTCGGCAAGCTGATGGACGACACCGGCTCCGCCCGCTCGGTGGCGCGCTCGGTCAGCGCCTGGCTGGGGCCGAAGCGGGCGATCGCGTCCGTGGTGCTGTGCTGCGCGGTGCTCACCTACGGCGGCGTCTCCGCCTTCGTCGTCGCGTTCGCGATCATGCCGGTCGCCGCCGCGCTGTTCCGGGATGCGGACATTCCGAAGCGGCTGATCCCGGGGGCGCTGGCGCTGGGGGCGTTTTCGTTCACCATGTCGGCGCTGCCCGGTACGCCCGCGATCCAGAACGCGATCCCGATGCCGTTCTTCGGCACCACCGCGTTCGCCGCCCCCGGCCTCGGCATCCTCGCCGCTCTGATCATGTTCGCCTTCGGCCTGTTCTGGCTGGAGCGCCGGGCGGCCTCCGCCCGGGCGGCCGGGGAGGGCTACGGTGCGCACGCCGACAGCCTGCCGGTGCCGGACGTGGTGATGCGCGAGCACGCGGCCCAGACCAGCGAGTTCGACGTCGCCGAGCTGCCGGAGGAACCCCGTGGCGACGAGGGAATGCCGGCGTTCTGGCTGGCGGTCCTGCCGGTGATCGTCGTCATCGTCTGCAACTTCGTCTTCGTCCAGTTCGTCGTCCCCCGGTGGGATACGTCGTTCCTCGCCTATCCCCTCTTCGGCGAAACCTCGATCGAGGCGGTGCGCGGCGTCTGGGCGGTGATCGTGGGCCTGTTCATCGCCATCCTGCTGCTGATCGGCGGCAACTGGAAGCGGATCACCGACCTGCGGTCGAGCCTCGACAAGGGGGCGGACGCCTCGGTGCTGCCGATCTTCAACACCGCGAGCCTGGTGGGCTTCGGTGCGGTCATCGCTGCCCTGCCGGTCTTCGCGCTGATCAGCGACGCGGTGCTCCAGCTCAGCGGCGGCAATCCGCTGATCTCGGTCGCAAGCTCGGTCGCGGTGCTCTCGGCGATGACCGGTTCCGCCTCGGGCGGCATGAGCATCGCACTCGATGCACTGGGCCCGACGCTGGTGCAGATGGCGCAGGACGCGGGTGTTTCGCTGGATGCCATGCACCGGGTGACCGCGGTGGCTTCGGGGGCGCTGGATGCGCTTCCGCACAACGGTGCGGTGATCACCCTGCTGGCGGTCTGCCAGCTCACCCACAAGGACTCCTATCTCGACGTGCTGATGGCCTCGGTGGTGGGGCCGATGATCGCACTCGTCGTCCTCATCGCCGTCGCCAGCCTGTTCGGCGCCTTCTGAGGCGGCGGCCGTCTGGCGCACCCACCCGCGGCGCACCCGCCCGGCACGACTATGCGTGGGTGACGGCGGCAGGCACCGTCTTCGGCGGCGGGGCGCGGAACAGCAGGCTGTACATCACCGGCGTGACGATCAGGGTCAGCACCGTGCCCACCAGCACGCCGAAGGCGATGACGATGGCGAGGCTGTAGAACAGCGGATCGCGCCAGACGATCAGCGGCATCAGGCCGGGGATGGTGGTGATCGCCATCAGCAGGATCGGCCGCAGCCGGGAGACGGCGGCGGCGACGATCGCATCGTAGGTGCCGGCCCCGCCCGCCCGGTTCCGCTCGATGCTGTCGATCAGCACGATGCCGTTGTTGGTGATGATGCCGGCGAGGCTCAAAAGCCCCAGCAGCGACATGAAGCCGAACGGCGCGTTCATGACCAGAAGGCCGAGGATCGCACCGGCGAACGCCAGCGGGATCGAGAACAGGATGATCGCCGCCCGCCGGTAGGAATTGAACTGCCAGACGAGGAGGGCGACGATCAGGAACCCCGCCAGCGGGAAGTTGGCGAACAGGTGCCCGCGCGCGGTGGCCGAGCCCTCCAGCTCACCGCCCATCTCCCAATGGTAGCCGGGCGGCAGGTCGAGCGCGTCCAGCGCCGGCTGCACCTCGGCGACCAGCTGGTCCGCCTTCAGGTGCGGGTGCTTGGCGCTGATGGTGATCGTGCGCTCCAGGTTGCGCCGGTTGATGCGGTAGGGCTCCCAGGTGCCGTTGATGTCGGCGATCTGCGATAGCGGCACCGTCTGTCCCGAGGCCTGGGAATGGATGTTGAGCCCGGACAGCGCCGAGATCTGGGTGCGTTCGTCGAGGGAACCGCGCAGGACCACCGGGATGATCGCATCCCCCTCCCGGTAGTCGGTCACCCGCCCGCCGCTGACGAACGCGTTGAGGGAGGCGGCGATATCGGCCGAGGTGACGCCGGCGCGGCGCGCGCGCGCCTGATCGACGATGACCTGCACCTTGAGAACCCGGTTCTCCCAGTCCTGGGCAATGTCGAGGGTGCCGGGGACGGCGCGGAAGGCGGCGACGAGGCGATCGGCCTTTTCGGTCAGCACCCGTTCGTCCGGGCCGCTGATGCGGAACTCCACCAGCCCGGTCTCGGTCGGGCCCAGCCACATCGCCTTCACCTGGCCTTCGGCTTCCGGGAAGGTTTCGAAGATGTACTGCCGCGTGCGCCGGATCACGTCCGGCACCTGGTCGTTGGACCGGGTTTCCACCAGCATGAACGAGACGTGCGGATCGGGATTGATCGGCGACAGCGACAGGAAGAACCGGGGGCCGCCGCTGCCGGCATACGCCACCGTGTTGGTCACCTCCGGGTTGACGGAGGTGTCCCTGAGCCAGGCGCCGAGGCGCTGCATGACGGTGGCGGTCTCGTCGATGTGCGAGCCCGCTTCCAAGTCCACGTAGACCAGGAACTGGTTGCGGTCGTTGGCCGGGAAGAACTCGTTGGCCACCCAACGGGTGGCGAAGATGCTTCCGGCGAGAAAGGCCAGCACGCCCGCGAGGCAGACGAGCCGGAAGCGCAGCATCGTCCCCAGCATCCGGCGGTAGGTGCGGTAGAAGCGGGAATTGTAGAGCGCCGCATCGCCGGCCGCGTCCGCTTTTTCCTTTGGTTTTACCTTGAGAAACCAGTAGCTCATGGTCGGCGTCATATAGAGCGACATGAACCACGATCCCAGCAGCACCAGGATCACCACCTGACCCAGCGAGAGCGTGTATTCGCCGGCACTGCCCTCGGCGAGCGCGATCGGCATGAAGGCGAGGATGGTGGTGAGCGTCGACGTGAGCAGCGGCAGCCCCAGTTCGCGGCCGGTCGCGATCGCCGCCTGCTTGCGATCCTCGCCCGCCTCGATGCGGTTGCGCATCGCCTCGGCGACGACGATCGCATTGTCCACCATCATGCCCAGCGCGATGATCATGGTGGCGATCGACATTCGCTGCAGCTCGACACCCCAGACGGACATGCCCACCAGTGCCAGCAGCATCGTCATCGGGATGAACGAGCCGACGATGAGCCCGGTGCGTACGCCCAGGAACAGGATGACGACCACGAGCACGATCAGCAGCGTCTGCAGCAGGTTGCTGATCGCCCCGTTGACCGCGCGCTCGACCAGCGTCGGCTGGTAGGTGGCGTATTCCAGCACGTAGCCCACCGGCAGCGTCTGCTCGATCGCGTCCAGCCGGTGGGTGAGGCGCTTGCCGAACTCGACGGCGTTGATGCCGTCCAGGATCGAGACGCTGAGCACGATCGCCGGGCGGCCGTTGTAGAACACCGGCCGGTCGGCCGGATCCACGTGGTCGCGGCGCACATCGACCACGTCCTTCAGCGGGATGGTGTTGCCGCTGCCGGGAATGGGGATGAGCACCTCCTCGATGTCGGCCACGCCCCGGAACGTTCCCGACGGCTCGATGACGATGTTCTGGCCATCGGCGTTGATCACGCCTCCCGGCAGGATCAGGTTCTGGGCGCGAAGGGTATCGACGATCACGTCCGGCTGGATGCCGAGGCTGGCCAGCTTGGCGTTGGAGACGTCGAGGAACACGCGCTCCGGCTGCACGCCGAACACCTCGATGGTCTCCACGCCGCGCAGCCCGTCCAACTGCCGGCGGACGTCGCGGGCCACCCGGCGCATTTCTTCCAGCGAAAAGCCGTCGCTCCACAGGGCGATGGTCGCGACGGCGGTCAGTCCGAAGCGGTCATTGACGAACGGACCCAAGGTGCCGGCCGGCAGTCGCGGCGCCACGTCGTTCATGTTGTTGCGCAGCGTCTGCCAGACGTGCGGAATGTCCGCCCCGCTGACCCAGTCGGCGACTTCGGCGTGGATGATCGTCCTGCCGTCCTTGGTCGATGACCAGATGTCCTCAATTTCGCCGATCTCGCGGATCTTCTCCTCGATCGTCCGCGTGATCAAATCCTCGAACAGGTAAACGTCCATGCCCGGGTGGGATGCGGTGACGATCGCCTGGCGAATCTGGATCGAGGGGTCCTCCTGGCGCGGGTAGTCCAGGAAGACGAGCAGGCCCATCAGCGGTATGCCGAGCAGGACCAGGATCGTAATCCGGTTCAGGTTGATGGCGAACTCGGTGATCTTGCCGAACATCTTGTTGCCCTTGTCCCGTCCCTGCCGAGTTGGCGCTCGCCTGTCTGTTCCGGTTCGCTTCTCAGGTCCCGGACCCGGGGGACGTCGGCCCGGTTCTGCCGGCTTCCGGTCCGGGTTCGGCCATCAGCGTCACTCGCTGGCCGTCGACGAGGAAGTTCACGCCGGCGGTGGCGATGATGTCCCCGGCCGCGACCCCGGTCACCGCCACCATGTTGCTGGCCAGCGCACCCGCCGCCCGGACCTGGGTCCGGCGAACGGTCGAAGACGCAGGATCGTAGACGAACAGGAAGCCGTCGCCGGTGCCGTCCCCGGGGGCGATGGCCGCCAGCGGCACGAAGTAGCTGCTGATGGCCGTGTCCTGGGCCACCGTCAGCGTCACGTCGGCGGTCATGCCGGGGCGAACGGCCGCCGGCGGGTCGATCAGGGTGAGCTTGACCGGAAACATGTTGCCGGCACCGGCGGCGCTGCCGATCTCGCTGACGCGGGCGGCGATCGGCTGCGGGACCTGCGGTACGTTCACCGTCGCCGGCATGCCGGCCACGATGTGGGCGATGGTCGTCTGGGGCACGCCGATCGCTGCCTGCCGGTTGCCGGCCGCGTCGATCCGGAACAGTTCCTGGCCGGCGCGCACCTCGGTGAAGGGATCGACCCGGCGTGCCGCGATCGAACCGTCGAACGGCGCGGTCAGCGTCGCGTTGCGAAGGTCGCGCCGGGCCAGGGCCAGGCGGGCGTTGGCCACGTCGATCTGGCTCTGCGAGGATTCGTAGTTCCGTTGGGCGACCTCGAAGGCCACCCGGGCCACCGCCCGCTGCGCCAGCAGCCGCTGGTGGCGCTCGAAGTCCGCCCGGGTCTGAGCCAGGTAGGCCCGCGCCCGCTGCAGTTCGGCCTCGGCCGACTGCACCGCCAGCCGGAAGGGTTCCTCGTCCAGGACGGCCAGCACCTGGCCGGCGCGCACCGAATCGCCCTGGCTGACCCGGACCTGGCGGACGTTGCCGCCGACCTGGAAGCTCAGGCTCGAGGAATCGCTGGCCTCGATCACGCCGGGAAAGCGGCGCTGCTGGCCGCTCGCGACCTCGTTGACGGTAAACGCGCGGATCGGGCGGACCTGTTCGGGAACCGGGGGCTCCTCCCGTTCGCAGCCGGACATCGGGAGGATCAGGGCGATGAACAGGGAGACGCGAATGGCGGCGCGCATGACGGCTTCCTTCGATCGATGCTCCGGCGGGAGGAGCGGGCTCGCGCTCCCGATGCGAGGGGACCGGCCATTCCGGAGGCCGCGGACAGGGCACCGGTCGATAGCGAAGGTGCTTCCCCTCTTCGCGGCGCTGATGCTCAGGTCAGCATCGCTAATCCGATAATGGCAAACGAATTGACGATGTCGATGAAAAACCCGCAGGCCACCGGCACGATCATGAACGCCTTCTGCGCCCGGCCGTACTCGCGGGTGACCGCGGTCAGGATGGCCATCGTCGTTGCCGTCGAGCCCAGCGAGATGCCGGCGAAGCCGCCCGACACCACCGCGGCCTCGTAGTCCCCTCCCATCGCCGGGAAGACGACGAACCAGATGAAAGCGATCGCCAGCAGCACCTGGACGACCATGACGGTGACGATGAAGCCGAGGAAGGCGCCGGCGGTCCACAGCTGCAGGCTCATCAGCGTCATGGTGTAGAACAGCCCCAGGCTGACGTAGGCGATCAGCGTCAGGCACTGATCGCTGCCCGGCCAGTCCAGCTTTGGCGCCATCCGGGGCAGCAGGTGGCCGAGCAGCAGGCCGGCGGCGAGGCTGGTGACGTAGAGCGGCATCAGCACCCCTGCCGCCTCCAGCGCCACACGCAGGCCCTCTCCCAGGATGACCGCGACGTGGATGCGCAGCAGCGCCAGCAGGAAGGCGTAATAGTCGAGCTGGGGGGGCGGCGCGGCACGCGAGACGCCCACGTCCAGCGACGCACTCGGGCCCGGGGTAGCGAGGCGGTGCCGGCGGATCAGGGCGTGCGTGATCGGCCCGCCGATGCAGCACGCTGCCAGCAGACCTATCATGTTCACGGCCGTGCCCAGCCGGGACATGTGCTCGAGGCCGAAGTTGGCCTCGAAGATCGGTGCCCAGGCGATGGTGGTGCCCGACCGGCCGGTGAGCGCCATCGAGCCCGCGACGATGCCGACGCGGATGTCGTGGCCGAAGGCGTCCGCCAGCAGCATGCCGGCCGCGTTCTGCAGCACGATGAACAGTGCCGCGAGCGCCACCAGGATGCCGAGGGGGCGGCCGTTGGCGAGCAGGTCGGTCAGGCTGGAACGCAGGCCGAGCGCGGCGAAGAAGTAGACCAGCAGGATGTCGCGCCGCGACAGGTCGAAGATGATGGTCAAGTCGGCGGCGGCGTGGACCAGCGCGATCAGGACCGCGGTGGCGGCACCGCCGACCATCGCTTCCGGGATGCCGAAGTCCCGCAGCACCCTCGTTTGCCGGACGATGCCGTAGCCGACGAAGAACACGATCATGGCGATCGTCGTCGTGTTGAACACGTCCAGTTCGATCGTCATGCTACCCCACCTCGCCGCAGCCCGGACTTATCCGTCGGCATGCGGGCGGAGTAAAGGCCGGCACGCGATGCGGCGTCGTCAGGACGAGGGAGACGCGCCGCCCGACAGCGGCTAAACATGGCGCACGACGGACGGACGGTTGGCGACAACAGGGTTGAGACGATGCGAAAAATGAGGATGGCCCGTCTGCTGCTGCTGGCCCTGCCCGCACTGCTGCCGGCGTGCGAGACCTCGATCGATCCTTCGACCGGGCAATCGCAGACCCGCCTGACGCTGCCGCTCACGCAGGCCAATGCGGACGCGTCGGAGCGGCGGTGGTGGGAGTGCGTGCAGTTCCGCTCCGAGAGCTGGTGCGAGCGCAACCTGCCCAACGGCCGGCCGCCCGGCATCTCCACGCTCAATCCGCCGGCGCCGCAGGGAGGCCTGACGGGGGGCCGCCAGGACCCCTGAGGCCGAAGGCCGAAGCCGTCGGAACACCCAGGGGCCGAAGGCCGCCGGGATCCCCCTGAGGCCAAGGCCGAAGGCCGCCAGAGTCCCCCTGAGGCGGGTTGCGAGCCGACCTACTGCCCTTGCGAGCGGCGCCACTCGGCGAACAGCCGCTCCTCCTCGATCTGCCGCTCCACGTCCGCCTGCTGCAGCGCGCGCTGGCGTTCGAAATCCAGCTGCCGCTGCATCGCCCGGTCGCGCGACGCCTCGGTCTGCTGGATCTGACGCTCCTGGTTCTGCCGGTCGACGGTCATGTTGCCGGCCAGCCCGCCGACGGCGCCGCCGATCAGCATCGCCGACGTGCTGTCACCGAAGATCGCCCGTCCCATCCCGGCACCCAGCGCCGCGCCGCCGGCCGTTCCGACACCGGCACCGCCACCGCCGGCCTCGCAGCCGGCGACGGCGAGCGATGCGGCGGCCGCCAGGAGGACAGGAACGCTCGCGATACGAATTCCGCCGTTCGTCGTGCTCATCGTCCCAGCTCCGCCTTCACCGAACTCACGATCTCGTCGAACGACAGGCCGTCGCCGTCGCGGTCGGCGGCCGTGAACGCCTTCATCTTGTAGGTCATCACCTCGGGAAACGTCAGCACGCCGTCGCCATCGGCATCGACCCTGGCAAACTGCTTCGCGTCGTGCGGGCCGATCTCGGCCGGTGTCAGCCTGCCGTCCCGGTTGGCGTCGAGCCCGGCGAATCCGGCGGCCGCATCGCGGGCGAACTCGCCCTCGCTGATCAGGTTGTTGCCGTCCGTGTCGGCGGCTTCGAAGGCGATCGCCTCGTAGGCGAAGCCCAGATCCATCGGAGCAGGCAACACCGTCACCGGTTGCTGTGCGGCTGCGCCGGTCGCCCAGGCACCCACGGTCCAGGCCCCCGCTGCACAGGCGACCGCCAGGCACGCCGGCACGGATCGCCGCTTCTGCTGTTTCCTCATTGTCGTCCTCTGCTGATTGTCCACCCTTCGATGTCCCCGTCCGCCGAAGAGGCGGCGCGTGGTCCGGAGGCGCTGCGCCTCCAACTCCGCATGGGCGACGCCATATCGCAACCTAGCATAGTCGCGCATGCGGGCGAAATCGCGAGGCCGCGCGCCGGAACACCGATGCCGAGGCAGATGCGGGGTTTACCCGTCACCAGAAAGTTGATTATGGTCACCATCTGCGCGCCGCACCCCGGCGCGCAGCCACGCAGCTGAGGGAAGAGCATGGCGGACAAGCGGTTGCTGGTCTGCGACGACGAGATTGCCGTGGGACGCTTTGTCCGCAACGTCATGGAACCCCTCGGCTTCGACGTCCGGCTGACCACCAGCGGCGAGGAGTTCATCGCCTGCTACGACGAGTTCCAGCCGACGGCGATCCTGCTGGACATGGTGATGCCGGGCATGGACGGTAACGAAGTGATCATGTGGCTCGCGCAGCACGGCTGTGGGGCGCGGCTGATCATCATGACCGGCTATCATCCTCAGTATGCGGATCACGCCCGAATCCTCGCGCAGTACAGGGGCCTCGAATCGTCTGCTACGCTGCACAAGCCGTTCGGCATCGAGCATCTGCTGTCGGCCCTGGGCTGCGACTGACTTTTCCGCGAGGCGGCGCCCACCGTTTCGCCAGCAACGTGCCCAACGGAGCACCATGCACGATTACCGGCGGCTGATCGTCCTAATCCTCGTCATGATGACGGTTGCGATCATCATCGGCGCCAGCGCCATCATCATCATCTACCAGGGCGGCATCGAGCGCGAGCGGGTGCGGCTGCGGGACATTGTCCAGGTCCAGGCGCGGTTGCTGGAGACGCTGGCCCGCTTCGACCAGACCTACTCCACCTCCCCCGAGGGCCCCGTCGCCGGCTCGGTCCGGCAGTTTCTCGACGTCTACGGTTCGTTCACGCCCGGCGGTCTGGGCGAGACGGGGGAGGTCGCCCTGGCGCGGCGCGAGGGTGACCGCATCGTCTTCCTGCTGCGCCAGAACCACGGCCACGCCGATGTGCCGATGTCCATCCCGATGGATTCCGCCGTAGCCGAACCCATGCGCGCAGCCCTGAGCGGCCAATCGGGCACGATCATCGGCCTCGATTACGCCGGCGACCGGGTGCTGGCGGCGTTCGAACCGGTCGGGGTTCTGAACCTCGGCCTCGTCGCCAAGATCGACATCGCGGAAATCCGCCAGCGCTTCACCCAGACGGCCGCCCCGCTGCTGCTGATCGGTCTGTTCGCGGTGGGTGGTGCCGCCAGCCTGTTCTATCGGATCACCGAACCGGTACAGCGGCGGATGCGGGCCAGCGAGGCCCGGTTCCGCGGCACCTTCGAAAACGCCGCCGTCGGCATCGCGCACGTGGGCTTCGACGGCTCCTGGCTGCGCGTCAACGACCGGCTGTGCGACATCGTCGGCTACGAACGCGACGAACTGCTGGGCCGGACGTTCCAGGACATCACCCACCCGGACGACCTGCAGGCGGACCTGGACCGATTCGGCCGGCTGATGCAGGGCGAGATCAGCACTTACGCGAGCGAGAAGCGGTACCTTCACAAGGACGGGCATATCGTCTGGGTCAACCTGACCACGTCGCTGCAACGGGACGAAGCGGGCCACCCACTCCACGGCATTTCGATCGTGGAAGACATCAGCAGCCGCAAATCCACCGAGCAGACGCTGCAGGAAAGCGAAACCCGGCTGCGCGCCGTGCTCGATGCCAGCGAGGACGAGATCCTGCTGGTCTCGACCGAGGGCCGGGTGCTGGCGATCAACAAGGCGGCCGAGAGGCGCCTGGCCCACCGCCTCGCCTACGTCGAGCCGGTGGGGGCGGATCTGACGCAGTTGCTGCCGCCGGACCTGGCGAACGTCCGTATCGCCACCATCGCCCAAGTGGCGGCGTCGCAGACGCCCGTGCATCTCGATCTTCCGGTGCGCGGCCGGTGGTTCGAGTTCTGGTACTTTCCGGTACGGCACGTGGACCAGCCCCTTGCCGAAGTGGCGGTGTTCGCCCGCGACATCACCGAACGCAAGCGCGCGGAATCGGAACTGCGCCGGCTGTACCAGGCGATCCAGCAGAGCCCGACATCGGTGGTCATCACCGACCTGGACGGCCATATCGTCTACGTCAATCCGAAATTCTGTCAGGTGACAGGCTACGAATACGAGGAGGTGGTCGGCAAAAATCCGCGCGTTCTCAAGTCCGGCTTTACCAGCTACAAGGAATACAAGAAGTTATGGGAGACGATCACCAGTGGCGGGACTTGGCACGGTGAGTTCCGGAATCGCAAGAAGGATGGTCAGTTTTTCTGGGAGACGGCGTCGATCGCACCGGTGAAGAACGAGCACGGCGATATCATCAACTTCGTCGCCGTCAAGGAGGATGTCACCGAGCGGCGCGCCGTCGAGGATCAGCTGCGGCAGTCGCAGAAGATGCAGGCGATCGGCCAGCTTACCGGCGGCATCGCCCACGACTTCAACAACCTGCTGACGATCATCGTCGGCAATCTCCAGCTTCTCGAACGCAGCGTCGGATCGCAGGACGCACTCGCGCCGCTGATCACCGACGCCGTGTGGGCGGCGCGGCGCGGCGGCGAGCTGACACACCGGCTGCTGGCGTTCGCGCGCATGCAGCCCCTGAGTCCCGCCGTCATCAACCTGAACGACATCGTCCGCGGTCTGACCGAGCTGCTGCGGCGCACGCTGGGCGCCGGCATCGACGTGGTCGAGTCGCTGGAGCCGGACCTGCCCAGCATTCTCGCGGATACCGGCGAGCTGGAGCGCACGCTGGTCAATCTGGCGATCAACGCCCGGGACGCCATGCCGAGCGGCGGCCGGCTCACCGTGCAGACGGGCCGGGCGACCCTCGATGCCCACTACGCAGAACGCTATCCGGACGTGGCACCCGGCGAATACGTGATGCTGGTGGTCACCGATACCGGAACCGGCATCGCGCCCGGCGTGATCGGCCGCATCTTCGAACCCTTCTTCACCACCAAGAAGACGGGCCAGGGCAGCGGCCTCGGGCTCAGCATGGTCTACGGATTCGTCAAGCAGTCGGGCGGGCACGTCAGCGCGCACAGCGTCGTGGGCTCGGGGACCACGTTCAAGCTGTTCTTCCCGCAGGTCGCGGCGGTCGACGATGCGATCGGCCATGCCACGTGCGACGAGGATCGCCCGTTCACCGGGCTCGGACGCACGGTGCTGGTCGTCGAGGACGAGGCACGGCTGCGCAAGGTCGCCACCCGCCTGCTGAGGGATGCCGGCTTCCGTGTCACCGAGGCGGGAGACGGCGGCGAGGCGATGCGCCAGGCGGAGGCCGCGGCGCGCGTCGATCTGCTGTTCACCGACATGGAGCTGCCGGGCGGGATGAACGGGCACGCCATCGCCGAGCGTGTGCGTGAGCGCCATCCCGCGGTCAAGGTGCTGTATACGACCGGCTATTCGACCGCGATCACCGCCGCCGGCGGTCGCGCGCCGGAGGATGCGCCCGTCCTCGCCAAGCCGTATGCGCGCCAGCAGCTGATCGCCCAGCTCCGCGCCCTGTTTCCGGACGGCGCTTCCCGCACCTGACGGGGCGGAGTGGCGCGGCCGCTCCCCCGTCGACCGGCGCAGTGGATCGCCGCGACCCGGGATGTGACGTCGAAGCGTCTCGCCGCTGTGACATCAGGGTGAGCATGGTTCCGTCCCCTTTCTGCCGCTAAGATCCGCAGTTCCCGTCCCTACCCTCGACCCTGGCAGGCCCCTGATGGACAACCCCACCGCCGCCGTTCCCACGCCGCCGCCCGTACCTGGGCGGCGCCGCCGCCTGTGGCGGTGGCTGCTGGGCGCGCTGGCGGTGCTGGTGGCGGTTGCCGGGCTGGCGATCGCCTTCGGCCCGCAGCTGGTGGCCCGCCACGTGGTGAGCACCTACCTCGCCGGCATCAACATCGACACCAGCGGCGTCGATACCCTGCGCATCCGGCCGCTGCAGGGCCGACTGACGTTCGGCCCGGTGACGTTTCGGGGCGGTACGGCGGAGCAGGCGGGGCAGGTGGGGCGGATCGGCGTCAAGGTGGACGTCACCCGCCTGCTGCGTCGCCAGGCGCTGGTGGAGGCGATCGTCATCGAGGGCGTGCGGTTCGAGGTGCGCCAGGCGGCCGACGGCGCACTCAGCCTCAACGGCATTCCGCTCAGCGAGATCCTTGCCGAACACACCACCGGCGGTCCGGAACGTCCGCCGGCACCGGAGGGCGCACCGCCCGGTGCGCAACCAGGGGCACCCGCGCCGGCGCGGCCGATCACGCCGCGCACCCTGGAGGAGGAGCTGGGCTGGGGTGCGGGCCTCGATTCGCTGCAGATCCTCGACAGCCGGGTGGTGTTCATCGACGCCCGCGGCGGCGAGGCGGTGATGCACGTCCACGAACTGGATCTGGGTGGCTTCCGCACCTGGGCGCCCGACAAGCCCGGCCGGTACCGGCTGCAGGCGGAGATCAACGACATCGACCTCGCCGCCTCGGGCATCGCCAAGCCGTTCGCCGACAAGATCGAACTCGAAGCCGAGGCGAGCGTCACCGGGATCGAAGTGACCAAGATCGAACGCTACCTGGGACCGCTGGGCTTCACCTCGCGCGCCGGGCGGATCGACCTCTCGGTCTACGAATCCGGCTTCGTGCTGTTCGCCGCCGGCAGCCTGCAGGCGCGGCTGGCGGCGAGCGGGACGATGACCGGCGTCGACCTGGCGCACCCGCTGTTCGGCCGCGGCCGGCTGGCCACCGGCAAGCTCACGCTCGAGAACGTCGCCGGCAGCTACGACGGGCCGGGCCGGGGTGGGGTGAGCGGCGACGTGGGTGTCGATCTGCAGGCGAGTGAGATGCGCCTCTACGACGGCACCGAGGTGGGCTTTTCCCACGTCCGCCTGGGCCTGCCCGGGACGACGGTGCGGATGGAGGCCGGCCAGCAGCCGGCGGTCCGGGTCGCCCCGCAGCTGGACGTGACCGACCTGCGGCTGGGCGGCGGCGACATCCGGGGAACCGTCGGCAATACCACCGTCCGGCTGTCGGGCTTCAGCATCGAGGGCACCGAGCCGGGGGCGCCGTTCGTGGCCACCGGCTCGGTCGCCGTCGAACGCATCGATCTGCTGCTGCCGGAGGCCCAGCCGGTCACGGTCGCCGCCGACCGGGTGCTGGTCGATCTGGCCGAGACCCGCCTCGCCTTTCCGCCCGGGCGGGGGGCACAGGTGGCGGGCGGTGTCGTGCTGGATACGAGCCGGCTGGCGGTCTCGGTGCAGCCGGCGCCACCCCGCGGCCCGGATGCGCGGCGGCGGCCGCCGCCGCCGACCCGCATCGAAGCCGCGCGGCTCGCCTTCGAGATGCCGGCGCTCACCGTCGACGACGCCGGCGAGGCCGGCATGACTGTGGACGCCCGCGGGCCGATGCTGTCGTTCGACGACGTGCGGCTGGGCGGGCCGGTGGTGCAGGGCAGCGTCGGCCAGGCCGCCTTCCGGCTCGCCCGCTTCGGCATGCAGGGGAAGGATGCCGGCGCTCCCATGGTGGCGACCGGCACGGTGCAGGTCGACCGGCTCGACCTGCGCCTGCCCGACGTGGAGCCGGTGGCGATTGCACTGGGACAGCTTCGCGCGGAGCTGGAGGAGACCCGCATCGCCCTCGCCCCCGGCGCACCGCGGGTCGAGGGCGGGCTGTCGCTGGACACGCGCGACCTGCGGGTCTCGATCCAGGAGCAGGGGCGACGCGGCGCACCAATGCCACCGCCGACTCGCATCGAGGCCGCCGCCTTCGCCGCCCGGCTGCCGAACGTGGCGTTGCAGGACGGCGGTACGGACAAACCTGTGGTGCGGGCGGGTGATCCGCGACTGACCCTGGACGGACTGCGGCTGGGCGGGCCCGACATCCAGGGCACGGTGGGCACCGCCGACATCCGGATCGCCGGTGCGGACGTGGAGACGGGCGAGCCCGGCACGCCGGTGGTGGTGACCGGAACGGTCCTGGCGCAGGGCCTCGACCTGCTGGTCCCGGACATCGAGCCCATCGGCATCGGCGCCCGGGAACTGGACGCGAAGCTGATCGGCACCCGCTTCGCCTTCCCGTCCGGCCGGGTGCTGATCGAGGGCGGCGTCGCGGTGGACACCGACGACCTGACGGTGTCGATCTACCAGCAGGGCCCCGACGGCAAGCCGGCGGCGCCGATCCGCATCGACGCCCGGAAGTTCGCGGGCCAGGTGCCGACGCTGCGGGTGGACGACAGCCGCGCCACCGGGACGAAGGTCAACGTCGGCACGCCGTTCCTGGCGTTGGAGCGGTTCCGGCTGGATGCGCCGGCCGATCCACTCTCGACGCTGCAGCTCGCCGCATCCCGGATGGCGCTGCAGCGCATCGACGTGAACGTGATCGACGCCCAGACGCTGGAGGTCTCCGGAACCGGCAACATCATCGCCCCCGACCTGTCGCTTGCAGTGGTGCGGGCGGGCGGCGGCAGCGCCGGGCCGAACGGGACGATCTCCCGGCTGGGCCTGGACCTGCAGCGCTTCTCCTACCGGGAGGACGGGGAGGTGAACGGCTTCGGCATGCAGGGGCGGATCGACATCGGCTCCCTGCAGGGGCGCCGCCCGTTCAGCGAGCCCGGCCGGCCGGCGGACGAACTGTCACTGTCCGGCCTGCAGCTCGACGTGGCGGACGTGGACGTCGAGGTCGGCGGCGGCAAGCCAAGCTGGCGGGCACGCCTGGACATGGAGCTGGCATCGCTGGCGGCTGCCCTGCGCACTCCCGCAATCGCGATGAACGGGCGTGTGGACAGCGTCTCGCTGCGCCGGCTCGCCGCCGCGTCCACGGACGAGTACGCGCTGGAGACGCTGACGGTCGGCCGCATCGACGGCGCGGTGACGCGGGAGACGGCGGCGCCGAAGGTGCCGAAGCCGAAGCCGGAGGAGGACGCCCACCGCGCCGCCCGCACCTGGCCGCCCGCCGATCTGCCGGCGGTCCGGGTGGGTCGGGTGGCGCTGGTCCAGGGCGGCCGGGTCGCATTCCGGGATCGGGCGGTCTCCCCGCCGGTCGATGCGACGCTGCTGGTGGAGCGGCTGACGCTGGCCGACGTGGACACCACCGATCCGCAGGCGCGCACCACCCTGGACGTGCTGGCGCGGCTGGGCGACGGCGTCCTCGACGTGCGCGGCTGGGCAGAGGCGTTCCAGGCGAGGCCCAGCTTCGAGATGCAGGCCCGGCTCGACGAGCTCTCCCTGCCGATGGTCTCGCCCTACATCGCCCCCGACCTGGGGTTCGACGTCCTGCGCGGCCGCCTGACCCTGGGTGCATCGGCGGTCGTCACCGAAGGGCAGCTGGACGGCGAGATCCGGGCGCGGATCGTCGATGTGCGGATGGCCGATCGCCCGCGGCCCGAAACGCCGGAAGTGCAAACGCCGGGGGCCGAAACGTTGGTTTCCAGCGGCCCGCAGGCCGGAACGTTGGTTTCCAGCGGCCCGCAGGCCGGCAACCCGGAGGCCGGCGGCCCGGGAGGCGACGCCACGGGGGCCGGCGCGGACGGCGACCGGCAGGCGGCCTCCTCGATCGCCCGGCCGCTCAGCACGATGATCCGCCTGATCGAGGACCGGGACGGCGCGATCGAGGTCGCGATGCCGGTGCACGGCGACCTGCTGTCGCCCGACTTCTCCTACATGCGGGTCGTCTGGGACCTGCTGCCGCGCCTGCTGCGGGCCTTCGTCATCTCGCCGGTCAGCTTCGTTTCCGCCGCATGGTCGCTGATGGCGGCCGGCGGCACCGGGGGCAGCGACGGCACAGCCGCCGCCGCGAAGCCGTAAGCCGCGCGGCGCCAGGCTGCGCCGCTGCCGGCCCCGGGCCCGCAGGCGCCGGGGCCGGAACGCGGCGCGACCGCTAGCGTGCGTTCGGGGCCGCAAGCGCCGCGGTCGAAGCCTTGCCGAAGGTCGTCCGCGACACCCGCTCGACCCGCAGGTTGTCGAAGCTGCCCGAGGCGCCGCTGTAGCACTTGGCAGGCGAATTCTGCACGAAGATGCAGCCGTCCTGGGCTCCCAGGATCAGGTACCTGTCGAGTGACCTTGCCGTGAACTTCTGCGTCGTGGACACCAGCTCGATGCCGTTGATAAACAGGACGATTGTCTTGTTACCGTAGGCAGGGATGCCCTCGCTGTTCCAGGTCAGCGCCATGCGCATCCACTTGTTCGCAGCGAAGCGGAACTGGTTGGCCTGCCCTTCGCCCGGCGATTGGATCTGGATCGCGGGATCGGATCCATTGTCGAAAACATTCACCCAGAAATTCTTCCGTCCCCCCCAGCCCAGATAGGCGAGTTGCAGGTTGGCAATGCCGTTCCTAAGGCTTTCCGTATAGGTCGCGTTGGGCGTGTTGATGCGCGGCTTCGTCGTCAGCAGGTACATGACCGCCGAGTCGTCGTTACTGCTGTACAGCGGCTTGTAGTCGAACTGGATCGTACCCTGCCGGGTGCTGACCAGCCCGCCGATCGGATAGGCGATTTCGTCCTGGGTTGTGTAGCCGTTGTCGCTGCCCGAGTAGTTGAACACCGCAGCGCCGCCGGAACGGCCGCCGACGGGATCGAACGAGACGTAGCTCGGCCCCGGCGCGCCGCCGCCCCAGATGCCCGGGTGCCAATAGCGGACAACCGCGTTGGGACCGATGGCCGGCTTGTAGCTGAACTGGTGATAGCCGTCCTGGCGCACGAACGGGTTCAGGTTGTCGAAGGTGTCCAACAGCACACAGGCGGATGCGGGCGCGGCCGACGCCATCGCCGACATCACGAGTCCTGCCGCCAGCAGCCGCGACGGCATCAAGGCTTTCAGACCGTCCATGATTATCCCTCCACTCCCCTTTGATTCGATGGAGATTGTACCGGAGATAGATGAAGCTGCGAAAAATATCCATAAACGCGAGGAAATTATATTATAATTCTCGTATTTAGCAATTTGGCGACGCGCAGGGGTGATATGCGTTGTGCGCATGAATGAGGTGGCCGTCGCGTCGGTCGAGCCCGGCGATCCGAGGTCGCGTCAGGAGGCGACGCACCTCGGCGACCAAACCCAGGCTCGGCGCTGGCGTCCGGCCGGGTTTGCGGCGATGATGCCGGCTGCGGCATCGCGGGCGCCGGCTGCCGGTCGGGTTTCCGCGCAGGCGCCGGGGATGCCGCCCGAAGCCGTCCCCAAACCCGTCCCCAGGTCGGCCACCACGTCGGCCGCCGGGTCGGCCACCGGGTCGGCCCTCGCCCGTATCCGGTCCGCTGCCGATGCCGCCTGCCCTCCGCCGCCTGCTGGATGCGCTGTCCGGCCCCTTTCGCGACCTGGCGCCGCTGGTCGCCGTGGTCGCCTTCTTCCAGCTGGTGGTCCTCCGCCAGCCGTTCCCGGAACTGCAGCGGGTGCTGGTCGGCATCCTGTTCGTCGCGCTCGGCCTGCGGCTGTTCATCTCCGGCCTGGAGACCGGGCTGTTCCCGCTGGGCGAGGCGATGGCGCAGGCGTTCGCCCGCAAGGGCAGCCTCGCGGCACTGCTGGCCTTCGCCTTCGCGCTGGGGGCCGCGTCCACCGTGGCCGAGCCGGCGCTGATCGCCGTCGCCGCCGAGGCGGCCCGGCTCGCCGCCGCCCACGGCGGGATCGGCTCCGGGGAGGACGCCCGGGCGGCCTACGCGCTGGCGCTGCGGCTGACGGTCGCCGCCTCGGTCGGCACGGCGCTGACGGTGGGTGTACTCCGCATCCTCAAGGGCTGGTCGCTGCCCCGCGTGATCATCGGAGGCTACGCGGCCGTCATCGCGCTCACCCCGCTGGCGCCGCCGGAGATCGTCGGCATCGCCTACGACTCCGGTGGGGTCACCACGTCCACCGTCACCGTGCCGCTGGTCACGGCCCTCGGCGTCGGCCTCGCGTCCAGCCTGCGCGGCCGCAACCCGCTCGCCGACGGCTTCGGCCTGATCGCGTTCGCGAGCCTGTTTCCGATTCTGTTCGTCCTCGTCTTCGGCATGGTCGCCGAGCGACTGGGCGACGGGGTGCCGTGGGCCCGCGCATGCACCTGCTGACCACCCTCCTCGCCACCGCCGCGAATACGGCGTTCGCCGTCGTCCCGATCATCGCCGTGCTGCTGGGCTTCCAGCTGCTGGTGCTGCGCCGGCGGCTGCCGAACGCGCGCCGGATCGCGCTCGGCTGCCTGTGGGTGTTCCTCGGCCTGACGCTGTTCCTGGTCGGCTTGCAGGAGGCGCTGTTCCCGATCGGCCGGACGATGGCGCTGCAGCTGACCGCACCGTCGCTCCCCCCCGGCAACCCCGGCACCCCGGGCGGCCCGGGCGAGTCGGCCGTGGGCAGCTGGTGGGCGTACGGCCGGGTGTACGCGTTCGCTGCCGCCATCGGCTTCGCCGCCGCGATCGCCGAGCCGGCGCTGCTGGCGGTCGCCCTGAAGGCGAACCACGTCTCGGCGGGCACCATCCCGGCACTCGGCCTGCGGCTGGCGGTCGCCGCCGGAGCGGCAGCGGGCGTCACGCTGGGGGTGCTGCGGCTCGTCCTCGGCTGGCCGATGCCGGTCGTGCTGGGCATCGCCTACGGAATGATCGCGGTGCAGACGGCGCTGGCACCGCGCGTGATCGTGCCGGTCGCCTACGACGTGGGCGGCGTGACCACGTCCACCGTCACCGTGCCGGTGGTGGCCGCGCTGGGCCTCGGCCTCGCCTCCGCCATCCCCGGGCGCGACCCGCTGGCGGACGGCTTCGGACTGATTGCATTTACGTGCCTGTGCCCCATTATGTCGGTGCTCGCGTTCGCCGCCGTCGCCGACCGGCTGCAGCGTACCGGCAGGCGCGGGCGCCGGCGAGGGCGGCCGGACGGAGCCGCCGCTTCCGAGGATCGAGTCGAATGAATCTGAAGCTGATCGTCGCCTTCGTCGCCGACGATCTCACCGATGCGGTGATGGACGCGGCGCGTGCCGCCGGCGCCACCGGGGCGACGGTGATCACCAACGTCCGCGGCGAGGGGCTGAAGCCCGGCCGCAGCTTCTTCGGCCTGGAGCTGACGGCGCAGCGGGACATGCTGCTGTTCCTGGTCGCCGGCCCCCGGGCGCGGGAGATCCTGGAGACGATCGCAGCGGCCGGCAAACTGGACAGCGAGCCCGGCGCCGGCATCGCCTTTCAGCTCGAGATCGAGGATGCCGTGGGCCTGAGCACCCAGACGCCGGCACTGCTGTCGGAAATCGAGGAGCGCATATGAGCCCGACGTTCGTGCCTGCCCCGTCGCTGCGGGTGCGCCACGTGATGAGCTCCACCGTGCGGACCATCGGCCGGATGGCGACCGTCGCCGACGCCATCGTCGCCATGCGCGAGGCCGGCGTCAGCTCGCTGGTGGTGGAGCGGCGGGACAATGACGACGAGTTCGGGCTGATCGTCATCAGCGACATCGCCCGCGAGGTGATCGCCTGCGACCGGGCACCGGAGCGGATCAACGTCTACGAGATCATGTCGAAGCCGGTCCTCAGCCTGCCGATGGACATGCAGAGCAAGTACGCCGTCCGGCTGCTGGTGAAGTTCAACGTCTCCCGGGCGGTGGTGGTGGACGACACGCGCACCCCGGTCGGCATCGTCACCCTGCGCGACCTGGTGCTGCGGGACGGCAACTCCGAGGGAATCGACTAGGTGCCGGCGGACGACGCCGCCGCTCCCGCCCGCGCGCTGCTGCGCCGGCACCGTGCGGGCACGCTGGCGACGGCGCTGGCGGACGACGGCGGGCGTCCTTACGCCTCGCTGGTGACCTTCGCCTGCGACTGCGACGGCAGCCCGATCCTGCTGTTCTCCGGCCTCGCCGACCACACCCGCAACCTGGCCGCCGATCCCCGCGCCTCGCTGCTGATCGAGGATGCCTCCCGGCGCGCCAACCCGCAGACCGGTCCGAGGCTGTCGCTGATCGGCCGGATCGCTCCGGACGGCGAGCCGCGCCTGCGCCGCCGGTTCCTCGCCCGCCACCCCGGCGCCGTGCAGTACGCCGACTTTCCCGACTTCCGCTTTTTCCGGATGACCGTCGAGCGCGGCCACTGGGTGGGCGGCTTCGCCCGGGCACGCTGGCTTTCGGCCGACCGGCTGCTGGCGGACGGGGCCGCGGCGGCGGCGATCGCGGACGCCGAGCCGTCGGTGCTCGAACACATGAACGCCGACCACGGCGCGGCGATCGACCTCTACGCGACCCGGCTGCTGCGCCGCGCCGGCAGCGGCTGGCGGATGACGGCCGTCGATCCGGACGGCTGCGACCTGGCGCGCGGCGCGGCCGTCGCCCGGCTGCCGTTTCCGGCCGCCGCCACCGATGCGGACGCGCTGCGCGCGATCCTGATCGAGCTTGCGGCGCGCGCCCGCGGCGCCTGACGCGTGTCCGGCCCGACGGGCGGGGTGACGACGCTCACTGCGGGGCCAACGCCGGCGAGCGAGCATGGGACGATCGGGGGCAACGTTGCATCAGCCCGCCCCTGGCCGAGGGCTCAGGGATGGACATCAGCAGCATCGGCGCGACTGCGGTCGTGACGCAGACGGCACAGCGGGAGCAGGTCCTGTCGCTGAACGCGGTCCGGCAGCAGAACCAGGCGGAACAGGCGATCGTGGCGATGCTCGATCAATCGGCGCCGAACCCGGCACCCTCCGGCAATGCCGGCCGCGGTCAGAACCTGAACATCCTCGTCTGACCGCAGACACGCCGGTCAACCCGCATTCGGGAGTGCTGCCGCAAACCGTTCACCCGGTAGCCGCGTAGTGCGTGCCGACGTATCCGAGCCGCGGCTTCACCCGGTGTAGCAGATCATATTCCGGCTTGAGCAGCGTGCGGGCGAACGCCAGTTCCTCGGGAGGGGGGCTGGTCTTCTCTCCAAAGCGCCGTTCCCAACTCAGCTTCAGCGGCAAATCGAGAATGTCCGCTAGGTCCGAGATGTGCGCCGCAAAACTCGACGTGAACCCCACATATGAGCATGCGACGATTCGCTCTGCGGCTTCCGCAACCGAGAAGCTCGCCGAGAACATGTATAGCTGATTGAGCAGCCGCGCCCTCGGCATGCGCGACACGAACTCGCCGAAGCTCGAACCGAGCCACTCCGTTTCACGCCGCAGGCGCCAGAATGCCGGCTCTAGGCGCGACGCCCGCGGGTCGTCCCTCACAAACATCAAGTGACGATAATACGATATCACACGTTCGAGGGGGTCTCGCAGAATCGTTATGGTGAAAGTTTTTTCCGGAACGACCAATTTGTGGGCGGCAATATGGGAACTCCCATAAAAATAATCACCACGCTCGATAAGTTTCTTGTCATGCTGGACAAATATTATATCGTTTCGCATCAACATATTTTTGTGTGCAATGTCCTGTAAATCTGCTCCGATAATACTAAGGAATGCAGTATTTAAGCTAGTTCCGGCCGTTTTTCGAATGTGGTAATGGTAAATTCTTTTCCAATCATGCGCGATTACATAATTATGAGCGATTTTATGACACCGGAACGCCAAAATAGGAGATAGAATTCTGCATTTGAGCCTTCTTGCTATTTTTTGGTGCATCTGCATGCCTGCTCTCCTGGATCTACAAACACAAATCGAAACGACAAGACATTCACAATGCGCTACCAATTAACTCGCAGTTGCGCATATTGTTCCTTTCATGGCTTTTGCCGGCGTGCGAATTTTCGGGCCAACTTGGGAAGTCGGCCGATGCACTGAATCGATCCTTGCGCCGGCCTTCGTGGCGGAATTGCCAGTTGACGGCGGTCGCCGCGATGAACGGTTCCCGCGGCCGGATCCCCAGCTCGTCGCTCAAGATCCGCGCGCCCCTCTCCGGACCGGAGCGAACGTGTTCGAACGCCATGTCGCCCAGGCGCACAACGCGTGGACGGCGCAATTGCAGCTCCTCCCTTACGAACTCCATCGAGCTGGACTCGCGCACACAGACCATGTGCGCACCTTCCAGCACGTGGGCCGTGATCCGCCTGAGCAGGCGCGAGCGGATCGGGCCGATGCTTTGCGGTGCGAGCATGATCGGGCCGCGGCGCAGCATGGCCAGCCACAGCTGGGTGAGCTGGGTAAGTACGTTCGGGTGGTTGTCGACCAGGAATCCGCCCGGAACGCTGATGACCAGATCAGCCGTCTCGAGTTCGGCGCAGGCCTGCTTCTGCCGGGCCGACAGCGACGGCCGGACCAGCGGACTGCCGCCGGAGAGGATGTAGAGCATCATGGTCCCCAGCTGGAGCGCCGTCTCCCATCGACGCCGCAAGGCAGCGGAGGCGGAGGCATAGACGGGCGGGGTCATCCACTGGACCTCGGGGATTCTCTGCTGCTGTGCCTCCGTCTGCGTGACGATGCCGTGCATGACGTGCGGCACGTCCTGCAAGGCGATCTTCATTTCGGCGACCAGCGATTCGATCAGGGCGGCGTCGCCGCGGTTGCTGGGTCCGAAGGCGTTTGCGAAGAGAATCCGGATCATGCGTCTTCCCCAGACGTTCCTTCGCCACGACGTTCACGGTCGCGGCCGTCCCACCGATGACGGGTCCGTCCACGCTTCCTGCCGACGCCATTTCGATGACGCGAGCGCAGACCGCCGTCGTACTGGCCCGCCGGCTGACCGCACGTGCAGTCCGACGGAAGAGCACTATCGCGCATTGTTTATGTCAATACTTTGACTATTCTATCTGTGGTTTTATAATATACACCCGCTAAGGTGTTATTTAGGATCCGCAGAGAAGGACTTCGAGCCTCCTGAAGACCGCCCGCAGAACACGCAACGCAGACCCCTTCGCGTGCGGAGCCTGGTTTCGGTGCAGCCCGATCTGGCGATCCGTTTTCGGGGCATGGCCAGCGGCGGGACCGGGAACGCCCCGCGCCTGCCCGCCTGCGGATCCGCCGGGGCACCGGAATCGCAGCGGCTCGATGCGCATGACGTCGCGCAGGGCACCGACCGTCTCGGGCAGCATCTCGCGGAGGGGCTCGTCGATGTGTCGATCGGTGCGATCGCGTTGCCGCCCGGCCTCTCCCGGCCGCGGCTGACGGTGGCGATGCTCGATCAGTCGGTGCCGAGCGCAGCCCCGTCCGGCGATGCCCGCCGCGGCCGAAACCCGGACATGCTCGCCTGACCACCCACGGTCACGGCCGCCGCCGCGACACCTCCGTCGAAACCGGGGATGCCGGATCGGTCGCTGCGCACGACCGGCTGTCCTCCGTCATCCGCAGACGGTGGCGCACCAGGGCCAGCAGGTCATATTCCGGTTGCAGGAGGGCGCGGGCCGCCGTCATTTGGCACGGCGTCGGTACGACGTTCTGCTCGAACCGCCGCTCCCGCCCGGGCTCGAGCGGCAGGTCGAGTATCCTCCCGAGTTCCCGGACATCCGCCTCTAGAGCAATATCCGATCAAGCGGAATCGCTTGATCGGATTGACCTGCTCTAAAAATCAAACAGTTAGAGCGCGACGTACGAACAACCCGCGATCCGTTCGGCTGCGTCGGTGACCGACAGGCCCTCGGAGAACATGTGGAGCTGATCGAGGGGATGCGTCGGCGGCGTGCGCGCCGGGAAGTCCTCGAATCCGCTCCCCAGCCATTCGGCCTGCCGCCGAACGTGCCGGATTGCCGGCTCCAGGAGCGGCGCCCGCGGATCGTCACGCGCCCAGAGGAGATACGAACAGAAGAACAGCAGCCGCTCCCCGTTCCGGGCGGGCGATTGCCGCGTCAGAACCGCAGCGGCTTCACCCGCACGACGTTCGGCAGGGCGCGGACCTGTTCGAGCACCTCCTCGCTGGGAGCCTCGTCGATCTCGATCAGCGCGATTGCGTTGCCGCCCGGCTGATCCCGGCCCAGGTTGAAGGTGGCGATGTTGATGCCGGCGTCGCCCAGCACCGTGCCCAGCCGGCCGATCAGCCCCGGCCGGTCCCGGTTGGTGACCAGCAGCATGTTCGGGCGCAGCTGCGCGTCCATCGGCACGCCCTTGATCTCGACGATGCGCGGCTGGTCGCCGTTGAACAGCGTGCCGGTGATCGTCCGGGTCTGCACCTCGCTGACCACCGTCAGCCGGATCAGCGTCTGGTAGGCGCCGGCCCGCTCGCGGGTGACCTCGGCGACGGCGATGTCGCGCGCCTTCGCCACCATCGGCGCGTTGACCATGTTGACGCTCACCATCTGCGGCGCCAGCAGCCCTTCCAGGATCAGCGCCGTCAGCGGCTTCAGGTTGAGGGCCGACGCGTGGCCCTCGTACTCGATGGTGACCGAGCGCACCGCGCTCTCCAGCAGCTGGCCCATGAACCGGCCGATCTGACCCGCGAGCGTCATGTAGGGTTTCAGCTTCGGCATCTCGTCGGCGCTGACCGACGGCATGTTAAGCGCGTTGACGACCGCCCCCGTCAGCAGGAACTCGGCCATCTGCTCGGCCACCTGCAGCGCCACCTTTTCCTGCGCCTCGATGGTGGACGCGCCCAGGTGTGGCGTCGCCACCACCTGCTCCAGGCCGAACAGCGCGTTGCTCTTCGCCGGCTCCTCGGCGAACACGTCGAGGGCGGCGCCCGCCACTTGGCCGGATTCCATCGCCGCCTTCAGGTCGGCCTCGACCACGAGCACGCCGCGGGCGCAGTTGATGATCCGCACGCCGGGCTTCATCTTCGCGATCGTCGTGGCGTTGATCATGCCGCGGGTGCTCTCGGTCGCCGGCGCGTGCAGGCTGATGAAGTCCGAGCGCGCCCAGAGCTGGTCGAGTTCCACCTTTTCCACGCCCAGGCTCTCGGCACGATCCGCCGACAGGTAGGGATCGTGCGCGATCACCTTCATCTTCAGGCCGCGCGCCCGGTCGGCGACGATGCCGCCGATGTTGCCGCAGCCGACGACCCCCAGCGTCTTGCCGGCCAGTTCCACCCCCATGAAGCGGGACTTCTCCCACTTGCCGGCATGCGTCGAGGCGTTCGCCTGCGGGATCTGGCGAGCGAGCGCGAACATCATCGCGAGCGCGTGCTCGGCGGTGGTGATCGAATTGCCGAAGGGCGTGTTCATCACCACGATGCCGCGCCCGGTCGCCGCCGGAACGTCCACGTTGTCGACACCGATGCCGGCACGGCCGATCACCTTCAGCTGGCCGGCGGCGGCGAGCACGTCGGCGGTGACCTTGGTCGCCGAGCGCACGGCGAGCCCGTCGTAGGTGCCGATGATCGCCTTCAGCGCGTCGGCCTTCAGGCCGGTGTTCACGTCCGTCTCGATGCCCCGGGCGCGGAAGATCGCGGCGGCCTGCGGGCTCATGTCGTCGGCAATCAGAACCTTGGGCATGGCTGTCGTTCCGTCTGACTCTGGAGGGTCAAGGAAGGGTGGTGCGGAAAGGGCTCAGGCGGCGCGGTCGGCACGCACGCTGGCCCAGGCCCAGTCGAGCCAGGGGAACAGCGCCTCGAGATCGGCAGTCTCGACGGTGGCGCCCGCCCACAGGCGCAGGCCCGGCGGCGCGTCGCGGTAGGCACCGACGTCGTAGCCGGCTCCCTCCTTCTCCAGCGCCGCCGCCAGCGCCTTGGCGACCACCGCCTGCTGGTCGGGTCCCAGCCCCTGGAACCAGGGGTCCACCACCTTCAGGCAGACGGAGGTGCGCGAGCGGATCGCCTCGCGCTCGGCGAGGAAGTCGACCCAGGGGGTCGCCGTCACCCAGCGCTCGATCGCCGCCAGGTTCGCCCTGGAGCGGGCGACCAGCGCCGGCAGACCGCCGATCGCTTCCGCCCACTTCAGCCCGTCGAGCGCGTCCTCGACCGCCAGCATCGAGGGCGTGTTGATCGTCTCGCCCTTGAACAGGCCCTCGGTCAGCTTGCCGCCCTTGGTCATCCGGAACAGCTTCGGCAGCGGCCAGGAGGGCGTCCAGCTCTCCAGCCGGGCGGCGGCACGGGGGCCCAGCGCCAGCATGCCGTGCTGCGCCTCGCCGCCCAGGACCTTCTGCCAGGACCAGGTGACCACGTCGAGCTTGTCCCACGGCAGGTCATAGGCGAAGACGGCCGAGGTGGCGTCGCAGAGTGCCAGGCCCTCACGGTCGGCAGCGATCCAGTCGCCGTCGGGAACGACGACGCCGGAGGTGGTGCCGTTCCAGGTGAAGACCACGTCGCGCGCCGGATCCACCTGCGTCAGGTCGGGCAGCGCGCCGTAGCCCGCCTGCAGCACGCGCACGTCGGCGAGCTTGAGTTCCTTCTTCACGTCGGAGACCCACTGGGCACCGAAGCTTTCCCAGGCGAGCATGTCGATGCCGCGCGCACCCAGCATCGACCACAGCACCATCTCGATGGCGCCCGTATCCGACGCCGGCACGATGGCGAGCCGCCAATCGGCGGGCAGGCCCAGGATGGCGCGGGATCGGTCGATCACTTCCTGCAGCTTCGCCTTGCCGGCCTTCGCCCGGTGCGAGCGGCCGAGCACCGCACCTTCGAGCGCCGCCAGCGACCAGCCGGGGCGTTTGGCACAGGGACCGGAAGAAAAGCAGGGGTTTGCCGGCCGAACCTGCGGCCGCTGCGGCGTGGTCATGGCTGAGTTTGCTCCCATCCTTGCAGATGGGTCGCGGCCCGTCGGGAGGCCGTGGCCCGGCGGCTCTATAGACGCCGGGCCACGGCAGGTCAATCGCGATGGCGGCAAACGGAAGGATGACGGGCGGGGGCGTCCCGCCCGTCCTGATGATGCCGCTACCCTACTGGGCGGTCACCTGCGTGGTCACCAGCCGCGTGCCGCCGTTCTCGGACCACGCCCGGAACTGCAGCTGCTTTGCCCCGGCCGAGGTGGCGCGAAGCGTCCAGGTGGCGATCCGGCTGTCGCCCTGGCGCGTGTTGCCGAGGGTGAGGTTGTTGGCGCCGGCGAATACCATGCCGATCCCGTCCTCGCGGATGGTGCGCACGTCCTGGATCGTCACGCCGGGCGTCATGCTGCTCAGCGCCAAGTGCACCCCGGATGCCACGTAGGCCGGATCCGTCAGCGTCGTCGTCACCGTGAACGACGTGCCGACCCGCGGCAAAGTGGTGCTCGGGACGGCACTCAGGGTCATCGGCGGGGTCGGGTCGCCGCGCACGATCGTGGCGGCGATGCCCACCGGCAGTCCCGAGCCCGGCACGTTCCAGGGCGTCGCCTTCAACCGGTAGGTCCCGGCCGGCGGGTTGTTGATGACCACATATTCGGTGTTGTCGATGTAGGACTGGGAGGCCCACTCGCCGCACTGGCCGAGGCTGCCGGTGCAATCGGCCCCCCGATCGACCCACAGGTCGATATCGTAGCTGACGGCATTCGACGCACCGGCGCTCGCCGCCGGCTCGTCCCAGGTCATCACCACCACGAGCCGGTCGGTTCCGGCCGGCACGACGATGTCGCGTTGACGCCAGGTGCTGGGGGTCACGCTTCCCCACGACCAGTGGGTGGTCCAGCCGTTGGCGTTGTCGCGCGCCCAGTGCGAGACGTAGGCGGACACCCGTCCCAGGCCGTAGTCGTTGCGGCCGCCACTGGAGTTGTTGGCCGGCGTCGTCACGTTGTCGTGCGGGATAGCCGTCGCCATCATGTGCGCGCGCAGCAGGTAGGGACGCCAGCGGAAGTCGGCGTAGTGCTCCATCAGGGTCGCGGCCAGGCCGGAGACATGCGGCGTCGCCATGCTGCAGCCGACCTTGTCGCTGTAGCCGTTTGTGGTCCCCGCCCGCGCCGAGGTGACGGTCGTACCGGGAGCGACGACGTTCGGCTTCATCCGACCGTCGGCGGTCGGGCCGCGGCTGCTCGACCCGTTGACGTCACCGACGCTGAGATAGCCGTTGTCGAGGACGTTGCCGACCGTCAGCGCGCCCTTGGCCACGCCCGGGGTCCAGGTGGTGCTGGCGCCGGAGCCGTTGTTGCCGACGCACACTACGTACGCCTGGCCGTAGTTCCAGACCTTCTCGTCCAGTTTGCGCGAGGTGCTGTCCGTGCCGCTGAGCGCGCTGCCCCAGTACCCGCCACCGCTGATGTTGATCACCTGCGGGCGTGGGCTTTCACCGGAGCAGTCCGACGCATCGTCCATGTAGTCCAGCGCGTTCTCCATCCACGACATCTGGCCGGAATTGGTGCGGTCCCAGATCTTGGCGGCGCGAAGGCGATTGGTGCCGGAACTGCCGATGCCGATGGCCGCCCCCCGATAGCGCGAGTTGGCGGTGCCGGTGCCGGCGATCGTCGCCAGTACGTGCGTGCCATGGCCGTTCTGGTCGTCCCACACCGACGTCTCGGAGGTGAAGTTGCGGCCGCACCCCCACTTGTTCAGGTCCTGGTGCGTGGTGGGCGCCGCCCCGCCGACCATGAAGCCGGAATCGAGGATACCCAGGGTGGTGGATGCCCCGTTGTAGCGGGTTCCGGCACCGCCCGGCCGGATATAGTCCATCCCCATCGTGGCCATGCTCTGGTCGTGGCCGCCGCCCGATGTCAGCACCGGTTCGACGAACAGCACGAACTCCAGGTCGACGATCCGCTCCAGAACCTCCGGCGAAACCACCGCCCGGTAGGCCTTCAGCTCCGCATCGTAGGCCCCGACGGTGGCGCCCGCCGCCTGCAGCTTTCGCTTCATCTGCTCGCGGACGTCGCCCTCGAACAGGTTGATGGTCACCGGCAGCGCCGCCACGCCTGCCGGAGCGGCCGCGCGGTCGCCCAGTTGCCGCAGTTCCTGGCTCTGCCGCTGCTCGCGGCGGCTCAGACCCAGCCATCGCACGGAGGGCAGTGCCTCCACCTCGCGCACCACCGTTTCGTTCGCCGGCAGCTTGATCTTGTAGGCGTCGCCGTGCGGACCCAGCACCTCGACGCCCAGCTTCCGCAGGTTCCTCTCGATGGCCTCGTTCAGGAACTCGTCGAGCATCAGGAAGGCGTAGATCGGCCGGCCTCGCCGCCCGCTGCGCACCTTGCCGAGAAGGTCAGGGTCCGCCCCCGCCTGCGGCGTGAACGATCCCGACGAAAACCCCACGCTCGGAGCGCGCGCGGCGTCCGGACGCACGGCCGGCGGGCCGTCCTGCGCCGTCGCGAGCGGCTTCGCCGCAGTCCGCGATACCCGCTGGGGCTGCCCGACCATCGGCGTCATCTCGCCGTCCGTGGTCACCGCCACGGCGGCACCGGCCGTCGTCAGCGCCGATTTTTCCGTCGCGTCGCCGCTTCCGCCGTCCGTGGTCGCGCTGTCATCGATCACCGCCTCGGCTGCGGAGCCGGCGAGAACATCCTGCACCCCTTCGTCCAGTCGATCGTGCGCCGCCGCCGCTCGCGGCGCCTGCGGCTCGCCCTGGGACACAGCCTCCTCCGCGACGACCGCCGCGGAAGCAGTGATCAACGTTCCGCCCAACAGGCCAATCAAGAGGCTCTTCGTCGTGGTAGACATAGTCGAAACCTCCTCGTGTGAACGCAGCGAATCTGATCGAGCACCGAAGTAACCCGACAGGACTCGCAGCTCCAGTTGCCAGGTTTTATGCCCAGCAACGCGATTCCAGATGGTTCCGAGCTTCCCTAATCCCCGCAGAGGTAATAATTTATCATACGAGGCATATGGGTGTCCACATCACGTCGGCAGACATACCGCCGAGGATGGCGCAGCGTTTCCCTTGCACGCCCATCGCCGCCACATTCTTCCACCAGCGGGATTGACCCGTGTGCCGACAGCCAGCACCCTGTGCGCCGCCGCAACCGGCGACAGGTTTCCGATCGCCGGAGCCACGGAACGGCGGTGCGATACCGGACGTGCATACGGACTGACGGGAGACGACGGCGGCAATGACGGTGTTTGCGGAAAGCCGCATCATGATTGCGCCGCGCGACCGACTGTTCGAGCTGGTCGCCGACGTGGAAAGTTATCCTTCGTTCCTGCCGATGTGGCAGGATGTGCGCGTCTTCGAGCGAGTGGGAAATCTCTACCGGACGGAGCAGATCATCGGCATCGGCCGGCTGCAGGAGCGGTTCCGGACGCAGACGGTGCTGATGCCGCCGCTGCGCATTCAGGTAACGTCCGGCGACCCGCTGTTCCGCGACTTCTACATCCACTGGGATTTCTACAACATCGGCCTGGGCTGCCGGATCTCGGTGGCAATTCAGTGGCAACTGGCGTCGCCGACCCTGCAACGCGTCGTCGACCGGTTCCTGCCCTCTGCCGCCCGCACCGTCGTCGCCGCGTTCGAGACGCGCGCACGTGAAGAGTTCGGCTGCTGAGAACCAGCCTGGATCGCTGCAGACAGCCCGTTCGTGCGGCACGCGCCGGGCTCGTCAACGCGGAACTGCAGCGGGGTCGCCCATCGGGATCACCTGGGCGGGGTCGCCCATCGGGATCACCTGGGCGGGGTCGCCCATCGGGATCACCTGGGCGGGGTCGCCCATCGGGATCACCTAGCCGGAACCGGTGCCTCCCCCGGCGGCACCGGCATCTGCGGTTCCCTCCGTAGCCGAACGGGCCGCGCTCCCCGCCTGCTACTTCTGCAACACGGTGGCGACCTCGCGCAGCTGGGTCCGCAGGCGCAGCAGCAGGAAGCCCTGGCTCGCCAGGTGGCTGGGGACGAACTGACTGTCGACCCCGCCGTTGAGCACCACCCACGGCTGCTGGACCGCCGCCGCGCGCGCGCTCTCCAGCATGTTGGTCCAGACCTCGCCCAGGTTACGCTCGCTGATCACCGTCCGGAAGTCCTCGCCCAGCGCCTTCAGCAGCATGTAGTAGGCGTAGAGCCGACCCTTCGTCTGATAGAAGATGTCGTCGGCGGAGAAGCTGATCGGAAAGCCGGCGTGCTCCCGCAAGTGGGTATCGATCACCGCCGACATCGAGCCCATGTCGTTGACGAACCGCTCGAGCGTATCGATCAGGTTGTCGGCGCGGGCATCGAAATCTGCGGTGCCGGCGGCCACCCGCTCGTTGTAGGCGCGCAGCGCGCGCACCGCCGCCCGATACTGGCTCTCGGAAGTCGCGGTCGGCGCCAGCGAGGTGCTGGGGTTGAACACCCAGACGTTACCCGGATAGCGGAGTAGGCCAGCCGCCCGGTCCGCGTCCGGATCGACGGCCGAGGTGCCCCGCGACCGGGCAAGCTGCTCGGCGAGCGAATTGCCGAACCGGCTCAGCGCATAGACCATGCCCTGCTGGAAGTTGGGCATGTTGTCCAGCACCGAACCCGGCAGGAAGAAGGGGTCGTTGGCGGTCCAGCCGTGCTGCAGCTCCCGCTCCAGCAGCGCTGCCGCCATGTCCACCGCATGGCTGCCGCCCGCGATCGGCGCCGGCGGTGTGAAGTCGGGATCGTCGTCGATCCTGTGCACCCATAGGGCGCCGATGAAATAGTAGAGGAAGATCAGCAGGAAGACCCCGCCGATCACGCGCACCACGGTCCGTCCCGACCCGACGAGGGCCAGCCTGTCCGACACCCGGTCCTTCATCTCCGTGAGGCTCGCCATCGGCGTCCGTTCTCCGTCTCATCGCCCGCGCGGAGGTGCGGCGGGCAGGTGGCCGCGACAGGTTGACGATCACGGGCGGCAAGTCAAGCCGCTCCGCCGCACACTCTCTCGAGCGGGAACCCGGACCGGCTCACCGACACCGTTCCGCCCATCCGGGTCCGGTGCAGCTGCGCAAACGCCGCCCGAGGAGGTCAGGGCCAGAGGAGGTCAGGGCCCGAAGGAGGTCAGGGATTGTCCGGCTGACCGCTGAGGGACGCCTTGCGCGCGTCCAGCAGCTGCAGAATGGCGGCGGCGGTGCTCTCGATCGGCCGATTGGTGACGTCGAGCACCCGCCAGCCGTGCCGGGCACACAGGCGCTTTGCCTCGAGCACCTCGCGCGCGACTTCGTCGATCTCCGCATAGGAGGTGTCCCGATCCTCGCTCAACCGACGCAACCGCGCCGTCCGCACCTCCGACAACTGCCGCGGATTGATGGTCAGCCCCACAATCAGCGACTTCTTCGCCCTGAACACGCCCTCGGGAAGCGGCACGCCCGGCACCAGCGGCACGTTCGCCGCCTTCACCCCGCGCGAGGCCAGATACATGCAGGTCGGTGTTTTGGTTGCGCGCGATACGCCGACGAGGATGACATCCGCATCCTCCAGATCGTCCGACGCGGCGCCGTCGTCGTGGGCGAGCGTGAACTTCATCGCCTCCACCCGGCGGTAGTACTCCTCGTCGATGAAGTCGCGGGTCGAGGTGCGGAACCGCACCCGGGCGCCGGAATGCTCCGCCAGCCGGGAGACGAACGGTTCGAGGACGAACAGGCAGGGCACGCGCAGGTGCTCGCACCCCTCCTCCAGGGCCTCACGGATGTCGGCGGCGGCAATGCTGTGCATGACCACGCCCCGGTGCAGGGCGATCTTCGCCAGGATGTCGGGAACCAGGGCCAGGTTGCGCACCATCTTCCACAGGTGCCGCTCCACCTCGACGCCTTCCAGCTGCGCCACCGAGTTCCGCGCCACCATCTCCACCATCTCGCCCGAGGCATGCGAGACCAGGTGCATGACGATGGTGCGGTTCCCCTCCGCCAGGGCCTCGCCGATGCCGGCCGGATCGCCGGAATCGCCTGCGCCCGCGAAGTCCCTCGGGGGCGGCTCGCCGCTCATCGATGGTACCCGCCGTCCAGCCGCAGCACGGTGCCGTTGATCATCACGTTCTGGATCACGTGCATCACCAGCATCGCGAACTCCGACGGATCGCCGAACCGGTGCGGGAACGGGATCGAGTGCACGAGGCGGGAATCCAGGTTGCGTTCCATGGCGAACAGCGTGGCGGTGCCGAACAGCCCCGGCGCGATGCCGACCACCCGAATCCCCAGCGGCCCCAGTTCGCGCGCGGCGGGCAGGATCATGCTGACGACGCCGCCCTTCGAGGCCGCGTACGCCGCCTCGCCGCTCTGCCCCTCGTAGGCGGAGATCGAGGTGGTGGAGATGATCACGCCGCGCTCGCCGTTGCCGGCCGGCTGCAGCGTCGCCATGTCGGCGGCCGCCAGCCGCAGCAGGTTGAAGCTGGCGATCAGGTTCACTTCGACCAGCCGGCGGAAATTGTCCAGCGGCATCGGCCCGCCTTCGGCGCCCAAGATGCGTTGCGGATCGGCGAGGCCGACGCAATTCACCAGGATGCGCACCGGCCCGTGCCGTTCGCGGGCGAGGCGGAAGGCGGCTTCGGCGGACTCGGTATCGGAGATGTCGCACGGGATGGCGAGGCCGTCGATGGAGCGGCCGACGGCCGCCACCCGCTCGGCGTCGATGTCGATGGCGGTCACTCGGGCGCCGGCCTCGGCCAGGAAGCGTGCCGTTTCGGCGCCCAGTCCGGACGCGGCACCGGCGACGACTGCCGAGCACTGCCAGAGATCCATCGCCTCGCCTCCACCTTAGATCCGTCCCCGATCGAACGCCGGGGGACGGATGTTGCGGGCAGGGACGGCGCGTTGTCCACTGGCAATCCGTCGCAGTCGGGGCAGCGGGGGCACAGGCGACCGGCACACGCGGCCGGCACACGCGGCCGGCACACGCGGCCGGGGGGGGGGGCCTCCCCAGGTCACGATCAATTCCGGCCCGGCATGTCCGCACGCGATCCCTGGCGAGGCTGCCGCTCAGGTCTCGGTCGGCATCTCCACCGGCGGCGCGGCGGGCGTGTCGGCGGGCGGGGGATCCGGCGGCGAGGACCGCAGCGGCGCGCGCGGGCGGGGCGCCGCCTCCTCAGCCTCCTCAGCCTCCTCGGCCTCCTCAGCCTCTTCCTGCTCACCCGGTTCGTCGCCGTCCCCGGCTGCGTTCCCGTCCTCCTCCTCCTCGCTCTCCTCGGGCGGGCCGGGGATCGGTTCCGGATCGCGCCAGTAGCCGGGACCTTCCGGCGGCGGCTGCAGCTTGTTGAGGCGAGGCGGATCGGGGGGATCGTACTTGGACGGCGCCGGGCCGTAGTAGTTGACCAGCCGGTCGGCGTCCCGGGCGTCCGGTTGCCGGTGGCAATCGACCGTGCCGATCGTCTGGTAGCAGTAGACCGGCTCCAGATGGTAGACGCTCTTCTCGTAATGGGACTCGTAACTGGTGCAGGCCGCGATCAATGAGATCGCCGCCACCGCTGCCGCCTTTCGCGTGCCGCTGCCGGCTCCGCTGCGCCCGGCGCGTGTCGCGATGCGTCTCCCGGGGCGATGGCGGGGCAGCGGGCTCGCCGCGGTCATGTCAATCGAGCAGGAAGCGGGTGAACAGCAGGGCGTGCACCCGGTGCGGGGCGATGCGTCCATCGATGATGGAGACCATCTCCCGGCGCATCCGTTCGGCGCCCTCGGATCCGATGAGGTTGCCCCGATCACTGTCCCGCAGCCGCATCTGCAGGTCGGCGATGATCGGTGTCTCCTGTTCCTGCAGTATCGGCACCGCATCCTCCGCCACTTCGACCACGGCGACCACCTGCACGTAGTGGGTCTTGCGGCCGGTCGGCTTCAGATCGGCCACCAGCTCCGGCAGGCGGTGGTGGGTGAGCGGTCCGACCAGCCGGGCGGTGACGGCACGCACGCCGCCCCGGTCGTCCGGAGCCGAGGTGAGCGCCGCGCCGGCCATGCCCAGCACCGACAGCAGCAGCGCCGCCATCGCCAGGGCCGCCGGTTTCAACAGTCGGGACAGTCGCCCGCGCAGGCTGCTGGGCGGCGGCTGTTCGTCCGTGATCGGCTCACCGTCCGCGGCTTCGGCGCCGGCCATGTCCGCGCCAGCCCCGCCGGGGATCGTCGCCTCCGTGTCGCCCGCTGCGTCGCCCGCTGCGTCGCCCGCGGCTTCGATGGCGGCCGTCTCGTCGTCAGCGCCGATGCCGGCCGGCTCCCCGCGAGCCGTGGTTTCGCGGGATTTCCTGCGGCCCGGCTCCGGAGCGAGTTCGCCGGGCGCGACGTCGACCGCGCCGGCATCCAGCTCGTCTTCCGTGGTTCCGTCGACCGTGGCTGCATCGCGCGTCGCGTCGCCTTCGACCATCGCCCGAACCTGCCCTGCCCCTGACCTTCGGCGCCCCCGACGGCGCGACGCGTGATCATGGGGAAATTCCGGTTAAAGGCGGGTTAAGCCGGCAAGACGGGGTGGACGGAACGACGGCCCCGGGCAAACGGCCACCGCCAGACACCGGCAGCCGTCAGGCGGGCTGCTTTACAGGGAGTACGGGGTGAGGTCGCCCGGATGGCGCAGCATCTTCTCGACCTCGGTGGCGTGCTTCGTTTCCGCCGCCACCATCTCCCGTGCGTACTCCTCCAGCATCACGTCGCGGCCTTCCACCAGCTTCAGAAGATCCACGTAATGGCCCAGCGCGTGCTGCTCGTGCGCCAGGGACTCGCGCAGGATCGCACCGATGTCGTGCTTCTCGCCTTCCAGCAGCTTGCCGATGCCCAGCGACGGGTGCCCGCCCAATGCGGTGATCAGCTCGCCCGCATCCTGCGCATGCTGCAGCGACTCCGTCGCCTGTTCACGCAACCAGTGCACGATCGGAATGCGGCCGTAGCCGAAGACCATCAGCGTGTAATGGGTGTAGCGGACGACGCCGGCGAGTTCGGCCTCCAGAATACGGTTGAGGACTTCGATGACGGCCGGCTTGTCGATGTCGTTGAACATGTAGCCTCCTTGTGGCGTGCGAGCCCGTGGATCGGGCTTTCAGGTGGTGCGGGCCAACCTGCTTCTATTGCAACTGCGTATCAGAACGCCTTTTCAGGGACAATGTACAGTCGCCGCATGGCTGCCCGCCACAAACCGCACCCCTGCCGGCGGCAGCGATTCGGCATCAGAGGCTGCGTGCGGCGGCCAGCACGTCGGCGGCGTGGCCAGTCACCTTCACCTTCCGCCAGGCGCGACGGACCACGCCCGTCTCGTCGATCAGGAAGGTGGCCCGCTCCATGCCCATGTACTTCCTGCCGTACATGCTCTTCTCCACCCACACCCCGAACGCCTTGGCGAGTGTCCGGTCGGCGTCCGACGCCAGCGTGAACGGCAGCCCGTGCTTGGTCTTGAACTTGTCGTGGCTGGCGACGCCGTCGGTGGAGACGCCGACGATGGCGACGCCGGCCGCTTCGAAATCGGCGATCGCGTCCCGGAAGGCCTGCGCCTCCTTGGTGCAGCCGGGAGTGTCGTCCTTCGGGTAGAAGTACAGCACGGCCTTGCGGCCCTTCAGCGCCTCCGACGAGATCGTGCCGGCACCGTCGGTGGCCAGCGTGAAGGCGGGAAGTGCATCACCGACGTCGATGGGCATGTCTGAATCCCTTTCCTGAGGGCATGAGGAGTGAAACGGTCGAATTTTGCAGCGTCGCCATCGGAAGGCCGGCCACGCCGCTCAGCCGGCAGCCGTCCGGTCGGCGAAGCCTTCGGGACGGGTGTGGCGGACGGTGGCGGCAGGCTCGTCGACCAGCAGCCGGAACAGCGTGTGCACGCGATCCGCGGTCGCCTGCATGCGCGCCACCAGCGCAGGAAACGTCAGGCCCGCGATGCCCTCGACCGCGAGCCGCAACGCTTTCGGCGCATCATCCATGTCGCATGGCCCGACCTCATGGCCCAGGTTCAGGCGGATCCGGTTCTGCACCGCCTGCCACAGCCTGAGGGCGGCGAGCAATTCGTCCGCCGCGTCCGTCGCGAGCACGCCCGCTTCGCGCAGCCGCGCCAGCGCTTCGGCCGTATTGGCGGAGAGCACGCCCGGGAGCGCGCGTGCATGCAGCAGCTGCAGGTACTGGGCGATGAACTCGATATCGACCATGCCGCCGCGCAGGTGCTTGACCTCCCAGATGGACGCGGCGCGATGCTCGTCGGCCATCCGGGCGCGCATGTCGGCGACCTCGACGACGAGCGCCGCCGGATCGCGCGGGCGGACGAGGACACGGCGGATCACGTCGTCGATCTCGCGCACCAGCGGCGCCGGCCCTGCCACCACCCGGGCACGGGTCAGCGCCATCTGCTCCCACACCCAGGCCTCGTCCCGCTGGTACCGGGCGAAGGTTTCGGCACTGACCGCGATCGGTCCGGCCTTGCCCGACGGGCGCAGCCGCATGTCCACCTCGTACAGCCGGCCCTCGGCGGTGGGCGCGGTAAGCGCCGCGATCAGCCGCTGGCTGAGCCGGGCGAAGTACTGCGGCGGCGCCAGCGGCCGACGGCCGTCCGACTGCGTCACTCCTTCCGTCGTCGCGTAGACGAAGATCAGGTCCAGGTCGGAGGTGACGGTCATCTCGCGCCCACCCAGCTTGCCCATGCCGATGATCGCGAGCGCGCAGCCGGCGATACGGCCGTGGGTGGCCGCGAACACGTCTTCGATGCGCGGCAGCAGGCAGGTCAGCGCCGCGTCCGCCACCCGCGTCCACGCCGCCGACGCCTGCGCCGTTTCCAGCATGCCCTTCAGCGACTGCACCCCCACCTGGAACCGCCGGTCGTTGGCCCAGCGCCGGGAGAGATCGAGCAGGTCCTCCTCGTCGCGGGCACCTTCCAGCACCTGCGTCAGCTCCGCGACCAGATCGGGCAGCGCAGGCGGCGGCGCGAAGAAGTCCGGCGCCGACAGCACGCTCTCCAGCACCGACGGCCGGCGCGCCAGGTGCTCGGCCAGCGCCGGGGCCACGCCCAGGATGTCGGTGACCAGCCCCAGCAGCGGCCGGTTGGCACAGAACATGGAGAACAGCTGCACGCCCGCCGGCAATGCGTTGAGGAACCGATCGAAGGCGAGAAACGCGATATCCGGGTCCGGCTTCGCCGCCAGCGCCTGCAGAAGATGCGGCATCAGCTCGGTCAACAACTCGCGGGCACGCACGCTGCGCATCGCCCGGCAGCGGCCGTGATGCCAGCCGCGCACCGCCGCATCCACCGTCTGCGGGCTGGAAAAACCCAGCCGCTCCAGCGTCGCCAGCGTCTCCGGGTCGGGTTCGGCGCCGGTGAACACCAGGTTGCCGCCGACGGCACCCGGCAGTGTCAGCACCGGTGCATCCCGGAACAGTTCGGCGTAGTGGGAGGCGACCCTGCGCAGCGTCGCCAGCAGCTCGGTCTCGAAGGCGGGCAGGTCGGGGTAGCCCAGGAACGCGGCGAGTGCGGCGAGCTTGCCGGGATCGTCGGGCAGCACATGGGTCTGGGCGTCGTCGATCATCTGCAGCCGGTGCTCGACGCGGCGCAGGTAGCGGTAGGCGTCCGTCAGCTCGCGCGCCACCGGCTCGTCGATCTTTCCGGCGCGCGCCAGGGCGGCCAGCGCGTCCACGGTCGTATTGACCCGCACCTGCGGAATGCGCCCGCCCCAGATCAGCTGCTGGGTCTGGGCGAAGAACTCGATCTCGCGAATACCGCCCCGACCCAGCTTGACGTTGTGGCCGCCGAGCGCGATGCGGCCGCCGCCCCGGTGGGCGTCGATCTGCCGCTTGATCGAATGGATGTCCTGGATCGCCGCGAAATCCAGGTGCTTGCGCCAGATGAACGGCCTGAGCCAGTGCAGGAAGGCGTCGCCCGCCTCCCGGTCGCCCGCCACCGGCCGCGCCTTGATCAGTGCGGCGCGCTCCCAGTTCTGCCCCAGCGTCTCGTAGTACTCCTCGGCGGCCAGCACCGAGATCGCGATCGGCGTCGCCCCGGGATCCGGGCGCAGCCGGAGGTCGGTGCGGAACACGTAGCCGTCGGCGGTGCGGTCGGCCATCAGGCGCACCAGCCCGCGGGTGATCCGGGCCGCATGCTTCTGCTGCACGTCGCCGTTCGCCGTCCGCAAGCGCTCCGGGTCGTAGAAGACGATCAGGTCGATATCGGACGAGTAATTCAGTTCCCGGCCGCCCAGCTTGCCCATGCCGAGCACGATCAGCCCGCAGCCGCGCAGCGGATCGCCGGCATCGGCGAGCGTGAGTACGCCGCGGCCCGCCGCCTCGACCAGCAGGTAGGCGAGTGCCGCATCCAGCGCCCGCTCGGCGCATTCGGACAGTGCGCCGGTCACCTGCTCCAGCGTCCAGATCCCGGCGATGTCGGCGAGAGCGACCGCCAGCGCCAGGCGCCGCTTCGTCCGCCGCAGCACCGATCCCGGATCGGCGCCGCCCACCGCCGCACGGTGCGCGTCCGCCAGCTCCGCCCACAGGGCCTCCACTGCCCGCTCCGGGCCTTCCCGGAGCAGGGCTATGGTGAACGCCGGTTCCCGCTCCGCGACGAAGGCGAGGAACGGGCTGTTGCCGAACATCGATTCGAGCAGACGGGCCGCGATGGGATCGGCCAGCAGCCTCTCGGCGTCGCCAGCGATCGCCGAATCCGCGAGGCCGGCCAGCGCCGCCTGCCACCGCTCCGCACCGCAGCGGGCCAGATCCGCGCTGGCGGCAGCGGGAGGATCGGCCCCGGCAAGCTCGGCCGCAACGTTGCTCATGTTCATCGGCCCACCAATGCCGCACACTGCCGCCTTTACCACGGCAGCAGCAATCCAGGCGAGCGACAGGAATAGCGGGAATGGCGCGTGTTGTTCACCTGCTTGTTCGTCTGTCCGCCGGGCTGGTCATGCTCCTCGTGGTCGTTTTGGGACTGCTGGCGGCACGGCTGGCCGCGGGACCCGTATCGCTGACCTTCCTGGTCCCCGCCATCACCCACGCCATCGAGGCGGCCAGCCCGCTGCAGGTGGGGATCGGGGACCTGCAGCTCGTTTGGCGGGACTGGCAGGCAGGGTTGCTGGTGCACGCCGGCGACCTGCGGGCGAGTGTTCGCGAGGGTGCAGGGGACGAAACCGGGGAGACCGCGGGCGGACGGATCGACGACCTTTCGGTTGCCGTCAGCCCGCTGGCGATCCTCGACGGCTTCATCGCCCCCACCGTCGTCATCGCGCGCGGCGGCGAGCTGACGCTGCTCCGCGGCGAGGACGGCCGGACGGTGCTCCCCGGCGGCAGCGGCGACGCCTCCGGACCGTCGTCGGCCGAGATGCTCTCGTTCCTGCAGGACGTGGACGTGGGCGACATCACGGTGCGGATAAAGGACCGGAGCATCGGCCGCGACTGGTCCGTATACCTGGAGTCGGCGCGCGGAACCCGCCGGCTCGGCCGGCTGCAGGGCGAGGCGTCGCTGGCGCTGTCGTTCGCCGACGAACGCGGCACGCTGCACGCGACGCTCGATGGGCCTGCGCTGGAGGGGCCTGCGCTGGAGGAGGCGGGCGCCGGCGGCACGACACGGGCGGTGCTGCAGTTCCAGGGCGTGCGGCCGGCGGCACTGGCGCCGCTGGCGGGCTCGCCCCCGGCGGCAGCGCTGCTCGACCTGCCGCTGCAGGGTCAGGTCACCCTCGACATCCAGTCGGACGGAACGCCGACCGCCGCCGACGCTGAGATCACCGGCGGCGAAGGTGCGCTGGTGATCACCCCCTCGCTGGCCGAGGCGGCGGGAATGCCGGCTCTGGCGCAGCGGCTGCCGCTGCGGAGCCTCGCCGTGCAGGCCACGTACGGCGCCGCCGGAACGGCGATCGACGTCCGCCGGCTCGTCGTGGCGTTCGCCCCCGGCACCGAGGTCCGCCTGCCCCCGCCCATCGACACCCCCTACCCGGTGGCGGCGCTGAACGGCGTCGGCCGCTTCCAGAACGGCCGGCTGGAGCTGACGGCGCTCGACCTGGACCTGGGTGGGCCGCAGCTGGCGGCCACGGCGGCGCTCGACGACGTGACCGGGGCCCCCTCCGGCACCGTCGAGGTGACGGCGACGCAGGTGCCGACCGACCAGTTGCGCCGCCTGTGGCCGTCGAAGCTGGCACCGGGCGGCTACCAGTGGGTGACCACCCACCTGCGGAACGGCATCGTGCCGCGGGCAACGGCGCGCGCCGAACTCGCCAACCGCGACGGTGCGACGGACGTGAGCGCCTTCAGCGCCGATTTTACCGTCGAAGGGCTGACGGTGGACTACCTGCCGCCCATGCCCACGATCCGCAACGTCCGCGGCAGCGCCCGCGCCGACCTGAAGAGCCTCGTCATCACCGTCGGCGGTGGCGAGGCTCCCGGGCTGAGGATACGCAGTGGCACGATCACCCTCCCCAACCTGGATCGGGATGTGCCGGACATCGAGATCGAAACGGAGATCGAGGGCACCGTGCGCGCCGCCCTCGACCTGATCGCGGCGCAGCCGCTGCAGTACCCGCAGAAGCTGGGGATCAAGCCGGCGCAGTTCTCGGGCCGGCAGAGCACCAACCTGCGGCTTTCCTTCCCGCTGCTGAACGACCTGGATACCGAGGAAATCGACCTGCTGGTGAAGTGCGAAGTGCGGGACCTGCGGGTCGCCGACGTGGTCCCGGGTATCGACATCACCGACGGCCAGATGCACCTGCGCATCGACACCGAGGCGCTGACGACGCGCGGCAGCCTCGCCATCGCCGGCGTGCACGGCCTGATCGACGCGACGCAGGCGCTGGACAGCAGTGCCCCGGTGCAGACACGTCTCGAATTCATCGCCGAGGACGTGGCGGTGGGGCGGGTCCGGCGCGGCGTCCGCGAACTTGTGGACGTGGACGACTACCTGCTGGGCGGCAGCTTCGACACCCTCGTCCGCGTGCAGTTGAACGCTGGCGGCGCAGGCCGGATCGTGGGCACGATGGATCTGGCCTCGGCCGTTCTCGCCATCCCGGAGATCGACTGGAAGAAGGAGGCGGGGCCGCCCGCGACCGTCGACGTCGACGTCCGGATGCAGGGCGCGCAACCGACGGCGATCCCGGAGCTCCGGCTGCTCGCCCCGGGGCTGGTGGCCAGCGGCAACCTGACGCTGGCGGACGGCGGCGTGCAGCTTCTGGACGTCTCCGAGCTGGAATTCGGCCGCACATCCCTCTCCGGCACGGTGAGCCGGATTGCGGAGGGCGGCTGGAACATCTTTCTCAGCGGCGACACCCTCGATCTCGCGCCGCTGCTGAGGCAGGTCGAGCGCAGCGGCGGCAGCGGTGAATCGCCCCTTGCCGGGATCCCCAAGCTGACGCTGTCGGCCGACGTGCAGACGATCCGGCTGGAGTCTCCCGATCCGCTCACCGACGTGCGTGCGACCGTGGTGCACGACGACGGGGTGTGGTCACTGGTCCAGATGCAGGGGACGCTGAGCGACGGCAGCGGGGTGGAACTGGTGGTGGAGCCGGACAGCGCCGCCGGGCGCTCGATCAGCCTGGAGACCGAGAATGCCGGGCAGGTGCTGCGCACGTTCGGGTTCTATTCGGACATGATCGGCGGCAAGTTGCGCGCCGAGGGGCGGTTCGACGACACCGATCCCGATCATCCGCTGGCCGGCCGGCTCAACGTCCGCCGCTTCTACCTGATCAACGCGCCGATCCTCGCCCGGATGCTCAACCTGCTGTCGCTGGGCGGCATCGGCGATGCGCTCACCGGGCGGGGAATCTTCTTCTCCGCCCTCGATCTGCCGTTCACCGAGCGGCAGGGGTCGATCGGCATCCACAACGGCCGGGCCTACGGCTCGATGCTGGGGATGACCGGAACCGGCGTGATCGACACCAACGCCGACCGAATCCAGATGCAGGGCGAACTGGTTCCCTTCTACGCCGTCAACGCCGCCTTCGGTCGCATCCCGCTGCTGGGACCGGTGCTGACCGGCGGCGAGAAGGGGGGCGGCCTGTTCTCCGCCAGTTACGAGGTCACCGGCACTCTGCAGGACCCGCGGGTCCGGGTGAACCCCGTCTCCGTGCTGTTCCCGGGCTTCCTGCGCTGGATCCTGGAAACGTTCCAGTCCTGGCTGGGCTTCGGACCCGGGGCGGCGAACGGCAACGGAGGGGACACCGCGACCGCCGTGCCCTGACGCAGCGTCAGCAGGCGAGGGCGGCGGGCACGGGCAGCAGGCGAGGGCAGCGGGCGAGGGCGGCGCGTCGGATCGCTCAGACGGCGCGCACCAGCGCGTGCCGCTTGCGCCCGGCGGAGAGCTTCAGCACCCCATGTTCGTCCAGGTCGGCGGTGGTCACGGCCTGCGTCTCGCTGGCGATCGGCTGGTTGTTAAGCCGCCCGCCGCCGCCCTTGATCAGGCGCCGTGCCTCGCCGCCGGACGCGGCCAGTCCCGCCCGGCGGAACAGCTCGAACGCCGGCACGCCCGCCTGCAGCTCGGCGCGGGGCAGGTCCAGCGTCGGCAGGTCGTCGCCGGCGCCGCCTTCGGCGAACGTGCGCCGTGCCGTCTCCGCCGCCGCCGCGCGCGCCTCTTCGCCGTGCGCCAGCCGCGTCGCCGCGTCGGCCAGCACCGCCTTGGCGTCGTTGATCCCGGCTCCTTCCAGCCGCTCCAGCCGCTCGATCTCCGGCAGCGGCAGTTCGGTGAACAGGCGCAGGAAGCGGCCCACGTCGCCGTCCTCGGTGTTGCGCCAGAACTGCCAGTAGTCGTAGGGCGACAGCAGGGCAGCGTCGAGCCACACCGCCCCGGCCGCGGTCTTGCCCATCTTCGCGCCCGAGGCGGACGTGATCAGCGGCGTCGTCAGCCCGTAGAGCTGGCGGGCGTCGATCCGCCGCGCCAGTTCCACGCCGGCGACGATGTTCCCCCACTGGTCCGAGCCGCCCATCTGCAGGACGACGCCGCGGCGCCGGGAGAGCTCCAGGAAGTCGTACGCCTGCAGGATCATGTAATTGAATTCGAGGAACGACAGCGGCTGCTCCCGCTCCAGGCGCAGGCGCACGCTGTCGAAGGTGAGCATCCGGTTGACCGAGAAGTGCCGGCCGTAATCGCGCAGGAACGGGATGAGTTCCAGTGTGTCCAGCCAGTCGGCGTTGTTGACCATCACCGCATCGGTGGGCCCGTCGCCGAAGTCCAGGAACCGGGCGAACACCCGCCGGATGCCGGCCATGTTGGCGGCGATCTCGTCGTCGCCGAGCAGCTTGCGGGACTCGTCGCGGCCCGACGGATCGCCGATCCGCGTCGTCCCGCCGCCCATCAGCACGACAGGCTTGTGCCCGGACCGCTGCAGCCGGCGCAGCAGCATTATGGAGACGAGGCTGCCCACATGCAGGCTGGACGCCGTGCAGTCGAAGCCGATGTAGGCGACGACCGGTGCGCCGTCGGCCGCCAGCGCGTCCAGCCCCTCGAGATCGGTGCACTGGTGCAGGTAGCCGCGCTCGACGACGGTGCGGACGAATTCGGATCGGGGGGAGGACATCGGCTAGGCCGGCCCTGCTTTGCCGCCACGCACCGGCAATGCCGGGCGGCACATCGCTTTTTGGCTATCAATCATGGCGGCGTGGACGTACCACGGGAGCGCGGTGCCGACAACTGCCGCCCCGACGAAGCAGCCAGGAACGGATCGTGACGACGACCCCGCCGGGAACGCGCCCGTTGAACAGCATCGGCCTGATGAGCGGCACCTCGCTGGACGGGATCGATGCCGCCCTGATCACCACCGACGGCGAACGGGTGGCGGCGCGGGGACCGGCGCTCACGCTTCCCTACCCGTCCGCCTTCCGCGACCGGCTGCGCGCCCTGCTGGGCCGCGAGCCGGAGCCGTCGTGGCAGGGCATGATCGACGAGCTGACCGACCGGCATGCGGACGCGGTGCGGCGACTGCTGGACGCGGCGGGCCTCGCGGCCGGGAGCGTCGATGTGGTGGGATTCCACGGCCAGACCGTGCTGCACCGGCCGCAGCGCCGGCAGACGGTGCAGATCGGCGATTCGCAGCGCCTCGCCGACCAGCTCGGCATTCCGGTGGTGGGTGACCTGCGGCAGGCGGACGTGGCCGCGGGCGGGCAGGGGGCGCCGCTGGTGCCGCTCTACCACGCGGCTCTCGCCGAGCCGCTGGCGAAGCCGCTGGCCGTGCTCAACATCGGCGGCGTCGCCAACCTGACCTGGATCGGCGGCGGGATCGGCGGCGGGATCGGCAGCGGGGCCGGCGAGCCGGGGCTGCTGGCGTTCGATACCGGCCCTGGCAACGCGCTGATCGACGACTTCGTGCGCGAACGCACCGGCAGTGCCTACGACGACGGCGGCCGGCTGGCGGCGGCCGGGCGCGCCGACGGAGCGCGCGTGATGGCCTGGCTGCGCCACGACTTCTTCCGCCGTCCCTGGCCGAAATCACTGGATCGAAACGACTTCGCCTTCGCCGCGCCGGCCGTGGCCGCACTCTCGACCGAGGACGGGGCGGCGACGCTCGCGGCATTCACCGCGCGGGCGGTCGTCTTCTCCCTGCCGCTGCTGCCGGCACCGCCGCTGCGCATCCTCGTGTGCGGCGGCGGCCGCCACAATCCGGTGCTGCTGCAGACGATTGCGAACGGCTGCGGCCTGCCCGTCGAGCCGGTCGAAGCGGTCGGCTGGCGCGGTGATTCGATCGAGGCGGAAGCGTTCGCGTTCCTCGCCGTGCGCGCGCTGCGCCGCCTGCCGCTGACCCTGCCGTCCACCACCGGCGTCCCGGCGCCGCTGACCGGTGGAATCCTGTACCAGCCCGCCGACCGCGGAGGATGACGGCGCACCCCGGGCCTCCCGCAGCAGGCGGGACAGGCCGCGGTCGCCGAAAACCCTGTCCTCACGCCGGCGGCGCGTGATATGTCCCCCAACCGCCGCGGCGCGTCAGGTCGCGAGCGAACGGGCTGCACCATCGAGCGGGAGAACCGAGTGAGCATCGGCCAAGGCACCGACGCCGGACAGAAACTGGTCGCCTTCTCCGACCGGATGGAGCGGCTGCTCGACGACATGGACGCGCTGAAGGAGGACCTGAAGGAGCTGAAGGCGGAGATCAAGAACGACGGCTTCAACGTCCGGGCGCTGACCAAGCTGGTCACCATCCGCCGCAACCGCAAGACCGCCGAGGTGGAGGCGGAACTGCTCAACGATCTGCTCCTCTACGCGCACGCCACCGGCACGCCCCTCGACTTCAACCCTCCCGGCGACGAGGCCGCCGCGCCCGCTCCCGCCGGTTCCTCGGCGCCGCCGTGGCGCAGCGATCCGAATAGCGTCGAGTGACCGGCGCGCGTCTGCCTACCCCGAAACGTCATCGACTGTGACTGCGGGCACGGTGGGCAGACGCGGAAGCGTGTTGTATCGTCCCCGCGGCCCGATCGGGTTGCAGCAGCCCGCGCAATTGGAGAAACGGGGAGTCTCACCAGCATGTCCCGCACGTATCTCGTCACCGGCGGTGCCGGCTACATCGGCAGTCATGTCGTGGTCGACCTGCTGGGCCGCGGCCACCGGGTCGTGGTGTTCGACAACCTGCAGCAGGGACATCGCGAGGCGGTTCACCCGGATGCGACCCTGGAGGTGGGCGACCTCTCGGACTGCGAGGCACTGCGGAGCCTGTTTTCCCGCTACCAATTCGACGGCATCCTGCATTTCGCGGCCAATTCGCTGGTCGGCCAGTCGATGCAGAAGCCGTTCCTCTACGTGGGCGACAACGTCACCAACGCGCTCAACCTGATCCGGGCGGCGATCGACAACGACGTCCGCCGATTCGTGCTGTCGTCCACCTGCGCCATCTTCGGCCTGCCGGAACGGGTACCGATCGACGAGGACGTGACGAAGAACCCGGCCAACCCCTACGGCGAATCGAAGCTGATCATCGAACAGATCCTGAAGTGGGCGGACCAGGTGCACGGCCTGCGTTCCGCCTGCCTGCGCTACTTCAACGCCGCCGGTGCGCACCCCGACTTTGCGATCGGCGAGGACCATTCGCCGGAGACGCACCTGATCCCGATCGCCTTCGAAGCGGTGCTGGGTCAGCGGCCGCACGTGGAGATCTTCGGCGACGACTACGCGACGCCGGACGGCACCTGCATCCGCGACTACATCCACGTCTGCGACCTGTCGGACGCGCACGTGCGCGTCCTCGACGCCCTGGAGCAGGGCAGCTGCCACTACAACGTCGGCATCGGCCACGGCTATTCGGTGCGCGAGGTGCTGGACTCGGTCCGCCGGGTCACCGGCCATCCCCTGCCCGCCCGCATCGGTCCCCGGCGCGCCGGCGATCCGCCGGTGCTGGTCGCCGCCCCCGACCGCATCCGCCGCGAGCTGGGCTGGGAGCCGCGCTATCCCGACCTGGATACCATCGTCGGCACCGCCTGGCGGTGGCGGGCGGCGCATCCGAACGGCTTCGCCGGCCAACAGGTCGCCGTCTGAATCGGTTGACGACCGGCTCGAGCCGAGCCGGTCACCGCAGGTCGAAGACGAAGCAATCCACCGTCGGCACCGGGCACAACCGCTGACGACAGCGCCCGGCCGTAGGTCGCCGCGGGCGCGCCCTCTGCATGGCGGCACGCGCCGGGCAGCCCCGCATCCGGGGCGCCCGTGGCGCATTCGAGTGGATGAAGTCTGCCCGCCTGGCGGCCGGCCCGGCACCGTTTCGTCGCTGCGAGCCGAGGGCAAACGGACAGCGCGGGTGGGGAGGCGGGTCGAGCCCACCTCCCCGTCTGCTGCGCGACGATGCGGCTCAGGTGCCGATGATGCCGCCGTCGTCCTTGGTGATGACCACGACGCCCGAGCGCGGCTTGTGAACGGTCGGCCGCCAGCTGCTGGTGGTCGGGCCGTTGACGCCGCTGTCCGGCCAGGTGGAGTTGGTGGTGAAGCTGCCGCTCCAGTCCTCGCCCGGGTGCTGGATGCCGACGAACATCGTCTTGCCGTCCAGCGTGCCGACGACGCCGGTGACTTCGCAGTTCTTCGGGCTGGTGAGGAAGCGCCGGGTTTCGCCGGTGGACGGATCGGCGCACATCATCACGTTGCCGCCGATGTTCACCCAGTCGCCGGTGGCGTTGCCCACCTGGTCGGTCTGGATCCACAGCCGGCCGTCCCTGTCGAACCACAGGCCGTCCGGCGCGCCGTAGTCGTCGCCGTTGATGTTGCCCACGTAGCCGTCGTGGCCGTCCGGTGTGTAGCTGCTGCCGAGCGTCTTGGTGGTGTTCTTGTCGCCGCACTTGACGAAGATGTCCCACTCGAAGCTCAGGGCAGTGACGTCGGCACCGTCCTCGCGCCAGCGCATGATGTGGCCGAAGTCGTTGTCCGGACGCGGGTTGGCGGCGAACACCGGCGGGTTGGCGGAGGCGGCGCTGGTGGTGCCGTCGGGGTTGTTGGAAGAGGCCGGCGTGTTGCCGCGGCGGCTGTTGTTGGTCAGCGTCATGTAGACTTCGCCGGTGACCGGGTGCGCCGCCCCCCACTCCGGCCGGTCCATCATCGTCGCACCCAGGCGGTCGGCCGCCTGGCGGGTCTTGATCAGCACTTCCGCCTGATCAGCGAAGCCGTTGGCCGGCGTCAGGCCGTTCTGGCCCCAGATCAGCGGCAGCCACGTGCCGGTGCCGTCGGCATTGAACCGGGCCACGTACAGCGTGCCGTTGTCCAGCATGTCGGCGTTCTTGGCCTTCGACGTGGACGTCAGCTTGCGCGCGCAGACGAACTTGTAGATGTACTCGTTTCGCTCGTCGTCGCCCATGTAGAAGGCGACGTTGCTGGCGCTGTCGACGACCACCTGCGCACCCTCGTGCTTGAGGCGGCCCATGGCGGTGCGCTTGACCGGCGCGCTGGTCGGCTTGCCGGGGTCGATCTCCACCACCCAGCCGAACCGGTTGGACTCGTTGGGGTGCAGGTCGGCGCGGAAGCGCTCGTCCACCTCGAACCAGCGGTAGCCGAAATCAGCCCTTGCCACACCGTACCGGCTCTGCCCGGCGATGATGATCTGCTTCTGGTCGAGGTCCGGAACGCTGACCACGTCACCGGTCGGGTTCGCGAAGTAGCCGTTCCAGTTCTCTTCGCAGGTGAGGTAGGTGCCCCAGGGCGTATAGCCGTGGGAGCAGTTGTTCAGCGTGCCCAGAACGTGCGTGCCGGTCGGGTCGGCGGCCGTCTGCAGCAGCGGGTGGCCGGCGGCCGGGCCGCTGATCTCGCATGGCGTGTTGCCGGTGATGCGCCGGTTGTAGGCCGAGCGGCGATAGACACGCCATTCGCCTTGCGGGGTGCGATACACCTTCAGGACGTTGACGCCGTGCGCCGCCTGCTGGGCGCGCACCATCTCCAGGGTGATGGCATCCGTGCTGTAGGTGGGGGTACTGTTGACCAGACCCGGGTCGCAGTACTCGCTGTTCGTGCACAAAAAGCCGCGGCTGCTCGAAGCGCCCGGGACGCCGCCCTCGGCGTGCGGGAAGAAGTGCATGCCGTCGGTGTGCGAACCGTAGCAGTGGAGCTGGGTCGCCTCGTCCATCGCGCCCTTCGGGTTCCAGTGCGGATCCGGGGTCAGTGAATCACCCCAGGCCACCAGCACGCGGGCCGTGTAGCCGTCCGGCACCGTTACCGCATCGTCGGACGCGTTGGTGAACAGGTTCGCCGGGATGGACGTGAAGCCGATGCCGCCGACCGGAGCCGGTGCCGCCTGGGCCGAACCGGTGAGCGCGGTCATCACGCCGGAGCCCAGCATGGTCATCGCCGTGGCGCCGGCGGTCACGCCCAGAGTGGTCTTCAGAAAGCCGCGTCGGCTCAACCGCCGCGTCTCGATGACGTCGAAAATGCTCTCGTTGCCGGAGTCGTTGCTGACGTGCTGGCTGGGATTCGGCCGGCCGTCGGGATGCAGACTGCTGCTCATGCCCTGGTCCCTCGCTGATCTCGACTGGAGGTCTCGAGGTGTCAGGAATGTCCCGCCCCCAATCGTCGGCGCGACCATAGAGCGGTTCCGTGACAGATTAATGAAACCGCGAGGAATTATTAACAAGACGACGCAGAGTAGGGCGGGAAGGGGCCGCCACTTTAATGGAAGCGCCCGGCGGCGAATGGGCCTCGCTCGCGTGCATCGAACCGAACCGTCGAACCGAAGTCTTGACGGTGTTGCCGTCGAGCCGGCGACGATGACGACGGGATGCGTTCCGTCAGCGGCCGGCGCGTGCCTGCATCGCCACGGGACGCAGAGCCGGATGGACGGCAGGCAGCAGGTCGGTGCGCGCGATCACGTGGGGGATGTCTGCAGCCGCCATCGGCCTGCCGAACAAGTAGCCCTGCCCTTGGTCGCAGCCTTCGCGGATCAGGAACTGCCGCTGGCCCGGGGTTTCCACACCCTCGGCGATCGTGGTGATGCCGAGATTGCGGCCGAGACCCAGGACCGCGCGAACGATCGTGGACTCGTCCCCATCGGCCTCCACGTCGGAGATGAACGACCGGTCGAGCTTGATCTTGTCGAACGGGAACCGCCGCAGATAGCCGAGACTGGAGTAGCCGGTGCCGAAGTCGTCCATGGAGATCAGCACGCCCAGCTCACCGATGGCCCGCAGCACCTTGAGCGTCGCCTCCGTATCCCGCAGCAGGATGCGCTCGGTGATCTCGAGCTCGAGTCGCTCCGGCCCCAGGCCCGTTTCGCGCAGCACCGCGGCGACCAGATCCTCGAGGCCCGGCTTCATGAACTGCGCCGGCGACAGGTTGACCGCGACGGTGATGCCCGGCCAGTCCCGCGCCTGCTCGCAGGCCGTTCGCAGCACCCACTCGCCGATCGAGGCGATGAGGCCCGTCTCTTCGGCCATCGGGATGAACTCGCCGGGCGGTATCTGCCCCAGGTCCGGATGCGTCCAGCGCAGCAATGCCTCGAGCCCGACGATCCTGCCGCTCTGCAGATCGACCTGCGGCTGGTAGTTCAGATGAAACTGGCCTTCGCCGAGCGCCCGGCGCAGCTCGTGCTGCAGCGACTTCTGCTTCTTCAGCTCGGTGTTCATCCGGTCTTCGAAGAAGCGGTAGGTGCAACGCCCCTCGTTCTTGCCGTGGTAGAGGGCGATGACGGCGTTGCGCAGCATGTCCTGGGCGCTGGTGATGGTCCCGCCGCTCCGCGCGATGCCGATCGTGCAGCCGATCACCGCCTCGTGACCGTCCAGGTCGAACGGTTCGGACAGACTTTGAATGATGCGCTCGGCGATCCTGGCCACGGAGGTGCATTCGTTCAGGCCGGAGGCGATGACGGCAAACTCGTCACCGCCCAGGCGGGCCACCAGGTCGTGTGAACGCAGGCATTGGCTCAGGCGAAGCGCGACCAGCTCCAGCATGCGATCACCCGCCGCATGGCCCAGGATGTCGTTGACGTCCTTGAAGTGATCCAGGTCGAGGAACAGCACGGCCACGCAGACACCGGAGCGCTGCGCGCTCTTCAGCGACTCCTCCAGCCGTTCCAGGAACTGGGTGCGGTTGGGAAGCTTCGTCAGCGTGTCGTGATGGGCGAGGAAGCGGATGCGCTCGTCGGCGCGCTTCTGCTCGGAGATGTCCCGGAAGGCATAGAGGCGGGCATTCGGCGTCCGCTCGTCCGCCCGGCGACTCAGCACCTCGACCGCAAGGACCGTCCCGTCCGCCCGGAGCAGGCTGAGCTCATGGGCGTCGCGGCCGGCATGCGCGTCGTGCTCCGTAATGGTGCTGTGATCCTCCGCCGATATCAGATCGAGAAGCGGGAAGTCGACGAGGTCTGCCACCGGTCTGCCGATCATCGCCTCGAAGCGCTTGTTGCAGTCGACGATCCGTCCGTTGTCGCAGACCAGAAGCCCCTCGAAGGCGTTGTCGGCCAGCAGGGAGAGCCGCTGCTTCGCGGTCACGTTGGCATCGTGTTCGGCTTTGAGCGCGCGGGAGGCCAGCATCGCCTGGCGGAATGACTGTACGGCGCGCGCCATCGCCCCGATCTCGTCCGGCCGGTCCTGCGCCGGAATGGTGATCGACAGGTCTTCCTCGACAATGCGCGACATCGTTGCCGTCACCTCGCCGATCGGCTCGGCGACACTGCGGGAGACGACCCAGGCCATCATCAGCCCCAGCGTCAGGGCAAGGAGCCCCACTCCGACGAACAGGGCATAGGATCTGGCGGTGATCGCGAAATAATGGCGCATGTTCTCGGCGACGATGATCACGCCGATCGGCTCGCCGGCAGAATCCCGCATCGGGCTTGCGAGGACACCATAGGTTTCGCCGTCGATCACGGCGCTGAGCAGAACATCCTCACCAGCAAACGCCTGCTGAAGCTGTTCCGGATCGACCAGACCCGGTCTGGCGAGACTGCCGGCGTAGAACAGGAGTTGTCCCGCCTGCGACAGGTAGAGACTGGCGTCGACGCCATGACGCGCCTTGAAGTCGTTGAAGAACTGTTGGCCGAACGAAACGCCGAATTCGACCGAACCGAGGCGCTCGTCGGCACGGACAATCGGCACCGCACCCCGGATGCCGACGCCGGCCACCCCCACGTCCAGGCCGTGCGCGTGCTCCTGCAACTCGTTCGTGCGCGTTACGGTGCGGCGGGGCTCCGTCGTGTCGTCGCCGAACCGGTCGGGATCGTGCAGCCGCAGGAACGACGTCCACGGAGCCACGTGAAAGTGGAACTGGGCGATGCCGGAATTCTGCCGCAGGGCCTGGAACGCGGGCGCGAACATCGCCCGCAGGCCGTCGCGATCGCGCCCGGCGAGCCGGGCAGCCACGCCCGGCAGGTTGGCCACCAGCGTACTCAGAGCAACCGCCTGTTCGCCGGCGGCGGCCACGTCCGCACGCACGGTCTCGGCGTACTGCCGCAATTCGCGCCGTTGACTTTCGAGCAGCAACTGCTTCTCGACGGTCAGGTTGCCCGCGACCGTGAGCAGCACCGTGAGCACGATGACGCCGGCGAAGCTGAGGGCGATCCGCCAGACGATCGGCATGCGCGCGCAGGCTCCTCTCGAGGGCACATGGCCGGCGCACGCGGGTTCGATCCGAGCCATGCCGGCCAGTCCACCGGTAGAGTGACGCAGGATCGGCAAAGGAAGCGTTAAACACGGCCGGATCCGGAGGGATTCGAGCACGAGCCCCGGCGGCCTCCGCGACGACCCCGGGGATCGCCACGGGGATCGCCACGGGGATCGCCACGGGGATGGCCCCGGCGATGGCGGACAGTGCCCGGCTATGGACTGCTTCGCCTCCGCCGGCTTCCGGTGACGGGAGGGTTGCCCCCCGAACCCGCTGCTATCGCAGCCAGGGACCCGGTTCGCCGATGCGGCCGGGGCCGTTGAGTACCCAGATGCCGGCCGAGTTGGCCGGCACGTGGAACGAGATCGAGCCCCCGCCCACGTCGATGGTGCCGCCGGAGACCGCATCCACGTAGTGGCCGTTGCGGATGTTGCCGACGGTGATGTTCTGGTCAGACCCCATCGCGAGGCCGACCACGGCGTAGCTTTCGCCGTTGTTCCAGTCGCGCACGAAGCTCATGCCGGAGCCCCACTCGTTGACGCTGCCCATGAACGCCTTCTGCAGGGCCGGAATCGCCCGGCGGATCTGGTTGAGGCGGCGGATGTGGCGATAGAGCGGGTGCGCTTGTGTTTCCGCCAGGCGCTCGTCGGTGAGGTGGTCGCCGAAATAGGCGCGGCCGGTGGTGTTCAGCGTGTCGGTGTTGCCCATGATGTCCTGCGGGGCGCCGCGGGCGAACGCGATCTCTTCCCCCTGGTAGAGGCAGGGGATGCCGCGCACCGTCCACAGCATGTTGTAGGCGCAGGCCGCCATCCAGTCGTCGCCCTGAAAGCGGAAGCGAAAATCGTTGTCCGGCCCGACGTCGTGGTTCTGCAGGAAGGTGACGAGCTGGGTCGCATCGCCATAGACCCAGTCGCGCGACAGCACACCGCCGATGCCGCCGTAGTGGCCGCGGCTGACGTTGTCGCGGAAGGTGGAGAACAGGCCGAAGTCGAGTACCGAGAAGCCGCTGTCGCCGCCGCCGCTGGGGTTGCGCGGGTCCTGGGTGAGACGGGTGTACCACCAGGGCCGGATCTGCGACGGCGCGTTGTCGTCGCCGAACAGATCCCCCCAGCCGGTGCCGCGGACGAAGTTCTCGCCGAACGCGAACAGCCCGGGGCGGCGGGCCTTCCAGGCGTTGATGTAGTGCAGCAGGTCGTCGCGATCGATGTGGCGAACGGTGTCGATGCGCACCGCATCCACCCCCATGTCGAGATAGCGGCCGATCGCCTCGATGAGGTACTCGCGCACCGTTTCGCCCTGGGTGAACAGGTCGATGCAGTCGCCGGCGATGCTGCGGTTCTGCACCGGGTGCCACGCTTCCCAGTCGCCGCCCATGACGAAGCCTTCCTGGTGGTACCAGGCGGGATCGAGGCGGGTGGCGTCGATGCCGAAGAAGCGGTTGGGATCGTAGCCGGGCGTGGGCACCTGCTGGCCGGTGCGCGGATCGGACAGCGGCTCGATGCCCTGTGGATCCCGGCCGTGGCGCTCTCGGTACCAGTCGGGCGCCAGCGGATTGTCGATGTCGTCGCGGTTCGGCCAGGCGTAGTTGCCGAGGCTGCCCTGGTAGGGGCCGTTGTCGATCCGGCCCTGCTGGCTTCCCTGCGGCACGTAGTACTTGATCGGCAGGTGGTCGATGTGCACCTGGCCACGGATGCCGAACTGGCAGGAGTGGTTGACCACCACGTCCTGGATGATCCGGATCCCGCGCGCGTGCGCCTCGTTGATCAGGTCCTGATAGGTGGCGTCGGGGCTTTCCAGCCGCGGGTCGATGCGCGTCCAGTCGTAGGCGTGGTAGCCGTGGTAGTCGAGGCCGGAGCGGTTCTCCACCGGCGGGGTGATCCAGAGCGCCGTGAATCCCAGATCGCGGATGTAGTCGAGGCGGGCGATCAGTCCCCGGAAGTCGCCACGCCAGTGCGGGTCGACCGGGTTGCCGGCGGCGTCGAATTGGATGCGGTCACGGCAGAAGAAGTTGTTCGACGGATCGCCGTCGTAGAAGCGGGTGGTGATGACGAAGTAGATGGTTTCCTCGCGGAAATCGCCCAGCGGCTCGACCGGCCCGATGTTGTAGTAGAAGCTGCGCCGCGTCTCGTTGCCGGCGCCGTCGATGATCAGCAGCTTCACCTGCATCGGCTGGGTGATGGTGAGCGGCAGGCCCACCAGGCCCGTCAGCGGACTGCCCTGCGTCAGGTAGGCGGGCGAGGCGGTCGTGGGCGGCGTGCCGTCGGTCGTATAGTAGATGGCGACCGGGGCAGGCCGGTTGTCGGTAACGGTGAACACCACGTCGATCGGGTCGGCATAGGTGCCGCTGCGGTGGCTGGCGGTCACCTCCGGGCGCTGCAGGTCGGCGTTCGGATCGATCGTATACGCGAAGCTGCGGGTCTGGCCGACCTCGCCTGCCGAGTTGATGCCGACCGCCTGGATCGCCGTCGTCGCCGTGACCGCGACCCGCTGCTGGTAGCGGACGGCGGTGGCGGTGGCGGCATTGGACGCCCGGTCCCACGGCTCGCTGCCGTCGGTGGTGTACCAGATGGCGTCATCCTCGTTGCTGCTTTCCAGCATCACCGTCTGCGCCCGGTCGTAGAGCGCGCCGCGGGGGGTGGCGCGAATCACCGGGATCGCCGGACGCTCGGGATTTTCCGCGTACCAGGTGTTGTTGGTGGAGTACCAGCCGTCGGCATCGCGGCGCAGGTTGCCCGTCTGCCGGCCGCCGCCGTCGGTGAAGACGATGCTGGCGGCCGTCGCCGTGGGGAAGCCGTAGACGAACCAGTCGTTCGCTTCGGCGGTCATCGGCAGGCCCGGCCATTGGGTCGCCGGGTCGCCCGGCTGCGTATCCCAGTAGTGGATCCGGACGTCGGCTCCCCAGCCGGCGGGACGCTTGAAATGCACGACGAGCGGCATGGTTCTTGCTTCCCTTCCTGCGACCCCCGGTTCGCCCGGGCAGCAATCTACATTCTATCTGCGCGATTAACCCACCCCGGCAGGGCTATCGTCAAGACGCGATCGATTACAATCTTGCGTCGCAGCAGCCACCGGCTCGAATGATGATGCGAACGGGCGTCAAACCTCTTACGGCCACGCCCTGCGGCGCTGCGCCGTGCCGATCCGCGAAAGGACCATCGATGGATGACGTGATCAAGGCACAGACCCCGCGCGGCATGGACCTGCTGCACACGCCCGGCCTCAACAAGTCCACCGCCTTCAGCGAGGCGGAGCGCGAAGCCCTCGGCCTGATCGGCCTGCTGCCCGAGGCGATCGAGGACGAGGACCGGCAGGTCGAGCGCGTCCTGCATCAGATCGGCCGCAAGCCGACCGAACTCGGCAAGTACATCTACCTCTCGGCGCTGATGGACAACGACGAGACACTGTTCTTCCGGGTGCTGATGTCGGACCCGGCGCGGTTCATGCCGATCGTCTACACGCCGACCGTGGGCCTCGCCTGCCAGGAGTTCGGCCACATCCTGCGCCGCCCGCGCGGGCTCTATCTCTCCATCAACCGGCGCGGCCGCATCCGCGAGATCCTCAGCAACTGGCCGGAACGGGACGTGCGGATCATTGTCGTCACCGACGGCGAGCGCATCCTGGGCCTGGGCGACCTGGGCGCCAACGGCATGGGCATCCCGATCGGCAAGCTGGCGCTGTACACCGCGTGCGCCGGCGTGCCGCCTCAGGCGACGCTGCCGATCGTCCTCGACGTCGGCACCAACAACCAGTCCCTGCTCGACGACCCGCTGTATCTGGGACTGCGCCAGCCGCGTGCCCGCGGTGCTGACTACGACGCACTGGTCGAGGAATTCGTCATGGCGGTACAGGACGAGTTCCCGAAGTGCTGCATCCAGTTCGAGGACTTCGCCAACCCCAACGCGCTGCCGCTGCTCGCCCGCTACCGCGACCGCGTCTGCTGCTTCAACGACGACATCCAGGGCACGGCTGCCGTCGCGGTTGCCGGCATCTACGGTGCGGTGCGCATCCAGAACACCCGCATGGCCGATCAGCGTTTCCTCGTGCTCGGCGCCGGCTCGGCCGGGACCGGCATCGTCGACCTGCTGATCCAGACGATGGTGAGCGAAGGAATGCCCGAGGCCGAGGCGCGCGCCCGCTTCTGGCTGTTCGACAGCAAGGGCCTGATCGTCTCGGCGCGCACCGATCTGGTCGGCTACAAGCAGCAGTATGCCCAGCCGGGTCCGCTGGTCACCGACTTCGCCGAGGCGGTCGAGGCGGTGCGGCCGACGGCGATCATCGGCGTCAGCACCATCGCCAAGGCCTTCGACCGGCGGGTCATCGAAGCGATGGCGCGGATCAACGAGCGGCCGATCATCTTCCCCTACTCGAATCCCACCTCCCGTTCCGAGTGCACCGCGGAGGAGGCCTACACCTGGTCGGGCGGGCGCGCGATCTTCGCCAGCGGCAGCCCGTTCCCGCCGGTTGCCCTCGGTGGCCGCACCTTCGTTCCCGGCCAGGGCAACAACGTCTACATCTTCCCGGCGGTGGGGATGGCGGTGTACGCGACCGAGGCCCGCCGGGTGACCGACGCCATGTTCATCACCGCGGCGCGCGCCGTCGCCGCGCAGGTGACGGCGGAGGACCTGGAGTCAGGGCTGATCTATCCGCCGCTCGCGAAAATCCTGCCGACGTCGCTGCATGTGGCCGCACGGGTGGCGGAAACCATCTTCGACTCCGGTCTCGCCGGTATCGACCGGCCGGCGGACATCGAGGCGCTGATCGCCGAAAAGACCTACCAGCCGCAGTACCGGTCGCTCGTCTGATCGAAGCCGCCCCGGCCGCATTCGACTCCGATCCGGCCTGCCGTCAGCTGCCGTCGTCCGGGCAGGTGTCGCGGTGCAGGTACTTGCGGCACTCTTCGGGGGTCAGCGCGTGCGTGAGCTGGGCGCGCGCCCAGGCGATCAGGTCGTCGGTGGCCAGCGGTGCGGCCTGGAAGCTGCGGTCGGCGCTGGCGGTCGCCAGCTGCCGGCCGTCCGGGCTGAAGGCGACGTCGTTGACCGCATCGGCGTGCACCGAAACCGTGCTTGTGACCGATCCCGAAGCCAGGTCCCACACCGAGACGGTGGAATCCCCGGCGGCAGTCGCCACCTGAGCGTCGCCCGGGCCGAACGCCAGCGCCGTCAGCGCCCGGCCGGCACCGGACAGCGTCTGCAGCTTCGCGCCCGTCGCCACATCCCAGAGGTTTACCGTGTCGCCGGCAGTGACGCTGGCGACGCGGGTGCCGTCGCGACTGAACGCCGCGTCGTTGTACTTGGCGTTGTTGCCGGACAGGGTCTGCAGCAGCTCTCCGCTGGCCACATCCCAGATCTTCAGGGCGTTGTCCCAGCCGGCGGTCAGCAGCCGGCGGCCGTCGGCGCTGAAGGCGACGGAACGCACCTGGCCGTTGTGCGGCAGCAGCTGCAGCGCCCGACCGCTGTCCACGTCCCACAGCCGCGCCGTGAAGTCGGCGCTGGCGGTCGCCAGCAGGGTGCCGTCGGGGCTGAAGGCCACATCGCGCAGCTGGTCGTGGTGGCCGGGAAAGCTGCGCACCTGCTGCCCCGTCGCCGCATCCCACAGGATCGCCAGCTTGTCGAAGCCGGCGGTCGCCAGCGTGCGGCCGTCGGGGCTGAACGCCAGCCGGTAGATGCTGTCGGTATGCCCGGTGAACGTGCGAACAGCCCGCCCGGACGCAAGATCCCACAGCTTCGCCTGGTTGTCGCCGCCGGCCGTCGCCAGCTGCCGGCCGTCGGGGCTGAAGCCCACCCCCAGCACCGCGCTGGTATGCCCGGCGACGTTCCACAGCTTCGCCGTCTGGTCGCGGCCGGCGGTGGCCACCAGCGTGCCGTCGGGGCTGAAGGCAATGCCGTTGATCCAGCCGGTGTGCCCCGACAGCGAGAACAGCGGCTGCCCGGTCGCCGCATCCCAGACCCCGGCGGTGGCGTCGCCGGCGGCGGTGGCGACGCGGCGGCCGTCGCCGCTGAAGGCGATGTCCCGGAGCTGATCGGTGTGACCCAGCAGCGTCAGCACCGGCTGGCCGGTGGCGACGTTCCACAGGCGTCCGGTCTTGTCCCGCCCGGCGGTGGCGAGCCGGCTGCCGTCGGCGCTGAACGCGACCGCGTTGAGCTGCCCCGGCAGCGAGAACAGCGGGCTGCCGGTTTCGACGTCCCACACCATCGAGGCGTCGGGTTCGGCGACGCTGGCTCCGGCCAGCTTCGTGCCGTCGGGACTGAAGGCGAGACCGAAGATCCATGGCGCCGCCAGCGTCCGCAACTCGGCGCCGCTGGCGGCATCCCACAGCTTCAGCGTGTTGTCGCGCCCCGCCGTCGCCAGGCGGCTGCCGTCGGCGCTGAAGGCCACCACGTCGGCGGCCGCGCTGTGGGCGTTGATCGCGAGCAGCGATGCGCCGGTGACGGCGTCCCAAAGCCGCAGCACCCCGTCCTCGGCGGTGGTGGCCAGCCGGCTGCCGTCGGGGCTGTAGGCGACGGCGGTAACCCGGTCCGGGTGCGGCAGCGACAGCAGCTCCTGCCGCGTTCGGGCGTCCCAGACGCGGGTTGTCTTGTCCCAGCTCGCGGTGGCCAGCCGGCTGCCGTCCGGGCTGAACACCACCCGGCGCAGCGGTGCGGTGTGGCCGCGCAGCGTCTGTTGCCGGTGGGACGCCTGCACGGCACGTCGCAGCACGTCCTGCGCCTCCGGCGTCGCGGTGCCATCGGCGCCGTAGGTGCCCAGCACCGCCTGCAGCGACAGCAGCACGCCGCGCTCCGGGTCCACCGCCAGCTGGTCGAGGGCGATGGCGGTGAGCTCGCGGGTGGTGGCGAGGCGGGCGCTCTGCAACGCCTGGTGCCGTTGCACGCCCGCCCACACCGCCGTGCCGATGGCGATCAGCAGCAGCGCCGCCAGCGCGATCGCCTGCCGGCGCAGCCGCCGCGCGATCCTTGCCTGTGCCTCGGCCCGCCGTTCCGCCTCGGCGCGCTCCCGGTCGCTGATGAAGCGGCTGCGCCAATCGAGGATCGCCGGCGCCAGAACGTCGTGGAAGATCTCGTAACGGATCTCGGACGGCTGCTGCCCGTCCGGTGCTGCGACGACCCGCAGGAGGCGGTTGCGCGAGAGGTTTTCGAGCACTGCCGGAACGTGGGCCTCGAGCGGCCGCGCCCAGTTGGTCAGGTCGCCGGTGCCGCAGGCGACCTTGCTGCCCGACGGGGTGACCAGGCGATCGAAGAACCGCGCACAGACCTCCTGTTCCGGTGCGCCCAGCGTCGTCATCACCCCGCCCAGGTGCCTGCGCACGATCTCCTGCGCCCCGCCCAGACGCTGCAGCGTCGCCAGCCGCAACACGCCGGAGCCGGTGCTACGCTCCTCCTCCCACAGCCGCTTCATCACCAGCTGCAGGAACGGCGCCTCGATGCGGACGGTGTCGTCGCGGCTTTGTGCCTGCCCGGCGCCGCCGGAGTGGCTGATCTGCACCTGGCCGGTCCGCACTTCGCCGATGACCGCCTCCACCAGCGCATCCTCGATGCTCATCGGCCCGTGCTCGGCGGCGAATTTCCGGTTGTAGACGTCCAGCGGCTTGCGGAGGGCGGTCTCGGCGCCGCTGCGGTCCAGGTGCTGCAGGCGCAGCATGTTGCCGAGCAGGTTGGGAATGCGCTCGCGGAATCGGTCCAACTTCGACAGCGCATCCTCGCGCAGCGCGATCAGGAAGCCCGCGTCCACTTCGGTTCGGTTGACCGCCCGGGCGAACTCCGCATCGAAGCAGCCGATGCCGCGTGCTTCCGGCTGATACAGGAAGTATTCCTCGAACTGATCGAACAGGACCAACACCGAGCCGCCGAACGCGCGGGCCGACCGGTCCAGCAGCTCGTCCAGGGGCAGCGACGGGTCGAGGCCCAGCGGCTTGCCGTGTGCCGCCTCCACCTCCGCCAGGCACTGACGCCGCAGCGTCTCGGCGAACGACGGCTGCTGCCAATCACGGAACACCACCACCGCGGTGCGCGGCCGGGTGCGCAGATGGGGAACGATCCCCGCCAGCAGGATCGAACTCTTGCCGACGCCGCTGGCGCCGTACAGCACCGTCAGCGGCGCTGCGTACAGATTGGAAGAGACGATGCGCTGGTCGCGCTCGCGGCCGAAGAAGAACGCCCGGTCGGCCTCGCCATAGGGCTGCAGGCCGACGTAGGGACAGGGCGGGTCCGCCACCGTGGTCATTTCCCCAGCCGTTCGCGCATCCTTTGCACGAACTCGTCCAGAGCGACGTCGAAGATGTTCACCGAGCGCTTCGACCACAGCTTGCGCTCCAGCTCCGAGGGTTCGCGCTGGATTGCCCAGGAGGGCAAGGGGTCGTCGCCGTCGTTATCGCCGGACGGCCGGGTGGCCAGGCACTTGTTCAGGTTCTTCAGCACCACCCGCAGGTTCCAGTCGCGCAGGCTGTAGCCGAGAAACAGGAAGCTGCGCTCCCGGAAGTGCGGAAAGAACACCGAGGGGATGGCGGAGCTCATGGTCATCCGCGACAGGAACTCCACGTAGTCTTCCTCGGTGATGACGAAGCTGTCCCACTCGCTCTGCTCCGGCACCAGCGAGCCGTGCATCTTGTAGATGACGGTGGTGGTGGCGAGATCGATGTCCAGCTCGTTGGGGGCGGCGGTGATGGGCTGGGTGGCACCGTGCGGCCACCACAGGATGGCGTTGGCGATGTCCTTGCGGTCGGCCGAATAGACCACCAGGTCGTAGGGCTTGCCGGCGGCGCGGAATGCCTGCTCCACCAACACGTCGTAATTGGTGACGACGATCACCAGCGGCACCGGCACGCTGGCCAGGAAGTCGTGCAGCGGACCGCAGGTGTAGTCGTGGTCGAGCACGTCGCGCAGCCGTTCGCGCAGCGTCCGCCGGCCGGCCACATCCACATAGTAGGAAGAGACCTTCGCCAGATCGTCGCGCTCGAACGGGCCCTTCGCCGGGAATTCCGCCTCCTCGGCGAGAAACCGCGCCAGCTCCAGGCCGCTGGGCAGGAACGTCGGCGTCGCCGCATCCCAGGCGGCATCGGCGGACCGCCCGACGAACGACGCACCGGCTCCCAGAAACGGAACGACACCTCCCGCTTTCAGCCGGTTGCAGATGATGCCATAAGGCGGGTCCACTGCGCCGTCCCAGCCACAATCACGTTGTCATCGCTGCATACAGCACGGCGCAATCGGGTGCACCGCCTTTTCTGCGTCCTTGCCGAGGTCGTCCCGACCATCCGGCGCCTCTGCGGGTGCATGCGGCCGGTCGGTCAGATGGTAGAATCGGGAACCAGAGCAATATCCGATCAAGCGGAATCGATTGATCGGATTGACTTGCTCTAAAAATCACGCAGTTGGAGCACGACCGTTTGATCAAATCGGTTCGATCTGATCAAACCGCGCTCTAGAACCGATACGCGACACCGACGATCGGGCCGTGCTGGGTGACGTTCCACTTGAAATCACCGTCCTTGTAGTCCTGCTGCAGGGCGCGATAGCCGACGTTGATGACCGCCGGGACCCCGAACATGGTCATCCGGTAGCCGATATAACCCTGAACGTTCCAGGCGAAGTCCGAGCCGACGCCGAAGCCGCCGATGTCGCCCGCGACGAAGGCGAGCCAGTCCTCTGAAAGGTCACTGCCGAGGCGGACACCGACGATCGGGTCGACGAAGCTCTCGCTGCGATCGGCCTGTGGCAGGTTGGTGGCACCGCCGCCGCTCAACTCGATCTCGGCACGGATGTAGTTCCACCGCACGCCGGCCAGCGGCTCGACCACGAACTGCAGCGGCGATCCCTCCTCCGTCTCGCCCCACCGCCACTCGAGGACGCGATAGAACCCGCCGGCCGCCACCTGCGCCGTGTCGCTCTTGACGTCCACGTCGACGGTGCCGCTGGAGTCGTCCCGGGTGCGGACGAAGAACAGGTTGGTGAAGACGCCGTAGCGGCGTTGGCGCGCTTCCGCGTAGAGCATGCCGCCGAAGGACAAATCCCGCAGGATGTCGATGAAGTCCAGATCCACGTCCGCCTCGACGCGGCCGATGCGCGCGTCGCCGTCGAGGCCGGCGCCCCAGAGGTAGGGAGCCACGGTGAAATGCCACGGATCATCGTCCCGGCTCTCCGGAGCCGCGGAAGCCGGGCGGGGGTCATCGGCGGCGGCGGCGGCGCGGAGACCGGTGCCGCCGAGGCCGATGGCCGCCAGCACCAGGCCCGTCCGAAGGCAGCGGGTGGCGAGCATCGGGCTCACCGTTCCTAGCGTCCGGGCACCGCAGGCGGACGGTCGGCGAACACGACCGCCCAGTCGGTTCGCATCGAGACGACCGTCCAGCCGGCCGATGGTGCCAGATCCAGCGCCTGGTCCAGACGACCGACGGGGCTGTTGCGGTCGTAGGCGTATTCCCGCTCCGCGTCGTCGTGATGGACGATCAGGCCGAACCGCCGGCCGGGGGTGATCGTCGTCCACTGGAGCATCTGCAGATCGCCGTCCGAATTGCCGAAGGCGGCGATCGGCCGCCGCCCGATGAAGGTGTTGATGCCGACCGGCTTGCCGGCCTTGTCGTCGATGAAGTCGATCTCCGGCAGGCGGACGAGGACGGGCGTGCCGTCGCGCATCTCGAACACCGTGCGGATCGATGACCCGACGACCTTTTCCGGTGGAACGCCGTAGGCGGCTTCCGTCCACGGCCGCATGAACTCGACGCCGCCGCCCGAGACGATGAACGTGGAAAAGCCGTTGGCACGCAGATAGGCCAGCAGCTCCAGCATCGGCTGGTAGACGAGGCTGGTATACAGGCGATCGAAGCGGGGGTGGCGTGCGGTGGCGAGCCAGTCGCGGACGATCGCCGCGAACTCGTCCGTCGTCATGCCGGCGTGCGAGGCCATAACCAGTTCGACGATGCCTTGGGTGCCCGCGGCGAGCAGAGCCTTGCGATCATTTTCCAGCACCGCCTGGAAGGGCTGTCGGGTTCGCCACTCGGGGTGCTGCGGGGCGAGCGTCCGCACCCGGTCCAGGGCGAAGGCGAGCTGCGTGTACATGGGCTGCTCGACCCAGAGCGTACCGTCGTTGTCGAACACCGCGATCCGTTCCGCCGGCGGAACGAAATCCGCGCTGCCGGGGGCGGTGACGGCCGCCACGAATTCGATGATCGCCTTCTTCGACGCGCCTTCGTTCCATGAAGGCAGCGGATCGTCCGCGGCGGCCGCCGGGAGGGAGGACGGAAGGAGCGCGACCGCGACGAGCATCGCCGCCACCTGTCGCCGGGTCGGACCTCGGTACCGATTTGTCGTCATTCGCCGTCTCTCCCCTCGTGTCCTGTCGCCCGCCATCGGCAGGCCGCTCGGCGCAGCCGGTAGCGAACGCTCCCCTTCGGTCGCCGATCCCTAGAGCAAGATCCGATCAAACGGTCGCGCTCTAGTTGGCCCCCGGCGCCCGCATCTTCTCCATCACCTGGTCGAGCGAGAAGCTGGCGGCCTTCTGCCGCGGCGGAAACTCCCTGAATGTCGCGAGGAACTGGCCGATGTAGGTCTGCGCCGGGACGAGGAGGAATGCCCGGTCGATCTGCCAGTCGTGGTAGGTGTTCGAGGTGATCGTCGCCCGCTCGTACGGATCACGGCGCAGGTTCTCGATCAGCGGCACCCGGAGCGGCACGAACGGTTCCATCCAGACGCGAAATGTGCCGGTCGCCTTCTGCTCCATGAAGAGTATTTTCCAGTCGTCGTAGCGGAGCGCCGTCAGATCGCCGTCGTCGGAGAAATAGAAGATCTCCCGGCGTGGCCCCTTCGCCTCCTTGCCGGTCAGCTGCGGCAGGAAGTTGTAGCCGTCCAGGTGCACCTTGAAGGTCATGCCGCCGGCCGAATAGCCCTTCAGCAGCCTGTCCTTCAGGTCCGGCTGGCCGGCGGCCGCGGCGAACGTCGGCATCCAGTCCATGTGATGCATGATCTCGTTGGAGACGCTGCCCGGCTTGATCTGCCCGGGCCAACGCACGGCAGCGGGAACCCGCCAGCCGCCCTCCCAGTTGGTGTTCTTCTCGCCGCGGAACGGCGTCGCCGCCGCATCCGGCCAGGTGTTGTAGTGTGGGCCGTTGTCGGTCGAGTAGAACACGATGGTGGTATCGGACAGCCCCAGGTCGTCGAGCGCCTTCAGCAGCTTGCCGACGTGGCCGTCGTGCTCGACCATGCCGTCCGCATATTCGTCCTGACCGGAGATGCCGCGCAGCTCCGGCTTGACGTGGGTGCGGAAGTGCATGCGGGTGCCGTTCCACCAGACGAAGAAGGGCTTGCCGTCATTCTTCGCCTTTTGGATGAACCGGATCGCCGCGTCGCTCGATTCGTCGTCGATCGTTTCCATGCGCTTGCGCGTCAGCGGGCCGGTGTCCTCGATGCGCTGCGTGCCGTCGGTGTTGGCCCAGCTGTGCAGCACGCCGCGCGGCCCGAACTTCTTCCGGAACTCGGGGTTCCGCGGATAGTCCTCGTTCTCCGGCTCCTCTTCGGCGTTCAGGTGGTAGAGGTTGCCGAAGAACTCGTCGAACCCGTGCGCCGTCGGCAGGTGCTCGTCCCGATCGCCCAAGTGGTTCTTGCCGAACTGGCCGGTGGCATAGCCCTGCGGCTTCAGCATCCGCGCGATCGTGGGATCCTCCTTCTTCAGGCCCAGCTCTGCGCCGGGCAGCCCCACCTTGCTGAGCCCGGTGCGGAACACGCTCTGGCCGGTGATGAAGCTGGACCGGCCGGCGGTGCAGCTCTGCTCGGCGTAGTAGTCGGTGAAGATCATGCCTTCCCGGACGATCCGGTCGATATTCGGCGTACGGTAGCCGACCAGCCCCATCGTGTAGGCACTGATGTTCGACTGGCCCACGTCGTCGCCCCAGATGACCAGAATGTTCGGTTTCTTCTCCTGGGCGCTGGCGGTGGTGCAGAAGACGGCCAGCAGGACCATCGCCAGCGATGCGGCGTACTTCCCGATTGAGACTATCGCGCTCATTTCTGTTCTTCCCCGTCTCTGTTCTTCCCCGTCGAGTCCATCCTCGCTTCCAGGGAGAGAGCCGGTGAACAGACGCGGGTACAGCAGCCTGCTCCCGCCTCGATTTCGCCGGGAGTTCAACCCTGAAAGGACACCAACTGCGAACTTGTATCACTTTGAGTAGACGTGCGCCACTATACCCTGAACGCCCGGGACCCTGAACGCCCGGCCCCCTGAATCCCCGCGCGACTTCGCTGTTTGCCTTGTGGATCGGCGAGGGACCGACGCGACGGTGGTTTCACGGGAAAGGCGGGATTTGCCGCTCATCGCGCCCACCGGCCAGGGTCTCCGACGGTTCTTCGCCGAACAGCTCCCGACGGCGCAGGGCGAAGCAGCCGAACCGGGTGAAGCCGCAATCCGGGGCGACCCCGCTGACCGTGTTCGGCAGCTGCGGGTTCTGCAGCAAGTCCCTCGCACGCGGCAGCCGGCGTCGAGGCCGGGTCCGCACGAACCCGCCCGGATAACCACCCATGTTGCACCCACATTCAGCGGCGCTGGCGGATGGGGTGGGATTCGAACCCACGAGACCCTTACAGGCCTGCCGGTTTTCAAGACCGGTGCCTTCAACCGCTCGGCCACCCATCCGCGACGCCGCGCGGGTAACGCGGCTGCCGGGTCGATCTAAGACCGGGCGAGGGCGGTTGCCAAGCCGTCTCGCCACCCGGGGCCTCGGAAAAGCCGCGGCGGCGGTCGTTTCGCCCCCCCGTC
>Ga0209573_1000477_pt1 | contig 84077 bp, 66 predicted proteins | sample TNRBio252014_DNA_FD_185870 | JGI IMG/M metagenome (GOLD analysis project Ga0209573, IMG submission 185870) | Wastewater treatment Type I Accumulibacter community from EBPR Bioreactor in Madison, WI, USA - TNR Reactor_6/25/2014_ DNA (SPAdes)... | ecosystem: Engineered > Bioreactor > EBPR >... | reverse complement strand
CCCACCTGAACAATGCAGATGGTACGTTTAGTGAAATCGGCAGACTGGCAGGCGTGGAAGCCACCGACTGGAGCTGGGGGGCACTGATCGTGGATTTGGACAACAACGGCAGGAAGGACATTTTTGTAGCCAATGGCATCCATCAGGATTTGACCGATCAGGATTTCCTCAACTTTATTGCCAATGAAGAAGTTATGCGCTCCGTCATCAGCAAAGAAGGCGTTGATTATAAAAAGCTTATAGATTATATTCCCTCCCGTGCGGTGTCCAACTACGCTTTTTCCCGCGAAGGCGGCGAAAACGATTTTCGCTTCACCAATCGCGCAAAAGACTGGGGTTTAGACGCGCCCAGCTTCTCCAACGGATCGGCTTATGCAGATTTAGACAATGACGGCGACCTTGACCTCGTGGTCAATAACGTGAACATGCCGGCTTTTGTCTATCGCAATGAAACCCGTACTAAACAACCGGGCAACCACTACCTTGGGTTGAAGCTGAAAGGCAGCGGTAAAAATACATTTGCCGTTGGCGCCAGGGCTACTGTGTTTCACCAGGGACAACAATATTATTTAGAGCAGATACCCACCCGGGGGTTTCAATCCTCCATCGAAAATCGCCTGCTTTTTGGCCTGGGGAATATCGAATTGGCGGATACTTTATTGGTGGAATGGCCGGATGGGAAATTTACGCTGCGTACCAAAGTGCCGACCAATCAATTGCTCACTTTGTCGCAAGACGAAGCGACGGAACTGCCCCGCACACAACAGAAGGCGGCGGCAATATTTACCACGGTATCGCCCCCTTTTGAATATCGTCACGAAGAAAATATTTTCGTGGATTTCGACCGGGATCGCCTGCTTTATCACATGCTGTCGGCGGAAGGCCCCAAAGTAGCCAAAGGCGATGTGAACGGCGACGGGCTGGAGGATTTATACGTCGGCGGCGCCAAAGAACATCCCGGCAGCCTTTTTGTGCAAAAGCTAAGCGGGCGTTTTCAGGCCACCAACCAGGCTTTGTTTGAAAACGACAAACTCTCGGAAGACGCCGGCGCACTGTTTTTTGACGCGGATGGCGACGGGGATCAGGATTTGTATGTCGCTTCCGGCGGCAACGAATTTGTAGCCGGGCATTCAGCGTTGGCCGACCGTTTGTACCTGAACGACGGCCGCGGGAATTTTTCCAAATCCCCGCAATTCCTGCCCACCAACAAAGCGGAAAGCACGTCCTGCGTGGCGGCTGCCGATTACGATCAGGATGGCGACCTCGATTTGTTCGTGGGGGTACGGCTGCGGCCGGAACTCTACGGCGTGCCTTGCAACGGCTATATTCTGCAAAACGACGGGAAAGGGAAATTCACAAATGTGACGCCTTCCATCGCTCCGGGATTGAAAGAGGTCGGTATGATTACAACAGCCATCTGGGCGGATGTTGACGGCGACAAAGACTCCGATCTCATCATAGCCGGCGACTGGATGCCGGTTCGGGTTTTTGAAAACCAAAACGGCAATTTTACAGAAATCACAGAAGCCGCCGGCCTGCTTAAAACGAATGGTTGGTGGAATACGCTCGTCGCCACAGATGTGGATGGCGACGGCGATATAGACCTGATCGGCGGCAACCACGGCTGGAACTCCCGCCTGCGTGCCACGCCAGAACGCCCTGTTTCAATGCATGTAAACGACTACGACCAAAACGGCACCGTAGAACAGATCATAAGCAGCTACAACGGCGACAAGGCTTACCCCTTGGCACTGCGCCACGACTTAGTTGCGCAACTGCCTGCCCTGAAAAAAAAGTATTTGCAATACGCTAACTACAAAGACCAAACGCTGACCGATATCTTCACGCCGGAACAGTTGAAAAACTGTGTGGTGCAGGAAGTCTTTCATTTGGCTACGACCTTGTTTGTAAACAAAGGGAAAGGGGTATTCGAAATGATTGCCCTGCCCGTTGAAGCGCAATTTTCGCCGGCTTGCGCCATCCTGGCCGACGATTTCAACGACGATGGCCACACAGACCTCCTGCTGGGCGGCAATTTTTTCCGCGCCAAACCCGAAATGGGGCGCTACGATGCAAGCTACGGCACGTTGCTGCTGGGCGACGGCAAAAACGGCTTCCGGGCGGCGCCCTCAGCCGTTTCCGGGTTGAAACTGGGTGGGGAAATCCGGGATTTGGTTGCTTTGAAATTAGGGAAAGATCGGTTGATTTTTGTGGCAAGGAATGATGATGCGGGAGTGTTTTTGAGGTGGAGAGATTAAAGTAATATGACCTCTGTCACGTCCTAAAATAAGTTTACAGTGAGCGGGCGATTACTGAAATAGGTTTACGTTCACAAAATACGTCCTAAAATAGGTTTACAGTTAAAAATAAAGACCTAAAATAGGTTGTCAATTGAATCGAGTAGTAAAACATCCAAGCGAGGTGGAGCTTAAGCGGAACCGTAGCAGGATTTTTACTACTCGATTCAATTTCAGGTCCACCGACCTGATTGATGCTCAAAGTTCATTGACAGTTGTGCGTTTCCAAAGGTTTCGTAAAGGACCATCTCTTTGATGAGCTTGCTCAGGGGTTAGCCGGTCGCAGCTCAAATGAGGTCTGGTGTGGTTGTAATGAAAGACCATATTGTGAATGCTGGATTTGGCCTGTTCAAGATTTTCAAAGTGCTGATCCATGGCAAAATCGGTTTTGAAGATTCCATTGACTCTTTCGGCAATGGCATTTTCTCTGGGGTCACCATTTTGAGTCATACTAATTTGAATACCCGAAGCTAATAGTTTTTCTGTGTATACAGCAGAACAATATTGCAAGCCCCGATCAGAGTGATGAATCAATGGTTTGGATCGGTCTTGCCACTGGCTCAGCGCCTGATCCAGCGCCACTTCACAAAACTGGGCAGTCATATGGTCATCTACATTGTATCCTACTACTTTGTGAGAGTAGGCATCGGTGATGAAAATGACATAGTTCCATAGACCCCCCACTTGAATGTAGGTAATGTCACTGACCCATAATGCATTGGGTCTCAAGGGAGTCATTTCCTCTATCAGGTTCGGATATTTTTTAAATCCATGCCCACTCCACGTAGTTTGAACTCGTCTCTTGCGACGGCTGGCCAATAAATCATGCGCGCGAAGGACTTCGAAAAAACCATCCCGACCTAGTTTGATCTGATGACCAATCAGTTTTTCTTGAAGTAGAAAATGCAATTTTTTACCCCCAATTCGAGGAATGTTTTTTCGCACAGATCGAACCAAATCTACGACGATTGCCTGCTCAAAAGCCTGCTCTTGCTCACGCTTATGTTGTTTGTAATAGGCTTGACGAGTGTAACCAAACAGTCCACAAAGCTGCCCTAGTCCCGTTTGCGGATATAATCTCTTCATCACTTGGACTGTTTGGTACCAGACTTTTTTCTGATCTCAATTCCAAGTGACTGCTCTGCCTGATCAATCAGGGTCTCCAAACCCGCTATCTTCATCCTGGCGGCTTTCAACTCCGCTTCCAGGGCTTTTAGCTCATCTGTGGGGGGCTCTGTTTGTGGCAAATTTTTGTCCGCTTTTGCTTCATCCATCTCCGCAAGTTCGAGATTTTTCTTGTACCATTTTACAATTTCCCTGACCACATTTTTGTCCTTTAGTCCGTACCTTTCCGCACCAACCGCATAACTGTATTGGCCATCCAGGTATTCCTGACCGATCTTGCGCTTTAATGTGTTCGGGTACCGACGATTGCCTTTTTTTATTTTTTTCACAATCCAATAGGTTTTTTGCCCGCAGGGATGTAAACCTATTTCAGGACAAGACACTCAGACATTTGACAAATGCCTATTATCTAAGCATAGGGGATAAGCTACACCCGCCCCTTCCATTCTTCCGGGTTTCTGCTTTGATGAAAAATGGCGAAAATAAAAACCGAATCCGGCTCAATCTCAAAGAAAACGGAATACGGGAAACGAGAAAAATTTGCCCGTCTGATGTTTTCAAGCACGGCGGGAAAATGATGGGGAGCATCTTCTATGCGGGCTTCAATGGAAAGGTAGTCGTCAAAAAACGCTTGCTCTAAGCCATCTTTCTCTTTCTGATACCACAAAAGAGCCTCGTCAAATTCGGCCTCAGCTTCTGGATGAAAATCAAGCCTGTAAACCATACTTTTCTGCAAGTTTGGCTTTTACTTCCCTGGCTGGGATTGTTTTAACCTTCCCCGATCTCACTTCATCTCTTCGGCGGAAAAGGGTACTTTGCTGCTCCTGTGTCAAAACCGCAGCGCGCTCTTCCTCTGAAAGCATTCCCGCAAGGAATTGCAAGAACTCCAGTTTTTCCAGTTTTGACAGCTTCGTTGTCTCAGATTTGAGAACTTCAATGGTCATACGCACAGCATATTTGAATTAAAATACAATATTACGCTGTTTTTAAGTGAGAAACAAGCCTTAAAAACCAAAATACTATGCCTTAGCGCCCACCCAACCACCTGCTCAAATCCTGATTCAGGCGGATGGTAATCCCCCGAACCTTGAATTTGGATTTGTAAAACCAAAATGAATTCGAGCCGTCGTATTGTTCCACAGCCGACCAGGGAATGAACAGCGGTTTATGGCCCGGTGAAAATAAAACCATCGTTTTAAGCCACAATCCACGGTCATCTGCTTTTAAGCGCAGGGTATAATTGTATCGGGATAGGTTGATCATGCCGCTGGCAGTTTGCAGGTCGGAGGGCATGGGTTGCAACGTCGCAAAAGATTCCGCCAGCCTTTGCCAGCCCCAGAAGCTGATGAGGTAAACGATTCCGCACCAGAAGAGCGGGAAAATGATCAAAAAGCCCAGAACGATGAAAATGACGAGCAGTGCAGGGGACATTTGCATTGTTGATTTTTAAAAATTATTTGAACTAACAGGATTAAACGGTAATTTACTTCGGGTTTTACATTTTTGCAAACCGATCCTGCCATGTTGCCACTGAATTTTAAAAAAAGCGCCCTGGTCATCGCCCTGTTTTGGTGCTGGTTAGCCTCAACAGCGCAGCAACCATTCCAGTGCAACGATGAATTTTTCCTTTCAACCACCCGCCGGGGCTTTAACTGGGGCGCCATAGACCGTTTCCGACCAGATTCGTTACTGGAGGTTTCGCCCAATTATGAATCGTTGTTCTTCGACGAAAACATCCGAATCGTTGCGCTGGGTTATAGTGTGGCGGACAATCATTTATACGGCCTCGATCCGTTTACCTATCGCTTTTATCGAATAGATGCAGCAGGCAGTGCAACAGATTTGGGTATTCCGCAGGACTTGGACACTAACTACAGTTATTTTGCAGGGACCGTTTCCCCATTTGGCAATACCATGATCCTCATTGGAAGGAACAAAACGACGGAAATAGACGAGCGCTATTATCAGATCAGCCTTACAAGCGGCAATTTTATGACGAGTTCTCTGACCATCGTCAGCGATGTCGCCACCCGGATTGACGACATTGCTTTTGATCCGGTTTTTGGAACGCTGTTTGGCTACGACAGCCAGAACCGCCACTTAGTCAACCTCTCTACCAGCGGCGTCGTAACAAGTGTAGGTTTTCAAACCCTGAGCGGCATTAGCTACATGGGCGCCATTTTTTTTGACCGCTACGGCAATCTCTACACCTACGGTTCAACGGGAGGCGCAGAAACGACACTTTACCTGCTCGACAAGCGAAATGGCGCCATTGTTGCGCAACAAACCCCCGGCCCGCCCGGAAATTTTACAGACGGTTGTTCCTGCCCTTTTCGCATGACTTTTGAAAAAACAGTAGCGCCATCATTGGTATTGCCTTGCGGCGAAGTGACCTATACTTATCAAATTTACAACACCGCAGGATCCACGTACACTCAGGTTGACCTGAGGGATACCTTGCCGGCAGGTTTCGTGATCACAGCACTCAACGGCGTACCTGCCATCAGTCAGGTATTGAGCGGAGTTGGAAGCAACGTCCTACACATTCGGGATTTGCATGTTTTGCTGGGCGTAAACACCATCACCGTGCGGGCGCGCGCGGGCAATGTGCCGCCGGGGGTATACGGAAGCCAGGCTGTTTTTGGGCCTTTTCCGGAAGCGTTTCCCAATCCGTTTTTGTCTAATGACCCCACCGTGCCGGGCGACAACGATTCTACCTTCGTGATCGTGGCAGAACGGGAAGCCGTGCTGAGCGATACTTCCCTCGTTTTGTGTGCGGGCGCCACCCTGACCCTGAGCGCTGCTGTGGGCGCAGACACTTATTTATGGAGCGACGGCTCTGCCAACAGCACGCTGGAAGTAGCCGTGCCTGGATTGTACTGGGTGGAAGCTTCCACCGCTTGTGCAATGTACCGGGATACCCTGGAGGTTTTGGAACAGGCAGAACCTTTATTCGTTGACCTGGGTGCTGACCTGAGCATTCGGCTGGGCGATCCCTTCGTTCCGGATTACCAGACCAATGCGACGGGAGCGCTTCAGTTTTTATGGTCGGCTTCGGGGGGTACGGCCTTGAGTTGCGCCACTTGCGCTCGCCCGGCAAGCGAACCGCTGGAAAATACTGTTTACCAACTCACGCTCACAGACGGCAATGGTTGCCTTGCCGGCGACAGTGTTTTGGTGACCGTTATTCCTGTTTTGGATATTTATGCGCCCAATGCTTTTAGCCCCAATGCAGACGGGATCAACGATGTGTTTTACCTCCAGGGGAAAGTGGATGCCCCGATACACTACCTGCGTGTGTTTGACCGCTGGGGCGCGCTGGTCTTTGAATGCCCCGATGGAACGCTCAACGATCCGGCTTGCGGCTGGAACGGGAAATTCAAAGGTAAACCCATGCCGGAAGGGGGGTATGTTTTTGTGGCTGAAATCGCTTTGCCAGGGGGATTTAGTCAGCAAAGTACCGGTTCAGTTACGCTGCTGCGCTAGTTTTGTAATTATTTACCACATAGTTCACAACTTGTCCCGACTTGTCGGGATAGGGGTTTTCACATAGTCCACATAGCACGGGGAAGCCGCCTATGTGGACTATGTGAAAACCCTTATATGTTCTATGTGGTAAAAAGCTATTGAGGACTATGTGGTAAATAAATACGTTTTTTTTAAACCGGCTATGGTAATCTTGCCAAAAAATATATCTTTGCATCCGTTTTTGAAGTGACAAAGGTCAAACGAGCAAAAAAATGGATCCCTTATCACCTTTTTCGATTCCTGTAAAGGGATTGCACCACGGGTTGCATCAATATGATTTTCAGATTGATCGTTCCTTTTTTGAGCAGTTTGAAGCCTCTCCGATAGCGGAGGGGAACGTTGAAATGACGTTGTATTTTGACAAGCGCCCGGAAATGTTTGTCCTCGAATTTGAATTCGAAGGCAAAGTCCGGACGGAATGTGATCGTTGCACCGCAGCGATTGACCTTCCGATTGCCGACATGCAGCAGTTGCTCGTCAAATTCAGCTACGAAGCGATGCCGGAAGAAGCGGAAGTCATTTACGTCAATCCGGAAATTTCGCATTTCAACGTCGCCCAATACGCCTATGAGTACATTTGTCTGGCGCTGCCGATGATTAAAGTGTACGATTGCGAAGATGACGATCCACGCCCCTGTAATGAGGAGATGTTGCGGTTGATCAATCAGGGCGAAACTTCACAAGACACAGAAGAACCGAATGGAGGGAATTCCATTTGGGAAGCATTAAAAAATTTAGATCAGGATAATCCATAAAATACAAGCACAATGGCACATCCCAAGCATAGGCACTCGAAGCAACGGACACGCACGCGCAGAACGCACCACAAAGCAGAAACGCCGCAGATTGCTACTTGCTCGAAGACGGGCGAGAAGCACATGTACCACCGCACTTATTTTGACGCTGACGGCAACATGCTGTATCGTGGCAAAGTCGTGGTGAAAGCCCCTGAAATAGAGGGATAGTAACGCGCTTCAACGGATAAAAAGCATCAAGCTCCCATCGAAAACTAAAGCGATGCGGGGCTTTTTGTGTTGAAAGGCACGGCAAGTGAGGGCGTCACTCTACGTGTAATGTCGTCAACTTAATGACGTGAACGACCCTGAAAGGGTCAAATGTGAATAGCCCCCGATGCAATCGGGGGAAAAGTGGAAGTGGTGAAATGTAACGGGCAACCCCGAACGGGGTTGAATATTGACAATGGTGTGTGGCGTATCAAATGGCAAATGGACATTGCAAAGCCTGTTTGAAGTTGAATATTGACAATGGTGTGTGGCGTATTTACATTCAACCCCATTCGGGGTTGCCCGTTACATTTCGTTTACGCGACCTACCCCCGATTGCATCGGGGGCTATTCACTTTCAACCACTTCGTGGTTATCACCCGCTAAGTTGACGACATTACACTCTAAGTGACACCCTCACTAACCAGGCCAATATCTAACATCTAAAATCTAATCACGTGAAAAAAATCATCCACACCGACAAAGCGCCTGCGCCAATTGGCCCTTACAATCAGGCGATTGTCTACAACGGAATGCTCTACGCTTCCGGCCAAATTGCGATCAATCCGGCTACCGGTGATTTGGTTACAGAAAACATTGAAGCGGAAACGCGCCAGGTGATGGAAAACATCAAAGCCATTCTGGAAGCTGCCGGCCTCACGTTCGAGCACGCGGTGAAGTGCTCCGTTTTTGTGAAAGACATGCACAACTTCTCCCGCATCAACGCCATTTATGGCTTGTATTTCAACGAAGCGACTGCTCCTGCCCGCGAATTGGTGCAGGTAGCGGAGTTGCCGCGTTTTGTGAACATTGAAATTTCGATTATTGCAGGGTTGAATTAATTGTTTCCCGCAAAGAGCGCCAAGGATGCGCCAAGTACGCAAAGCGTGACGCCATCCTTTGCGTACTTTGCGAGACCTTGGCGCCCTTTGCGGGAAATTTCAACTGCCAACTGATTAAAAATAATGATGGAATCCCGAACAGGACTGCCAACTGCTAACTGAATAAAACTGCCAACTGATTAAAAATGGATCATAAAAAAACAGTACTCTCCTGCATTCAACCTACGGGCGACATGCACTTTGGTAACTACTTCGGCGCTGTAAAGAACTGGGTGGATTTACAGCCCAACTACGAGTGTTTCTACGGTGTTGTGAATTACCACGCCATGACCATGCCTTACAACCCACAGAAAATGAGGGAAGTAACCTGGGATTTTATCATCAACCTGTTGGCGGTTGGCGTCAAGCCGGAATACCTGTTCATCCAGTCGCTGGTGCCGGAACACACCGAATTGACCTGGATTTTCAACTGTTTCACCTCCTACGGGCAGTTGACGCGCATGACGCAGTTCAAAGACAAAAGCGCGCAAAGCGAAACCTTAGCGGAAGGCTTTATTTCTGCCGGACTGTTCGACTATCCGGTGCTCCAGGCGGCGGACATCCTGATCTACCGCGCCGATTATGTGCCGGTTGGCAAAGACCAGGATCAACACTTAGAGCTGACGCGCAACATCGCCCAGCGCTTCAATAACCAGGTGGGGAAAGAATATTTTGTGTTGCCGGAAACCCTGCACACGGAAACGCCCATCATCCGCTCCACCGCCGACCCGGCCAAAAAGATGAGCAAAAGCGCTGGTGAAAAGCACCACATCAATGTATTCGCGGAAGAAGCCGTCATTCGAAAGCAAATCAAAACCGCAGTCACCGACACGGGCGATACGCCTGCCGGGGAAATGAGCGCCGGGGTGGCCAATCTGTTTCAGTTGCTGAAAGCATCGAACGCAATGGAAGCCCACGACGCTTTGATGGAGGATTATAACGCAGGTAACCGGAAATACGCGCCGTTAAAGGAAGCGGTCGCCGATGCTTTGGTGGCTGTCAGCACTCCTTTCCGGGAACGCAAAGCGGAATTGACTGCCGATAGAAAAGCGGTGAAAGAGATGATCAAGTCGAGTTCTGCGGAGATTCGGAAGCGGGCGCAGGAGACGGTGAGGGAGGTGAAGGAGCTTTCAGGTCTTGTCAATGTTTGAGATACCAGCGGTATCGTGTATCTTTATGAGCCGGATACTGGCAATCAGTAAAACTGAAGACTAACGCCATTTACCGATCTCAAAGATTTTTATGTTTGAAAAATTCAAGAAATGTCATCAGCAAGTATTTGTCCACCTTATGGCATTACCGGAATTGAAATTGAAAATTTCAGAGGGATAACCCATGCTTCGGTTGATGATATTCCTGAAGGTACTTCCTGGATATTTCTTACTGGTAAGAATGGTTATGGTAAAACATGTTTACTACAGGCCATTTATGCAGCTATAATTGGTAATATAGACGAAGGACAAATCCTTGAGAATAGTGAGTTTTTTTTAAAATTGAAAGGCTATAATTCAACTCACCTAGTTTCGAGAGATACTAAAGGCCCAATGCCTATTCCGGGTCAGGCATTGTTTCCATCAACAGCATACGGTGCTTCTCGCCTTAGTATTCAAGCTGGAACCTCCAGTAATGAAGCTAAGGGTAAAAGTGCTCAATCGTACAGTCTTTTTAACCCTGATGGGGTATTGCTGAATATAGAATACAAGTTAAAGAATTGGTTTTATCGTTCCCGGACTGGTGAACTCAATAATAAAGAAGAGTCCAGGCTAAAAAATAAATTTGACTCCGTTACGAAAGCACTATTGCAACTCATGCCCAATATTGCTTTTATTGAGATAAATGTATCTGGAGACAGAGTTGAATATAGTGAAAAAGACGAGGACGGCCAGCCTTTGCCTGAAAAACGTACTTTTTCAGAACTTGCTTCCGGCAACAAAAGTATCATTGCTTTGGTGGGAGATATAATTATTCGATTATTTGACATACATCGGGAGGCTACTTCTCCCGCCGATCTTGAAGGCATTGTCATCATAGACGAATTCGATCTCCATCTCCACCCCGAATGGCAGAAAAAGCTTCCTGGTTTGCTCTCTCAGGTATTTCCCAAAGTGCAGTTCATTGTTTCCACCCATAGTCCTATTCCCATTCTTGGTGCGCCCAAAAACAGCGTGTTCCTAAAAGTGGATCGCACAGCGGAAGAAGGAATCACGGTTGAAAAATTGGATATTAATATTGAAAATTTGACGCCTAACCTGATCCTGTCTTCCGAAATATTTGGGTTCACAGAGATCTTCCCGGTAACCCATGACCCGGAAAAACGCATCCGGACGGAAGACACGATGGGCGAAGTTGCATTTACCGACTTGCTGGAAAAGCGCCTGAAAAGTTATTTCGGCTCCGAACACGAACAGAAGTTGAAAGAACTGTTCAAAAACGGCAAGTAGCAATGCGGCACAATAACCGGCGACCCTTGTTTCCCATTCCCGTAAAGTTGACCTCAAACAGAACCTTAGAGGCAATCGAACGCATTGCCGCTTCTCCGAATAACAAGGATTTGATCAAGGAAGATATCTATAAAGCAAAACGCAGGGTAGGAGGCGTTGAAATTCAGGAAGCCAGAGAAGTGCTCAATAAAATGTACTACTTTAAGTGCGCCTACTGCGAAAGTATCGAATACAAGCCCGAAGTGGAACATTACCGCCCTAAAAAAGGAGTAACTGAGGACAACACACATCATGGATATTACTGGCTTTGTTATGAATGGACCAACTTGTTGCCTTCCTGCCACAGTTGTAACACAGAAAACGGTAAACGCGATCAGTTTCCGATTATGGCCACCAGGGTAATCGGCCCAACGTTCACTCCTGATTATAAGCTAGACAGGTCGCATTGTTTACTGGATCAGCACCCCCTCCTAACCGAACAACCCTGTTTGCTTCATCCCGAAATTGATCATCCTGATACGGGGGCATATTTCAAATTTTTCCACAATGGGAAAATGGAAGGTATTGATCAAGAAGGTCGTGGCGAGCGAACAATTGTCATTTGCGACCTGAACCGGCAAAATCTACTGAAACTTCGGCAGCGCTTGATCATTGATGACTTGCTTTTTGTAATAAAAGCTGGGGTAAGTCATTTTCTGGAGGGGCAAGCCAGGGATGAAAATGGATTGAAAACCTATCTCACAACTGTCTTTGAAAGGCTAATAGAAAAACAATCGCCAGAAGAACCATTCTCCCTCATGGCCATTTACGTCTACGAACATTTTGATGAATTGATCGTTCCCCTCATGCCTACGCCAGAACAAGGCGAAGCGATTTCAACGGCTTTCGCCAACTTCAAAACCGCACATCCAGACTAATAAAATAAGATAAGTACATGAAAATCATCTGCATCGGCCGCAACTACGCCGAACACGCCAAAGAATTGAACAACCCGATCCCTGAAAATCCGGTTGTTTTTATGAAGCCACCGTCGGCCATGTTGGTGAACGGCAAGCCATTTTACTATCCGGACTTCACGAAAGACCTCCACTACGAATGCGAGGTGGTGCTGAAAATCTGCAAAAATGGCCGCCATGTACAACCCGAATTCGCTGCCGAATACTACGACCAGATTGGCCTGGGCATAGACTTCACCGCGCGCGACGTGCAGGATCAGCTCAAGAAAAAAGGCCATCCCTGGGAAATTGCCAAAGGCTTCGACGGCTCGGCGGTCATGGGCGATTTTTTGCCTTTGTCGGATCTGCCAGATCGCTCCGCCATCGAATTTCAACTGAAAAAGAATGGCGAAGTGGTGCAGCATGGCAATACCCGCGACCTGCTTTTTTCATTCGAGGCCATCATCGTATACGTTTCCAAATATTTCAAACTACAGGTCGGCGATTACATCTTCACCGGCACACCCGCCGGCGTAGGCCCGGTGCAAATCAGCGACAAACTGGAAGGGTTCCTTGCGGCAAAGGAAGGCATGAAGCAGTTGCTTTCGTGTGAAGTGAAATAAAACGGTGTACGGTGTACGGTGTACGGTGGACGGGAGCGCCCCTTCCTTAGCGGACTTTGCGAACCCTTAGCGGACTTTGCGGGAAATAGGCTTCGGGATTACTAAAACAATTCCTATTTTTGCCCCTGCTTTTTGGCGCTAAGCCATCCAATTCCCTTAATTCTTTGTTTTTCAATTAAATAACATGCCATACCTATTCACTTCCGAGTCCGTCTCCGAAGGACATCCGGATAAAGTTGCCGATCAAATATCGGACGCGCTCGTAGATCATTTCTTAGCTTTTGATCCTTCTTCCAAAGTTGCCTGCGAAACCTTAGTTACCACAGGACAGGTTATTTTGGCGGGCGAAGTCAAATCCAGCGTGTATTTGGACGTGCAGCAGATCACCCGCGACGTCATTCGCCGCATCGGCTACACCAAGTCGGAATACATGTTCGAGGCCAACTCCTGCGGTATTTTGTCTGCCATTCACGAACAATCGCCCGACATCAATCGTGGGGTAGAACGCAGCAATCCTGAAGATCAGGGCGCCGGCGACCAGGGGATGATGTTTGGCTATGCTTCGAATGAAACGGATGACTATATGCCGCTGGCGCTTGACCTGGCGCATAAAATTCTTCAGGAGCTTGCCGACGTCCGCCGGGAAGGTAAAACCATAACTTATCTGCGCCCCGACGCCAAGTCGCAGGTGACGATTGAATACAGCGACAACCACGTGCCACAGCGCATTGATGCGATTGTGGTGTCTACGCAGCACGACGAGTTTGGGGAAGACGAAAGCATGTTGGCCCAAATTCGCAAAGACATGATTGAAGTGGTCATTCCGCGCGTGAAAGCCCGCTTGAAGCCTTCTGTGCAGGCGCTGTTTAACGACCAGATCACTTACCACATCAACCCAACGGGTAAGTTTGTCATCGGGGGGCCTCACGGCGATACCGGACTGACTGGCCGCAAGATTATTGTGGATACTTACGGCGGGAAAGGCGCGCACGGCGGCGGTGCATTTTCGGGCAAAGACCCCTCAAAAGTGGACCGTTCGGCGGCTTATGCTACGCGCCACATTGCTAAAAACTTAGTCGCTGCGGGTGTTTGTGACGAAGTACTGGTGCAGGTGTCTTACGCCATTGGCGTGGCAAAACCTACGAATGTGTACATCCAGACTTATGGCACGGGTAAAGTGGGCCTCAACGACAGCCATATTGGCGAAAAAGTACAGGAGATCTTCGATATGCGCCCTTATGCCATCGAGCAACGCCTGAAGCTTCGCAATCCTATCTACGCTGAATCCGCTGCTTATGGCCACATGGGCCGCAAGCCGGAAGTAAAAACGGTAAGTTTTACAGACGGTTCCGGCCAGAAAAAAACGATGGAGGTGGAAACCTTCACCTGGGAAAAATTGGATTATGTAGATAAAGTGAAGGCCGCTTTCGGGCTGTAGGGCTTAGAGCTGGTTATTTGCTACTGGTTATTGGTGGACGCCGGTCAGGAATTGAGATTTTTCTGACCGGCGTTTTGTTTATTGCCTTCTTAGAAAATCGAGTAATGCTTTGGCGTGGGGGCAAGCATTTTCCACTTTTTTAGGATTGGTCGTTTCCAATACTTTAAAAGAAATTTTGCCTTTTTCATATTTTTTATTGCAATCCTGAGTCGCTTCATCTAGGCATTCAAAAATGCGCACCTTTTTAACATCTTCCAAGTTAGGCCATTCTAGGATTTTAATCGATTTGAATTTGGGGCCAAAAAATGCCTGCAAGTTTTCCTGATCTGCTAAAAACCAGGTTTCCATCACCTGAACCATCAGGTAGGCTTGATTATCTTGTGCTCCCGCCGGACGATCCATATCATCCCGAACTTTAAGATGCTGCCATACCGTATGGCCTTCTTTGACAGGATCTTCGCTATCCAGCAATAGAAGCGGAAGGACATCTTTCTGCTTTGCTTTGATTGCTGTTCTAAACAAATCATAGGTGTTTCCCCTGCCTTTACCACGTACAGTACCCGGCATACGGGGTAACTCGGCAGCTTTGAAAAACTTAGTCCAGGCTTCTCGGAAGCGTTTATCGAGATCTTTTCCTTCACCACCTCCTTCTATGTAAATTTTGATCTTTACCATCGGTTGCCGCCGATTTCTCCCATAGACCATAGTTGCCCCAAACGGTACTTCGGAAGCCAATGCGACATCGTTTCGGGATCGAGGCGACGGATATTGGTACTTCCGTCATGTTTTTCGCAAACTAAAATGGATTCGGGGTGCTCGGATAGAGCATCTACCAATACATCAGAGTGGGTAGTGATGATGATTTGGGTGCGCTCGGATGCCGCAATTAGCAGGTCTGCAATTTTAGGAAGGATGTCAGCGTGTATTCCCAGTTCTGGTTCTTCTATGCAAATCAATGGAGGCGGTGTTGGGTCAAGCAGAATGGCAAGAAGACATAAGTAACGCAAGGAACCATCGGAAAGCCGAGTGGCTGGAATTGAAAAATTATTCTCTAAAAAATAGACCTGGACTGTTCCTCCTTCAATAAAAACATCATAACCCTCTAACCCCTCGTATAAGTCGTGCAATGCTAAGACTAAGTTTCGTTTTGCCTGGGGCTGTTTTCCTAATTTATTGAGATACAACCCAAGATTTGAAAAATCTTCTTCTAAACGATCATTGCGTAGGTCCGCTTTTTGAGGCTCTCGAAAGATCGTGTTTCGACCAAAACTCCATTCTCTATACAAGCGAATTTTTTCATAAGCATTACTTATGAAAGAAAGCTCCGGGTAAGTGTCGGGATCTCTTCGTTGTGCTAATATAGAAAAATCAACCTCTACTTTTTCTCTCGTTAGCTCTCTTTTTTCTTTATTAATATTGATTATAGGTCTGCCACCTTGGTATCTATAATAAAAATAAGGTTCAGTTTCTGTCCCATAAGGAGACTCATTTTCTATAGCCTCATCAGAAATAATGAGCCTTTGATTCTCAGCTTTAAATGCAATTTTATGACGAAGCGATTGGTTTCTAAACAGATTGGCAGGAATCAATGCTTCAATTAATGCCTCGCCATTTGGATTGCCTTTCCATACCCATTCCTGGATTCCTCCCCCCTTCGCAATTACTCTTTGTAAATTAGCTGATTTTTCTTCTGGGCTTCTGGGAGTGGATTGAAGCAAAGCAATCAACTCCAAAAAATTTGATTTCCCAGATCCATTTGGCCCAATTAATACGTTCAATTTGCCTAAAGGTAAATCAAGGCCTTCCGATCCGAAAGACAGTATATTGGATGCTTTGATGTGTTTGATAAATTCCATAAGTACAAAAATACTATTTTAACAGACTCAAAGCCATTACTGTGTCTATTAAAAACAAAAAAAAAGCGCCACCCGAAAACTCCTTTCCGGGCAGCGCCTTGTATTTAAAACATGCTGACTTTAGTCTTCCAAAGACGCCGTGTTGTTGACGTCGAAAACCTTGTATCCAATAAAGTTTTGGTCAGAAATGTCGCCGCCGGCAACGGTCAATGAAATGGCATTTGCCGTGCCGTAGGCCAAATCAAAAGGGTTGGTAAGCCCCGGCAGGGACAAATCAGCCGGGATAAAGCGCCAGGATTGGAGGTCAGGAAAGTGCGGGGTAATGCCGAGAATCAGGCTGCGGGCATAGACCAAATCTATTGTCGTAAGTTTCCGATCCCGATTAATGTCGGCTGCCAGCAAGGCATAAGCCGATTGCAGTGGGGTCAGACCCAGGATATGCTTGGTAGCCAATACCATATCGAATGTTGAAACGCCATTGAGCGGATTCGCCGTTTTGTTGATGCGCAAGCGGTAATTCCCTTCGGGGAGGTTGCTGAAGCTGTAACTGCCGTTGACCACAATACTGTCAAGAACGACTTGCTGGTCATTCAACAGCACAACAGATACCTTGTGAATGTCCAGCCCATGCTCGTTGCGGATGGTACCGCCAAGACTCAGGTTTTGAGCGGTTAAGGCAACACTGCAAAAGGAGGAAAAGCCAAGTATGATATAAAAAAACAGGTTCTTTTTCATGATTTTGGATTTTAGAGCATGTTCAAATTTCCATGATCGAGCGAGAGCGAGGAAATTTTGTTTTAGACGAGGCAGATTTTGCAGACATAGCCGGCAGCTATGGTGAAAAAATCTAACGAAGTATAAAACAAAATTTCCCGCTTACAGCCGATTGATGGAATTTTGAACATGCTCTTAATATTAATGTGCAATCATCACCATTTTATAAACAGTCCCTTGGTCGGTTATAACCTTAGCTGTGTAAAGCCCGGCTGCCAACGAACGGATGTCCATCCGGTTGTTTGGTTGATTAAAACTTGCAACGGCCCGACCGTATTGATCGAAGACCTGCACCGAATTGACCTGAATGCCTGCTGCTTTCAAAAATAGGTCATTGGAAGCCGGCGTCGGGTAAAGCAGGATCTGTTTCGCCAAGTCCGCATCTGTTGTACCGGTGGTCAGATTGATCCACGAAGTACTCATTTCCGGCGCGACCGGTGTTTCTAATTCATTCCGGTCAATCAACCGCACATTTTCAATGCCGAACTCCGCCCGCCTGAAATTATTCCGGAAGATTACATCTTCAATCGTGATGTGCAGTTTGCCAATGGCGCCGTTGCCCGAATTATTCAAGCCATCGGTGCGCGTGATGGCAATGTCTATCCGATCCTGCGTCGGCGACACGCGGAAAAGGCTGATCAAATCGCTGTTTTGTTGTCCCAGCCAGGAGTTGAGAAAACTGGCGCTCACGCTGCCGGGCACGATCAGTTCCGGGTTGTAGGTAATGCTGAACGCAATGCCGTACACGTTTTCTGCGGGGGAGTCATCGGTACCAAGTACGATGTCGAGTGCAGCTACTTCGCTTGGCGCTAAAGTATCGGCTAAGACGTAGAGTGGAACGCCCAGCAAGCGGGGTTCAAATACCGGCGCATCGGGTAAGAACGGATTTACGCTCAATCCCCAGTTTTGAACAATGGCCAGCGTGTCATTCGCCGCAATGGCGCCGTTGCCATTGGTGTCTATATGCTTGTAATTCAGGGAGGACCCCGGCGTGTATTGCGTCCAGTCATCCGCGGGTTGTCCAACCCAGTTAATCGTTGCGTTGGCGCGCTGCGGGCCGTTGGCGCCAAACCCGATGCCGACGGGCAACAGGTCGAAGTGGTTCACGTGGCCGTTGTTGTCGGTGTCGCCGGGCCAGACGTTTTGGTCGGGAACCACAATGAAGCCACCCTGGCTAACTAAGGGGATTTCTTCATTCTCGTTGTTGATGAACTCAACCAGAGTTGGTGCATTTTCAAACGTCAGGGTAGAAATACCACTCGGCCCAACTGCGCTGAAACACAAATTGAACAGGGTCGTTCCCGCTGCGAGGGTTGTACCGGTCGTGAGTTCAGGAGAAATCCAGGAGAAGCTCAATTTGCCCTGGCCGGGAAAATACCCGAAACTGGCCGTAGGCGACACTTGAGGTAAATCAGCAGTCTGGATCGAGTCCAACCGAATCAGCGTTGGATCCCAGCCAATAGAAAATTGCACCGCGTAAATGCCGTCAAATTGATCAACGAGGACGGGAATGCAGGCATGTTCTCCCGCTTCTATAACGGCGCCCGGCGCAAGGGAGAGCGCTGCATAAGCAGGAGTGGCGGAAGGGGCAATCACTACTTTTCCGGCGATGGACTGAACAACCAGATTGAGCGCGTCGGCATTTTGGGCTGCAAGGTTGCTCCAGGTTACAGGGTAGCTTCCCGGTGCGCCGATGGCATCAAAACAAACTTCGTAGAGGGTAGTCTCATTGGGCAGGCTTATGCTTTCGCCAGAACCGGCAGTCCAATCTAAGCTAATCAAACCATTGTCTGTCTGGGTCGTATTAAAATCAGGCAGACTAAGCCCGGATTCAGGATGTATGTTTTGAATCGAGGTAAATTCAAGCTGGGCAGCATCCCAACTCAGATCGCCGGACAAATGCGTGATGTCTTCAAAATTGGTCGCTTTTATTTCGATGCAAACAGGATCCATCGGCGCCACGATTGCTTCCGTTGCCCGGATTCCCACCGCCCGCTGGCTATTTCCGCTCACCGTCACGGTATTGCCCGTTGTGAACAAAGCAAGGTGTTGAAGGATATTCGTTTCCAATAAGTAGGTTTCGGAAGGATCCGCTGAAAAAGTTACGGCGGTGCTGCCCGGTTGCAGGGCTACGAAACAGACCTGCATCAGCGGCGCAGGTTGCGTCTGAGCGGGGTAGGGCATGCTGTTGTCGCTCCAGAGGAAGTCCAAAACGCCGGGCTCACTGATACTCCAGCCGGCTAACTGGGGGGAAGGCATTTGCAGGTTGGAAATGGAGTCAAACTCCAGGATGTTTGCATCCCAATTCAATTCGAGCGCAATAGCGCCCACCGGGAGGGTGTTTGAAATGGCGACATCGAGGCAGAAAGTTTCACCGGGATTTACGGTGGCGCCGGTTAGGCTCAGCGTGGCCTGGCCGCTAAGACAGTTGATGGCTTGCGAAGCCTGGTCGCTGCAGCCGTTGGCGTCGGTGATGGTCACATGATAAACACTGCCCTGAACCCTCGGAACCCGAATAGAACTGGTAGTTTCGCCATTATTCCAGAGGTAAGTATAAGGGCCTTGTCCGGCAAAAGGAAAGCTGATTATCTCAACCGTATCAGCAGGCGGGTTGCATCCAAGTATGTTGAACGCAATAATCAATCCGATGGCATTCACCTGGTAAGTTTCCACCACGTCACAGCCGGTCTGCGTATTGGTAACGGTAACCGAATAGGTTCCGGGGGGAATCCCGTTGAGATTTTGCGCATTGGAATTATTGCTCCAGGCAAAAGTATAATCGCCAGCGGGTGTTACGCTCAAGGTGATGGCGCCATTGCTGGCAGCATCGCAGACGGGATGTGTGATGGTTTCTGTAACAGTGAAAGCATTATTCCCGCCAGGGACAAAAAAGCTGTCCTCCAGCGTACATCCCAATGCGTCAGATATGGTTACGCCATACGTTCCCGGGGTGGTGACTATGATGGACGCGCCGGTTTCGCCGGTACTCCACAGGTAGCTGAGATTGCCCGTTGCTCCGCCTACAGATTCAATGGCAATACTTCCCGGAGCGCCGTTGCAAATGACCGGGGTGACCGCGTAATTGAGCAAGCTTAATGCGCTGCTCCCTGTTGAAACCATCGCATTCACTGTTTTTCCGCTGCCGTCACTGACCGTCAGGTTATGTAAGCCCGAATTCAGGGCGTCATTGATTGTTGTTGTCGTCGTGGTATTGGCGCCTGCGCCATTCCAACTCCAGAAGTATGGCGGCCCGGCGCCACCGGCAACGGTTGCTTCAAAATCGCCATGATCAAGGCAATTAGCCGCTTGTACATTGGCCGACTCGATCGAAAGCGGCAACTCATTATTGTCGCTTACGAAAATATTGCTGCCGATCAGCACAAATTCATTGATTATGGTTAATGGGCTTGTGAGAAACTCAGGCTCTGTCGGAGCATTGGCAAACCAGATATTAGCTGAAGTATTGAGCGCTGCAAGCACCCTGAAGCAGACAGAGAAGATCACCGTGCCGTCAGGAAGGGTGATGTATTGAAGGTTGGGGTCGTTCCAGGTGCTGGTTAACGTGCCGGCGACCGGGGTTGCAAAATCCGCTGAATTCAGGTCCGGTAAATTGTAATTCCCGGTTGAAAGAAATTGCAGGTTAGCGGTATTCCATTGAAGGGAATATTGATAACCCAAAATATCCGTAAATCCTGTCACGCTCACCTCCACGCAAACCGTATCGCCCGGTTCGGCAGTATGGCTGGAGAGCTTCAAACCGAAGCTCGATTGCCCCCACAAATGCGCTGCCGGCAAAGCGCCAAAAAGCAGCAAAAGAAGTACTAGTTTAAGGGTGTCTTTCATGAGACGGTAAGTTTTTTAATGTAATGATTGTATTCATGGCCAATTGACAAGACAAAGATAGCCGGAGGGGGGTGAAAAAATAAAGTACAATATTTAAAGTTTATAGTAAATTTGACTTGCTTAAATTTTATAAATTATTGATAATAAGTAAATTGATTTATAAAAATATAGATTTATTATGCAACGCTCCCGCCTGATTGCCGTATTAAAAACACTGGATATAAAGGCGCATACCCGCTTTGGAGCGTATGTGGCGTCTCCTTTTTTCAATAAAAATGAAAAAGTGCGCCGGCTTTGTGCATACCTTTTGCAATATGCGCCTGATTTTGAGCACCCCGCACTTCAAAAAAAAGCGGTTTACGAGCATGTTTTTCAACAAAAAAGCTACGCCGAGCTGCCCCTGAACAATGTGATTTCCGACCTGCTGCAATTGCTCTACGATTTTTTGGCCCACCAGCGTTATCAGTCGCAACCGCACCTGAAACGGGAATTCCTGCTGAGCGAACTGCTGAACCGCGAATTGTACAGCGAAGTGGAGCGGTTTGCGGAAAAAGTCGTACCCGTTCAGCACTACGAAGCCTACCTGCATGCTTACCGCCTGCACGAAAAAGCGGACGAGGCCGCCATCGCGAAAGGCAAACGCGGCTACAATGAACACCTTCAGCGGGCCGCCGATGCGTTTGATTTGTACTACTATTGCAACAAATTGCGCATCGCCTGCGACATGGCCAGCCGCAATGCCGTCATTCAGGCCAAATACGAATGTCCTTTTCTGCCGGAAGTGCTGGCCTGGCTGGAACGCAACCCTGGATTGGTACAGGCAGCGCCCATACTCCGGGTTTACCTCCAGGCGTTGCAAATGTTGACTGAAACCGATCAGGCAGGACATTATTTTGATTTAAAAAACCTGTTGTCGCAATACATTGCGCTGTTTTCGCGGCACGAGTTGCAGTCGCTTTACCATTATTGCCTTAACTATTGCGTGCGGCAAATTAACTCCGGGCAGGGCGCCTTTTACCGCGAGGTACTGGACTTGTACAAATTGCTGTTGCAGGAAAATATTCTGTTGCAAAACGGCCATTTATCCCAGTGGGCTTACAACAATATCATTACTGCCGGCATCCGGCTTCGGGAATACGACTGGACCGGCGAGTTCATCGAGCGCTACCGCGAATACCTCCAGCCGGACGCGCAACACAACGTGTATACCTATAACTTAGCTGCGCTTTTTTATGAAAAAGGAGAATACGCAAATGCGTTACAACAGCTTCAAAATGTGGAATTTACGGACGCTTTTTACCACCTGTCGGCCAAAATTATCCAGTTGAAAAGCTACTACGCACTCAATGAAACCGAACCGTTTATGGCCTTGCTGGAGGCCAGCCGGAAATTCCTGTCGCGCAACCATCAGTTGTCAGATTACCAAAAAAAATCGAATGCCAATTTTATCAAACTCACCCGCGGGCTTTTCCAGTTGAGGCAGTGTAAACCTATCGTGACAGCGCGCGCTTTTCGCCAGCGCAGTGCCAATTTGCTGTCACAGGTACAGCGGATGCAGCCTCTGGCCAACAAAGACTGGCTGGAAGAGGCGGTGAGGCGGGTTGAATTGTAAGAGGCAAAGGGCAAGTTGGCAAAGTGCAAGTTGGCAAAGCCTGTCCCGCATAACTCTGGGATGTCTCATGTTTCTTGTTTGCCAATTTGCGTGTTTGCCAACTTGCCAACTTGCCAACTTGCTTATTTATTAACCATCAACATCTTATACACGACCCCTTTATCCGTTTCCAAACGCACCACATAAAGACCGTCCGCCAAATCCTGAACCGCGATGCGCCCGGCCGCAGGGTCTGCGCTTTTCACGGTGCGACCATACGCATCAAGCACCTGCACCGCCATAATCTGCACGCCTTTGGTTTCCAAAACTACCTGCGAGGAAGCGGGAACAGGGTAAAGATGGATCAACCGGGCCAGTTCCGGATTTTGGGTCGCCGTGCTGCCTTCGATCCAAATGGTGGTCGTCGCGGGTTCGACAGATAAGGCCACTTCGTCCCGGTCAATAAGCCGGACGTTTTCAATGCTAAAGGGCGTATTGATGAGGGCGCCTTCAATAGCCTGCACAACCGTCATCCGCAATTGCCCAATCGGACCATGACCGGAAATATTGAGCCCGTCAATTTTTGTCAGCGCAACATCCAAGCGGTTCATAGCCGGATTATCGCGATGAATCGCAATGAAATCATCATTAATCTGGCCCAGCCACGAATGATCAAACGTGACGCCGATACTACCGGATGAAAAGATATCCGGGGCGTAAATAATGCTGAACGCCAACCCGTAGACCGCTTCAGCAGATTGGCTGCTGTCGCCAAGCACGATGTCGAGTGCAGCAGTTTGCCCGGCTTCCAATGTATCCGACGCGATGTAGAGCGGGATGCCATTTAAACGAGGTTCAGCTTCGACCGGACCTGACTGGAATCCTGGAACTTCCAGTCCCCAGTTTTGTGCTATAGCCAACGTATCGGGTAGGGCTACGACGCCGTTGCCATCCGCATCTACATGTTTGAAATTAACTCCGGTAGTCGAATACTTTAGCCATGCTCTCGATGGTTTTGCAGCCCAGTCAATGCCTTGAACAGGACGTACATGGTCGGTCGTGCCGTAAGCCGCGCCGATCGGGAGCAGGTCGAAATGATTGACTATGCCGTTATGATCAACGTCGCCCGGCCAAAGATCTGCGTCCGGAATAATGATAAAACCACTTTGACCCAGCAGCGGGACTGGATCAAGAAATTCATTAAAAGCCTCGTAGATTGTGGGGAATTCCTGAAAAGCGAGCTGACTTACACCGCTATCGTTTTTGCTGGTAAACCAGAGGGTGAAAAGGGTCGTGCCGGCGGGAAGGGTAAGACCTGCTGACGGACTCTCGTCGGATATCCAAATGGTTGTCAATACTCCGGGAAGCGGGGTGGTAAAGCTTGATGAATAGTATCCCGGCAAAAGATCTTCATCAACAGTAATAGAGTCTAATTGCAGCAAGTCAGTATCCCAATTCATCGAAAATTGAAAAGCCAATAAGTCCGTAAACCGAATAGTCCGGATCGGAATGGAAATATGCTGGTTGGTGGTGATGGTCGTGCTGAAATCTGTTTCCAGTTCCATGGCAAACTCATTGAGGGCAGCAGCGGCAACATATCTGCCAATTTGTGCTTCCGTCAACTTAACGCCGGGGTTAGACGCCTCCGTATTTTGCGCTTCGCCATTGCTTAAGTATACGCCATATTGCAGGCCGTTGGCGCCAACCAGCGAATAGCATACCTGGAAAAGGACATGACCGTCAGGCAAGGATACCCCCTCGCTAATATTTTCCCAGTCGAATTGTAACAAACCGTTTTCTACCTGAGTGTAATTGCCGAAATCAGCAGCATCTAAGCCAGCAAGGCTCAAAGCGCTGACGGAATCGAAGCGCAACAAGCCAGGATCCCAATCCATGTTGAAAGAGAGGTTAGTAATCGCACTGAAATTGAACACGCTTATTTCAATGCAAGCTGATTGAGAAGCGTTCGCAACAGCATGATTGGCCCGAATACCAATGTCTTTTCCACTCGCTGTATTTCCAAATGCGGTAGAGGCCAATCCGCCAAAAGCAGTGAGCGTAATGGCAAGATAAAGCAGGTATTTCATTCGCTTATTTGTTGACAATTAGAGATTTATATACAATTCCTTTGTCCGTTTCCAAACGCACCACATAAACGCCGTCTGCCAAATCCTGAACCGCGATGCGCCCGGCCGCAGGGTCTGCGCTTTTCACAGTGCGACCATACGCATCTAGCACCTGCAACGCCATAATCTGCACGCCTTTGGTTTCCAAAACCACTTGCGAGGAAGCGGGAACAGGGTAGAGGTGGATCAACCGCGCCAGTTCCGGGTTTTGGGTCGCCGTGCTGCCTTCGATCCAGATGGTGGTTGTGATCGCTTCGACAGTAAAAGGCATTTCGCCCTGGTCAATGAGCCGGATATTTTCAATGCTGAAAGACACAGGCGTAAAAGGCGCCAGGAAATCGCCGGGCACGTTAAATTTCAACTGCCCGATGACGCCGTTGCCGGAAACATTCAGCCCGTCGGTGCGCGTCAGGGCAATGTCTACCCGGTTATCCGCAGGGAAGACGCGATAGAGGGTCAAAAGTTCGCTGTCTGGTTGCCCCAGCCAGGAATTGTCAAAACTACAGAAGAGGCTGCCGGGTTCGACGGCATCCGGATCATAAACGACGCTGAATGCGACACCGTACACGTTTTCGGCGTTTACTTCGCTGTCGCCGAGGAAGATGCTGATCGTACCTGCCTGGCCCGTTTCTAACGTATCGGTTTTCAGATAAAGGGATGCGCCCATGAACCGGGGTTCTGCCTGTGGCGTTTCTGGCCGGAATCCCGGGATTTCCAGTCCCCAGTTTTGAGCAATGGCCAGCGTGTCATTGCTGTTAATGGCGCCATTGCCGTTGGTATCTATGTGTTTGTAGTTGATGGCAGTAGCGGGCGTGTTTTGCAGCCAGTCGGGTGCCGCCTGTGCTGTCCAGTTCAGGGAAGCATTGGGGCGTTGCGGGCCGGTAGCGTCGTAAGCAAGGCCGATTGGGAGGAGGTCGAAGTTATTCACCACGCCGTTGCGATCCGTATCCCCCGGCCAGACATTCAGGTCAGGAATAAAAACAAAGGCACCCTGGCCGAGCATGGGAAAAATCTCCGTGTCGCCGGTGAAAGCTTCAATAGCGGTAGGTACATTCCCGAAAGTGACCGAACTAAGCCCCAGTTCGCCTGTACTGCTGAAACAGAGGTCGAACAGCGTTGTTCCGGCAGCTTGGGTGACGCCATTAATGGTCGCACTGTTCACCCAGGCGTGTGTCAGGGCGCCTGCATCGGGGGTATTAAAATCGGCCAGGTCATAGCCGGGTAGGGTACTGTTGCCAAGCTGGATAGAATTGAGTTGCAAAAGTGTTGAATCCCAGGCTATTGTAAATTGAAACCCCAGTACATCCTGAAATCGGACGACATCAATGCTGATACAGGTATCCTGATCAGCTTGGAGAGTGATGTCGGCTATTTCTAATTCCATCGCAAAATTACTGCCGGCTGTTGAAGGGATATGTCGCCCGATTTCGCCATTGATGAGAATGAGTGCAGGATTGGCGGCGCCCAGATTTTGTGCCGAGCCGTCGCTCAGTTCTACCGGAAATTGCACGGGGTCAAAAAAACCGCTGCCTGAGATTACCGTAAAACAAATTTGATAGAGCACATCGCCGTCCGTTAAGGTGGCGCTTTCGCTGGCGCCTGCCTGCCAGTCTAACTGCAAAAGGCCATTGTTGATTTGGCTAAAATTGCCAAAATCGGAAGCGTCTAATCCCAGAATATTAGGACCTGAAATTGAATCAAAACGCAAATCGGTTTCGTCCCAATTCATTTTAAACCCCAGCGCGGTCACTGCATTAAAATTAAAGACGCTGATTTCCATACAAGCGGACTGGTTTGAAGCAGCAACAATCTGCTTGCCGCGAATGCCGATGTCTTGTGGGCCGGTTGGTTTTCCGTTGAGTTGCGCGCTTGATAAAACGATACAGAAAAGCAGTAAAAAGGGTTTTAAAACAGACTTCATAAGCTTACAAGTTTTGAGTTTATAATGATTGGGTTAAGAATATTTAAAGAGGTGACAGAAGCGTTGAACGGGAAGTCGCTGTCTTTTATGGGGTAAAATTAAAATTCTCTAACGTTTGATATTTGATACATCATATTTCTGTACTTAAGAATGGTTATCTTTGCGTCAGAAAAAATGCCTGTCATGAAACGATTTTCCGCTATTTGCGCCATAACGCTCCTTGCCATTGTTGCCACGATGAGTCCGGTTTCCGGGCAAGTGGAATTGCCCAGAAAAAGCCCGAGAGCCAGCGTTTCTTACACAGTTGGATTGACGGACATCACAATTCGCTATTCCAGTCCGGCGGTCAGCGGTCGCGCCATCTGGGGCGCCTTAGTGCCTTACAACCAAATCTGGCGGGCTGGCGCCAACGAGGCAACCACCATCGAGTTCAGCACCGACATCAAAATAGAAGGCCGGCTTTTGCCGAAAGGCAAGTATACTTTTTTCCTCATTCCGCAGGAAGGCGAAACCTGGACGGCTATTTTTAACCGCTCGATTGAGCAATGGGGAGCTTACAGCTACGACGAAAGTCAGGATGCCCTGCGCATACCGGTGCGGGTAAACACGGCTGATTACAGCGAAGAACGCCTGAGCTACCACCTTTCGGATGCCGGGTTGGGCAAAGGATACATTCGCCTGTGGTGGGAAAAACGCCAGGTATTTGTCCATATTGAAGCAGACGTCATCCGCCAGGTGCTCGACAAAATGGAGGACAATATTTCCGATGCCGCCGAAGACCGGAAGTGGGAATTGTACACGCAGGCTGCTGATTTTTTAATCACCAGCGGCGATGAAAATTACTTGGATCAGGCCCTGCAATACGCCAATATTTCTACGAGCCTACTCAACCACTCCTGGAATTGGTGGGTAAAAGCGCAGGTGCTGGCCAAAAAAGGGGAATATCGCCAGGCGGTCAGCAGCGCCAACAAATCCATAGATGCCGGTAAAAATAATACCGCCGACAGCTTCTATACGAATGCTAAAGGCCATATTGAGCAGGCGATTTCGGAGTGGAAATCGAAGATTTAAACCAGCTTTCCCAAAGCAACCAGGCCAGTACGCCCGCGTATTCAACGGCGACCAACCCATAAGGTTCGTGATAGCCATCAGGCCCGTAGCCGGCGTAAGTCAGGAAAATCAGAGCCGTCCAGACAATCGGATACCGCCAGCGTGTAAACAGGCACCACACCAAAGGCAGGGTAAGGTACCAGGGGTGAACGGTGGTAGCGAACAACAAATAAATGCTGATGGCAAACAGCGCTGCAACGGGCAGCGTTTGCCAGGAAGCCCGGCGTTCGAACAGGGCTTTGAGCAGGACCACAAGCGCCGTGAGCGCAGCCAATGCCGGGCCAATGTAGCGGATCAGGTTTTGCCCGGAGTAGTCTGCTCCAATTTCGCGCGCGACGTAATAAAAACTGGCGTTGAATTCAAATTGCCGGAAATATAAGTTCAGGCTGGCGCCGAAGTTGTTGACGAAAACGGTGCTGAGCAACGGCGCAAACGACAACAATACCAGCAGCCCGGTTAGCGAAAAAAATACCAGCGCCCGTTTCCAGCCCAAACGCCGGATGAGCAGCGGGAAAAACAGCAGGGGCAGGAGTTTGGTGGCAATCGAGAGCGTCATTGCCGCAACGGCTGGCAGATCACGACCCCGGACCAACCAATAGAAAGCCAACATCAGAAAAAAGACCATCAGTCCTTCAAAATGTAAATTTCCTGCTATTTCAATGACAATGAGCGGGTTGAGCGCGTAAATCAGCACGCGGGAAAGCGGCAGCTCAAAATGCTTTAACAGGCCAAGCAACAAGATCAGCGTGCCGGTTTCTGCTGCGAGCAGGATCACTTTCATCACCAAAGCGCTGCCGGCAACGCTGTTTGGCGCCAAAGTACAAGCCAACCAGAAAATGCCTTGCGCAACGGGTGGATAAACCGTGTAATAGTCGGGCGAATTAAGATTGGCGTACAAACCAGCGGTTAGTCCCGGCACTTGAATGGCCTCCTTTATATAATCCGAGGGCAACCGGTCAAATGGATTCAGGCCATTGGCAATCAGCCTTCCATCCCAGACAAAACGATAAATATCATCTGAAAGATTGGGAAAAGCAAACAACAACACGGCCCGCATAACGATCCCGGTCAACACCAGGAAGTAAACCTGCCCTTCGTTGTATTGTGGGCGGAACAGCAGGTAAACGTATCCTGCAAACAGCAAGCCGTAGAGCCCCAGCAATGCGTTCGTATCGGTTCGTTCTAATCCATAGCCGAGGATTGCAGTCGTTGCAATCATCAGGACGGCGACGAGGCTGTGGGGCCAATTTGGCCGTTCAAAAAGCGATGAGCGCGGTGTTGTAATTTTGTTCATGATGCTACGAAATTAATTCCTTTATCCATCGGAAATCTAACTTGATATAAATAATTCGTCCTTATGGAGTCGTTTTATCTACTATTGGGGTCTGTTAGTAAAGCAGAACATCGGCGTTTACAGATTGTTGAACAACCTGGATTCGCCAAATTGAGTCACCAATACAAGGATAGCGTTTTTTTAAAATAAATTCGGATCAGCATGTTACAGCGAATCACCCACTACGTTTTTACATTAGCCTTATTGGCAAGTTTCGGCAGTGCTTTAGCCCAGGAATCCTGGACTTTGGAAAAAAGCATTATGCACGCCCGTCAAAACAGCCTGACGATAAAGCAGGCGCAGTACACAGCAAGTTTGACGGAGCTGAACTACAAGCAGAACAAGTATAACCGTTTGCCCAGCGTCAATGCGGGCGGCAATGCGAGTTACCAGTTTGGCCGTACCATTGACCCGACGACCAACACCTTTAACAACGAAAGTATTGGTTCCAACAGCTTCTCGTTAGACGTCGGCGTAACCCTTTACAATGGCAATCTCATTAACAACAGCATTAAGCAGAGCAGAATAGACTTCCAGGCTGCTCAGTTGGATACAGAAGATGCCATCAACACCATCTCCCTGCAGGTTGCCAATGCTTACCTGAATGTTTTGTTGTCGGAAGAGCAGTTGGAAAATGCAGAAAAGCGGCTCGAATTGTCGCAATTTCAGTTGGATCAAACGGATAAGCTTATTCGGGCAGGCGCCCGCCCGGCTAATGAACGCCTCGACTTTGTAGCGCAAACGGCCCGCGACGAACAAGCCGTCATTGAAGCGCGCAATTTGGTAGAAATCAACTACCTGTCGCTGAAACAACTCCTTCAACTTGACCCTAATACGGATATCCGGATTGTGCGCCCGGAAGTGGTTATTCCTGCCGATGCCAACCCGGAAGCCTTCACCCTCAACGAAGTCTATACCGCTGCTTTGGGTACACAACCCAATATTCGCGCCAATGCGCTGCGTTCGCAGAGTGCGTTGCTCGACGAATCTATTGCCCGTGCAGGCGGCCTGCCTTCGGTGACTTTGTTCGGTAGCCTGAATACCTACTACTCCAGTGTGTCGCGGGATTTCCTGAGCCCTAATTTGGACAACGCTTCATTGGTGCCAGGGACACCGCAGCCGATCCGCATCAATGGCATTGACGCATTGCTGACGGAGTTTTCCTACGAGGGCATCACTTTCCCGAATAAAACCTACGGCGATCAACTCAATGAGAACTTCGGCCAATCAGTGGGCATCAGCCTTCGGATTCCGATTTACAACAACCACAGGAACAACATCGCTGTGGAGCGCGCCCGGTTGGGCGTGTTGAATCAGGAAGTTTTTAATCGCCAGGCAGAACAAACCCTGAAGACCAATATCCAGCAGGCAATTGCCAGTGCCCGTGCGGCTAAGTTATCGCATCAGGCAGCCCTGCGCAGTGTGGAAGCAGCTCAGGCAGCTTACGACAATGCTCAAAAGCGGTTCGACCTGGGCGGCATCAATTCCTTAGATTTTACGAATACGCGCATTTTACTCGACCAGGCACAGGTGACCCTAATCCAGGCTAAATATCAATATTTGTTTAATTTGAAAGTGGTGGACTTCTACTTGGGCAGACCGCTGAATCTGAATTGATTTTAGTTTTTCACCACATAGATGATTTTTTTACCACATAGGTCACAATAGTTGTTTTCACATAGATCACATAGGCCTATAAGGCGCGCATACAGTCTATGTGATCTATGTGACTGATCCTATGTGATCTATGTGGTAAAAAATCTATGTGGTAAAAAAAACTAAGTGGTAAAAAACCTAAGTGGTTAAAAATCAAAAAAATTCTGAAAAAAATGGCAAAGCGAAAAGGCAGAAATACCTTCATTTACATTCTTGTTGCGATCGTCCTCGCACTGATCGTTTTGGTTGCGGTTCAGCAAAGAATGAAACCTGTGGGTGAAAAGGTTTTTGTAGAAAAAGCCGAACGTCGGGTGATTAAAGAAATCGTTGCGGCAAGCGGGAAGGTATTTCCACAAACGGAAGTTAAAATCAGCTCCGACGTTTCCGGTGAAGTGGTGGAGTTGTACGTGGAAGAAGGCGATTCTATTGTGAGTGGACAGCTCTTGGCCAAAATTGACCCGGATGCTTACGAATCGCAGGTGGAGCGCGGTCTTGCCGGCGTGAACAGCTCCAAAGCGCAAATGGCAAATGCGTATTCCCAAATCGAGGCGTCCAAAGCGCAGCGCGAGCAGATTGAGGCGCAGTTGATTAACGCGAAGGAGATCCACAAACGCAATGATAAACTGAAAAAAGAAGGCGTAATTTCGGATGCCGACTTCGAAGCTTCGCTCGCCAATGTACGCCAGTTGGAAGCCAATCTGCGGGCTGCGGCTGCTAACATCCGGTCGGGCGAAGAAAGCGCCAAAGCCGCCAAATTCTCCGTAGAAAGTTCGGTGGCCGGTTTGAAAGAACTGCAAACCAGCCTGCGCCGAACCACCATTTACGCACCCATGAACGGCATCGTTTCGGCGCTGAATGTAGAAAAAGGAGAGCGCGTGGTGGGAACGATTCAGATGACGGGTACGGAGTTGATGCGCATCGCCAACCTGAATGCAATGGAAATCCGCGTGGATGTGAGTGAAAATGACATTCCCCGGGTATCCATTGGCGACGAAGCAGAAATCGAGGTGGATGCCTATATTGGCCGCAAGTTTAAAGGCAAAGTGACACAAATCGCCAGCTCGGCAACAGGTTCCGGCCTTGCCGCTTCTGCGTCCCTCACCAGCGATCAGGTGATTAACTTTGAGGTGCGCATCAGCATGGATCCGGCTTCTTACCAGGATCTGCTGGCGAAAGGCCGCAAACACCCGTTCCACCCCGGCATGTCGGCTTCGGTGGAAATCAATACAGAGGTCATCAAAGACGCGCTGAGCATCCCGATCCAGTCGGTGACCACCCGCGATGAAAAAACGGGCAAAGCCAAAAAGGTCAGCGCGCCATCCGAAGAAGAAGAGGAAAGCATGGCGACGCCAAAAGCCAAGGAAGAAGACAACACAAAAGACCTCAAAGAGGTCGTCTTCATCATGTCTGGCGATACGGTACGCATGTCGGAAGTAAAAACCGGCATCCAGGACGATACCTATATTCAGGTGCTTTCCGGGGTGAACGAAGGAGAAGAGATCGTAAAAGGTCCGTACACGGTGATTTCCCGCAAATTGAAGCAGGGCGACAAGGTCATTAAAACGAAAGAAGACGATTTTTTCAAAAAAGACGAATAGGGTCAGAAAATCTTCTGACCCAGCAGAACTTGGGGTATCCTGAATTTTCGGGATGCCCCATGACATTTAGCCAGGGCTTCGACTTCAAACAGAAGGAAGGGTGCAGCGCACCTGAATCTTTGTAGTCGTTAAATAGAAATATTGAATCAGGTGCAGCGCACCAAAACTCCGCCCTTTGGTTATAGGCAATATTACGGTGCGCTGCACCTTGCAATCCGTTAATTCCCAAAATTCTACAAATATTTTGGTGCGCTGCACCCAGACCAAAAATTCGGATGGTAAGGAAGGTGAAATTTTGAGCATTCTATACTTACAGTCTCAAACCATCACAAAATGGATAAGATAAGCGCCATTCAGGACATCATTCAACAAGACCTGGAAGCACGTGCAAGCCGAAAGGCATCCAATATGCCCGGGCTGGAGTGCGCGTTAATCATGGATGCTCAAAGATCCAGGTTTATCCTGCTTTCGTTAGGATGGAATGAAACACAATACATTCATCAATGCCTGATACATGTTCAAATCAAAGGCAATAAAATCCGGATACATGAAGACCTTACTGATCCTGGCCTATTTGAAACCTTAGTCGGAAAAGGCATCCATGCTTCAGACATCATATTAGGCTATGTGCCTGACTCGCAACGTGCGAAACAAGTGCTGCATCCGGTATGAGTTTTTGGGTGCATACTGTCACTTTTCCCTCCCCCCTGCATGATACCTCCAAAACAAATGCCTCATGAAAAACATTTGCACGGGGCAGGGCATTCCGTTAATAACTGTTAAAATTTAGGCCATCCCACCGCCAAATTCTACTTTTAGCCACAAAACAGCTGAAATGCCTGTACAAAACACACTTGACGAAGCCGACAAGCCACCCATTGCCGGCTCCTGGAACCGCCTCTATGCCTTTGTGCTACTGCTGCACGTGGTGATTATTGCTGCGTTGTATTGCTTTACCAAAGCGCATTCCTAAGATACCAAGACCAAGCCCTTTTCCTGTCTCTAAAACCCGAAATTGCTCATGCATCCACTCGACTGGACCATTCTGTTGCTTACCCTGTTCAGCATTGTCGCTTACGGCGTCTGGAAAACACGCCACGTCAACACTACCCAAAGCTATTTGCAAGGCGACCGCGATTTGCCGTGGTGGACCATCGGGCTGTCGGTAATGGCCACGCAAGCCAGCGCCATTACTTTTTTGTCCACGCCCGGGCAGGCCTACAACGACGGGATGCGCTTTCTGCAATTTTACTTTGGCCTACCCATCGCCATGGTGGTGTTGTGCGCCTTCGCGCTGCCGCTCTACTATAAACTCAATGTTTATACGGCTTACGAATACTTAGAGCGCCGTTTCGACCTGCGCGCCCGCAGCCTCACCGCCATTTTGTTCCTGATTCAGCGGGGATTGGCCGCCGGGTTGACCATCTACGCGCCCAGTATCGTGCTGTCTGAAATTATGGGCTGGTCGTTAGACATTACCATCCTGTTGATGGGCTTTTTTGTAATTTTCTACACCGTATCGGGGGGCACCAAAGCCGTAAGTGTGACGCAATTGCACCAAATGACCATCATCCTGATCGGAATGGCGGTGGCTGTTTTGATCATTATTTTCCGGATTCCTTCAGACATCGGGTTCAACGGCGCGATGGATATTGCCGGGCAATTGGGCAAACTGAAAGTAGTGGACACCGATTTTAGCTGGAACAACCGCTACAATATCTGGTCGGGCCTGATCGCGGGTACCTTCCTGTTTTTATCTTATTTCGGCGCCGACCAGTCGCAGGTGCAGCGCTACCTCTCCGGTAAATCCTTAGCCCAGAGTCGCATGGGGCTGCTGTTCAACGGTATTTTTAAAGTACCCATGCAGTTTATGATTCTGTTTGCAGGCATCCTGGTTTTCGTTTTTTACCAGTTCAACCAGCCGCCGGTTCACTTCAATCAGGCCAATGTGCTGCAATTGAAACAATCGCAATACAATGGCGAATACCGGCAGTTGACCGCCCAATACGACAGCGTTTTTCAACTCAAACAAGCAGCCGTCCGCAACATGCTGGCCGCCGTGCGAAGCAGCGATGAAACACTTCAGGACACCGCTCGTGCCCAGGTGCAGCGCCTGCAAAAATCCGCCGCCGGCATCCAGTCGGAAGTGGATGCGCTCATCCTGAAAGTGGATGACAAGGCCGTGGTAGAGGACACAGACTACGTATTTTTGTCCTTCATCATGAAGTACATGCCCATCGGGATGATCGGATTGTTGCTGGCCATTATTTTTTCGGCGGCGTGGTCTTCCACTGCTTCCGAACTGAGCGCGCTGGCGACGACCACCGTGGTAGACATTTACCGGCGCTCATTGAACCAAAACAAAAGCGACCGCCACTACCTCATTACTTCGCGCTTGTTTACCGTCATGTGGGGGGCCTTAGCGTTGTTTTTTGCCTACACCGCCAGCCTTTTTGAAAACCTCATTCAGGCCGTCAACATCATTGGCTCTTTGTTTTACGGCGCCATCCTCGGCATTTTTTTCGTGGCGTTTTTTATGAAAAAAATCGGTGGCCGGGCTGTTTTTTACGCGGCGTTGATTGCAGAAGCTGTGGTGCTGTTCATGTTTTACCTTTCCGGCAATGTGGAAAAAGTCAACGGCATACTCGCTGATTTGGCCTTGAACTCGTCGGAATTTATTGCGGCTTCGTGCGCGGTAGCTATCCGGATGGTCGCCGTGATTGGGAATGTATCGTATTTGTGGTACAATATTTTCGGTTGCCTGCTGGTGATGGGCATTGCGTGGGTGATAGAAATGGTGAAACCGGCAAAACGGTAGGGGCGACCATCACTCAATCACAAAGGGGCAACGAAAGGAGTTTTCTCATAGAGCAGATAGGAACTGCCCCCTGGGGTGCATCAGAACTATGTGTCCTCTGTGAAAACAACTATGTGCTCTATGTGGTAAATAATTACGAAACAAAAAGGGAGCAGCGCCGTAGAACACTTGTGGCAGGAAACCCATGTTGGTAAAAAAGAAAAAAGGGTACTACACAGGTAGCGCCCTTTCCTAACCAACACTCATGAGATTATAAATTCCTGAAAACAGGAAAAAATTGGCCAACGCATCTTGTTGAAATTGGATTTGTCGGCTAAAAACGATCCGGCGCTTCCGCCAGGTTAACAAAAATGGGATCAAAAAAATCTGTTAGTAGAAAGTCGTCGTCTTAAAAAAATAAAAGGAATTATAATTTGCTAGTAGCGAGTCGTTTTTGTCGTTCGGGTAATCGTTATTTCCTTCCGACAATACAAAAGTGCTGCTAAATACTTGCACAGGTAAGTACAATTTTATAACTTACTGCATCAAAAAACAAAGTTTGTTTTTTTGCAAAAAACTAAAAATCAATTTTTTATCGTTCATATTTTGCGTCCGGACTTTTTTTGATATGAAATTTTTACTAATATGGAACAGAGCCGTTTGATAAAATATATTCAGGAACTGGCGCCGAAAGAGCGGGAACGCTTCCGGGAATTCGTATTGTCGCCTTATTTCAACCAACATAAGAAGACCACGGAACTGCTGGAGTTGATTTTGGATCAGTTGGACAAAAAAAGTGGGAAAGGGTTGGAAAAAGAGGTCGTTTACAAAAAACTGTTTCCAAAGGAAGCGTTCGACGAGCAGAAATTGCACAACGTTATGTCCTACCTGAAGAAGCTGTATCATCGCTTTTTGTCTCAGCAATACATGGAAAGTCTTGATTTTCAAGAAGAATTGTTTACGCTGGAATATGCCTACATCAACAATCGCTTCGATCTGCTGACTAACCGGAGTAAACAATTGGAAAAAAAACTGATCAGCCAGCCTTACCACGACGCCAGCTATTTTTTCGCAAACTACCGGCTCAACTACCTCTTGGGGTATTACAGCGGAAACTATGCCGACCGTTCAAAGTCGGAACTGTTTCAAAAAATGCTCAACAACCTCGATCAGTATTACATCGTGGAAAAACTGCGCAACTGCTGTCACCTCACGGCCAACATGATGATGATGAATACCCACTACGAGTTCCGGTTCATTGAGGAATTGCTGGAACACGTGCAAATCAACGAGGACAATTGCCGCGAAGACCATTCCATCCTCCTCTATTACTCCATCCTGATGAGTATGCGGGAAGAAAATAACACGGAGCACTACGAGCAACTCAAAACGATTCTCGACCTGCATATTCATCAACTTAATTTACAGGAAAGCAGTGATTTATACGCCTTTGCCATCAATTATTGTATCCGGAAAATCAATGCCGGAGAAAGCAATTACCAGCGGGAGTTGTTCGGTTTGTACAAAAGTGGTCTGAAAACCGGCCTGCTGCTGAGCAATGGCCTGCTGTCGGAATGGAACTATAAAAACATCACCGCCTTAGGTTGCAGCCTGAAAGAATTTGAGTGGACCGAAAACTTCATTCTCGAATACAAAGACAAACTCCTGAGCAACCGCCGCGATAATGCCTACAACTACAACCTGGCGCACCTCTACTACAATAAAAAAATGTACAGCGAAGCGCTTTCTGCCTTGCTGCTGGTTCAGTTTTCGGATATGATGTACCACCTGAGTACCACGTTCTTGATGTTGCGTACGTATTATGCCCTGCGCGATACCGAGGCGTTGTTGTCGCTGATTGAAACCTTCCGCATCTACGTGATCCGAAATCAAAAAATGACGGTAGACCAAAAACGGGGCTATACCAATTTCCTGCGGTTTGCAAAAAAATTAGTCCTGCTGAAACACCATGCCAGTACGTATTCCCGAAAAGCGCTGGAAGAGAAACTTTTGGCTCTGAAGGAAAAAATTGACAGTACGGAAAATGTGATCAACCGGTATTGGTTGGTGGAGGAATGCGCGGCGTGATGAGGATTTGAGGATTTGAAGAACTGAGTATTCGAGGATTTGAAGAACTGAGTATTCGAGGATTTGAAGAACTGAGTATTCGAGGATTTGAAGAACTGAGTATTTGAGGAACCGAAGATTTGTCGGGAAATGTCGAATACTCAAATACTCAAATCACCAAATACTCAAATTTTGAGGATGCGTAAACAGAACGACATTTCGACTCCGCTCAACGAACAACGATCAACGGCCTAATAACTACAAAGATGTATCAAATATTCATTTTCTTGTTTACCAGTGTCTTTGCTTCCCCCCCCCAAAAACAATGGACAGAAGTCAAAACCTTAGACGAAACCATTGTCCTCGATTTGAAATACGCCACCACGGATAATTTTGTCAAGGAACAACTGTACGAATGCCCGCGGTGCTATCTCCGGCCAGAAGTGGCCAAAGCGGTGGTGGCAGCACACCAGGAGTTGAGAAAAAAAGGCTACGTCGGTCTGAAGCTGTTCGATTGCTACCGTCCGCGCCCCATTCAGCGCAAGCTTTGGAAAATTTTGCCCGACGACCGCTTCGTGGCCGACCCGAACAAAGGCTCCATGCACAACCGGGGCGCCGCGGTGGATTTGACCATCGTGGACAAAAATTGCAAAGAATTGGATATGGGCACCGAATTTGATTATTTTGGGCCGGAAGGCTACCACAGCTATACCAAACTATCCCAAACCGTATTGCAAAACCGAAAACTCCTGCGGGAAACCTTAGCCAAACATGGCTTGCACCATATTAAGACCGAGTGGTGGCATTATTCTTATCGGGGAAAGCAGTTTGAGCTTTCAGATTGGGTATGGGAATGTGAATAAAGAATGTTATGGAAAAAGTCAAAAAAATATTCGCCTGCACGAGCTGCGGCGCCACTTCCCCCAAATGGGTAGGCAAATGCCCGGCCTGCGGCGAGTGGAATACCCTGCAGGAGGAAATCATTTCTAAGCAGACGAAACAGGAAGAGCGCAGCCGTTCCTGGCAGGACAGCGCTCCCAAACGCCCCGAACCCAAACCCGTACTGCTCCAGGACATCCAGGCCGGGCAAACGCAACGCCTCATCACCCACGACGAAGAGCTGAACCGCGTGCTTGGCGGCGGCGTGGTGCCGGGTTCGCTGGTGCTCATTGGCGGGCAACCGGGCATCGGAAAATCAACGCTGTTGCTGCAATTGGCGCTCACGGCCCCGATCCGCGTGCTGTACGTGTCGGGCGAAGAAAGCGAAGAGCAGATCAAAATGCGGGCGGAGCGCGTCGGTTCCCAAATGTCGGAATGCTATATCCTGACGGAGACCAATACCAATCGCATTCTCCAGCACGCACAGCAACTCACGCCCGATTTGCTGATTGTGGATTCCATTCAAACTTTGTCGTCGCCGCATATTGATTCCACGCCGGGCAGCATTTCGCAGGTGCGGGAATGCGCAGGCGAATTGCAGCGCTTTGCCAAAGAAACCAATATTCCCGTGTTCCTCATTGGTCACATCACCAAAGACGGCGCCATAGCCGGCCCGAAGTTGCTCGAACACATCGTAGACACCGTGTTGCAATTTGAAGGCGACCGCAATTATACCTACCGCATCCTGCGTACCATCAAAAACCGCTTCGGCTCTACGGATGAAATGGGCATTTACGAAATGCAGGCTTCAGGGTTGCGCGAAGTGTCGAATCCCTCCGAAATTCTGCTTTCGCAAAAAGACGAAGACCTCAGCGGCAGCGCCATTGCCGCTACGATGGAAGGGATGCGCCCGATGTTGATCGAAGCGCAGGCATTGGTGAGCAAGGCGGTTTACGGTACGCCGCAGCGCACAGCTACTGGTTTCGACCTGCGGCGCCTGAGCATGTTGCTGGCGGTGCTGGAAAAACGGGGCGGTTTCCCGTTGGGGCAGCACGACGTGTTTCTGAACATCGCAGGCGGCATCCGAGTAGACGATCCGGCCATAGATTTAGCCATTGTGAGCGCATTGATTTCTTCGTTTGAAGACGTAGCGGCGCCTACCGATATTTGTTTTGCCGGCGAAGTGGGTCTTTCCGGCGAAATTCGCGCGGTACACCGCATTGAACAGCGCATTCAGGAGGCGGATCGTTTGGGCTTTCGCCAAATTTTTATTTCCAAATACAACACCAAGGGCATTGATCCGAAACGGTATCAGCTTGAGATTGTGATGCTGGGGAAAGTGGAGGAGTTGTATCAGACGTTGTTTACTTGATGCCGGGCGGAAATGCCGGGTGGAACCCGGCGAATAGGACACGCGAGGCAGAGCCATCGCGCGAGCGTGTGCTTTCCAACCATATTTGAATCATATTTATCATACGGTACGGCAAAAAGTCATTATTTTGCCTCCTTAATTCCTATGATTCCTGCTCACACTTTAAAACCGCATCCAACATGCCGGCAGCAACCACCAAAACCCTTTACGCACTGATGATCGCCATTGATGCTTATCCCATTGAGCGACATCGCCTCAACGGTTGCGTAAACGACCGCGACGCTTTGAAAGATTACTTAGAGCGAAGCCTCGGCGCACAAAAAAACCTCAAGCTCAACATCAAAACCCTGACCGATAAAGAAGCAACCAAAGCAAATATCATTGCGGCGTTTTCACATTTCAGCAAAGCTAAAACGGATGATATTTGCCTGCTGTATTTCAGCGGACATGGTTCTCAGGCCCCTGCGCCACCCGAATTCTGGCACCTCGACCCCGATCGGATGAACGAATCGGTCGTTTGCTGGGACAGTCGCATTCCCAACGGCAAAGATTTGATGGACAAAGAGTTGTCTTACCTGATCTGGAAAGCCACCTTTGGCAAAAAACTGCATTTTACCGCCATTTTCGATTGCTGTCACGCCGGTTCCAATACCCGCAACAGCGACATGAATGTTACGCCCCGCATGGCCGAACCCAGCCCGGTGCCGACTACGCTGGAAGACTATCACGGGTATAAAGCGTACAAGCGCGTCACTTCGGGCAAAATCGCGGAAGTCAGCCCGCCACGTGGCAACCATATTCACCTTGCCGCTGCCAAAGCAAACGAGACGGCCAAAGAACTGCGCATTGACAATAAAACCAGGGGCGTATTCACCTACACCCTCATCGAAACGCTGGAGCTAAACGGCGGACAGATCAGTTATTCCGATTTGATGCATATCATCGGCGTAAAAGTAGGCAACCGGGTGGTTTCCCAAACGCCGCAATTGGACAGCGTAGAGGCAAAAGAGAAGAACAACCTGTTCCTCGGCGGGGCAGTGGACAAAGCGGCTTCCGAATACCTGCTCACCTACCGCAGCGGCAAGTGGACGGTAGATGCGGGCGCCATTCACGGCATTCCGGAAAGCGGCGGTTTGCTGACTTTGCAAGATGGCGGCGAAACGGTGCGCATTACCAAAGTGCTGCCCAATTTTTCGGAAGTGGACGGATTGGCCAGCAAAGACACCAATAAAAGCTACAAAGCGGTTGTAAAAGAATTAGCCATCCGGAAATTAAAAGTGGCTTTCGCCAAAGGCGTAGACCGTGCCGGAGACGCTGCCATTCGGGCTGCGTTGAAAAATGGCGGCTTCCAACTCATAGACCTGATTAACGATGAAAAAAATGCAGAATACCTTATCCGCACCGGTAACAAAGCTTTCCAACTGACCCTGCCCGGCGAAACCCGACCGGTTTTTCGCCGCGTTCCGGATTTGAAAGAAGAAAAAGCAAAAATCTTTTTAACCGACGTAGAAACCATTGCACGCAGCCGCAACCTAATCGCTTTGTCCAACCCGCGCACCACGATCAGAGATGAAGAATTTGAAGTCGAACTCTACCGCATCACCACCCCCGGCGCCGACGCCGATGATGCTCCAAAAGAACTGGCAGACTGGAAAACGCCGGCGGTGTTTCGTTACGAACAGGCCGACGGCGCCTGGAAGCAACCCTATTTCCAGTTAAAAATCAAAAACAAAAGCAACCGAACCTTTTACGTGAGCGGGTTGTACCTCGAAGATACAGGGGGGATTACCAACAAATTTTTGGCAAAAGAAGAACTGGCGCCCGGCACAGAAGCCTGGTTTTTGGACAATTATCAAGGCACGCAATACAAATCCATCCCGCTGGAAGTCAAAGACGGATACCACGCCTGGGGCATTACGGAAGTGACAGAACGCATCAAAATCTTCGTCAGCACCGACCCCGCGCTGAATACAGACCGCTACAATCAGGAGGGGTTGCCCTTGGATGTGCCGCCCGGCTTTCAAAGCAAACGGGCCGGACGCAACGAGCAATCGCATCCTGCCGTGCCAGACTGGACTACAAAAGATATTGTGTTGACCCTTGTTCGGCCATTGGAACAAACGCAACTGATTCCCGGCCGGGCCATCACCGTACTCGATGCCATGACGATAGAAGCTCCGGAAGGTGTATCCGCACAGGTTTCGCTGACTTCGGCGCCGGAAGCTGCACGGGGTATGGAAGGTAGCGGGGCATCACCCGACAAATCGCCGGAACGCCTGTGGGGCGCGCAAAAAGAGACCCAACCCTATGCTTTTTCGGCAGGCAATAACCTGTCGCCTTCGCTGAGTGTGCTGGAATTGCGCGGGGTTTCAGGAAAAGACAAAATTTCGGCAGATACGCCTCTTCGGGTGAATTTGGGACACCAACTTGGGGAAGATGAATTTGTAGCCCCGCTTGCCTTCGACGAAAAATCCGGATTGTACTACTTTGTTGGCATGTCCGACCAATCGGGGATCGTGAAGATCGAAACCTTGCCGGACGAAAGTGCATCGGGAACGCGCAGCCTCGGCGGGTCTATTAAAATCTTCTTTTTTAAAGTTGTTTTGTCCAAGCTCGGGTTTGAGTATAAACACCCGCAGTTGTCCATGGCAGCGTTTAAGTCCACCGATGTTGAAGACTACGACTACGTCACCGATGTGGCCAAAATCAAGGCGGCTGTGGCCAAAGCGAACAATATTGTGCTGTTCATGCACGGCATCATTGGCGATACGTTAGACATGGCCAAATGTATGCGACGCGCCAAAGTGCAAACAACGAATGACCTCATTGACAAAAAATTCGATCTGGCGCTGACCTTCGATTATGAAAACCTGAAAACGGAGATCAACGAAACTGCAATTGAATTCAAGAAAAGATTAGAAGCCGTGGGGCTGAAAGCCGGACACGGTAAAAACCTTACCATCATCGCGCACTCGATGGGCGGCCTGGTGTCGCGTTGGTTCATCGAAAAAGAGGGCGGCAATCAGGTGGTCACGCACCTGATCCAGGTGGGTACCCCCAATTCCGGATCGGCCTGGTCTGATTTGTACGAAATGACCAGCATGTTGATGTCACGCGCCGTGAATGGGGCTGTGTTTTTGAAACCTTATATCCTCCCGCTTTCGCTGCTTGGAAAATTAGCCGGGAATTTGTTCATCACGCTCCAGCAAATGGATCCGGACGGATCGTTTCTGAAAAAGTTGAACGACGGCACCGACCCCGGCATTCGCTACACCATCGTGGCGGGCAATACGCAGCTCGTTCCCACGAAAAACGAGCAGGATCAGAAGAATCTGATGAAACGGATAATTGCCCGGTTCAAGTCGCGCGGTCATTACGATGCCCTCGACCTTTTGTTGTTCAAAGAAGCGAATGACATTGCAGTGGCTACTACCAGCATTTATGGCATTCCGGGCAAAGAAAAACGCACTTACCCCCCGATAGAAATTACCGTTGGCTGCGACCACATCAGTTACTTCTGTGACCCGGAAGGGTTGAAGGGGATTGGGAAGGCTGTGGGAGGGTAGTGATTTGTTATTTTTTTAACCAACTTACACCTGAATTCATGAATACCAACGAACAAAACAAGTTTAAACCTTATGTGGCGCCCGGGTTGACCATGCCGGAACTGACGCTCAAATCCATCCTGCTGGGTGCGCTGGCGGGCATCATTTTTGGCGCGGCGACTGTTTATTTAGCCCTCAAAGCGGGGTTGACGGTTTCTGCCTCCATTCCGATTGCCGTATTGGCCATTTCATTGGGCCGGCGGTTTTTTAAGACCAATATTTTAGAAAACAACATCATACAAACGACTGGCTCGGCAGGCGAATCTATCGCTGCGGGGGTCGTCTTTACTTTGCCCGGCTTCCTGTTTCTCTCCGGGGGCGACGATGGTAAAAGCATCGGCGAAGCCTATTTCAATTACTGGACCATCTTTATCTTAGCCGTTTTGGGCGGCATCCTTGGCACGCTGATGATGATTCCGCTGCGGCGTTCGCTCATTGTGAAAGAGCACGATACCCTGCCTTATCCGGAAGGGACGGCTTGCGGCTCGGTACTGGTGGCCGGGGAGCGGGGCGGCGATTTTGCCCGCACTGCTTTTCTGGGCTTAGGTTTTGCTTTCGCGTATGCGATGCTGCAAAAAATCTTCCACGTCATCGCCGAAGTGCCGCGTTTTGCAACGGAACAAGCCAACCGGTTTTTTCCATCAGCCGTAGTCAGCGGTGAAATCACGCCGGAATATCTTGGCGTGGGCTACATCATCGGGCCGCGCATTTCAGGCGTATTGGTTGCCGGGGGCGTATTGGCCTGGTTAGGGTTGATTCCATTGATGGCAACTTTGGTTCCAATGGAGGTGACCGCCGCGCAATTGGTGAAATTAGGGTATCTGGGCGGACTTGATATCGCCGGCGGCCCCGGTGGTTGGGATCCGGCAACCCGCACTTTTGGCGACTACGCCGCCGCGATTTACCGGGCTTATATTCGGCAGATTGGCGCAGGCGCAGTAGCAGCCGGCGGGTTTATTACGCTGATCAAAACCATTCCTACCATCATCTCTTCTTTCCGCGACAGCATTGGCTCGCTGAAAGATAAAGTGGAAGGCAGCACCGTGGAGCGTACCGACCGGGATTTATCCTTTAAAGTCGTTATTTACGGCAGCCTTGGCCTCGTGGTCATCATGGCCTTGTTGCCACAAGTGCCTGGCGAAAGCATTTTTAGCAAATTGCTGCTGGGCTTGCTGGTGATTGTTTTCGGGGCGTTTTTCGTCACCGTTTCCAGCCGCATTGTGGGCTTGATTGGTTCAAGCAACAACCCGATTTCGGGGATGACTATTGCCACGTTGATGGGAACCTGTCTCATTTTCATCGGCATTGGCTGGACGGGCCAGGTTTTTGAACCAATGGCGCTTGTAGTTGGCGGTATGATCTGTATCGCTGCGGCAAATGCAGGGGCAACTTCTCAGGATTTAAAAACGGGCTATATCGTTGGCGCGACACCGAGAAACCAGCAGATCGCGCTGTTCGTTGGCGCCATTGTTTCGTCTATTGTGATTGGCTTAACCGTTCAACTATTAGATACGCCTACTGCCGAACAAGCTGCTCAGGGCATTACCCACGCCATCGGCACCGACAAATACCCGGCGCCACAAGGTACGCTGATGGCAACGCTGATCCGCGGCATTTTGTCTTTTAACTTAGACTGGCAATTCGTTTTGGTGGGCGTTTTTCTTGCGGTTACCCTTGAATTGTGCGGCGTGAAATCGCTTTCCTTCGCGGTGGGCGCTTACCTGCCGTTGTCTACGACCCTGCCGATTTTTGCCGGTGGCGCCATCAAAGGTTTGGTAGACTGGAAATTGAAAAAACGCGGCGAAGAAACGGAAGATGCTGAATTGGGCAAAGGCAGCTTGTTTGCAACTGGTTTGGTCGCAGGCGGCGCGTTGGCCGGGGTAATCGTGGCTTTGCTTGCAGTGATTCCTTCGGTCTCCAGTTTCCTTGGCGGAATCAGTGCCGAACACGCCCTCACTGGCGCAATGGGCGAATTTGGCTACCACGTGCTGGGCGTGGTGTTTTTCGCCTTTATGGGTTGGGTGGTTTATCGCATTGCGATGGGCAAGAAGTAGTTGAAAGGCAAGGAACAAAGGGCAAGAGGTAAGGGGCAAGTTGGTAAATAGGCAAATTGACAAGTTTGCGTGTTTGCCAACTTCCCTTTCGCTCCTTCGCTTTTTACAAAAGACCTGATATTTATCGCTTCGCACACAACCATTCCAACGCAATGGCTGCTTTTTCCACCGTATCGGCAGGGTAGGAGAGGGCTGCTGCGAGTGTTTTCCGCTTTAAATCAGCGGCGGTTTCCTGCATTCCGTAACGAAGTAAACCTTTGTACAACAACCAGTTCAGCGTCCATTCGTGCGGGTTCAAGGTCTGGTGTAGCAAGGATTCGTGCATAATTTCCGCCTGTTCCTGAGTTGGGATACCTGCTGCCATCGGCAAAAAACCGTTTATAGAAGTTTCTGCGATGGTTGGTTTCCGGTTCAGATCAAAAGGCAGATAGCAGCCGACGTTTTCATCCCACAATTTTTCATTCATGCTCCAGGTTGCCAGGTCGTACCAATCAATGACTTCCTGGACATCTTCACGCAGTAATCCGCCGATTCGGATCAGGTGTTCATTCGACCAAATCAGCATGGCATTGAAAAAAGGATATTCAACACCATTAGTGAGGGTGTGACTTGAAGTCACGCCCTCACTTGTTACTCCCTCGTACACCATTGCAATCAACCCATCGCCGCTGAGATCGTAATTCGTATAGAGATGTTGGTGGAAAGCAAATATTTCCCCATAAACGGGTCGGATTTCTTTTAAAAAAGCAGGCCTGTCTTTCGAAATTTGGTGGAGGTGTCCCAGCACCCAGCCATAAAGGGGCAACGCCGCAATCGGCATACTTTGACTCGAAAGCGCATCTTTCAGCCAATGCAGGGCTTTGTTTTCATCTAATCGCGAAAACGCAAGGGCGAGCCAGGCGGCCTGACCGGTGGCAACAGGGGCTGATGTTTCAGTAAATTCATACTGTTTCAAACAATCCAGCGCGGATTGTTGCAGCAGTTTTTTGTTCAAAACTTAGTGTCTTTAAAAATAAACGGGGAGTCGAATTGGGAGGAAAACACAAAGATAGGCAACCCCGGCAAGGGAAGCGCATTAATTTTTTTGAAGGACGCAAAAAAAATTGCAGGGACTGTTACTTTTTAGCAGAGCGCCGTCTATTAGTATGTCGCGAAAGTTATAGAAGCGTGAAAGTGAGGGGAGTTCGCGAACAAAAAGACAGATCAGAAGGTTTTCATGATTTAATATGGGTTTTAGGTGTTTTTCCGGGGGGCGTTTTTGCCCCCTTTTTTGTGTCTGTCTTTAGCGCCCGATAGCTGCGTTATGTTTCGCCCCAAAATCGGTCATTTACGCAAGTAAACTTCCGTTTTTGGGGCGAAACATGCCTTGCTCTCGAACCCTAAAGAACAGGCACCCGACTAAATGGACAGACCCTATATATTCTTCGGCGCGTTCACTTCCACCCACATCCCCGACGTTCGGGCATTGATGCTGTTGTCATACATGGCTTCACACGACACCGCCGGCAGGTAAAATTTACCCTGGTAGGCTGCATTCAGTTGCACCCGGTACACGTGCTCAGCCCCTTGTGTCAGATCAAAGAAAGTATTGACCCGGTCGTCCCGGTAATCGCGGTAGTCCGAAGGGCTTTCCACGGCAACCGTTTGTACGGCATCCATCCGGGAGTTGATGATTTCCCAGCCTGAAGGGAACACCTGCGCCAGCGCCAGTTCCTGATAAGGGAACGGCCTGGAATTTGGGTGCTTAACCCGAACTTCGGCTACAAAATCAACGCCCTGGGAGAGCTTATCCGGGCTGATCGCTTTGCCTTTCATGTCTTTGTAGGTCACCGTGATGGCCAAATCGCTGGCGCGCGCTTCCTCCTGACCTGCGGCAGGTTGTCCGCGCAGAATGAGTCGGGCAAAAAGCACGCCTTTGCCTGTGTTTTTAACCATCACTTTTTTCCCGTTCCCGTTGTTGAAGGGCACGTCAATTTGCTGCATCGGGGAATTGGCGCCGGCATTCACCGTTTGGCCGCCGTTGAGTTGGTAAGTAAACTGCAATTTATCCGAAACGCCTTCCACGCCGACAAATTTGCCCACCGCCAACAAGGCATAAGCCGTTTCCTGGGTGCTGAGCCACCGCTGGGCGCTCAACTCTTCAGAAATGTATTTTACCACTTCCGCCGCGGTTGTTTTGCTGCCCAATAAAACCATCGTCTCCAGAATCATAGCCCGGTCGCGGAGGGGCGAGCCATAAGAGTAGCCCAGTTCCCGGTAGTTTTTAACCTGGCTTCCGACATTTTGCGTCAATTCCTGCGCCACTTCCTTTTTGCCGGCAACGGCATACGCAGCCGCCAGCCGCCATTTGGCCTGCATGTTCAGCGACTTCATTTCGCGCAAACGGTTCATCGCGCCCATTTCTGTTTTTTGTGCCAGGGCAAGGGTGTACAAGCGGTAAGCCTGATCCAACTCGAACGACTCGTCGCCAAAAAAGCCGAATTCTTTCCATTTCGGATCCCAGGCACGCGCCGTTTTTTTCTGATAATTCAGCCATTTATCCAGCATGGACGCCGGAACTGCATATCCCAAAGCTTTGGCTTCCAGCAGGAAATGCCCCGCGTAGGTACTCGACCAGGCGTTGGGCGTAGTCTGCCCGGGCCAATACGCAAACCCGCCTTCGCTGGTTTGGAATTGCTTCAACCGGTCAATCGTTGCTTTGATGTTGATGGGCACCTGTTTTTTCATGTTTTCATCCATATCCATCAGCTTGTTGACATACAATTGCGGGAAACCGCCCGACAAGGTTTGTTCCAAACAGCCATAAGGATACTGAATCAAATACTCAAGCCGCTCGCCAAGGTTGATCGGCGGGATAGTGGACAATTCCAGCACACCCTCATTCGTTCCCGGCATCCCAACTGCTTCAAAGCTATGGTTCCAGGTTTCGCCATTGGCCAATACTTTGCTGTATACGTTGGTCGCCATCGGGTTCGGATTGCGCACCTGAATTTCAATTTCGTGCGTCGCTTTTTCGCCTGCGCCTTCCGCAGTGATGAGGAACTTGGCTACCCCGGTGCGCTGCGCCATTTCAACATCAAAATTGAGCAGCTTGTCGCCAATTTTGGAGAAACTCACCGTTTGAGAAGCGCTGCCTATAATTTTGGCCAATCCGTTCATTTCTTTTACGGTCACCGTGGCCTGTTTCACTTTGGCTTCCATCGCAAAGATATTGGCGGGCAGTTTGACCTGCTCGCCCGGGCCAAGCACACGCGGCAGCGTCGCCAGCACCATGAGCGGTTTGCGCACGGGCGTGGTTTTTTCGGCACTGCCATAAGCGCCTTTACCGGAAGCCACCACCATAGTCCGCACCGAGCCAACATAATTCGGAATCGTGATTTTATGTACCGCTTTTTTGCCTTTTTCCAATTGGAACGGGCCGAGATGCATCACGACAGGCTTGAAGCGGTTGGCGCGGTCGTCCTTGCCGGATCGCACCAATTCCCCGTCACCACCGATGCCGAGGATGCGCTCCAACTCGCCGCCGTAAGCGCCCAATACATGATCGTACAAGTCCCATGTTTTTACGCCCAACGCCTCCCGTGCATAAAAGGAATTCCAGGGATTGGGGGTTTTAAACCGCGTCAGATCCAGCAACCCTTCGTCCACAATGGCAACCGTATAGGCCATCGCGCGGCCCTGGCTTTCCGAAACTTCCACCGTAATGGTCTCTTCCGGGCGCAAAACATCCGGCATCGCTACTTTGGGTGAAAGGTGCGTGTTCGGGTCCTCCACCCCAATCGGGATGACGCCGTAAAGCCGGATCGGGAGGTCGTTTTTTACCTGCGCGTGGGGCTGCACGAGCGTGACGTGGGCGTACACCGTTGGCGCCATGTCGGCAGTCGTTTTGAACGTAAATTTATTTTCTCCGGATTTGGATTCCACCCAAAACGATTGCAGCACTTTGGTACCGTTTTCAAGGGTGACCAATGCGCGGCCAACTTCGCCGGTCGGAAGGCTCAGACTCACCGTTTCGCCGACATTGTATTTCTCCTTATCGGAAGTGAAAGCCAGCATTGCCGCTGCATCGCGGGCCGATTCGTCATTTTCATACCAGGGGTAACCTGCATAGAAGAAATCGCCGGAGCAATGGCCGCTTTCCGTATCGCAAACGCGCACGAGGTAGCGTCCCCATTCCTGTACGTTTACTGTCCATTCTGCTTCGCCTTTGCCGTTGGTGGTCAGTTCCGACCTTTGCAAGGCGTTGAAATGCGTTCCGGTATTGTACCGCGAGACATTGTCATCCCCTTCATCCCACCACCAGCGCCACTCCACGCGGTACAGGCCGACGCTCAGCTTTTGACCACTTTGGGGCACACCGCTTTTATTCAGCGCTGCAAAACGAAGTTTCCCGTCTTTTTTTACATCCAGGCGCTTTTCACCGGTTTTGTTTTTTGGCAACTCCACGCCTGCATACACATTGAAGGGGTGGTAAGGGATGGAAAACTGATCAGTGCTAAAGTCGCCGCCCCGCTCGTATACGCGGGTTTTGAAACTTGCCGTGAGTTTGCCCGGCAGGTTCGCGTCTTCGGAAAGGGTCGCACTGAGTTTAGCCTGGCCGCTGTCGTTCAACTCGTTGTCGAAAACAGTCCGGGGCTCCGTTTCAATGGCACGGGAAGGATCGTCGAATTCAAAGTTGTCGTATTTCGGAAAGGTGGTATTGGCAGAGCGCAACTGCACTTCAACCTGCGCCCGCAACCCCGCAGCGGGGGCGCCATGCAACCACGAAGAACTCAATTGCCCTTGCTGGGGTTCATCCGCCCTGCTGAGTTCTTTTTTGCCAAAATCAAGGTCAATTTTCAGGCGGTTGGGCTTTACCGTTTCAATGCGCACGGCCTGCTCGAAAGTAGCGCCACCTGCTTTAACCTTAGCTTGCCAGCTTCCCGTCGGCGCATCCGGATGGGTGACGAAATGCAGCGGATACACGTTGCTCACATTGCGCGCTACGGTACGTCTTTCCTGGAGTTGCCCCCTGGCGTCGAACAATTCAAACTGGATTGGATAATTGGGCGGCAGCTTGGCTAAGCGGTCTTCCAGTACAAAATTGAGATAAACCGAATCGCCGGGACGCCAGACGCCGCGTTCGCCATAAATATACCCTTTTAATCCTTTTTGTGAATAGGCGCCGGATACATCGAAACGGCTCAATGACAGCGAGTTGCCGTCTTCTAATTTTAAATAACCTTTTTGATCGCCCTGCTTGGCAATGACGACGAAAGGTTTGCGCGACAGCGTCACCGTGGCCATGCCCTGACCATCCGTTTTGGACGTTTGCAGCAATTGTTGCTGGAAATCATAAAACTCCAGTTCGGCGCCGGAAACCGGGTTGGCGGTGCGAATGTCGGCCACCGCCACAAAATAGGAATTGTCGGTACCGCCTTTGGCAATCAAGCCCAAATTGGAGGCGATGACGTTGCGGCGCAGGAAGCGCTCGGAATTGTAATAAGCGGAATAACAGGGATCTTCGCGCTGCGACCAGTTGTAGTCTTCATAGTAACCGTCTATGCCATACCAGCTTTCCATGAAACTCTCCGTTTCACCGTCTTCGCCGAGCATGAAGGTGGCGGATTCCATGTCGTCCGAATTGGAAGCAGTCGTGGTTTTATCCCCGCAATAATAGGTGGAATAAGCGGGTCGGAAACCGATGCGAACCTGGTAGAACGCATTGGGGTCTTTTTGAATCATATCGCCCAAATCAAGGGCGTAGCGTGTCCAGTCGGATACTTTGGCGTTTGGATTGAGTTTTTGCAAAGACACCTTTTTGCGCATGATGACGCGGCCTACCCGGTAGAGGTCGTAGTAGCCGTCGAGGTCATTGGTTTGCAAAAATTGCAGGATGTTGTTGTTGAAAATTTTGAATACTTCTACTTCGATGGCGTTCAGGCCAATCGCTTCAAAGGGGAAAATCAGGCCGTCGGAATTGGGCAGCACCACGCCGCGACCAACCAAGCGGACTTCCGGTTTGGCATCCTCAAAAGATACCGTCCATTCGCTGGCGTTTTTCATGGCCTTTTCGGCAATGTTTTTCAGGCCGGGGCTGACCTTTATTTTATAGGTGCCGACTAAGCGATCGGCGGGATAAATGCGCAATTGCTGGCCGCTGATGAGCAGGCGCGAAGCAGTATTGCCGTCGCCGATGGTCACCAAGCCTTCCGCATTTTGAGATTCCAGCAACGGATCTGAAAAATGCAGCAGAATGTATTGCTCGTTGCTTTGGACGGTACGCGCTTCCATGATTTTAAAGTCATTCAGCGCAGGCACTTCCAGCGTGCGTTCTCCTTTCAATTTTACGCCAAGTGGTTTGCCGTTCCAGTTTAGTCCCACACTGGAAGCTGCTTCGCCCCGGGCGATATTTTTAATGAAAAAGGTATGGGTGATTTGATCGGCATCGTGTTCCCATTGCACCGTCAGGTCTTTTCCAGCCTGGAATGCTGTGATGATTTTTTCAATAGCCGAAGCGTCTGCTGCATCCGCCGTGTAAACAATCCCTTTGAGTTCTTGTTTGGATAAATCGCGGGGATTGGGCGCGAACAAACCGTCTACGCTCAATTCGAAATATTGGTCGCGGGTTCGGAAGTCAAATTCAAAACTGCGCATCCCTTTGGGTACGTTCACGACAATTTTGTCGAGGTTGACTTTAGCCACGTAAGCCTGGCCGGATGCGAGGTTTTCTGCGGGATCGAAGCGCAGGGTGCGCGTGTCTTCCCACACCGCGCTGCCTTTGACGGAGGGCGAAATATTGATGAGGCCGTTTGGCGCCGCTTCGCCGATTTCGGTTTCATCCACCACCGCGTTTACGAAGCGCACTCGAATGGGCGTACCTTTGGAGACAACGCCGGAAGTAAACGCATAAACGTATTCGCCGATGCCTTCGGGTAGTTTTTCCGCTTCAGGCTCCCGATTGCAGGAAGAAAAAGCGAAAATGCCCAGAAAGGCAACTGTGAGTAAGTACAGTGCTGTTTTTTGGCTGAAGTTCAGATTCATGCTACAGTATTTTGATTGCTTATAGAAAAAGATGACTTTAACTTGTTTGGGAAGGAGGAGGAAAGATAGCGCTATTTTGCGCTTAAATAATGAACTTCGCGGGAAAATATTTTATGGCTGTTGAACAAAAAATCCGTTGGAATGATTTTAATTACATGTTGCTGATAAACAGATTTTTAAATAATCATTTTCTTGCATCTGATTACGTAAAATTTACCTGAGTCCATGCGCAAATTGATCCCGATGTTCCCTTTGCAAATGGTGGTTTTTCCGAAAGAAGAACTCAACCTGCATATTTTTGAACCGCGCTACCGTCAATTGATCAGCGAGTGCGAATCAGAGGGTGTTACGTTTGGCATTCCGGCGTTCATAGACGGCAAAGTTTCGGAGCTTGGGACGGAGATTCGCTTGAAAAGTATCGAGAAGCGATACCCTGGCGGCGAGATGGACATTCGGACTGAGGCAATGGGTGTATTTCAAATTAACCGCTTCTATCGGCAGGCGCCGGAAAAACTGTATCCTGGCGCCGAGGTAATGCCCCTGGAGCTTGATCTGGAAGAAGATGAATCGGTGAATGAACAAATCTTAGACCTGACCCGCGACCTTTTTCAAGTGCTTGGCATTCGGAAAAAATTGCCGGAAACGGCTGAAAACTTCCTGACCTACCTGATTGGCCACCATGTCGGCTTTTCTATCGAGCAAGAATACGAATTGTTATCGCTGCGCAACGCCATCGAGCGACAGGAACTCATGTTGCTGCACTTAGAGCGCGTTGTACCCATGGCCAGGGAAATGGAAAACCTGCGCGTGCGTGCTCAGATGAACGGCCATTTTAAAAATGTTATTCCGCCGGATTTTTAGGAACTACTTCGAAAAATAACTAAGGTGGATCATCATATCCTGATCGTAAAACTTCGTATCCGAAGCGCCTTTTTTCATCCACGCCTGCTCGAAGCCGGAAAGCCAGTTAGCCAACTTGTTGTCGCTCAAGGTACCGGTCTTTTTGTGGGTAACGGCGTCCGTGACGTAGCTGTGTAACAGCGCCGGGAACTGTTTTTGGAACAGATCCGGGTGGGCAAACACGTCGGCGCCGATGATTTGGTCGCCATTCACTGCGATCACGCCAACCACATTTTCCAATTGCCCGAATTTGCCTTCAAAGTAGCGCAGGTATTGCCCGCGCGCTTCCACGAATGCTTCGGAATCTTCAAGGCCGGTATAGGCGGAAGTGCCGTTGGTGGCGCCGTTTGCCGACGTGATGTCGCCGACTTTTGCCCACACTTCGTTTTGATTTTGCGTCTCTTTTACGGTGCGGCGGAGTTCGCCGGCAGCTACGTTGTAATAGCCTTTAAAAGCGTATACTTTTTTAGCGGAGGCATCCCCGGCGTCTTCTTCCCGGTATTGCCAGCGGCCTTTTTCCACACAAAAAACCGGTGCATCGGCGATGGCCACCGGCGGCACCACCATATCTTCGGCAATGATGCGATCCTGATTGCCCCCTTTCACTATGTCGCCCGACATGAGGAATACCGGGTGATTGGTTCGGTTTTCAACCGTCAGCACATTTACAGCGCCGCGATCTCCGAACCGGCCAAACGGTTTTTTCTCCACAATGCGAAACTTTGGCATCGCCATTGCATCTTTGAGACCAATGTAGTTGCTCGCAGCCGCATTTCCTGCAACGAAAGCAGCGTCCGCGACAAGCGGATAAAGGCGCAGGTTCTCGTGGCGCCATTCCGGGTTGTCCGTGCGGTCTATCTGGATACCGCTCATTTGCGGGTTCGGTGTGGACTGGCTTTGGTCGCCGGTTTCGGTTTTACAGGCAGCAAAGGCCAGGAGGGAAAACAAAAGGATGTGCTTAGACTTCATGTTGTCTGGTTTTGTATGCAAATATACGCCATGTGGTTTTCAAATTCTAAATTTTATTAGAATCTTGCATCCATTACTTTCCAGCATTTTACCATGAAGAATTTCATTTTGTACAGTCCAGAATACCGCACCGCTGACGAGGTATTAACCCGTAGCCGCGACTTTTACGAATTGATGAACGCCCGCCGCACCCTGCGCGATTTTTCCGACCAACCAGTGCCCCGCGAGGTGATCGAAAACGTGATCATGACGGCGGCTTCGGCGCCATCAGGTGCGCACAAACAGCCCTGGCATTTTTGCGTGGTGGCTGACCCTGCCGTTAAAAAAGCCATTCGGGCGGCAGCGGAAGAAGAAGAGTACCAAAACTACCACGGGCGCATGACGCAGGAGTGGCTGGATGATTTGTTGCCCTTTGGCACCGATTGGCACAAGCCGTTTTTAGAAACAGCGCCCTATCTGATCGTTGTTTTTAAACGCCTGCACGATGTTGTGGGTACCGAAAAACGGAAGAATTATTACGTGCCGGAGTCCGTGGGTATTGCCTGTGGCTTTTTGCTGGCAGCCATCCATCAAGCAGGCTTAGTTGCGCTGCCCCATACGCCCAGTCCGATGAATTTTTTGCAAAAAATCCTGAACCGCCCGGATGAGGAACGGCCTTTTTTGCTGATCCCGGTGGGGTATCCGGCAGCAAATGCAACCGTGCCGGACTTGCAGCGAAAAGGAAAGGAGGTGGTGATGACGTTTTATTGAACGCCCGCCTTCTGTACAGCCGAACTCCGATTCGGCGAAAGTATAATTATTAAAGGCGGGAGCCGCCGAACGGAGTTCAGCGGTACGCGATAGGAGCCGCCGAACAGCGTTCAGCGGTACGAAACAGCCTTCAAAAGCGTTTTTACCACTTTCGAAGGCTGTATAGTCAATCTTTATGAATCGCTTGTGCTACCGGGAAATCGCAGAAAGCTTCAATCCGGCTTCATCTATCACGACAACCTGGCTAATGACTTCGTCGTTCTGGCTCACCGAAAGCACATACCGGCCTTTCGGAAGCTGGCTCAGGTTCAACTGGCGCAGGAAGCCATTGTGATTCCGGACGACCTTGGTGAAATAGGTGCTGCCTTCCAGATTTTTTAGCTGCACCACCGTTTTTTCTTTTTGCAGGTTGGCTAAGTTGATTTTTAAAATTTTGCCCTCTTTGGGCGCTACTTTTACTAAAATTTTGCTTTCAGGATTGGCGGCCTGGGCAAATACAGGCATGGTGAGGACGCCCAACAGCAGGGCTGCCAGAAAAAATATCCGTTTCATAACAATCGGGTTTAAAAATGTGTGAACAATCGGGTTGATAAATGATTTAAAAGACAAAGGCGAAGTTGGAGGGTTGCCTCGATGACCGGGACTTTTGCCCCAAAAAACAAGATTCGATCTATCCTGTGGGGCGCTTTATCGAGAATAGTTTGGCAATCGCGGCGGCTTTTCCTTATTTCGCACAGTGATTTAGTCATCATTCCTTTTTCCATCAAATACCAATCAATTATGCAAAAGCAATTTTTTAGCCTATTGATCGCACTTTGCGCTTTTGTGGCCGTTCAGGCGCAAACCGCAGATGATATTCTGGCAAAATATTTTGAAAATACCGGGGGGATCACGAAGTGGAATTCCCTGGCATCTTCTAAAATGAGCGGTACCATGAGTATGCAGGGCATGGAATTTCCCGGCACCATCTATGCTGCACGTCCCAACAAACAGCGCGTAGAAGTGAGCGTGCAGGGCAAAGGCATCGTACAAGCTTACGACGGCACGGATGCCTGGTGGATCAACCCTTTTGCGGGTGGTGAAGATCCTCAAAAGATGCCGGCTGAAATGTCGGAAGAAATGACCAAAGCAAAGTTTGAAAGCGAATTCATCAACTACAAGGAAAAGGGGAATACGGTGGAATTAGTGGGCAAAGAAACCATCGAAGGCACCGAAACCTGGCAAATCAAACTGACCAAAAAGAATGGCGATGTAGAACTTCACTTCTTTGATACTGAATATTTTGTACCGATTATGATGCGGACTGTGATCAGCAGCGGCCCAATGAAAGGCCAAAATTCTGAAATGTACTTCAGCGATTATCAGGAAGTGGACGGCATGATGTTTCCATTCTTCATGGAAAACAAAATGGGCGGACAATCTGTGCAAAAAATCACCATCAATGCGGTGGAACTCAACGGTAAATACGACGATGCGTTTTTTGCGATGCCGAAGAAGTAGTTTCTGAATCGGTTACTGGTTAGTTGTTATCGGTTACTGGTTATCTGTTATTGGTTATTAGGAGGATGTTCGTTGCTACGTATTTCCATCCGTTTTTCCAGTAATTAGTAACCAGTAACCAATAACTAGTAACCACTAACCAATAACCAACCAGAATTATGTATAAAAAAACACTTTTTTTCCTTGCTCTTCTGCTTTTAGTGAGCTTTTCCGGCCTTCAGGCACAATCAGATAAATTATCCGGTCTTCTCGGTTCTATTCGCGCCCGTCACATTGGCCCGGCGGTCATGAGCGGCCGCATTTCCTCGTTGGATGTTGTGAACTCCAAGCCGGAAATCATTTACATCGGAGCTGCAGGCGGCGGCGTGTGGAAATCCATCAGCGGTAGCGCAGATTTCCGTCCTGTTTTTGACGACTACACCCAATCCATCGGCAAAATCGCTATTGACCAAAGCAACCCGGAAACCGTATGGGTGGGCACCGGCGAACCCTGGGTGCGCAACAGCGTTTCTGTGGGCACGGGCATTTACAAAACCACCGACGGCGGTTCTAACTGGAAACACCTGGGGCTAAAAGATTCCGAACGCATCAGCGATATCGTCATCCATCCCAAAGACCCGAATACGGTTTACGTTGCCGCATTGGGCCACCTCTGGAATGCCAACGAAGAGCGCGGCATTTTCAAAACCACCGACGGCGGCGCCACCTGGAAAAAAATCCTTTATTTGGACGAAAATACCGGCGGCAGCGATCTGGAAATAGACCCTCAAAACCCGGACATTGTCTACGCAGTCCTCTGGAGTTTCCGCCGCCTGCCCTGGACGTTCGACTCCGGCTTCAACGGCAAAAGCGGCCTGTACAAATCTACCGACGGCGGCGCTACCTGGAATACGGCGCACAACGGACTCCCGCAGGAAACCCTGGGGCGTCTGGCCGTTGCCGTTGCGCCCTCCAACAGCAATGTGGTTTACCTGACCGTAGAATGTAAAACCAAAGACAAAAAAGGCTTATACCTGTCGGAAGACAAAGGCGGATCGTGGAAAAAAGTCAGCAACGATTTCAATACCACTGTTCGACCGTTCTATTTTTCCCGCATGGTGGTTGATCCCAAAAACGACAGCATCGTGATGAAGTGCGGGCTTAATATGATTATCACGGAAGACCGCGGAGATCGCTTCCGCGCCATAGACGGCACGGTACACTCCGATATTCACGACGTCTGGATTGATCCAAACAATACCAAACACCTCATCATCGGTACCGACGGCGGTGCTTATGAATCGTTTGACCGCGGTAATTCCTTCAAAATGTGGATGAATCTGCCCCTGTCGCAGTTCTACCACGTAAGCGTGGACGACGAAAAACCGTTCAACGTGTATGGCGGCTTGCAGGACAATGGCTCCTGGTACGGGCCTTCGCGCAAAGCAGGCGGCATTGGCAATGCAGATTGGAAAAACTCTTTTGGCGGAGATGGGTTTTATTCCTTCCGGCATCCGACCAAAAAAGAGTTCATTTTCAGCGAATATCAGGGTGGTAACCTGGTCCGCTACAGTACCAAAACCGGGATGGCCAAAGAAATCAAACCTTATCCGGCTACGGGAGAAGCGGAGTTTCGTTTCAACTGGAATACGCCCATCCACCTCAGCCCAACCAATCCTGACCGCATGTATTTCGCTTCGCAATACCTCTTTATGTCGAACGACATGGGGGATACCTGGAAGCGCATTTCTCCGGATTTGACCACCAACAACCCGGAAAAACAAAAGCAAAAGCAATCCGGCGGCTTAACGATTGACAACTCTACTGCCGAAAACCATTGTACGATTTACGCCATCGCAGAATCGTATAAAGACGGCAACATCGTTTGGGCAGGCACCGACGACGGCAACCTTCACGTCACCGCCAATACAGGCGGCTCGTGGAGCAATGTGACGGCGAATATCAGCGGCCTTCCGGCCAATACCTGGGTGAGTTTCATCGAGCCGGGGCGTTTTGATAAAAACATTGCTTTTGCCACCTTCGATGGCCACCGCACCGGTGATATGAAAACTTACGTTTACAAAACGACCGACCTGGGCAAAACCTGGAAAAGCCTGGCAACGCCGCAAATTGAGGGCTATGCCTACTGCATCCGGCAGGATCATGTGAACCCTGAATTGTTGTTCCTGGGGACCGAATTCGGCCTCTACATTTCGGTAGACGGCGGTGCAAACTGGGCGCGTTTTGAAAATAACCTGCCCAAAGTAGCCATCCACGACATGGTCATCCACCCGCGCGATCCGTCCTTAGTCTTAGCCACGCATGGCCGGGGTGTCATCCTTTTGGACGACATCACGCCGCTGCGCCAATTGAGTACGGAAGTGATGAAAGCACCGCTGCATTTTTTTGAACTAACGCCTACGGTATTGCGCGATCCCGGCGCGGGAGGCAACTGGTTTGGCGGTTCGGGGAACTACGTGGCCGGAAATCCGCCGGCTGCTGCACAAATCGCTTACTACATGTCGAAGCGCCACACCTTTGGCAAAATGGACATCGAAATCTGGAAAGACGGCAAATTGCTGCGCACCATTCCGGCCGGGAAATCGGCGGGCATCAACGTAGTGGAAATGCCGACCTCCATGGAAAAACCCAAAGCGCCTCCGACCAACAGCCGGATGGCGTTGTTTGGCTCGCTTTTTGGGCCGAACCTCGAAGCGGGGAAATACGACGTCAAAGTAATTAAAGGCAAAGACACGTTCGCCAGCAGCTTCACGCTGGTCAATGACCCGGAATCGGCTTATTCAGCAGCCGAACGGAAAGTGCAGCGCGAAACCACGATGGCCCTATACAACCGGTCGGAACAATTGGCTTATATCTACCACGTTTTTGGCGATATCGAAAAGAAAGCCGGCGCAATCAGCGGCACCAAAGGCAAGCTGAAAAAGACGCTGGATCTGCTGATTCAAAAAGCGAAAACGGGCAAAGACACCTTAGTGGCGCTGGGCGGCGATTTTTATGTGGATGAAGATGAACGGCTGGGCGAACGCATTTCTGACCTGTACCGCCAAATAAGCAGTTACCCCGGGCAACCTTCCAACTCCCAATTGCAGCGCACCGCAAAATTGGAAGCGGAAATGACGGCTTTACAAAAGCGATTCGACGCATTCCTGAGCAAAGACCTGGCCGAAGCAAACAAAGCTTTGGCTGCTGCCAAAATGACGCCGATTACGTACAACACTTTCGATGCATTCAAATCCGCAGATTCCGGCGGAAGCAGCAAAGACGGCGGGCAGTTGTACGTTGATGAAAATTTGATGTACAAGGGGTTAACCCGGTCGGCGATGGGGCAGTTTTGGTTTTTGAGTTGGTTGAATTTGTAATAAACATGGATCATCTGCACATGCCACGATGTAAAAGTTGGAGCATGTGCAGATGATTCGGTTTTTGTAAAGACACCAGAATCATTTGGATTTGTCTGAATAATTCACTACATTTGAATGTAAAATTCAACCAAACCTATGAGAGTTGTTTTTGAAGTTGATAACATTGTCGAATTAGAGGAAATCAGTGAATGGCTTTCTCAAAAGAAGATTGTTATTCAGCAAATTGGTATAGAGAAAATTAATGCAGACGTCCTTTTTAACAGGTTGAAAAGCATTAAAATAGAATTACCTGCTGATTATCGCTTTAATCGTGACGAAGCTAATGAGCGATAAAATTTTTATTGATACCAACCTGTTAATCTACTCCATAAGCACAGATTCTGCAAAGGCTGCCACAGTAGAGCAGATGTTACGTAAGCCGCTTAACTTTATAGTTTCTACACAAATCATCAACGAATTTGTTCATACGTGTTACCGAAAAAATCTACTGTCAGCGTCAGACGTAAAGCGGGTCGTGGAAGAGTTTCTCTTGTTTTTTGAACTTGTAGTAATCGAAGAAAATACAATTCGTTCCGCTCTTGATCTCAAACTCCGATATGGCTATTCATGGTATGATTCCTTAGTTATAGCCGCTGCGCTTGAAAATGAATGTTCAACACTACTTTCTGAAGATTTACAACATGGGCAAATCATAGATGGGAGGCTTACGATTCTAAACCCGTTCATAACCTAAACCTCAAATTTTCCTATCTTTCCGCCCTATTTCCAATACCATGATTCAAGTATTTGTAACCGGAGGCACATTCGATAAAGAGTACAATTACATCACCGGTGAATTGTACTTTAAGGATACCCATTTGTCGGAGATGTTTGACCTGGGGCGTTGCACGCTCGACATTGACATCAAAACCCTGATGATGGTGGACAGCTTAGAGATGACTGAAGCCGACCGGGAGATTATGTCGCACAACTGCCGCCGTGCCGCTACTGACAAAATCCTCATCACCCACGGCACCGACGGCATTGTGGAAACCGCCGGCTTTCTCGCCCATGCAAACATCGAAGCCAAAACCATCGTCCTCACCGGCGCCATGATTCCGTACGCTTTTGGCACTTCCTCTGACGGATTCTTCAACCTCGGCAGCGCCCTGGCTTTTGTGCAAACCCTGCCACCGGGGGTTTATGTGGTGATGAATGGCCGGTATTTCGATTGGCATAATGTGGTGAAGAATAAAAAAACCGGGCTGTTCGAAGAGCGCAGCCAAGCATAACGGGGTAGAAAAAATCCCCCCAATATTTAAAAAATTGCTATTTGAAATTGGCCTGTTTTACAGCAATTTGCACCTTTCAATTTTAAACCTGCTCCGAACCCGGTTCGGATGATCAACTCTTCGATATGAAAAACACTCTTTTCGCCTGCTTGCTGTTGTGCAGTGTCGGGTTAAGCGCTCAACCCGCGCTTCCTGAATTTCAAACGACAAAAGCCGAAGTAGAAGCGCACCTCCGCTTTTTAGCTTCTGACGCACTGATGGGACGCCGCACGGGCGCCCCGGGCAACAACATCGCCGCAGCGTACATTGCTGCTCACCTCGAAGCCTATGGTTTTCAAAAGGTTGCGGGCGCCACGGGCTATTTTCAACCCATTCCGTTTGAAGCCGTTAAGCCGCCGGCAACCGGCAAATTGACGCTGGGGAAATCAACTTTTATGCAGGGCGAAGAATTCCTGATCCTTTCCGGAGAAGCCGCTAACCTGAATACTACGGCTGTTTTCGCCGGTCATGGCTGGGTAGATGCCGCAACCGGGCACGACGATTACAAAGGACTTGAGGTGAAAGGCAAAGTCGTATTTGTATTGCCTGGCTCGCCCGACGACAAAGACCCGCTGGCTGTTTTTCGCGCCATGCGCATTAAACGCGACCTTGCCGCCGAACGGGGCGCCGTCGCCCTGATCGAATTGTACCGCCTTTCTTTCCCGTGGGGCTTTTTCAGGCAGTATTTCAACAAAGAAAACCTGCGCGCTGCGCCAAAAGAAGGGGAATCCGCTGCGGCTAAAAAGATAGTTTACGGCTGGTGGAAAGAGCCCTCTGCTGAATTGGTGAAAAACTTAGATGGCGGTAAAAAAGCAAAGGTCATGCTGGAAAGCAGCGGTTACAGCAGCCGTCCTATGCCTTCCCAAAACGTGATCGGCGTGCTGGAAGGCACCGACCCGGTTTTGAAAAACGAATACGTGCTGCTCACGGCCCATTACGACCACGTGGGTACCGGTAAAGACGGCGGCCAGTTCACGCCCCAGGATTCTATTTTTAATGGCACCCGCGACAACGCGATGGGTACCGTGGCGCTGATTGCGGCGGCCAAGTCTTTTTCGCAGCAACGCCCCAAGCGCTCCATTCTGTTTCTGGCCGTCACGGGCGAAGAACTGGGTCTGCTGGGCAGCCAATACTACGCTGAAAATCCGCTCATTCCGCTCAACCAGGTCATTTTTAACCTGAATATTGACAACGCCGGCTACAACACCACCGAGCACATTTCCATCATCGGCCACGGCCGCACGGGCATAGATAACCTGCTGCAAAAAGGCATAGAAGCGCTGGGGCTAAAAGTAATCCCGAACCCCGCGCCGGAGCAAAACCTGTTCGACCGCTCCGACAACGTCTCCTTTGCCGCCAAAGGCATCCCGGCGCTGTCTTTCAGCCTCGGCGTCACGGGATTCGACGAAGCAATCGCCAAATACTACCACCAGCCCGCCGATAACCCGGATTCGATTGACTACGATTATTTCCTGAAATACTGCCAGTCTTTTGCCTATACGACGCGGTTGATCGCGGACGATGCCGGGAAACCGAGGTGGGTGAAGGGGGATAAGTATGAAAAGGCTGGGCTGAAGTTGTATGGGTTGGAGTGAGGTTTTGCTGCGGCAACGGCAGGGTAATTTTTCCCAATGCATTGCAAAATTCTATAACATGGCTTAACTTGTCGGTGAAATAAGTTTATGATGACCGCCACGGAAGCCTACATTCAATGATCCAACGCCCTTGTTTCTTGGTGTTTGCCGGAAGTAGGGGCGTTGGTGTGTGTCATCCATAGTGGCCTTATACGCTATGCGGGATAAGTACAAAAAGAAGGAGGGATTGAGCAATGCGAGAAAGGAGAAGTTGATCGAAATTTAAAAACATAAACATTAGATCATATGGAGGATAAAAAAAGAAATAGAAACCAAGAAACCAAGCCGGATAAATTATCTGGAGGAGATCAAGATGATCATAAGGATAGGGGGGAGGTAATTTTTTGGCGCAATCAAAAATTATTTTCAATAGAGTCTTTAGCTCTTATAATTTCTGCCATAGCAATAATAGTATCGCTATTTGCAAATCAATTGGCAAAAGAATCTAATAAACTTTCCATACAGGCGAATGATCTGGCAAATGAAGCCAACAATATTTACAAAGAAGAATTGACCTTAACACATCGACCGTATCTATGGGTTGAAAATTTTGCCTACTTAAATGAAAATAATCTATCAGTCAATGAAATTGGGACTGTGATTTTTATAGTCATAAATTCTCCAGCAAAAGTCGTTTCTTCTAAAATGGTATATGAAGTCATTAGTGAAACGAGTAAAGAAAAAATAGAAATCGTAAGATTTACCCCTCAAAATGGAGTTCTGTATCCTTCGGAGAAAACCCAATACACCTCCTTTATAGGAGCAAAAGAAAGAGCAGAACTCTTAAATTACATAAAAAATGGTTTTGAAGCTCATAGAACATGCTATGTCGAATATCAAATGTTATCAAGTGACAAAAAATTTTCCTATGAAGCAAAATGGAGATTTAATAAGAACAACTACACTTGGGAACTGATAGAAGTACCAAAAGCAAATTGAGCTATCGCAGAACAAAGTCTCCGCTCGCATAAAGTCTTCCAAGTTTGATGATAACACCGGTCTTGCTCGCGCGGATTTGCAACCCGCTCACATAAAGTCTTCCAAGTTTGATAATAACCTCGGCCTTGCACGCGGGCACAGCTCGCAGCCACATCATCGCATCTAACAGCCAGCCCAACAAAGAATCCCATCAAGCCTAATTTTGCCGCACTTTTTCATGTTGTATGAATATTGAGGCAACCTACAGCTATGAAAAGTTGTTATCTTGCAAAAAAAATAAGCGTATGGAAGCAGGAACATATAAGGACGAAAACTAAGCCCTGATGCGTGTCGTCATTCTAACTGAGATATCGTGTTTTTTAAAATCACAAAACAGTATTTAACCATGGCAACAGTTACCGTTCCAGAACCTGACAAAGTCGTTCATCCATTGCAAAAAGAATTCCATTGGTATCTTGCCAACCGGGAAGCGTTGGTCAAGCGGTATCGGGGGCGGTATTTGGGGATTGCCGGACAAAACGTCATCGGCGACTTTCATTCAATCGGCGAAGCTTACCGCACCATCACAAAGACCCAAAAACCGGGCACCTTTATCATCAAGTTTTGTATTCCGGCAGAAGAAGAACGCCCATTAGTTATTCGCAACCACGACATCGTTACTTTTGGATAATGGAAAATCCTTCCACGTTTTTTGCTTATCAGGAAATACTCGAATTTCAAGACACGTCCGACAATTGCGATATCATCATCGGAATGGACATCATAACCCAAGGAGATTTCGCCATTACCAATTTTGGCGGCAATACGTTTTTTTCTTTTCGCATGCCATCTATACAAACGATTGACTTTGAGGGGGAATTGAGAAGAATTATGAATCCATGAAGTGCAATCTGCCCCCGCTGGCATAAAGTGTTCCTAACCCCGATCTTGCTCGCACAAATTTGCAATCCGTCGCGGCTTGTCTCCCGTCCCGACTGCGGTCGGGATGAGCGGTGTTTGTGGAGTTCCCCTGCTCGTGCCGAGGCGCCACTACTTTAGCCGGCTTTACAACCAACCTGCAATGAACCCCAATTGACCATCAACCCGCCTTCATCAAATTATTTGCTTCAAACATCCCATTCCACTATCTTTGTCCAATATCAATCTTCGTTCCTTAACGCAAAGTACAACGATGCCTACTATTGTATCTGTCAACATTGATGACCTCGACGCTCAATTTGTTGAGGAACTGAAGCGGGACTTTGCCCATGCTGCCCTTGAAATAAGGGTGCAGGAGCAGCCCGATATGGCTGCGTCTTTTGGCGAAAGCCATTTCTGGGATACCCTAAATCTTCTTGACTGGTCGAATGAAGAAGCCGATGATGAGGTTGTTGAACCTGTAGTGGCTTATTTAGCCACACAACCGCTTTCTCATATCTATCGCTTCTCGGATATTCTGTCGGAAAAATTGTGGCATTTGGATACACGCGCCCATGCCCAGGTTTTTTTGGATGATCCGGAAGAGGAAGGGTATCTGTCTGTTGATGACTTCTTGTACACCCGGTGTGCCGTCGTTGCAAACGGGCTGGATTATTACAACAAGGTACTGGCTGATCCGGCTCAAATGCCTAAAGATTTGACCTTTGAACCTTTGTTATACATTGCGCACACTGCGTATACCCGGAAAACAGGTAAAAAATTCATTGCGGCTTCCGCGTATAATTATGAGACATACAGCAACAAAAAAGGTTGGGAAAAATCGGCTTAGGGTATGTCAGAACACGGTAATTCAAATAAAAACAACAAACCGCATCATTTATACGAAATTAGAGACTCGGTAGATGACGGATTATTCAAATATGGCATCAGTCATGATCCCATTGGTGAGGATGGCTATTCTAAACGCATGAGATTACAAGTTGACTTCCTGAATCTTGGCGTTAAGTGGCTTCGCTTTTTCGCCAGGGTACTTCTGATTGATATTCCGGGAAAGAAAGAAGCTAAACGTATCGAACGCGAACACATTCGTAAATACCGGGAACAAAACGGCCAAAACCCAAGAGGGAATAAAGAGGATTAGCCCTCTGCTGGCACAAAACGCTACTTCGTACCCACCTATCCTCATGCTATGGCCGCGAAATTAACGCCCATTCCCTACCGTCAAAACCCCATACAAAGGCACGTTTGTCATCCAGTCTTGTGCCCGGAAAGGGCTCATAGAGGTGCGAATCGCCAGGTCGGGCCTATCAAAAATACACTTTTTCAAATGAATAAATGCGTAGACTTACACTTTTTCAAACGAATAAGTGCAAGGCTCCGCATTTTTTAAATTAAAAGGTGGGCTATAACCTTCGAAAATCGGGCTTATTCAACCAAAAGAAAAATAAAAGCCACCAGTAGTCACATAAAGGTCTGTCGGGGTTGTGCATGGTAGCAGAATTCGACTCGTATTTAGTGTCCGTCTTTTTAGTCGAGTGTCTGGTCTTTAGAGTTCGAGAGCAAGGCATTTTCTGCCCCAAAAACGGGAGCCCCGACCGTCGGACGGGATGACCGATTTTGGGGCAGAAAATAACGCAGCTATCGGACTCTAAAGACAGACACTATTTAACTCTTCTCCCGCTTCTCCTTCAATTTCCGCTGATACACCTCCTCCCGCGCCTGCGTATTTTTCGGGTCGGTGATGTCCAACCGTTTTGCGGCGTCCGGATGGTTGGGATTCACTTTTCGGCCAGGGAAAGCGAGTTTGCTTTTCAGGGCTTTCGCGGTTTCCTGGTCGGTTTCCTCCACCAAGCGGCTGAGGTCTTCTTCTTTGAGGTAGCGGCCGCTTTTCAGCTTCTTGCGGGCTACTTCTTTCGCCACTTCGGGGCCTACCATTTCATCGTAGCGGTTGCCGGCGTTTGGCGTAGTCGTTTCTTCATCCTCAACAGCGGCGCTGCGCGATTTATTGCGAATGGACGTGGTGACTTCGCTGGCGACGTATTCGGCCTGGCGTTCGATTTCTTCCTCCTGTGCTAAGCGCTCTTTCACTTGCTGGTCGTAGGCACTCAGGTCGTAGCTCGACAAGGTTTTTTTCAGAGCAGCCGCTTTGTAGAGGTCGGCTTCCCCTAAGCCCTGCGCCCAGCGGTCGCTGTTTGCAGAATATTTGAAATAAGAGCGCAGGTCGCCCGAAGCGGATTGTTCTTTCAATTTTGCCAGGGGCTTGATGACGCGGGCCATGAAGTCGTTCCAGTTGTTGATGGATTTGCCCGACTGTATTTCCATTAAGCCAACCGCCAGCGCGATGCCTGCCGGAATCCCTTTGCTCACGGCTTGCTGCACCGCCGTTTCCGAAAAGCGCTCGATCCAGGCTTCCGCATTGACATTACTGCTGCTGCTCGTCCGTTCTGAACTCCGGGAAGGCTTGTCGCGCGGCGTTTTTGGCACAAAATCCGAATCGTATTCCGTGCCTTTTTCACCTTTGGGTGGAAGGACAACCACCCCGCCATTTTCGGAAGCGCCCGAATCGTCCATGGAAGCGCTCATCAGACCCGATCCGGCGCCTTTTGCTACGCCCGGAAAGTCAATTTTGACACCCGCTTTATTCATTACGCCGATGGCTAAAATGCCTGCAAACAACAGCCCTAATGTGCTGAACAACCGATTGCTGCCGCGCTCCCTTTGCGGTGGATGATAGTACTGATCTCTCATGAGTGTAAAATTTATGTGTGAATGAATGTTGGTCTGTTTGAAATTTGGTTATTGGGAATGGTTGTTGTTGTTCGTTGATCGTTGTTCGTTCTGTTTACGCATCCTCGAAATTTGAGTATTTGGTGATTTGAGTATTCGAGTATTCGACACTTCCCGACAAATCTTCAGTTCCTCAAATACTCGAATCCTCAAATCCTCAGTTCCTCAAATCCTCACCTCACTGCTCGGATCAAATCAAAATCCAGCCGCCACAACTCATAAGTTTCAATGATGTAAGAGATGCTTTTATGGTAGCGCTTGCTGGTTGCGTAGCCCGACATGCGCAGGCCTGCAGCGCAAGCCGCGTAGTAGGGCAGGGTCGTTTCGCCACTGAAAAAATCCTCCGGCGAAAACCCGGAACTGTTTTCATACGCCTGTGCAGCTTCCCGGATGTTGCAGGGGCCGCCGACGGGGAAAGCCTGCCAAATCCAGCCATAACAGCCTTTATTGCCCATTTTGCAATTGCGCGTCAACAGTTGCGTGTGGCGGCTGTAGCTGTCGCCCGAAGAATGATATACCTCGAAGCGGTCGTAAAAATTATCGTCGTGCGAGCGGAACACCCCCACCGCCGGTTGGGCGTAGGTGAAATCGCCATCGTGCAAATCTGATGAACGGCCGGCGCGTATTTTTTGCTGGGCGGAGGGTCGGTGGCGGGCTTTGATGCCAAAATGGTTGTTGCTGTTTCGGGTGAGTTTCGACTGCCCGGCGGCCGATTCCAGCAAGCCCTGCGCTAATTTGATGCTGGCCGGCACTTTGGAGTGGTACATGTCGCGGAGCGCCAGATTTTTATACGTATCTATGTACTGGACGTAGCGAACGGCCTGCCGCATTTTGCCTTTGTTAAAACCGGCTTCGCGCAGCTTTTCCAGGACGGCAGCTTTGTCCCAGGAAAGCTGAACTGTGAGGGCTTTGCTGTTATTGAAAAGGGAGTTGCCCGACCGGATTTCCGTGGCGTCGCCTTCCGGAACCTCCAGGTGATAAAAATCCTGAATGGCGGTTTTGGAATAGCGTCCCAGCACGTTCAGCCCTTCGCGGTACGCATCGGTCAGTTCTTCCAATACCGGCAGACCCGATACTTCTTCCCATCGGTGCTGGTATATGTACAAACCTGTGAAAAGCAGCATCAACGCAAAAAAACCGGTAAAAAAACTGCTCAAGGTTCGGGACAGGTATCCTGTTGTGGCCATGATGATGCTCATTGCCTGGTCGTTCGAATTTTCTGGTATGTAGTTCGTTGTCCGGGGGAAGGACTTTTGCCCCACAATGTATTGAATTTATGGAAACTAATAGCGCCTAAGTTCAAGCGATGTAGATATGGTTGGTTTGGTTGGGTAGAAGGTCGTTTCTTTTAAAAAAAACCTCAATACCGATCCATCAACTCCTTCTGGTGCTGCAAAAAAGCATCATCCGGTGCAAAATTGAGGGCGCGGCCAAACAAATTGCGGGCTTCCACATAATTCTGCCTGCGGAAATAAAAGTAAGCAGCCGATTGGTAAGCGGTGGTTACCCAACTGTCGCGGCGGGGCGTTTTGCCAAAATTTCCGAGCAGGCGCTCAAATTCGTTCAGCTCTGCTATCCCATCGCTTTCATTTTGCACATCGAACAGCGCCCGGATGCGATCGGCCCGGTAGCACAATTCCATATCGCACACGTAAGGATAGCTTTGCAAAAAAGGATAGCGCTGTTTGTAGCTTTGCAGCAGGGGCAGGCCTTTTTCGTGGTCGCGTTCGCGCGTCAGGATTTGCTGGACGGCGCTGGCCAAAAAGCGTTGTGCCGTGGTGTCGGCAGGATCGAGGCGGAAAATGGTGTCCATACAAGCCGCCACGCGCTCGCTTTGGTTGCCTTGTTTGGCGTGAAATTGGGCTTTGCGCAAGAAGTATATTTTTTTGATTTGACGGGCAGGCTCTTGTCCGGACGGAAGGCGTTGCAGGAACAAATCGTAATAGCGCGTCAGGTTTTCCATCGCAGAAGGCCCCGCCACTGCCTGCGTGGCTAATTCCGAAAAATAGTCCAATATTTTTTGCTGCACCCCGCGTGTAGGATAGTCGCGGCATAGCACAAAAATCGGATCCAGCGTTTCCATGCGATCGAGGCTGGCAACGGCGGACAACTGGTACAAACAGGCATAGCGGGCGTAGTCGTGGCGCGGGGCAGGGTAGAGCCGGCGCGCTTCTTCTAATTCGACCAGCGCTTTTTGGTAGTTGTTGCGGCGATAGAGGGCCAATCCCTGTTGATAATGCAACACGCCCACCAATTGCAGCAACCGAATGCGCTCCTGTGCAGGCAGGTAGTAGCGGTGGAACAGGGCTTTTGTGGAACCTGTTTTCAGTTCCAGCGCATCCAGCAATTTCATTTCCACCAAAAACCGGAGGTATTCCTGCATGTAGCGTTCATCCGCTTTTTCACCGGTCTCCGATTGGTCGAATGTGCGCAGGGCAACTTGTTCCGAACCGTCGCGAACAGACGGGTAAATGCGCCGCGGCTCGATCAGGATGTCGTAGGACATGCCAAAATTGCTGAGAAAAAGCGCATAGAGCGCGGAAGCAGTCGCGTTGTTGTAAGCGCCGTTTTTAAACAAAGACTCAAAACTTGCGTTCGATTCGTATTGTTTAAAATAAAACTGGCGCAGGGTTTCTTCTATTTGCTGGAGCGCTTTTCGGGCTGGCTTGCGGCGGATATTATCAGCTTCCAGCAAACGAAAAGTCTCCTCGATGCTCAAGCGTATTTTTTGTTGGGAATTGCGGTCATTCACGGTGGCCGCCGACAAGAAGATGTGGAGTTGTTCTTCCCAACTCATGGTTTTTTCAACAGCAACTTCCGCGTCGCCGCTCCAGACGCTTTTGGGCGTAAATTCGTCGTACTCACGAATGCCAGACTGTGCAGGAAGCATAACGGCACTGCACACGATGAACAGAGAGCAGATCGTTGCAATAGGGTTTAGTTTGTTCATGATTTTAAAACTGGTCATGGGCTTGGCGCAAATAGGACAGTTCGTTAATTTTGACAAAAGTAAGATTTTGGGCGGTAATGCCCGTATATATCCTGCTTTTACGATGAGTACTTAAACGATGTTTCATGACAAAGCAAGGTGTTGAACCGGAAAACAAATTTATTGCCGAATTGCTCAACGGCGGCCCCATCCTCCTCTTCGACGGCGTTTGCAACCTTTGTAACGCTTCGGTGCAATTTATTTTGAAAAGGGATCCGAAAGGCTTGTTTCGCTTTGCTTCGCTGCAATCGCCTACTGGTCAGGCGCTTCTGAATTTCGCGGGGCTTCCGACCGCAGAAATCAATACGGTCGTGCTTTTTGAAAACGGGAAACCCTACCTGCGCTCCGATGCCGCCCTGCGTATTGCGCGGCGGTTGCCGGGTTTGTGGCCCTTGCTTTATGGATTGATGGTGATTCCGCGCGCGCTGCGCCATTGGGTTTACGACTGGATTGCGCGCAACCGCTACCGCTGGTTCGGCAAACAGGAATCCTGTATGTTGCCAGCACCGGAATGGAAAGGGCGGTTTATTGATGTTTGATGAAATTTTACCACATAGTTCACATAGAATCGGTCACAACTTGTCCCGACTTGGCGGGATAGATCACATAGGAACTGCTCCCGGGGTGCATCAGAACTATGTGCCCTATGTGAAAACCCCTATGTGAACTATGTGGTAAAAAAAAACTATGTGGTAAAAACACAAGGTTTGAAAAATAACTTTTCAATAACAGCACCCCACGTGACTACTGCGTTCTATCGCGAGTCAATAGACATGCACGCAAAACGTGACTTTATTCTAACCGCTAAACAAGCAAACAATGTTTAAAAAAATTGCAATCTTCTCGATGATCCTTTTCGCTGTAGCCTGCTCGCCGGCACAATTGCAGCAAGCCCTGGGCACCGTACTTGATACGCCGCTAACCTCCGCTGAAGCGGGCGCCGGCTTGAAAGAAGCCCTGAATATCGGGATTAGCAAAGGTTCCGACCAGTTGTCGCAGGTAGACGGGTATTTCAAAAGCCCCTACAAAATCCTGTTGCCGGCAGAAGCCCGAAAAATTACCGACAAACTGAAAAACATACCTGGTTTTTCAAGCGTGGAAAATACGATTCTGGAGAAAATCAACCGCGGAGCGGAAGACGCTGCAAAAAAAGCCAAGCCCATTTTTGTGAGTGCCATCCGGGGCATGACCTTCACCGACGCAATGGACATTCTTTTTGGCAGCAAAGACGCCGCTACCCGTTACTTAGAGCGTACCACTTCCGACCAGTTGTATCAGGAATTTAACCCCGTCATTGTGGAATCGCTTGATAAGTTCAGCGCCCGCAAATACTGGAGCGATGCAGTGACGGCCTACAACAAAATCCCGTTCATCGAAAAAGCAAACCCGAACCTCGACGAATACGTCACGAAAGAAGCCCTGAAAGGCCTGTTCTCCATGGTGCAAAATGAAGAACTGAACATTCGCCAAAATATCGGCGCCCGCACGAGCGACCTGCTCAAAAAGGTTTTTGCCAAGCAGGATAATAAGTAGTAGTGTCTGTCTTTAGAGTCCGATGGCTTCGACTTCGCTCAGCCACCTCGCTCAACATGAGTCATGCCGAATTTTGAACCTTGCGGTTCCATGGAAACCTAATATTGGTAGATACTGTACCCCCCTATATTCTAATTTACGCGGAGTTGCACAGAGTAAGGGAGTTTCGCAGAGGAGCCTAACGCTGTGTAACTCCCTTCCTCCTCCGTGACACAATGGAGTCCCGGACGCTGTCATTACAAGAATTGCACAATTCGTTCAAAAATTCGGGATGCCCCATGATTTCCTTTGAAGTTCTGACCTCATCTTCCCGTAAATCCCTACTTTTGCCGTCTACGTTCACCAAGAGCTTGTTTGGGATTTCCTGATCGAGCGAGGGTGAGGAAATTTTGTTTTAGACGAGGCGGATTTTGCAGACATAGCCAGCAGCTATGGCGAAAAAATTCAACGAAGTATAAAATAAAATTTGCCACCCACAGCCGATTGAGGAATTCCCAAACAAGCTCTAAACCGCCATCACCTTGTCGTTCGAGCAAATTCTGGAGGAACTCAAGCAAAAGAAATACCGCCCCGTCTATTTTCTGCACGGCGAGGAAGCCTATTTTATTGATGTCATTTCCGACTACATCGAGCAGCATGTGCTTTCAGAAAGTGAAAAATCGTTCAACCAAACGATCCTTTACGGCAAAGAGGCCGACCACATGGCCGTGACCGATGTGGCCCGCCGCTACCCCATGATGGCGCCTTACCAGGTCGTAGTGGTGAAAGAGGCCCAGGAAATGAAGTCGCTGAAAGACTTGCAGCACTACATTGAAAAACCGGCAGCAACCACCATCCTTGTCATCAGCCATAAGCACGGCAAATACAACCTGAATTCCAATTTTGGTAAAGTGGTGAAAGAAAAAGCGGTCGTTTTTGAATCGAAATCGCTGTACGACAACCAGGTACCCGATTGGATCCGCAATTACCTGCGCCACAGTAAATTAACCATTAAACCCGCCGCCGCCGATCTGATCGCCGAATACCTCGGCACAGAGTTGTCGAAAGTCGCCAACGAATTGGATAAAATGGCCATCAACCTGCCAGTTGGAACCGAAATCACCGAGCAGCATGTAGAGCAGCACATCGGCATCAGCAAAGACTACAACATCTTTGAATTACAAAAAGCCCTGGGGCAGCGCGACGCCCTGAAAACTACCCGCATCGTGCAGTATTTTGCGGCCAATCCGAAAAAAAATCCAATGGTGGTGGTGGTCAGCTCGCTTTATGGCTTTTTTAGCAAAATTTATGCATTCCACTTTGCTAAAAATTTGCCGGAAGCTGAATTACTTCGTACTTTGCAGCTTCGTTCTGCCTGGTTTCTGAAAGATTATCGCGAAGCAGCGAAAAATTACACCCTCCCCAAGGCAGCACAAATCATTACCCTTTTGAAAGAATACGACTTAAAGTCGAAAGGCGTTCACTACAACGCGACCGGCAAACCGGAAGGGGAACTCCTTAAAGAGTTGGCCTGGAAGATTTTGCACGTGTAAGTGTCTGTCTTTATAGCCCGATAGCTGCGTTATGTGAAGACCCAAAATTGGTCATTTGCGCGAGTAAAATCCCACTTTTGGGTCTTCACATGCCTTGCTCTCGAACTCTAAAGACAGACACTCAATAGACAGACACAAAATAGCCGCTGAATCGGAGTTTGGCGGTACGTACTACCCTCCAATTGCATGACACCGCGTCATCACCATCTTTATGATATTTAAACCATAGTGGACATGCTTGGAAAACTCAACTTTTCTTTACTCATCTGCTGCCTGTTGGCCAGCGTTTCGCTTCGCGCGCAATTCAATGTCACCCCGGTTGACGTTTCGGAATACCGCCCCGAAGATTTATTGGCCAATTTTTGCATAGGAAACAATGTGGAAATTCTGGAAATTGCTTTTGAAGGCAATTCACAGGCGGTAGCCAGCTTCAACAATGCGTTGCCCTACCTCGGCATTGACCAGGGCTTTATTTTGTCTACCGGCGCGGCGGCTTCCCGGATTGGCTTCAACGGCGCCAATGAGCACGTCTCGCAACTGGCTTCTGCCAATAATTTCAGCACGGCTTTTCATCCGGGTATACTGGCGTTGTCGAACAATGCCAATTTTCATGACATTTCGCTGTTTCGCATCACGTTCACACCGAAGCGCGATACGATTTCCTTTCGCTACGTTTTTGCATCGGAAGAGTATCCGGATTTTGTGTGTTCGCCATTCAACGACGTGTTTGCCTTTTTCCTGGAAGGCCCGGACGAGAATGGCTTCCCCGCCAACCGGAACTTAGCGCTCGTGCCGGGAACGACCCTGCCGGTTTCCATCAACAGCATTAACAGTGGCATTCCGGGTACGCATTCGGAAGTCAACCCCGATCTGTATTGCGCGAACCTATTGGGTAGTCTGAGCAATTCGGCCTACTTCCAGGCTTCACAGAATTACCCCGTTTACAATGGTTATACCACGCCGCTTACCGCAAAAGCGGCCGTTTTGCCTTGTCAGCAATACACCATGACCTTAGTAATCGCTGACATCGGCGATGCTTTCTGGGATTCAGCCATCTTTTTTGAAGCGGGCAGTTTGTGTTCCTACGATTCCGGCATTCAGACCAATGTAGACCCGCAAAGTCCGGTGTTCATCGAAGGATGCAACCAAAATCCGCTGGAATTCTTTTTCGATGGATACGACGGCAATGACTTTCCAATGACTTATTCGATTGTGGGAACGGCGGAAAATGGCAGCGACTACAACGCTATTCCGGCTAACGGCAGCATCACCGGCAGCAGTTTCAACCTGCCTCTCCAGGCCATTGACGACGACATCGCCGAAGCGCCGGAATTGGTGCGCATATTCGTGCAGGTCAACGAATGCTTAGCCGACACCTTCGATTTGTACATCATTGATCCACTCTATATTGAAGGGCCGCCCGCCGGAGATTGCATTGACGGGCCGCGGTCGCTCTACATCCGGTCTTCGGGCACTGATGTTCCGGAAACGTGGTTAGACAGCCTTAATTATACTTGGTCAACCGGGGAAACGCGCCGCAACATCCGGATTTTTCCCGGCGGCCCGGACACCTATTCCGTCAACTTCGGCAATGCATTGAACCAATGCTCGGAATCTTTCACCGTCAGTTCCGGCGCGGTTGTGGTGGAACTCAACAACACGCTCTGCTCCAATGAAGACGGGATTGTAGTGAATGGCACGCGCTACGACCTGACCAATCCCCAGGGTATTGAAGTCATCACCGGCGCCAATGGCTGCGATTCTACGTTCATCATCAACCTCAGCCCGGCAGCGGCATCTACCCTGAACGCTGCGATTTGTGAAACGGAAAACATCCTGGTAAACGGGGTTGCCTACAATATTGAAAATCCGGAAGGGGTGGAAATCCTCAGTGGTGCAGCAGTAGGCGGGTGCGATTCGGTGGTCACCATTTCGCTTAGTTTTTTGCCGGTTTCTAACAGTATACTGGATGCCTCCATACAGGAAGGGGAAATGTATTTGATTGGAAACGAGTCTTTCAGCGCTTCGGGGGATTACGATATCGTGCTGCAAAACCAGGTGGGTTGCGACAGCACCGTTCACCTTCGCCTGCGCGTGGCGCCGGTATCGGAATCATTGACCGACAGCATTGCCATTGGCCAAACGGAAACCATCTGCTTAGATATCGCTCATCTAAACGCCATCCATACATTTGCCAACCTCTGTGAAGACAGCAATGTGGTCGCCAGCGTGGAATTAGATGCCGAAAACGGATACTGTATCCACTACACCGGCGTAAAAGAAGGGACGGAAGAGGTTTGTATCGTCATTTGCGATGCATTTTTCTGCGATACGACTTTTATCACGATTTCAGTCTTTGAAAACCTGCTCGACGCGGTGGACGACAACGCAACTACGGTTTACGGGACAAACGTGGTCATTCCGGTTTTGGCAAACGACTGGACGAGCGCAACCACCCTCACTTCGGTATATATCGCTTCGCAACCTGCCATTGGTACGGCGACCCTGAATGCCGACCAGACGGTGACCTACGCCCCTGGTTTTGGCGCCTGCGACGAAGCCATTCAGTTTTCTTATGCCATCTGTAATGCCATTGGTTGCGATACGGCGCAGGTTTTTGTGGAATTGCTGGACGCCGTTGATTTGTGTTCGGCAGTCTGGCCCGGCGATGTGCGCGTGGATGGACTGGTGAATGTCATTGACTACTGGGCGGTGGGTTTGTCGTTCAATAAAACCGGCCCGATACGGCCCAATGCTACCATCCAGTGGCAGCCGGAACTTGCACCTGACTGGAGCGCTACTTTTACCTTTATTGAAGAAACGAATCGCAAACACGCCGATTGCAACGGCAATGGCCTCATCAATATCCAGGATCACCAGGCGATTGCGCAAAACTGGGGACTAACCCACGATTTTTTTTCGGGCGACGATGGCCCTGCTTATGCCAAAACGCTGACGCCAACGGCTTTGCGCCAAACCGAAAGTGGGGATGGCGAACTGCGTGTAGCGCTCGATCTCGGAAATCCCGACTATGCGGTAGAAGGGTTCTCCGGATTGGGTTTTCGGGTAGAAACAACCGGGGGAATTATAGATGATTTTAGCTTTGACGCGAGTGAGAGCTGGGTTGGCGTACAGGGCGAAGACTTAGAGACGATGGTTATTCCGCTTGGCGCAAATGCGTGGTATGTCGCTATGGTGCGTACGGCAAAAAATCCGGTATCCGGCAATGGGGCAATCGGGCGCCTCGTATTTCCCTCCGGTTGGCCGGAAAATATCCAGATCACAGAAGGGCTGATGCTGCTCAACGAATCGGACATTTACACGCTTGATGCGCTCAATCTGTCGCCGCAACAAACCAGTACCGCCGTGCAGGAAACCCCGGTTGGGGCATTGCAGGTATATCCCAATCCGGCAACGACGACGGTGCATTTGGTGCTGCCTGAAAACACGGGCAGCGGAACAGTGCAGGTACTCGATTCCCGGGGCAGTATTTTGCAGGAAGCAACCTTGTCCGGAACGATGCACCAATTGGATGTAAAAAGCTGCCCGGCAGGAGTTTATGTGATCAGAATCCAGACTGACAAAGGGTTCTTACAGAAAAAATTGGTTGTCCGGCGATAAGCTTTTGGGTAAAAGTTTTGAAGCTTTGAAAAAAAGTTGAGCCGTGGGGTTGTTTCATTCATTGCAATGCAGCTATATTTGAGCGCAGATAAAAAAACAATGAATCACAATTTTCAGCATAATGCATGGTGGTGGCGCAATCATTCGGTACATCGGGTGAAGTGACGCGCTATGCTTATCGTATTCAACAAAGCGGCCTGTCGGATCACCCGGCAGGCCGCTTTGTTATTAAAATGGATGGATGGAAACCACAGTATCCGGGGTCATTACCCTGAATGTCCGCACAAAAAAACTATTGGCCGATACGGTCACACCGGTCTCGTTGTACCTGAAAATCAGGGATTGCTACCGGGAGTCGGTTCTGTTGGAGAGCAATGACTTTCGCAGTAAGGAAGATTGCCACTCTTTCATCGGCATGGAACCAATCGCACAGTTCATCGTCCAGGATGGTTTCATCGTGGAAAAATTACCGAATGGCGTGCTGCTTCGGCGAAAAGCTGAAAAGGTTCCCGATGCGCTTTGGCAATTTTTGCAGCGGTTTCAAGTCGCTTCAGATCAGGAGGGCAGCAATTTCAACGGGGTGCTGGGCCATACCGGTTTCGACGGGGTTCAGTATTTTGATACCCTGCATTTTGACCCTGCCAAGCGCCGCTTCGATGTGCCCGACATGCGTTATTCCCTCTATCGCTTTATCATCGCCATAGACCACTTCAAGGATGAAATGGTGATTTTGGAAAATATCCCGCCGGGAGAAGTTTCAAAAATGGAAGCTTTGGAGAAAATTATTGAAAGCCAGCGTTTTGCAACGCATCCGTTTCGGCTGCAGGGCGAAGAACAAAGCAACCTCACGGATGAGGCATTTATGGAATTGGTGCGCATTGGCAAACGCCACTGCTACTTAGGCGATGTGTTCCAGATTGTTTTTTCAAGACAGTTTTCACAAAAATTCCAGGGCGACGATTTTAATGTTTACCGCGTGTTGCGTTCGGTGAATCCCTCACCCTACCTTTTTTATTTTGATTGCGGAGATTACCACATTTTTGGGTCTTCACCGGAAGCCCAGATGGTTGTTAAAGACGGCGTGGCCAGCGTTAATCCCATTGCCGGCACTTACCGCCGCAGCGGCGACAAAGAAGAAGACGCCATCCGGGCGCTCGATTTAATGGCCGATCCGAAAGAAAATGCGGAACACATCATGCTGGTAGACCTTGCCCGCAATGACCTCAGCCGCCACGCCACCAATGTGCGGGTAAAAGAGCTGAAAGACATCCAGTTTTTTAGTCATGTCATCCATTTAGTGTCCAAAGTACAAGGCGACCTTGTTCCCGGGGTCAATCCCATCCAGGTGTTTGCCGATACGTTTCCGGCAGGTACGCTCTCCGGCGCCCCCAAATACAAAGCCCTGCAACTGATTGATCAGTATGAAAACCAAAACCGAAGTTTCTACGGCGGCGCGCTCGGGTACATTGCTTTCAACGGGGACATGAACCAGGCCATCGTCATCCGCTCTTTTCTGAGCAAAGACAATACCTTGTTTTATCAATCCGGCGCCGGCGTTGTAGCAGCCAGCGTAGAGGAAAAGGAATTGCAGGAAGTCAACAACAAACTTGGCGCACTAAAAAAAGCGCTGCTTGCAGCTCAAGACATCAAGGGTTTTTAATCCACTAAACCTATAAGGTTTCAACACGGAATATGAAAAAGATATTGGTTCTCGACAACTACGACTCCTTCACCTTCAACCTGGTACACTACCTTCAGGAACTCCTGAAACACCCGGTAGAGGTGCGGCGGAACGACGAAATCAGCCTCGATGAGGTGGCCCATTATGACGCCATTGTGTTGTCGCCCGGCCCCGGCGTACCCTCGGAAGCAGGCATTATGCCGGAGTTGATCCTGCGCTACGCCGGCAAAATTCCTATTTTCGGCGTTTGCCTCGGGCATCAGGCAATTGGCGAAGCTTTTGGCGCACAACTCGAAAACCTGAGCGAAGTCTACCACGGCCTTGAAACCCCGGTAGAAGTGCTGGATGAATCGGAATTCCTTTTTATGGGCGTACCGAAAATTTTTCAGGCGGGGCGCTACCACTCGTGGGCGGTTCGTCGCGAAGCGTTGCCCGATTGCCTCGAAATCACAGCCGTGGATGAACAGGGCGCCATTATGGCCTTGCGCCATAAAACATTGAATGTGCGCGGCGTGCAGTTTCATCCCGAATCCATCATGACGCCTTTTGGCAAAAAAATGCTGGAGAATTTTCTGGCATTTTGCTAGTGTCTGTTTTTATCGCTCGATAGCTGCGTTATGCTTGGCCCAAAATCGGTCATTTACGCGAGTAAACTCCCGTTTTTGGGCCTTCGCAAGCCTTGCTCTCGAACGCTAAAAACAGACACGGGACTAAATGGACAGACATCAATTAGTCAGTTAAAAAAATGCTTTATGAAATCCATACTATCCCGTTTGTTTGAACACGAGCGCCTGAGCCGCGAGGAAGCAAAAAACGTCCTGATCGGGGTTGCCCGTGCTGAATACAACCCGATCCAGGTAGCCAGTTTTCTGACGGTTTACCAAATGCGGGCCATCGCTTTGCAGGAATTGCAGGGTTTTCGGGAAGCTTTGCTCGAATTATGCATTCCTTTTGACGTGGAAGGCGCCGAAACGATTGATATTGTAGGAACCGGCGGCGATGGCAAACAGACCTTCAACATCTCTACCCTGGCGGCGGTAGTCGTAGCAGGAGCCGGCCATAAAGTGACCAAACATGGCAGCTACGGGGTGTCTGCGCTCGTCGGCTCTTCCAATGTATTGGAGGCTTTAGGATACCAGTTTACCAATGATACGGATGTTTTAAAACGACAGTTAGATCGCGCGAACTTGTGCTTTTTGCATGCTCCGTTGTTCCATCCGGCGTTGAAAGAAGTGGTTCCGGTGCGCAAACAATTGGGTCTGAAAACCTTCTTCAATATGTTGGGCCCTTTGGTCAATCCGGTTCAACCGCTTTACCAGGTATTGGGCACGTACAGTTTGGAGTTGTCCCGTTTGTACCAATACGTCATGCAGGAAGCCGGCCGTCGCTTTGCCGTCGTTCACACCCTCGATGGGAACGACGAAATATCGCTCACTGATGAGGTGCGCATTTATGCCAATGATGGACAATTGCTGATCACACCGGAAGAAATGGGGTTTCGGCGCCTGAAACAGGAGGAATTATCGGGAGGGAAAGACAGTGCTGAAGCTGCACAGATTTTTCACGAGGTGTTGAACGGTGCAGGGCCTGCTGCCAGGCTGGATGTGGTTGTTGCGAATGCAGGTATGGCCATCCATTGTATCAAACCCGAACAAAGCCTGCTGGACAGCATCGCCGAAGCACGGGAAAGTTTGGTTTCCGGCAGGGCCAGAGCAATGTTTCATCAGTTATTGGCAACCCAGTAAGAAAAAGAATGCCTTAAATAGTGTCCGTCCATTTAGTCCCGTAATTGGGGTGTGGTCGGTGCCCCGTAGGGGCTTAATGCCGGTAGCACTAAATAAAAAAACCGGGCAGCAGCACATGGCTATTGCCCGGTTTTTTGCTTAAAGCAAGTTTTGCCTCGAAAATTAAGCCTTAGGAGGAGCTACGAATTTTTTCTCCTTGATGCGTGCCTTCTTACCAACGAGGCCACGCAGGTAGAACAATTTAGCCCGGCGTACTCTGCCGCGCTTTACTACCTTGATTTCAACGATGTTCGGAGAAGCGAACGGGAAAATACGCTCAACACCAACACTGTTGGAGATTTTACGCACCGTGAACGTTTTGGTACCGCCTTCGCCATTCACCTGAATGACATCACCGCGGTAGTCCTGAATACGTTCTTTATCGCCTTCGATAATTTTGTAGCTCACAATTATGTTGTCGCCCGGACGGAAGTCAGGAAAATCCTTCTTGGGCGTCAGTTGTTCGTGTACGTATTTGATCGCGTCCATTGCCTTACAATTTAAAAAGTTTACCTCTTAAAAAACGTGGCGGCAAAGGTAAAAAAAAATTCTTCTTTGATAGCTACAAAAATTAAAAGTTTATTCAAAAATAGATAAGTGCCACATTTTCAAATCAAAATAGGTTGTCTGGCTTAGGTACTAAGGCATGGCAGACGGGTTTTTGAAAAAAAAAGCGGTTCTTCTGCAACCTTACTATATGAATGTATGTTCATATCTTTGTTCTCAAAACAGATGATTCATGGTAGTATTGGCAACAAAAAGAAACCTCGATCCAGAGAAAATCAACCGGGTCGCTGAAATTTTGAAAACGATCGGACATCCGGTTCGACTGGAGATTCTGGAAGTACTGGAAGCGGAAGAACCATTGGCTGTTTCTGAAATTCAGGATCGCATTGGCATTCCAACGGAGCAGTCCTTGCTTTCTCACCACTTGATTAAACTGAAAGACAAAGGCTTATTGCGCTCTGAAAAACGCGGCATGAACGTTTATTACAGTCTGGAAGACCGTAAACTGTTGTATATTTTCGATTGCATGGAGCAATGTACACTTTAAACATAAAAAATGATGGAATTAATTAAACTGCCCTGGCACTGGTCGGTAGCCGGAGTAATCATTGGTCTCACCGTACCGGCTCTTTTGTTGCTTGGCAACAAAAAATTCGGCATTTCATCTTCCCTGCGGCACATTTGCGCCGCTTGCCTTCCTGCCAATATTCCTTTTTTCAAATACAACTGGAAAAAGGAAATCTGGAACCTCTTCTTCGTGGCCGGCATCGCGATTGGCGCTTTTATAGCGGTCAATTTTTTTCAAAACCCCAATGAAGTGCAGGTTGCAGAAGCTACCCGGCAAGCCTTGTCAGAGTACGGTATTCAGGATTATACCCGGATGCTGCCCGCTGACTTGTTTAACTGGGACAACCTGTTTACGTGGAAAGGTTTCATTTTTTTCATCGTTGGCGGTTTTTTGGTGGGTTTTGGCACGCGCTATGCAGGCGGATGCACTTCCGGACATTCCATTATGGGGTTGTCTACCCTGCAATGGCCTTCTTTAGTAGCGACGATTTGTTTCATGGTTGGCGGGTTCGTCAGCACGAACCTATTAATGCCCTTTATTTTTCAATGGGTTAAATAGCAATCATTATGACCAATAATAATGTTCAAACGGATATGCGTCATACCGACGCGATGTGCACCAATGAGTCAGAATTACAGCACCCCTGGTGGCACAACTTCAAATACCTTGCCGTAGGCATCATTTTCGGCATCACGTTCGTCAAAGCGGAGGTCATCAGCTGGTTTCGCATCCAGGAAATGTTCAGGCTACATGCTTTTCACATGTACGGCGTGATCGGCACAGCCGTTGTAGTTGGCGCCATTTCTGTTTGGCTGATCAAGTATTTTAAACTGCGCACATTATACGGAGAGCCTGTACACTTCGAAGACAAGAAGTTCGATAAGGGAGTGATTTACGGCGGGTTGATTTTCGGAATAGGCTGGGCCATTACGGGGGCTTGCCCTGGGCCGTTGTTTGCCCAAATCGGCGGCGGCTTCAGCGTGGTAGCCGTCACCTTGCTGAGTGCCATTGCCGGCACGTGGACGTATGGCGCCCTGCGGGATCGGCTGCCGCATTGACGTAGGGCAAATTGGCAAAGGGCAAATTGGCAAGTTTGCAAGGAACAAACGGGCTTGCGAGGTTGCTTACTTGCCCCTCGCAAATTTGCCCCTCGCCCCTTGCAAACTTTCCCCTTACCTAACTATCCGTTTTTCTGTGCAAAATCCCGCATCACATCTACCAGTGCCTGTACGCCTGAAACAGGCATGGCATTGTAAATCGAAGCGCGGAATCCGCCCACCGAGCGGTGTCCTTTGATCTCTACGCAACCTGCATCTTTGGCGGCCGTTGCAAAAGCAGCTTCCCATTCAGGGGTTTTGGCTAAGAATGTCACGTTCATCAACGAGCGGTCTTCTTTTGCCGTTGCACCTTCAAAGCAGGGGTTGGCGTCAATTTCGTCATACAAAAGTTCCGCTTTGCGGCGATTGAGTACTTCCATGCCTTCCAAACCGCCATTTCCTTTGATCCAGCGCAAAGTGAGCATGCTCACATAGATGGGGAAAACCGGAGGTGTATTATATAAGGAGTGCTCTCCAATATGGGTGTCGTAGTTCAGCATGGAAGGCAGCACTCTGTTTACTTTGCCAAGGATGTCTTTTTTGACAACAACCAGCGTCACCCCGGATGGTCCAAGGTTCTTTTGTGCGCCGGCGTAGATCAGGCCAAATTTTTTGCCGTCAAGTGGGCGGGAGAAGATGTCGGAAGACATATCTGCCACGATTGGCGCCGCAGATTCAGGCCACCAGTGGTATTGAGTGCCGTAGATGGTATTGTTGCTGGTAATATGCAGGTATTTTGCATAAGCAGGAACTTCCCATCCGCGAGGAATGTACGTGTAGTTTTTATCCTTGGAAGACGCAATGACTTCTACCTTCCCAAACAGCTTGGCTTCTTTGATGGCTTTTGAGGCCCAGGTACCGGTGTCGGCATAGCAGGCGGTTTCGTCTTCATTCAATAGATTCATGGCGGTCATGAAGAATTGCGAACTTGCGCCGCCGCCTAAAAACAAGACGGCATAGTCGTCGTTCAACTGGAGAAGTGCTCTGACAGAAGCTTCGGCTTCTTCAATCACGGCAGTGAATGCGGCGCTTCGGTGCGAAATCTCAAGCAACGACAGCCCTGTGCCATTAAAATCTCTTACAGCTTGTGCTGCTTCCTCCAGCACACTGGCGGGCAGGATCGCGGGGCCGGGACTGAAATTATACTTTTTCATGATTGTTATGGTTCTGTTTGTGTTTAAAAAACGCCGCAAAAATAACTGTTTTGGAATTGTCCGTACCTACTTTCCTGACGCTCTTTTGTAAGGAGTGGAGAATCAAGACTTTGGAAAAGGATTAAAAAAAAGATTAAAAAAGTTTGGAAAAAGCTTGCCAGATAATGATTCGTGTTCTACATTTGCGTCCGCTTTGAAAGAGAGCGCTTAACCAAAGGTAATTTGGAATGATAGTTTGAAAAGAGGCTGTGCAGAATATCTGAAAAAAAAGTGAAAAAAAATCACTGAAAACTTTTGCACAGAACGAATGAGTGAATTACCTTTGCCGTCCCTTGCAAAATGATGCAAGCGAAAAAATTGAATGTTCTTTAACAGAAGAATATCGCAGCGATGTAAAAGCCCTGAATGCAGGACTTTTGCGCAATGCGGAAAAAGTTCATTGACACTGATGTGGAAGGTAAGAATTTGATAATTGTAAAGCAAACTCTGTTTTTTTTTAACAGGCAAACTTTATTGGTCAAGCTAAAATATCGTTCCTTCGGGAACATAAGAAATTGACTATGGAGAGTTTGATCCTGGCTCAGGATGAACGCTAGCGGGAGGCCTAATACATGCAAGTCGAGCGGCAGTTTGGTTTTCGGATCAAATGAGAGCGGCGCACGGGT